>ERZ773178.820-NODE-820-length-36018-cov-5.933376_pt1 | contig 36018 bp, 28 predicted proteins | sample MGYA00580533_ERZ773178 | MGnify/ENA primary metagenome ERZ773178 (study PRJEB29015, sample SAMEA2737859) | human gut metagenome | biome: human gut; feature: human-associated habitat; material: faeces | place: China | collected 2012 ...
AAGTTGACGCTTACGGTCAAGCTCATATTCATTCTTCTTTTAACAACATTATTGTGTCTTTAGCGAATAGCGAAGGACAAGTAATCAGCTGGTCTTCCGCTGGTAAGATGGGATTCAGAAGCTCTAAGAAGAATACTCCTTATGCAGCTCAGATGGCAGCACAGGATTGCGCTAAAGTAGCTTATGATCTTGGTTTAAGAAAGGTGAAAGTATTCGTTAAGGGTCCGGGTAACGGTCGTGAGTCCGCTATCAGAACGATCCATGGCGCAGGTATCGAGGTAACAGAAATCGTTGATGTTACACCGCTTCCTCATAACGGATGTCGTCCTCCGAAAAAGAGAAGAGTATAATTAATTATAGTTTCTTAAACATTGAATCCGGAATTGTGAATAGATTGCATATTGACCTTATCCTCTCTGTAATCGCGGCTGCACGGTTCCAGATTCAAACAGAACATTTAAAAAAATAAAAAAATGGCAAGATATACTGGACCAAGAACAAGAATTGCCCGTAAGTTTGGTGAGGCAATATTCGGTGCGGATAAAGTTCTTTCTAAGAAGAACTATCCTCCTGGACAACATGGTAACTCCAGAAAAAGAAAGACTTCTGAATACGGTATCCAGCTTCGTGAGAAGCAAAAAGCAAAATACACTTATGGCGTATTGGAGAAGCAATTTAGAAACTTATTCGAAAAAGCTTCACGCTCTAAAGGTATTACCGGTGAGGTGCTTCTTCAATTGTTAGAAGGCCGTCTTGACAATATGGTTTATCGTTTGGGTATGGCCCCGACAAGAGCCGCAGCTCGTCAGTTGGTTTCTCATCGTCACATTACAGTAGACGGAAGTGTTGTAAACATTCCTTCTTACTCTGTAAAACCCGGTCAGGTTATTGGTGTTAGAGAAAAATCTAAATCCATGGAGGTTATTGCCGACGCATTGTCAGGCTTCAACCACAGCAAGTATCCTTGGATTGAGTGGGATCAGTCTTCAATGAGCGGAAAATTACTGCATCTGCCGGAAAGAACTGACATTCCTGAAAACATTAAAGAGCAGTTGATCGTAGAATTGTATTCTAAATAATAATTGATTTCCATGGCGATATTAGCATTTCAAAAACCCGATAAAGTATTAATGTTGGAAGCGGACAATTTCTTCGGAAAGTTTGAATTTCGTCCGTTGGAACCCGGCTATGGTATTACAATAGGTAATGCTTTACGTCGTATTCTCCTGTCGTCACTTGAAGGTTTTGCTATTACATCCATTAAGATCGACGGGGTTGACCATGAATTTGGTACAATCCCGGGTGTTATCGAGGATGTAACAAACATTATCTTGAATCTGAAGCAAGTTCGTTTCAAGCATATCGTAGACGACATCGAGAATGAAAAAGTGAGTATTACTGTTTCGGGTTCGGAAGTGTTCAAAGCCGGTGATATTGGTAAGCAACTGACTGGATTCGAGATCTTGAATCCAGATTTGGTTATTTGCCGCTTGGATCCGACCGCAAGTTTCCAGATTGAATTGACTATTAATAAAGGTCGCGGTTATGTACCCGCAGATGAGAACAGAGACCCGAACGCAGATATGCATGTGATCGCTATCGACTCTATCTTCACTCCGATACGTAACGTAAAATATTCAATCGAGAACTTCCGTGTTGAACAGAAGACGGACTACGAGAAGTTGGTTCTTGAAATAGCCACAGATGGTTCTATTCATCCGAAGGAAGCGTTGAAGGAAGCAGCGAAGATTCTGATTCATCATTTCATGTTGTTCTCAGATGAAAAGATTGCGATCGAGACAGCGGATACTGAAGGCAATGAAGAGTTCGATGAAGAAGTACTTCATATGCGTCAGTTGCTTAAGAGCAAGCTGGCTGATATGGACCTTTCCGTTCGTGCATTGAATTGCTTAAAGGCCGCAGATGTTGAAACATTAGGTGAGTTGGTTAAGTTCAATAAGAATGATTTGTTGAAATTCCGTAACTTCGGTAAGAAGTCGCTCACTGAACTTGATGAACTGCTTGAGAGCTTGAACCTTTCATTCGGTATGGATATCACAAAATATAAATTAGATAAAGAGTAAGTAAACGATGAGACATAATAAGAAATTCAATCATTTAGGTCGTACAAATACTCACCGTGACGCAATGCTTTCGAATATGGCTTGTTCTTTGATCAAGCATAAGAGAATCTTTACTACGACAGCAAAGGCAAAAGCGCTACGTAAGTATGTAGAACCACTTATCACGAAGTCTAAGGAGGATACAACTCACTCTAGACGTGTGGTATTTAGCAATTTGCAAGACAAATTTGCTGTAACAGAGTTGTTCAAGGAAATTGCTCAGAAGATCGGTGATCGTCCGGGTGGTTATACCAGAATTATCAAGACTGGTAACCGTTTAGGTGACAACGCAGCTATGTGCTTTATTGAGTTAGTAGACTATAACGAAAATATGTTGAAGGATACAGCCGCTAAGAAAGCTCCTAAAACAAGACGTTCTCGTAAAAAATCAACTGCAGCGGTTACTGAGGCTCCTGCAGCTGAAGCAGCTAGCGAGGAAAAAGCAGCTGAATAAGCAAGTTTTTTATAATCATATAAGAAAAGCGATCCGTATCACACGGATCGCTTTTTTTGTTTATTAGCGAATTGATAAATTTGATGAGTTATAAGGAACATTCCTTGCTTGGCTATTGTTATATTTGTGAAAAAGAAAAGTAAGACATCATTGAACAACTAATAAAACAAATATAGTAATATGGAAATTGTAAAAGTAGTAGGTAGAGAGATCCTTGATTCACGTGGTAACCCGACAGTAGAAGTAGACGTACATTTGGCTTCCGGTGCATTCGGTCGTGCGGCTGTACCTTCTGGCGCTTCTACCGGTGAGAACGAGGCTATCGAGTTACGCGATGGCGATAAGAATCGCTACGGTGGCAAAGGCGTTCTCCGTGCCGTGGATAATGTAAATAAGGTAATCGCTCCCGCCATTTTAGGAATGAGCGCCTTGAATCAAAGAGAGATAGACCATAAGTTGCTGGATTTGGATGGTACAAAGACAAAATCAAATCTAGGAGCTAACGCTATGTTAGGTGTATCGCTTGCCGTAGCGAAGGCAGCGGCTAATTATCTGGATCTGCCTTTATATCGTTATATCGGAGGAACAAATACTTATGTGTTGCCGGTTCCTATGATGAACATTATCAATGGAGGTTCTCACTCCGACGCTCCGATCGCCTTTCAAGAATTCATGATCCGTCCGGTAGGTGCGAAGAGTTTCCGTGAGGGGCTTCGTATGGGCGCAGAGGTTTTCCATGCGTTGAAGAAAGTATTGCACGATCGTGGCTTGAGCACGGCTGTAGGTGATGAGGGCGGTTTCGCTCCGGCATTGAATGGTACGGAAGATGCCTTGAATTCTATTATGGCCGCTATCAAAGCCGCTGGATATGAGCCGGGCAAGGATGTGACGATAGCCATGGATTGCGCTGCTTCCGAGTTTTATCACGATGGTGTGTATGATTATACGAAATTCGAGGGTGAGAAAGGCGCTAAGCGTAACGCCCAGCAACAAGTCGCTTATCTGAGTGAGTTGGTGAATAAATACCCGATTGATTCTATCGAGGATGGTATGGACGAGAATGACTGGGCCGGTTGGCAAATGCTAACCTCCACGCTAGGCGGAAAATGCCAGTTGGTAGGTGATGACCTGTTCGTTACAAACGTAGAGTTCTTGAAGAAAGGTATCGAGAAGGGTTGCGCGAACTCCATCTTGATCAAGGTAAATCAGATCGGTACATTGAGCGAGACATTAGACGCTATCGAGATGGCCCACCGTAATGGCTACACATCCGTGACTTCCCACCGTTCCGGTGAGACAGAGGACGCTACGATCGCAGATATCGCCGTAGCTACCAACAGCGGACAGATCAAGACCGGCTCATTGAGCCGCTCCGATCGTATGGCGAAATACAACCAGTTGCTTCGTATCGAGGAGGAATTGGGTTCCTTAGCTGTTTATGGTTATAAGACTTATAAGAAGTGAAAAAACGGGGCAAGCCTACTAATCGATAGCCGGCCTGCCCCTAACATTTAATGATTATAAATCTATTGCCCTAAATAAGAGAGTGAATGTTGTATCTCTTCTCTAGAGACCGAGAAGTTCCTGTTCCCGGCCAATTTATTTAATACGAGTGTGCCTATGTTTTCTGCGCTTTCCTTATCCGGGAACGCAATTACCGTATCAATAGAGGGAATGGTGGGTTGGTAAATCAACACCTTTCCGTTCATCCTAATCTGGTACCCCCAGCCATCCCCCGATTGAAATGTTTGCAACTCCAGTTGCCGCCCGGGAGAAGACCCCATTTCTTCACCCCGGAAAAAAGATAAATAAAACAGTAATACCGGCAGTACCACTAGGCCCGGTACGAACCAAGCCCGTCCTTTCTTAGTATTCATCATCGTCATATTCATTCGGGTGAAATTCCCAAATATCATCAAATTGAGTGGTACCACTTTTGCCGGATACTACGAATCCTTTCTCGCCAGAGGAGAAAGATGCTGTCGCCGTACGGGCAGTTCCCTTGAATTTAGCTACGTTTTCCCATAGATCGGTGGCCGGATAATATTTCCAAGTGTCGCTACGTAGGCTTCCGCTCTCACCGCAAGTCAGATAAGCGGCTCCATCAATCACGAAAGCAACCCCGTTCGTACGTGTGATCGTATAATCATCGTCATAATCCTCGTCCGAGGAATCCGATATATCCCTAAGTTGGGTCCATGATTCCGTGCTGGGATCGAATTTCCAGAAATCGTCTACATATTCGCCGTTATTTTGTCCGCAACATACATAAGCGATTCCATTTATCACGAAGCTGGTAGCGCCCTGACGCTTTGTCCCGCCGATACTGATCGTTTGCGTCCAGCTATTTGCCACCGGATTAAAGGCATAAAAGTCTTTTAGGTAATTCCCGTCGTATCCGCATCCGATATACGCTTTACCGTTTACCCCGAAGGCCACGGCTCCATATCGGCCCGAGCCGGGGAAATCCGCTTTCTGTGCCCACGTATTGGTGGTCGGGTTAAATTCCCAGAAGTCGTTCAAGTAATTGGTACCGTCGTATCCGGTTCCCAGATATCCCTTTTCATCTACCGCCATAGCTACGGCCGAATTGCGGGCGGTTCCGGGAAAGTCCGCCTTTTGCGTCCAAGTATCTCGTTCCATATCATATTCCCAACAATCCGATAAACGATTTTTTCCGTCGTTTCCGCAAATCAGATATCCTTTGTTACCGATCGTGAAAGAGGAGGCGTAATTTCGCGCCAATCCGTCCATGTCAGAGACACGGTACCACTTACCGATCAAATCATCGTCATCATCATCACTGCAAGAGCTGATGATGACAGGAAGAAAAGCGATCAAGAATACAAGAATCCTTTTGTGTATCATTCTAACTACGTGTTTTGTTTTTACGGAAGCAAAAGAACGAGGGTTTTACGAGACCCACAAATTAAATCGGTAAACATACGGTTTTTATCGGTGAATAAGCCGGATTTATAGGTTAGGGCCTCGAATGGTTTTGAAATCGGTTTCATCTTCAGTATCGGGCCGTTTACAGAGGAAACCGGTGGGTTCATGGGTTTATCTTGCCGGGTTTTGCGCTAAATACGTTCTTTGCCATCGGATTGATAAAAGATTATTCGCTTATTAAATAAGAAGTATGGTTAGAACATTCTTTGCTTTGGGGTGCTTGATGCTCTGTCTGGGACTGTTTTCCTGTTATGACGAGAACGGTACGTATGGCAGCGATCTGGTGGACTCCGCTTTCCGTAACGTTCGTATAGATACCTGCACGGTCGTAGTGACCTCGGTATTGATCGACTCGTTGGAGACATCCGGTAAGAACGTCGCTTTGGTAGGCCGGTACAAACATTCATTATGGGGAGTCGTCTCGTCGCATAGCTTTATCGCTTATGAGAGACCGAGCTATGGGACTGATCCGGACGAGACGGTCGTACTGGACTCGCTAGTCCTGTCTCTCGCTTTCGATGGTCGCTTTGTAGGAGACACGACCCTCCAACAAACCCTCTCGATTTATCAGCTAACGGAGAAGATTGTCTTAAACGATAACGGGTACTTATATAATAATAGCAGTGTCTCTTACGCTCCCGAGGCTTTGGCGGTCTGCTCATTTAAACCGAAGCCGAAGGGCGGGGAGAAACTGGAAGTCCGTCTTCCCGATGCGCTAGGGCAAGACCTCTTGTCCCGTTTTCATGCGCAGGATCAAGCGGTGTCCGAGGATCGCTTTGAGGACTATTTCAAGGGGGTGGCGATCGTGCCGGACTTGGCGGGAAGCGAGTCTCTGCTGACTTTCACGGTAGCCGATTCCTCCGCCGCTTTAGTCCTGCATTATCATTTATCCGATGAGCTTTCCACGGAGAAGGAATTATGGTTCTTCCCAAATACGGATACCCAGTTCAATCATATCGACCATGACCGTAGTGGAACGGATATGGCAGGATATCCGATGAAAGGAGTGGAGATACCTTCGGCTGAGCTTAGTAACCGGGGCGTATTATTCGGAGGCTTGGGTTGGTATACCCGTCTGGAATTCCCGTATTTGAATAATCTGATGCAACAAGGCACGCAAGTGGAGATCGAGAGCGCTTTACTTAAGATTTATCCCGAGCAAGGTACTTATTCGGATTACAATACCTTGCCGGACAGCCTCTACCTATATATCGCCGATGAGAATAATGTGGTGACGGATGCCGTGACCGATTATCTCGGTTCCGAGGTTCAACGAGGTACGCTATCGGAAGACAATACGTTTAACGAGAACACCTATTATTATTTCGACGTGACTCAATTCATGCAAGAGGAGCTAGGTGCCTTTGGCATGTATAAGCATAATCTTCAGTTGGTTTTTAATAGTGATGATTACACCGGCACGTTCAAGAACTTGACGTTTAACGATCAGGGAGGACGTAACCCGGTCACCCTACAACTCATTTATAAGGTCTATGAAAGTTACTAGATACCTTCTTTACCCTTGCCTCTTGATGGCGGCAAGCACATCCGCGCAGAATGCGATGACTTCCTCACCTTACTCGATGTTTGGACTGGGTGAGATGGCTTCCGGTTTATATGGTCAAAATACCTCGATGGCGGGTGTCACTGTCGGCATGCGGGAAGGGATGCTGATGAATATAGAGAATCCTGCCGGATTGACGGCGTTGGATAGTTGTAAGTTGTTCGCTGAGGCATCTGCCTTCGTGAAGAATGAGCGATACCGCTCAGACGGGAGCTCTAGCAACGCATTCACCGGAAATTTCTCCGCTTTCTCATTGGGAGGGCGTATCATGCGACGGTGGTATATGTCCGCCGGGGTAACTCCTTATAGTTTCGTTGGGTATTATTTTAAGTCCTCGCAAGAGTTGGAAGGATCTCCCGGAACCTTTGTAACCAGTACGTTTTCGGGGACAGGCGGGCTTTCCAAGGCTTTCCTTTCCCAGGGATTTTTATTGACCAAGCATCTATCGGTCGGTATGAATCTTAATTTTATCTTTGGAAATATGACGCAGAATGAGATACAAAGTGCGATGACAGTGTCAAGGGAGATGTCCGGCCGCTCTTTTTACGCCGATTTCGGTTTACAATATCATCGTCCGATCGCCCGGGAAACCTTTCTAACGGTCGGCGCCATTTACGGCTATAAGCAACGGATCTCATTGAAAAACACGGTGACGGTGACGGGAAGCAGCACGGAAACCCCCTATAACCAGAAAAGGGTGACACAATATCTACCTCAATATATAGGTATCGGTAGCTCATTGGCGCATAAGAAATGGACGTATGCGTTGGACTATCTGTTCCGGCAATACGGGGTATTGAACTCGGGCGATAGCCGGGTAAAGTTCCGGGATTCGCATGAGCTACGCTTGGGCGTATGCTATTTCCCGAATGGATTTAGCTCCAGCAGTTATTGGAAACGGATGTCTTATAAAGCGGGTGTTTCCGTTTCCACGCCTTACCTGCGGTTGAAAGGGCAATCCGGCGGGGCGTATCGGGTAAGCGTCGGCTTGGGGTTACCCGTCTTGAATGGCCGTATCAATACGGCGTTTTATTACGATCGCCTCCAATTGCAAGGGAATGCGTTGCGAAGGGATATCATGGGCTTTACGGTGACCTATACATTAAGCGAGAAGTTTTATCAAGTGAAACTTTAGTTACTCTTGAAGAGACAGTTTATTCATCAAGGCTGGCAGGTACGAGTCGCTGATAGGGATCAGTTCCTCCCCGATACGTATCCGCTTACGCTCTATATAATTAATGTGGGAGAGGGATACGATGTAAGAGCGATGTACCCGGCAAAAACGATTCCTGTCCAGAAACTCCTCGAACCGCTTCAAGCTGACTTGCGTGAGCAGGGGCTTGCCATTGATACGGTGTACCTTTACATAATCGCCGTACCCCTCGAGGAAAAGGATCTCTTCCCGGCGGAGGCGAATGATCTTGCTGCCTTCCCGGACGAAGATGGGGCGTTCTGTTTGCTCCTTGCTCAGCGCTTGGTGGACATCGGCCAAAGCCTTGTCCAGTTTCTCGAAATATCCCATGAGCGTGTTCAGGGTCGAGGTGTCTCCGTCGAAAGTGATACATTTCAGCATAGTGTTTTTTACCTTTATTTGTTGTACCGCAAAATAACAGGAAAGTTCGGTGAAGAAAGGTTAAGCACCGATTAGTGGTATAATCGGGTCGGTGAATCGCCTTACGTGAGGGGGTGAAAAGACATTATTCCTCCTCCCTCAGAATCCATTTCTTGAAGATCGGGGTCTTGGTTTTGCTAATGATAATACGTTCGGGGACAGGTAAGGTGAGGTTGACGGACAGGCGGCTCCCGAACCAAAGATCTATATCCTTGATGGCGTTGCGTGAAATGATGAATTGACGGTTGGCCCGGAAGAAAAGCCTCTCGTCCAGTTGCTCTCCCAATGCGTCGAGGGTACGGTCTACGGGATGTTGTTTTCCGTCGAAGGTATAGGCGGTAACTTTCTCGTTGGCCGTATAGAAATAAAGGATCTCCTCAACTGGTAACGGATAGAATTTATCGGCCAGCATGATCAATAAGCTCTTGATCGTGTGGCGACTCTGGATTGTACGGTTCGTTTGCCGGATATGCGCCAGCCTTTCCTCGGTATCGAACAGCCGTAATTTATTCAAGGCCCTTTCCAGCGAGGCCAGCGTGACAGGTTTCAGTAAATAATCGATACTGCTTACTTGAAAAGCCTGTAACGCATACTCATCATAAGCGGTCGTGAAGACTACCGGGGCATCTATCTCCACCTGCTCGAATATCTTGAACGCCGATCCATCCGCTAAATGGATATCCATGAAGATGATATCCGGATGAGGCGATGTCCGGAAAAACTCCACGCTCTCTTCGATACTCTCCAGCTCGGCGATCACCTCGATCGGGGTAACCGTATTTTGCGCTAGGATCGCCTTTAAGCTATTAACGGCGGTAGTCTCATCTTCTATAATAACTGCTTTCATGAGTGAATGGGTTTATTAAGTAAAGGAAGCGTGACCTTGAAATATTCCTTGCGGTTGGAGATCTGGATGTCCTTTCCGGTAAGCATCCGGTAGCGCCCCCATAGGTTCTTCAATCCGATACCGCTACCTTTGCTATCTTCCGACTTAGGATGTATTTTATTGGATATGATTAGTTTGTCCTCATGGGTGGTATAGATATCGATCTGTAGCGGGTATTGCTTGCTGATAACGTTGTGCTTTACGGCGTTCTCGATCAAGGGGAGTACGCTCAATATCGGCAGATACCAAAGTAAGTAAGGGGTATCCGCTTGGATGGAGAAGAATAGTTTTCCCTCGTAGCGCACGCTCAGCAGATAGGTATACGCCTTTACGAATTGAAGTTCTTCCGCTAGCGTAACCAGCTCTTTCTTGTTGCTTTGCAAGATATACCGGAAGACGTTGGATAGCTCATCCAGATAAGCCAACGTCTGTTGTTTTTCTCCGCTCTGTATCAAGGCGTTCAATCCATTTAAGGAGTTGAAGAAGAAATGTGGGTTGATTTGTCCCATCAAGGCGTTATAGGAATTCTGTAACTTCTCGGTCTTCAATTGTTCATATTCCAGTTTCATTTGTTGCTTGCTGCTTAACAGGCGGATTAGTACGGAACTTAGCATAACCGTAAGGAAGACGAAAAGATGCTCCGTCATGAAAGAGTTAGGGACCGTGAAAGGCTTGGGAGGTACCGGTATGCCCCGGCGTTCGGCAGACCTGATGGTTTGCGTAGCCATCCTGCCCCGGTCGATGCGGATCATGATATCCTGGGTAGCTGGCTGGGGCCCATCTTCCCCAAGCCATTCTACGAAAATGGCCGTGTACAAAACCGGCGATAGATGAAACATGCCGTAGGCGATGCTGATACAAGTTACGCAAACCAGCAATACCCTTTTATACTCTTTCCTGCGGAAAAGCTTGTCCCCGAGCTTATACATCAAGCTGTTGACAATAAATAAGATGAAGGAGAACACGAAGAACCAGATTAGCAAATAATACATGGTGCGATCCGGAGGCTGGATACCCATGCTCGGGTTTCCGGTCTCGAACTCATATTTACGCATCAGAAGGGCGAAGTTCACGAAAATACTAAGCAAGACGGATATCGTGAAGCCGATCAATAAGTCGTTTCTTTTTAATTGTAACATAGATAAACCCTTTGTCTGCTTACAAAGATAGGGCTTCCTTATCCGAGCGGGAAAAGGAATCGACGAAACGGATAAAAATATCGGTGAATCGCCCGGGCTTCCGAAAATAATGTACCTTTGCCGGAAATTAGGATCTCTGTCGCTATGACGAAATGGTTTGTCTACATATTTCTGGCCAGTGTCTGCCTGTTGCTTTCCTGTGGCGGTAAATCCGTCCGGGAAAAATTTGCGGAGGCGGACCGGTTGGTAAACGAGAATAACTTAGATAGCGCTGCCTGGCTGCTGGAGGAACAAATAACGCTTTCCGCTCTTTCGGATAGCGATAAGGCAGAGTATGGACGGAGGCTCGCTTGGCTTCATCTCTTGCAGGGGCGCAGCTTAGTGAACGACTCGCTCATCGACTACTCAGTGGATTATTATAAGGAGCATGCCTCGGAGCCTTTACTTTCCGCTTATTTCGTAAAGGCTATTTATATGGGTGATTCCCGGAAGGGGTTGGAACAAAGACGTGCTTTGTACCGAGAGGCGATAGATTCCGCTTATTCCCGTTCGGATTCGACCTACCTTGTACGTTTTTATGACCGATTGACTTCCTTGAGCTTTGGTGAGGGGTTGTATCGGGAAACGATCGCAGACTCGAAGGAATGGGAAGCCTCGCCAAAAGCTGGATTTAAGGAGATGGCCTATTATATGGCCGGGTTGAGTTATAGCCGCTTGCGAATGAGGGACTCGGCGGATTATTATCTTCGTTTGGCCGCGGACTCGGCCTTGGCTAAGAATATCGAATGGTATGCCCATCATTTTGCCCGTAATTATGCGGATTTCTTGTATGATTTTAATCCCAAGGCTTCTATCAGCTATTTACGTTTGTTGGAAGAACGATATCCGGAGCGAGAGACCCCGGGATCCTATGTTATGCCTTGGATCAATCTAGGGGAATTGGATTCTGCCCGGAAGTATATCGAGAAGAATACGTTAGGCTTGGAACTTAGTCACAGTGATGATATAGCCTCGCATGCGCTGAATTATGCCTATCAATTTATATTGGGCGTAAAGGAAAATAAACCGGTGGATATTTCCCGATTAGGGCAATATTGTGATTCTTTGTATATCGTGAAATCGCAAACGGAGAAGGCGGAGCGAGAACGCTTGATCGACCAAAACCGTTTGCGCCAAGCGAACCTTCGTCTGGAGATGAGCCGGCAGCGCACGTTCTCTATCTTGGTGATCGTCTCCTTGTTTTCTCTATTGGTCGCTGGTGGAGTTTCCATCTATATCCGTAACCGAAGGAACCGTTTGATCGATATGGAGGAGCGTTTGGAGGCCTTGCGTCAGCTCTTGGACGAATCGAGGCAATCCGTAGCGGAGGAGGAGAAACCCGATAGTGCCTTTTTCCGTAAGGTCTTGTTGCAGCAATTGGGTGTTATCCGCTTGATGGCGACTACTCCCACGCAACAAAATAAGGAATTGCTCCAGCAAATGACTCGTATCACGAATGAGGATGTCCCGGTAGATACGCTTTTGGTATGGGATGACCTGTATCCGATTATCGATGCGGTCTATGATAATTTCCATACGCATCTGGTCCGATTGTCTGATGGGCGTTTGCTGGAAAAAGAAATCCAGCTTTGCTGCTTGTTATGCGCCGGCTTCTCTACCAAAGAAATCAGTGTGGTTACCCAGCAAAGCGTCCGTACGATCTATCAGCGCAAGACGGACATCCGCCATAAGCTGGGTATGGACGAGAAAGAGGATATCATCGGCAATATAAGTGCTCAAACGGCAAATATAAACTTTTCTCTCTAAGTCGTTCGCTAATACTTTGTAAATCAGTATGTGCGCATAATGCCTTGCACTTTAGTTTCTTGCCTGTATAAATCGATTTTAGCTGTTTACCTCCTTACATTTGTCTCGAATCAAATTTGAATTTTATGAGAAGACAAGTATTATTTGTGGGATTGATTTGCGTTGCCTTTTTGGTAAACGCGCAAGAGGAGAAAACGATCGATTTGGATGAGGTTACCATTCAAGCCTCTTCGATTATAAGGAAGAAAGACCGTCAACTTATATTCCCCTCTAAAGACCAAATGCAGCGCTCGATGGATGGCTTGGATTTGACAAGGCGGATGTCTTTACCTCGTCTATGGGTAGATCCGAATACGAAAAGTATCTCTATGGCGAATGGAAACGTTCAGTTGCGTATAAATGGCGTGTTGGCTTCTTCCTTAGAAGTCGCGGCCCTCTCGCCGGAGGATATCAAACGGGTGGAATATCACGATAACCCCGGCTTGCGATATGGGGAAGGAATCGATATCGTCTTGGATTATATAACGATCAAGCGGACTTCCGGAGGAAATCTCGGCGTGGATTTAAGCCATCAATTAAACACGTTTTGGATGGCAGATTATATATATGGTAAGTATAACCGAGGACGTTCGGAATTCTCTTTATCCAGCTTTGCGAACGGACACCGGTATAAAGAGGCATGGCAAGACCGGACGGAAATCTTTCATACCCCAGATGGTACCTTCCAGCGAACACAGGAAGGAATCCCCGGGAGGGATTATGAGATGTATTGGACTACGACGGCGAATTATAACTACACGAAGGATGATGATTATTTCTTGAACGCTAAGCTGAATTTTTATTATTATGACTATCCGCATAACTATAGCAATGCCCTTTTAAGGAATAGCGAGAGCAAGATGACGACCGATCTTATCGATAATAATAAATCCTTGAATACCCGTCCCTCGCTCGACTTGTATTATTTCCGGAAATTACCACGTAAACAATCATTGGCTGTCAATGTCGTGGGAACTTATTCGAATACCGATAGCCGTCATACCTACCGGGAAGAACTGGAAAGTATTCCTTTGACAGATATTTATACGAAAGTAGATGGAAAGCGCTATTCGGTAATCGGAGAGGGTATCTACGAGAAAGAGCTAGAGACCGGTCGTATTTCCGCCGGTTTGAAACATACGCAGGCTTATACGGACAACGTATATTCCGGTTCCGGTGATTATACGACCCATATGACGGAATCTGAATCGTATATGTATGCGCAATACGTAGGAACTTGGAAGAAGTTGGTTTATAACGTAGGTTTGGGCGCCTCCCGTAATTATCTATCGCAAGAAAACTCGGGCTCTTATAATCGGTGGTATTTCCGCCCGCAGGTAACACTTACTTATACTATCAATGAGGTATTATCCGCTCGTTATCGGTATACCCTGCGCAATGTAAACCCATCCTTGTCTGAGTTGAGTAACGTGGAGCAATGGATTGATTCCTTACAGGTTCGTAGAGGTAATCCGGGTCTATCCCCTTTCTTATATCATAACAACGCCGTGGAATTTCATGTGAATACGGCAAAGGTCAAGGCCGGCTTTACTTTCTCTTACCAATACCAGCCCCGCATGGTCATGGAAGAGACCCTGTATGACGTTAGCCGGGGACTTTTTATCCGTACCTACGATAACCAACGGAGTTTCCATCGTTTTACGCCGGAACTGTATTTGAATTATTCACCCTTCGGCGATTATCTGCGCATGAATATCTCCGGAGGCTTGAACCATTTCCAATCGAATGGAAATAGCTATTCGCATACATACACGGATCCCTTCTATGTGATCTCTTTGAATAGCGATGTGAAGAACTTTAATTTTAACCTGTTGATTTATAAGAGAAGCTATAGTTTTTCGGGTGAGACCAGTCGTGAGGCCGATCGTTTTAATAGGTTGGGTATCGGTTATAGGATCGGGAAGGTTCAGTTAAGCGCTTCTTTCTCTACCCAATTTACCTCATCCGCCCGTTACCGGAGTAAGAACCATTCAGCGATCGCTCCCTATGTGACCGATCAGCGTTTTGGTGATATTTATCCGGGCTTCGAGATTGGATTCTCTTACCACTTAGATTTCGGTCGCAAATACAAATCCGTGGATCGTAAGTTATATAATTCAGATAATGAATCGGGTATATTGAATAGTCGGAAGTAAGTTACATCTATATTGTCGATTACGTGTTCGCGGCTTTCAGTATGCAATATATCATAATTGGGTAGGATATAGTTCTCTATCATTCCTACCCGTTTCATGCGTGCGAACACCTCTTGATAAGGCTGCCCCAATTTGCGTGCGGTTCCTTCTATACAAAAGGAAGCGAACGCTAGCTCTATTTCTGTTTGCGATAGTTCGATTTGTTTATCCATTTTTCCATGTCGCTTAGATGAATTTGCTTTAAATGTACGTAAAAAGCGGCTCATGCGATAAAATCCGTGGATGAAATTATCTATAATAGAGGATTCCGTAGTGGTAGTACTAAAATGATATTTGTCTTTGTATAACTGAGAAGTATTTGCTAACTTTGTTATCTATAACCAGAAAAAGGATAGGGTTATGACTATAGAGGAGAAGCAACTGGAATTTATGATTTATTGCATAGAGAGTACCGCGGAACGATTAGGGCGTTATGGTTCGGATGTATATAATAAACTGAAGGAACTAGGAGCGATCAATGGCTATATCCGCTCTTATTACGATACCTTGCATACGCAAGGGAAATCATATATCGTAGACTCCATCTTAGAATATATTTACTATCGTGATCCTCAATGGCTCCCGGACGGATATAAACCCTTCCGTAGTATTGAAGAGAAAGGGAAAACACTATGTTGACGGTTTATCATGGTTCCACTTGCCGCATAGAGGAGCCTTTGGCTGGGGTTTGCCGGCCTAATCTGGATTTTGGAATCGGGTTCTATGTTACGGACTTGAAAGAACAGGCAGTTCGTTGGGCACTTCGTACAGCAGAGGTACGTCATAAGGATGAGGCTTGGCTGAATGTTTATTCTTTGGATATGGATGTCTGTCGTGTCTTGCCATATCGCTATTTATGTTTCGAAACTTATGATGCTGATTGGTTAGACTTTGTAGTGGCCTGTCGTCAAGGTCGAAATTTGTGGTCAGCTTATGACATGATAGAAGGAGGTATAGCGGATGACCGTGTGATTCGTACGATTGACCTTTATATGCGTGGGGATTATACACGCGAGGAGGCCTTGGCTCGTCTTATCCATCAAGAGCCTAATAACCAGATTTGCATAATTAACCAAGAGATCATAGATCGTTGCCTCTGCTTTACGGAAGCGTTTCTTTTACCTAAAACATCTGCTCCACTTGTTGTCCCTGGTGCGGCTGATACGGTTATGCAGGGTAAATATAGGGGAGTTATCGAACTGCTTGCGTCTCGTTTGCGTATTTCTACCGATAAAGCATTAGACCTTTTTTATAATAGTGATACTTATAAATGCCTAACATTACGGAACGGAGATTTGCTTTTAAAAAGCGATCTCTACATTCTTGACGAAATCATACGAGAGCTGCAAGATAAACAGGGCTAGTGTCTTAACTTGCGTGCGGTTCCTTCTATACAAAAGGACACTTGTTCGTATTCTTCCTTTATAACCTTCTTATTCTCTAAAAGATAAGCTTGTATTCTTCGTTTGGCGGCGGCGAACGATCATTCGCTGCCGCCGAATATATATTCACTGCCGCCGAACGAACGTTCGCTGTCGCTGAATAAAGTATATATTAGGTAGTGCGGAAATTTACATAGGGTTCAAGAAACATTTGTTTTGGTTTGTTTCGGCTTTTGTCCTTATGGATTGGATGAGGAATTCTAAATATTCGCATGGATGTTTGCGGGATTCATGGGAAATTCCGTACTTTGTACCGAGCCGTTAGAGTGGAAGCTCGGCGGGTTCGTTTTCGTGGAAAAGGCGTTAAAAGATATTATTCCCACTTCTGAAATCCCCAATTTCGTGCCCGGGAATAATAACAACAGACGCCCATGCTTGTTATAGTTACTTCGAGAGGAGCATCTTATAATGAAGCGTGGGGCTGCTGTTTGTTATCCGGGCAGGGTATGGGGATACCTAGAGGTGGGTGACAATGGCTAAGCCTCGCGCTTTTTCTTTGTGTGGATGATAAGGAGCGGTTGATGATTGTAGGGTAAATCAATTATTAATTCAAATAGAATGAGTATGAAAAAACTTTTCTTTCTTTTTGCTTTTCTCGTAGGACTTGGGATAAGTAGTAGTGTATATGCGCAATTGGTGAAGGAGGTAACACTGACCTCGGCCAATACGCTGGCATCCGAGCTAGGTACGGATGTGGGGAAGGTTACGACCTTGAAAGTAAATGGCCCGCTGGGAGCGGAGGACTTTCAGACGATGAAGAAGCAGATGGCGATGCTTCAAGTGTTGGATATGAGTGGGGTGACGGAACTGCCGAAGACTAAGTATTGGAATGGAAAAGAACATGTAGAGCTTCAAAGTATTCAGGAAGAGGCATTTCAAAATAAGCTGACACTTCAGATGGTGATATTCCCGGAGGTGCTTCAACAGATAAATGACAAGGCTTTTAAAGGTTGCAACAATCTGACGGAGGTGGATTTCTCGCAGGCTACGCAATTGATAATGATATGGAATAATGCTTTTCAGGAGTGCTCTGGATTGAAAATGTTGGATTTGTCGGCCTGTACAGTGTTGGAGCTGATATTAAGATCTGCTTTTTCTAATTGTTGCAATTTGCAGATGTTGGATTTGTCGGGATGTAATAAATTGATGAGGATAGATGGTGAGGCATTTTATTCTTGTTCTTCTTTAAAGACAGTGGATTTATCCTGCTGTTCGGCATTAGAAAATATAGATGGTTTTGGATTTTGTGAAAACTTGACATCTATCAATATGGAGGGCTGCACGGCCTTGACTTGGATTTCCGGTGGAGCGTTTATGAACTGTAGTAAATTATCTAATTTTGATTTTTCTAAACTGCTTGAATTGAAAGGAATAGGCGAAAGTGCTTTTAGAGGTTGTGCTTTGGCTGGTGACATTGTTTTTGCTTCAAGTATCCAGCAAATAGGAGAGAGTGCGTTTTATGGCAATGATGCTATAACCAGTATCGATTTTAGTAAAAGTACACAGCTCACAGTTGTATCTTCGGGAACGTTTAGTTCTTGTCGAAATCTAAAAAAGGTAGATTTTAGTAATTGTGCCTCCTTGAATACGCTGAATATAGGAGCTTTTGACAACTGCCCAGCTTTGGAAGAAGTCGTAATCGATAATGGTTTCTATACCTCTATTGATGGAGTATTGTTCGTGGTAGATAAGGCGAGCTTGTTGTTTTATCCGGCAGGAAAGAAGGAGTTGGCTTATGCGATTCCCTCTACGGTAAAGACTTTGGGAGAGGGTTCGTTTCCTTCCAATGAGTCATTAAAAGAATTAACCATCCCGGAATCTGTACAGACGATTAAGGGAAATGCTTTTAGAGGTAATTCAGAGTACGATCACGAATCATTCTCTAGAAATGGTGCGAAAGTAATCATGCAGTCGGCTACTCCGATCGGCCTTTCCCAATCGATTGGTTTGAAGAATGCCTTTGTGTATGTTCCGAAAGGCTCAGCGGAAGCCTATCGCAAAGCCTCGGTTTGGAGCGAGAGCAAGATCGTGGAGATTGATGCGGATCCGGTAGCCGTGGTCTTGGAGGCGGCAGGTACGCTTGGAACGAAATTGGCAGAGCAAAATATCCCGGTGGCTACCATATTGGAATTGAATATCAACGGCCCGATGAACGCAAGTGACTTCGAGATCATTAAGCAAATGGAGTTATTACAAAAGGTTGATTTGAGTAGCACGGTAATGGAAGATAATATCTTACCGGGTGGGGCGTTTTATCAAGATCGTAATGGGAATATAATTACGTTATCGTATTTGGAGGAGGTGGTTCTTCCTAATACGATAAAGGAGATAGGATGGGCTGCTTTTAGATCTTTACCAGCATTAAAGAAAGTGAATATACCCGAGTCTGTAGAACGGATCGGAAATTCTTCGTTCTCAGGTTGTTCCTGCTTGCAAAAGATCGATTTATCTTCATTGTCTCATTTGATAGAAATCAGTAACAATGCTTTCTCTTCCAGTTCATGCGTGCCTATTTCACTGAAACTTCCGGATGGATTAGAGACTATCGGTAGTTTTGCTTTTTCTAATACAGGTGTCACTTCTGTGGACTTCTCGAATGCGTCCTTGTATAATATAAGTGACAATGCGTTCGGTGAATGTCCGATCACTGGTGCGTTATCATTCCCCGGGACATTACGATCTATTGGTCATTCCGCTTTCGCTTCTGCCAAGGTTTCTTCCATCAAGTTGAAGTCCCCCGATATGGTTTACTTGAGTGAGAATGCTTTCGAATCCGTAGATAAGACTACCTGCAAGGTCTATGTCCCGAAAGGCTTGAATGAGACTTACAAAGCTGACAAATATTGGTCTGCTTTCAAGAATATCGAAGAGTTCGGATATCTGGTTACGACTTCTTACAAAGGCAATGGCCGGGTAGAAGGTGCCGGTGCTTACGAGACCGGCGAGATTGTGACGCTAAAGGCGATTGCCTATGGTGGTGATGTTTATGAGGCCGGCTGTTTCGATGGCTGGTACGAGAATAACAAGAAGATCTCTATCGATCCGGAGTTTACTTTTGTGATGGGTGAGGCCGATCGTTTTTTGGAAGCTCGTTTCTACAGTGAGGTTATGGCTTTTCGTGGAGAAGGAAATCTAATAAATGATGAGAATAAGGTAGACGGCTCTGCTGTCCTTTTATATAATGGTAGCTTGGCCGTTGAAGGCAACGAAGTTTGGAAACCGAAAAACTTTGCTTACTATCGGGATGCTTCCTTGCTGGTTGATTCCGATATACAGACAGAATCGATTACCTGCAATTGGGATGCTTGGAGTAATTATTGGCATTTCATATCTTTCCCTTATAACTTGAAGATGTCTGAAATCAAGCTGACGAGCAGCGACACTCGTTTCGTGGTACGGGAATACGATAGCAAGTCTCGTGCGGACAAGGGAGTGGACGAGTCGTGGAGACAGCTTTCCGATTCGGAGACCTTGAAGGCGAATACGGGATATATCATCCAGTTCAACAGTAACGATGGGTTACCCGATGGATTTACTACCCAGACCGGTGATATGAAAGCCCTCCTTAATCGGGCGAGCGTGGCGATTCCGTTGAATACCTACGCCTCGGATAATGCCATGAATGCCAATTGGAACTTCGTGGGGAATCCGTATCCCGCCTATTATAGCGTGGAGCGATTGTTCGCTGATGGATTGGACGCTACGGTGACGGTTTGGTCTCCCGATTTGAATAACTACGAGTATTATACGCAGGATGATAAGGATGTCTATCTGGCACCGCTTACGGCCTTCTTCGTACAAAAGAAGACTTCCAACTTAGTATTCAATCCGGAGGGCCGTGTGGCTGCCCTGCCGAGGGAAACGCAAGCAGCTTCAGCGTTACGTAGTGTGGATAACCGTCAAGTTGTCAACCTGCTGTTGGCAGGCGAGAAGGCAAGCGACCGTACCCGTGTGGTATTCAACGAGGCTGCCTCGCTGGAGTATGAGATCGGTCTTGATGCTGCCAAGTTCGGCAGTCCGAATGCGGAGGCCGCCTCTTTCTATAGCTTGGATACGCAAGGGAATCGATTGGCTATCAACGAGCGTCCGGTAGCGGATGGCGTGGTACGCCTTGGATGTGTCCTGCCTGCTAAGGGAAGCTATACGATCTCATTGAAAGAGAAGATTGGCAAAGGTATTCAGTTGGTGGATAAGCAGACGGGTGCCGTATGCGACCTGAACCAAGAGGCTTATACCTTCGAGGCCGAGGCTGGAACCCTCTCTGACCGCTTTGAGCTGAGAAGCGATGTGGTGACTTCTGTTGAGGCAATCGATGCGTCGATTCGCTGGAACGTGCGAGAAGGCTTGTTGATCGTGTCCGGCTTGCGTGATGTGGAAACTTTGAGTGTATGCGATGCGGCGGGTCGTATTCATTTCGCTGGTAAGGTGACGGATGGTGAGGTACATATGGCCCTACCTCAGTCTGGTATTTATTACATGACATGGACGACAAAAGCGGGCGAGCGTCAGACTTGTTCCATTAAATGGTAATCGCTATGAGAAAACGATTGTTTCGATATATTACGATGGCTTTGTCTCTTTGGATCTTCCTCGGAGGATCCATCGGGCAAGTCTATGCGCAGGATGAGTTCAATCCGACTCCTCCACCGGAGCCGGGGAAACTAACGCTCTTACTCTCCACGGATCCCCACGGATCCGCTTATTTGGAGCAAACGAATCCTTCCGGCATTTATGATACGGGTACGGAAGTAACGGTACGGGCCTATCCGCATACGGATTATGAGTTTGTGGCTTGGCAGTCCGCCGATGGCGAGGAGTTATCCGGCCTCTCGGAATATACCTTCACCCTTACGGAGAAAAACGCTCGCTTGATAGCCAAGCTATGTTTTAACCCGAAGGAGAATCCATCGGAGCCGGGAGATGGTTATTATAATCTGATTACGACCGTCGCTCCTTCCATGGCCGGATGGGTAGAACAGAGTGGCCAAGGTATTTATGAGAATGGCAAAGAGGTGACACTTATCGCCCATGCTTATCCCGATTATGTGTTCGACCATTGGGAGAGCGATGGGAAGAATGTATCGGAAGAGACAACCTATCGCTTCACCATGCCGGGCAAGCATGTTTACCTGCGGGCCGTGTACGACTGGAAGCCGCAAAGTCCTATCGAGCCGGAGATCGGGTATTGCCTTTACGTAAACACTTCCGATCCGGAGGCCGGCTGTGTATCGCAAAGCGGAAACGGTATCTATGAGTTAGGGGATGAGGTGACCGTGATCGCCTCGCCTACGAAAGACTATGACTTTATCGGCTGGTATGATGAGGCGGGTATGTGCCTGTCTACCGACATCTCTTATACGTTGACTATTAGTAAGCGAACCACTACGATCGAGGCTCGTTTCAAGAAGAGAGAGGCACCGGTGGATGAGGTGGAGATCGTACCCGGGCCGAATCCGGATGATCCTTCATCTACGGAGAAAGGCGGCGAGGTGGAAGTGATAGGCGAAGCCATTCCCGGCCAAACGGTCGAGATCATCGCGATGCCGAAACCGGGTTATGCTTTTGAAGGTTGGTATTTGGATGGCGTGTTTATCCCGGAGGCGGAGATGAGCCATGAGATCTTGATCGGTAAAGATATGGGTAAGCTAGAGGCTAAATTTCGGGAATTACCCGTTGACTTGGAAGTAGAGGGTGGAGAGAACGGTTGGGCGGAAGTGACTCGCTATAGAGGTGATGTCATTAACTTGAAGGCTGAACCGATCGTAGACCATACCTTTATGGGATGGTACTTGCTAGATCAGTTATTGTCGAAAGCGTTGAATTATGATTTTGATGTCAATATTCTACGTGCGGCCTTGCCCGCTATTCGTGCGGTGTATACCAAAGGTACGGTAGCCAATGAGACGATCGTTAGGGAGGAACTAGTCACGATCGCTTTCTCCGGGAACCAACTCTGCGTGACTGCTCGCCAAGCGATCCGTAGATTGATGGTTTATTCGTTCGAGGGGGACTTATTAGGTACTAACGGCCAAATGGAACAAGGTGATATCTATCGCTTATCCATACGTAGCCCCTTACTTCTCGTTATCGAGGCAACGGATGGTACTCGTATCGTCTGTAAATTATCCTCCGGACGGTAGTCCGTGGCGCAATTTGGATATATGATTCTTTCAATGCCCATTCTAAGGTTCTTATAATGCCCATCGTAAGCTCCTTTGAATGGGCATTGTTAGATGCTTACGATAGGCATTGTAAGAAACGATAAACAAAAAGCCATCCGGCATTCCGCTGGATGGCTTTTTGTATGGCAATAGAATCGGAGAGATTACACTCTCTTTTCTTTGATTCTTGCTTTCTTACCGGTAAGGGCACGCAAGTAGTACAATTTAGCACGACGTACTTTACCGACTTTGTTAACCGTGATGCTTTCGATAAACGGAGATTCGATCGGGAAAATTCTCTCTACACCTACGTTCTCAGACATCTTACGAACTGTGAAACGTTTTTTGTCGCCGTGACCGGAGATACGGATAACAACACCGCGATACTGCTGGATACGCTCTTTGTTACCCTCTTTGATACGGTAAGCTACCGTGATCGTATCACCACTCTTGAATGAAGGAAGTTCCTTCTTCGTAGCGAACGCTTCTTCTGCAATCTTAATTAAATCCATTGTTTATAGCTTTTTAATTGTAATTTATAATGAAACGCAATTTAACGGGCTACATTTCCCGACAGAGATTACGTAAAGCGGGTGCAAAGTAACGAAATAAATATTTGATTCGCAATAGATAGATGCTTTTTTGCTCGCTATTTGATCAAATCTTTTATGTCTACCAAGGATTCAAACCATTGACATCCACCAGCGATTCCCGTTCCTCCTTCCACATTGCTATAGATCCGGACAGGCTCGGCCAGACCTACATTCGTAAGTCCGCCCATGATACCTTCATTCTCGATGTTTTGTAAAGATAGCAGATATTGGTAATAGGGTTCGGACAGGGAATATAAACGAATATGGCGTTTGGTATAATATTTAGTATCGGACCTAAGTTGTTCTTTTACTTGCAACGTGTATTCCTTCCCGTCGAACAGCTCGTCGGAAAATACCCGTCCCCGCCAATTTACCATCGAAGGGCCGAAAACCTCATCCAAGATACCTTGTTGTTGCGTGAATACGGGATCTACGGAGAAGTCCAACAGGACACCAAGATGGTCGTCATCTCCCCATATCTGTAGAGAATAGTAATTTGATTTACCCGGGGTATCTTGGAAAGTGATTTGATAGATAAGCACATCGTTTTCTTCTATGTAGGAGATATTCCCATCTCCATCGACAAGGGTACCGCCGTTGCCGGTAGCTTCTTTACGGGGAATTATGCGCAGGCCTTTGATTTCGGTCTTGGAAGGAATCTTATCTTCCGCCGAGGCTGTTCCATATTCCGGGGTGGAAGCTACAATCTTTACGGTTTGTCCGGGCTGTGGAACCGTATTCGATATATAAAGCGTATCTGTTACCCATCCACCTCGATCCTCTCCGAGCCAACGAGAAGATTTCCAATAGGAATATTCTTTCCAAGGCATCTCCTCCTTGAAGATCCCGTCTATGTATAATTCCACCTTGGCGTTTCGAATCGTCACGTCCGGCTTGCTCTCTGAGTGAAACCATGTGCGGGATATGCTGGCCATTACGACTGTATCCGGCGAGAAGGCCGAGTTGATCACCATTTTCGGTGTAGTACGATATTCCTCTAGGTCAAACTTCCTGTAACAGGAGGTTAGGAGCAGGCTGGATAATAAGATTGATAAATAGAATATAGGTTTCATGTTCTTTAGAATTTATAAGTATATGATATAGACGGAATGATCGGTAAGAGCGATAACGTCTCGAAATAATGGCTGTAGTTTATCCAAGACCGCTTATGGATAGTTATCGGGTTCATCTGGCAATAAGCGTTATATACGCTGATATTCCAGATACCGAGATGGCCGTTCTTTTTAGGTCGATAAATATTAATCCCCAGATCTAAGCGGTGGTAAGCGGGGAGACGTACGTTATTACGCTCCGTGAAATAGTCCAAGCCTCCTTCCGGTAAGAGCGGAGGGACAGGAGTGAGGCCCAAATCCTCGTAATTCTCGAATGCCACCGTAACCCGGTTTCCGGTCATGAAAGTCCAGCTTCCGGTCAGTTCCAATTTCTCGTTGATCTTCCAGTTTGCGACGATATTCAGCTTATGGCGGTTATCGTATTTCGCGGGGAAACGTTTGCCATTATTAATCTCGTCGAACTGCCGGTCGCTCCACATTAGTCCGTATCCGATCCATCCTGTTATACGCCCCGTCTCTTTCCGGGCGATAAACTCCGCTCCGTAGGCCCACCCCTTACCGGCGGCCAGTTTCTCCTCCCAACCGACGAACGAGGGTAAGAAGTTGTAACCATCTTTATAATCCAGTAGGTGATTCATCCATTTATGATAACCTTCCACCGAGAAGGAATAGTCTTTGTGTAAATTGTAATAAGCGCCGACGGATACTTGATCACTCTCCAATGGCTTCAGCTTCTTGCTGACCGGCATCCACATATCGGTAGGGAGACTCATATAACTTTCGCTGATCTGATGTACGTATTGATTCATCCGGGCGTATGAGGCCTTAAGGCTTAGATCCCTCGTGAGCAGGAAGCGTACGGATAAACGAGGGTCTAAGGAGACATATGTCTTCTTTTGTATATTATACATGTTCAGGCGTAATCCGGCGTTAACCCGGACAATGGGAGATATCGCCCAGTCATCTTCGGCGAAAACAGCCAACTCATTCGCTGAAAGGCGCTCGTCTCCGGTAGTTCGTTTGGTCGGAGACAAATTCTCGGAGGTCTTTTCCTCGATATATTCCGGGCTGAAACGATGGTAAAGATAGTCGGTGCCATAACGGATATGATGTGCCGGGGTAGGAATATAGTCGAAGTTCGCATGGACTCCGAAATCATTGATACCGTTTCGGGTTGAGGTCTCGATAAAACGTGAAGAATAATCTTTGTCACCCTCGGTTCCGTAGTATTGTGAAGTCTCTTGTTTTAGTTTGGATTGATAATGGGAATAAGCCAAGGTGACGGTACCGAACATCTTGTTGTTAAACACATACGACCAGCCGGAAGATAATGCGATGTTACCCCAGCGCATCTTTCCAAAGTCCTTGTTCTCGAAAGGGGTTATATCATCACCTACGGAGAACTCGGAACTTCCTCCTTTTAGGAAATCCTGTCCGAAATAGAAATTAACGTAAGCTTGGCTCCGGTCATTGATATGGTGGTTTACTTTTAGGTTCAGATCGGTAAAAGCATAGCGTGCGCTGAATTTCTCCCCATTCTTTTTCTGAATTTTATTGTAGATCGCCAAACCCGGTGCGGACAAGCCATCCAGCCAAGAGCGACGGAAGGAGGCGTTGAACGAAGTCCGGTCTTTAATGATCGGCCCTTCGAAATTTAAGTTACCTGAGGTCAATCCTAGCATGGCGCTACCATGGTACTCTTTCATATTGCCATCTTTAGTATGCACATCCACTACGCTGGAAAGCCTTCCCCCATAGCGGGCGGGGAAAGCGGATTTATAAAAATCCACATCTTTCAAAGCCTCGGCGTTGAAAGCGGAGAAAAGTCCTCCGAGATGATTGACCTGATACAGTTGGATTCCGTCTATCATATACAGGTTCTCGTCTCCATTCCCCCCACGGACATACATCCCGGCTAATCCTTCCGTTCCGGCTGATACGCCGGGTTGGGTTTGCAGGGCTTTGATCACATCGGCCTCACCGAATAAGGTCGGGATGGTTTTGATCATCTTCCGGGTTATTTTAATCGTTCCCATCTGAGAGGCTTGTATCGGGTTTTGTGTGTCATTACTACCGGTAACGACAACTTCGGCCAATGCCTCACCGCTTTCCAGCAGAATTTCCATCACGGTATCCCGTTCGAGCGGTTGGAATGTATGTGAGAAACGTCCGTATCCGATGTAGGAAGTCTCCAGACGGACTACCCCGACCGGTAAGGTTAGGCTGAAGAAACCGTGGTTATTGGTAGCCGTGCCCCTTTGTGTGCGGGAGTCATAAACGGAGGCCCCGATTAGATACTCCGTAGTCGCTTTATCCCGTACGAATCCGCTGATGGTTACTGAGCGGGGGCGTTTCTTCAAGATGATGTGGGTACCGTTTATCTGATAAGACAGAGGGAGCTTTTGGAATAGCCGGGTAAGGCATTCCGATATGGATTGGTTATCAGATTTGAATGTAATCCGGGAAATGCCTTTGAGAATAGAAGGATCGTAGGAGAATGTCATGCCTGTTTGATGCTCTATTTTTTTCATGATTTCTTGGATCGGCTCTTGTTTAGCCTCGATACTGAGAGTCGGCGCTTGTCCCCAAGCGCTTGATTGAAAGCCGAAGATAATCAAGATTATGAGTAGTATTAGCTTCATTGTATATTAATTAATCATTCTATTTTTGCATAAATATTCAACATTGTATATTAATTAATCATTCTATTTTTGCATAAATATTCAACATCAGAGTGTGGAATAAGACCGATGCTTCGTTGGTCATAAAGACCGAAAAAAATGCTTTGTCCCCACACTTCTACGTCCCAAACCGGATAGTTCAATGGGCTTTCGACCCCGCATTCGCAATGATGGTTCATGATGTTCTGATGTTGTTGCTCAATAAATTATTAAAGCTATGACCTACGTTGGAATCGATGTCAGCAAGGCAACTTTTATGGTTGCTTATTCTTCCGCCAAAAGTGGTAAAACAAAATCTTTCAAGAATACCACCCAAGGCGTCCATGAGTTTATTCAGACTTTGTCTGCCGGTGAACACCATTGTGTCTTAGAAGCAACCGGCAACTACAGTGCCCTTCTGGTTTATCTTCTCTCACAGGCTGGCATAACCGTCAGTTTGGAGAATCCCCTCAAGATAAAGAACTTCGCACGTGTAATGCTTTCCGTTAACAAAACCGATGAAACGGATGCCCGTTTAATTGCCTTGTATGGTGAAAAGATACAGCCGGCTCCTTACAAACTACGCAGCGATACCATTCTCATTCTAAAGCAGAAACGCACGCTCATACGCCAACTTAAGAAGCAATTCATAGCTACCCGCAACTTGAAAGGATCCATGCAAGCTCTTCCTTTCTTTGACCCTAAATGCAAGAAAACCATTGAAAGCACAATCGCCTTTCTTGACAAGCAAATCAAAGGGATGGAAGAAGAGCTGGCTTCGCTGGCAAAAAATGAATACAAGAAGCAAATGGAGCTACTCACTTCCATTAAAGGAATCGGGGTTACCCTGGCAACCGCACTCATCGTCGCAACAGGTGGTTTTACCTACTTTGATAATGCCAAGCAGCTAACACGATACTTAGGCTTGTCCCCTACATATGAACAATCCGGTACCTCAGTTAATATCAAAGGTCACATCAATCGTAACGGTGATTCTTCCTTGCGAAGCCAACTGTATGTGGCTGCTTTTGCATCCCTGCGATGTAATGCGCAATGCAAGGCATGTTTTGACCGGTTACGATCTAAGGGCAAGCCGGGAAAGGTAGCGGTCATCGCTGTCGCTAACAAACTGGTAAGGCAAGCCTTCGCTGTTATCACTCATGAAAAGCCCTATGTGGATGGGTTCCACTCTGCAAAAGTCATAAACTCATCTGCGGAGGGAACGCCATGCGGCAAGGGGCTGAGCACTCAGCCCCGACGAGCTTCCAAGAGTGTGCTAATTGCATAAGTATGCTAATTATTGTTAGCCATATGCATTTTTCTTATTATAGTTCATTTTTTATTACGAGACAGGAAAGATAGTAAAAACCCCTATCACAATTCACGTTACTATTGCGATATTTTCTTATTTTTGGAGAGTAATAATGATAATGTTGTGATGAGACAGATTGGTATCTTGCTTTTGTGTTGTATTTCCCTTTTATCGGGTGGAGCTCAAACCGTTCCGAACCTTTATCGTTCGGTGGATCAGGAAAAGATGAATCATTGGGTTGATTCCGTGTTTGACGCTATGAGTTATGATGAACGGATCGGGCAGTTGTTTATGGTTATAGCGAACCCTAAATCCGATAACCGGAATATGCAACGGCTCATGCGTTACGTGAACGAGATCAAGATCGGGGGTATCTTGTTCCATAAAGGGGATCCGGTGACGCAGGCGGAGGTGACCAATCGTTTGCAAAAGGCTTCCCGGATTCCGATGTTGGTCTCTTTGGATGGGGAGTGGGGACTTTCCATGCGATTAAGCGGAACCACCCGTTTCCCGAAAAATATGATGCTAGGCGCTATCGAGGACAATGCCTTGATCGAGGAATATGGAAAAGAGGTGGGACGGCAGTGCCGGGAAATGGGAATTCATATAAATTTCGCTCCGGATATGGACGTGAATAGCAATGTGGATAATCCCGTGATCGGCCTGCGTTCGTTTGGCGAGAATCCGGAGGCTGTGTCGGAGAAAGGTATTGCTTACGCAAGAGGATTGGAAAGTACGGGCATCTTGTCTGTCTCCAAACATTTCCCCGGACATGGAGATACTTCTGAGGACTCGCACGAGACATTACCCGTCGTGCGCCATAACCGGGCCCGCTTGGATAGCGTGGAACTTCTTCCTTTTAAACGTTATATATATGATGGGTTCGCCGGGATAATGACGGGACATCTTTATGTTCCGGCATTGGACAAAAGTCATAAGCCGGCTTCTTTCTCTAAGGCGGTAGTGACGGATCTATTACAGAAAGAACTCGGTTTTCAAGGTCTGTGCTTTACGGATGCTTTAGCGATGAAAGGGGCTTCCACAAAGAAAACGGATAATCCTTCGGTGAAGGCTTTGCTTGCGGGGAATGATATCTTGCTCGCTCCGGCCGCTCCAATCAATGATTTTACGGCCGTGAAAGAGGCTATCGAGGAAGGGGTATTGGATCTGGAAGCGATCGAGGCCAAGTGCTTGAAAATATTAAGGTACAAATATATCGCTGGATTGAATGCCTATAAGCCGGTCGAAACAAAAGGCTTATCGAAACGTTTGAACTCTCCGCATGCGGCATGGATGGCGGCGAAGTTGAATTCGGAGGCTATTACTGTTTTGAAGAATGAGGATACGATCTTACCTCTTAAACAGTTGAATAAGAAAAAGATCGCAGCGCTCTCGATTGGAGACGGGGTTGGTAATGAGTTCCAGAAAATGCTGGGCGAATATGATTCGATCGCTTGCTTTAGTATCGGACGGCGTTCTACGGCTACCCAAGTCCAACAGGTTTATAATAAATTGCAAAAATACGACGTGATCATTTGTGGCGTGCATACGATTCGCATTCCCGAGAGTTTAGCGTTGAGGCAGTTGGCTGCGAAGAAAGAGTTGGTCTATACTTTCTTTACCTTACCATATGCTTGTAAGGAATATAAGAAGTCGATCGAGAAGGCGAAGGCGGTCGTGTTGGCTTACGAGGGCACTCCCTTAGCGCAGGAATATGCGGCCCAAGTGATATTCGGTGGTATTGCGGCGAAAGGGAAACTTCCGGTTTCAATTCCGGGATTGTATTATGCGGGTACTGGTATTTTTACGGAAAAGACTCGTTTGGGGTATCACCAGCCGGAAGAGGTGGGAGCGAATCCGGACCGTCTGGATGTAATTGAGTCGATCGTTAAAGAGGGATTGGATGAGAAGGCTTATCCTGGATGCCAAGTGTTGGTGGCGAAGGACGGCGTGATTATCTATAATAAATCGTTCGGTTATTTTGATTACGAAAGTAGGCAGCCGGTCACGGAGTCATCGGTCTATGACTTGGCCTCGGCGTCGAAGGCGGCGGGAACTTTATTGGCGGTCATGAAAGCGTATGATGAGAAGAAATTCACCTTGAACAATAAGATCTCCGATTTTATACCGGAGTTGAAGGAGTCTAATAAAAAGGATTTATCGATAAAAGAGTTACTGTACCATCAATCGGGAGTGACTCCAACTATTAATTTCTATCTGGATGCCATTGATAAGGATAGTTATAAAGGCAGTTTATATAGTTCGGCGAAGAACGCTACGCATCCGGTTCGTTTTGACGCTAAAACGTATGTCCGGAATGATTTTAAATATCTTCCAGATGTAGTTTCGGATATCCGGAAACCCGGATTTACGACTGAGGTAGCCCGTAATTTCTATGTGAGTGATTCCTTTAAAGATACGATCCTTCAAGATATCAAGAAATCCCGTTTGGGTACGAGAGGTAGGTACGTATATAGTTGCGTGAATTTCATTATGCTGAAAATGATGGTGGAAAATCTGATGAAATCTCCGATGGACCAGCTTCTTCGGGATGATTTCTACAGCGGGTTAGGGGCTTGGCATACCACTTATAATCCGTTGAAGCGAATGGATACCTTGCAAATTGTACCTACGGAGCAAGATGGATTTGTCCGCCGTCAATTGCTTCGCGGATATGTGCATGATGAGGCGGCCGCTTTTCAAGGGGGTGTTTCTGGAAACGCCGGATTATTTTCGAACGCGAATGATCTGGCGAAGGTGCTCCAATTGATGCTAAACCAAGGGACTTATGGCGGCGAGCGCTATCTTTCTTTGGAAACCAGCCGTTTGTTTACACAAAGCAAGAGCCCGACTTGCCGTAGAGGGCTAGGATTTGATAAGCCGGTGATTGGTAATCCGAAAGCCTCGCCTTGTGGGGCTTTGGCTCCCGCCTCGGTCTATGGACATACAGGATTTACGGGTACTTGTTTTTGGATAGATCCGGATAACCAGCTTATTTATATATTTTTGAGTAACCGGGTGAATCCTAGCCGGGCAAATAATAAACTGGGATCGCTTGATATACGTACTCGCATACAGGATGCGATCTATAAGGCGATTGATAGGAAAAGCCAAAAAGATTCGTAATTTTGTGACAGTTTTAACAGATAAGGTATTAATTAAAAAGCAGGTATATGTTATACGGACACGGTGATGATTTTTATAACGCAAAGAACGAGGTAAAGATAAACTTTAGCTCGAATGTGTGGCACGGAGCTAATTTAGATAAACTGAAGGAACATTTGATCGAGCATTTTGATAAGCTGACTCGTTATCCGGAGCCGGATGCCGCTACCTTGAAAAGATTGTTGGCCCGCCGGTATGAGATCAAGGAGGAGAATATCGTAGTGACGAATGGTTCGATCACCGCTTTTTATTTGTTAGCGCAAGCTTGGCGAGGTGCGAAATCCATGATCGCTATTCCTTCTTTCTCTGAATATGAGGACGCTTGCCGTTTGCATGAGCATGAGATCTCTTTCTTCCCGACATCGGACGATTTATCAGAGTTATCCTTGGAGGGACAGGATTTCTGTTGGATTTGTAATCCGAATAATCCGGATGGAAAGCTGATCCATCGTACGGAGCTTCTCCGTTTGATCTCAGCGAATCCGCAGACTACCTTCATTATTGATCAGGCATACGTGGCTTTTACGACGGAAGACATGCTAAAGCCGAGTGACGTGAAAACGCATAAGAACTTAATCCTTGTCCAGTCTATCTCGAAGGCTTATAATATCCCCGGCTTGCGTATCGGTTATCTGGTTGCTTCTCCGGAGATCGCGGAGAAAGTGAACATGTATATCATACCTTGGTCGGTAAATGCTATCGCTATCGAGGCAAGTAAATATATCTTGATCCATCCGGCGCAATTTACGTTGCCGATCCGTAAATGGCAGCGTGAGACCGCGGATTTTATTTATCAATTAAGTAAATTGGATGGCTTGGAGGTAATCCCGACCTCTACGACTTTCTTCCTTGTCCGTTTGAAGAAGGGTACAGCCGCTGATTTAAAGCAATTCCTTTTAGATAATTACGGAATCTTGATCCGTGACGCTTCGAATTTCCGGGGCTTGGATGAGACTTATCTACGGCTCTCCACCCAGAAGGCTGATGAAAACCAGATCTTGCTTGAAGGGGTGAAGGTTTGGTTGGAGCAACAATAAATGAAAAAGGGCTATTTATCGAATAGCCCTTTTTCATTTCCTTTTAAATCTAAGTAGCGTGTATTATTCTACTCGTTTGTTGATTACGATATGACCAAAATAGCCAAGGAGAACCAATCCCAGACCTGTAAGTAGAATACTATTTGTCATACCACCGGTAAAAAACGGTACAGCCAAAACTGCCGCACCAATAATGAGTACGATCACTCCTAGATTTTTAATTAACTCATTCATGGTTATAGATATTTTATAATTATTTTCTTTTCTACCGCAAATAAAGCAATAATAACCCGATCGTGAAAATATTTTCGGAGAAAAATAATGAAACGATTGAAATTAGCTTCTATATTTGTGTTATAATATAGTTACGTATGGGAAGAATACTTTACATAGTTTATTTGTGGCTGTTTTTTGTACCTGTATTTCTGGTACTGACTATACTTACGGCTGTGACGGTTATCATCGGTTGTCTATTGGGGGGAGAGAAAATCTTCGCTTATTATCCGGGTATGATCTGGTCTCGATTGACTTGCTATCTGGCGCTTTGTCCGGTGACGGTAAAAGGGCGTGAGCATATAGACCGGAAACAATCGTATGTTTTCGTAGCTAATCATCAAGGTGCGTTTGATATTTTCTTGATATATGGTTTCTTAGGCGTTCCCATTAAGTGGGTGATGAAGGCGGGTATCGCTAAAATTCCATTTGTCGGGACCGCCTGCCGTGCGGCCGGTTTTATCTTTGTCGATAATTCTACGCCGAAGGCTGCCGCTCGTAGTGTTTTGGAGGCGGAGCGTTGTCTTCGGAACGGGGCTTCCGTGGTTGTTTTCCCGGAAGGTTCGCGTACGTATACCGGAAAAATGATTCGTTTCAAGAAAGGGGCTTACCAAATGGCTCTGGATCAGCATTTGCCTATTATTCCGATCACCTTAAACGGGCCGTTTGATGTTTTGCCGATCGGGTCGTTGAATGTCCATCGTCATCGGATGGAGATGGTGATCCATCCGGCGGTTTCTACCGAGAATATAGACACTTCCCACAAAGGAATGCAAGCGTTCGCTGATCAGACTCAAGAAATCATAGCATCTGCCTTGTGGGAAGAATATAAATAATTTAGGTTATTATTTCCAGCTTTTCAAGATGCCACGTTTCGCTACTTTCAGGCTGAATCCGAAGTTATCGCCGAACATGGAACCGGCATCAGCTGCCAAAGACCCTGTAAATTCCCATCCCGATAAACGGGGATGTTGATAAGAGATATCTAAAAGTCCGGAAGCTCCTCTTTTCTTGCTAAGGAAAGGGGTGACATGTCTACCCCAACTATTCATCACGGTGACTAATACCCGATAAGATACTTGTGAGGAGATAGCGCCTTCAGCACCGAAATGCCAGTCACGAACACGGTTGTTCTTGAATCCTAATGAACCGGCCTCGTTATACTCTGGGCTTGTGATCAGAGGAGAACCTATCGCCCGGTTAAAATAAGAGGCTCCGGTAGTGTATTCTCCGTTGTTATAATAATCATCACCACCGCCACCTACGCCGGGATGTAGGTCGTGATCAAAATCGATGAAGTGGAACTGTCCGCTTTGGTCTCTTGTAACCAGATACTCCACGACCACCTTACGCAACCACGGAAATTTTGGTAAATCCAATTGTCCTCCCCATAATCCGTCGGTATTGTTTACGAATATCATACCGGATTTATCCTCGAAGAAATGTTGGTAATAGGCGGATACTTGCCAGTTAGGTTGTGTAAAAGCCAATTTGAAATCGTAAGAGCCATAATGATTACCCAGTACGTTGATTTGATCGGAGACTGTTGCGTCGCCACCACCTTCGCTGCCGCAAATAACCCGGATAAGGTCCTTGATGGATTGAGGCTGCTTTCCGATCTTAGGATTGGTTGAGGTTCCTCCCCATTGTGCCCAATGCTGTACTCCGATTACACCGGATAACGGGAAGTCATTGCGTGTATCCTTAATCTGTACGAATAATGATTTATGATGCCATAAAACGTTATCTACATAAGTCTGCTTATTGTTTGTGAAGTTAGCCAGATAATCCTTGTCGAAAGAACGACCGACGGCAAAGTCTCCTTTGACTTGCATCCAGCCTTTCGTTAAAGGAACGACGGTAAATTCCGGAATACTGATGTTCACTTCCGGAATCGGGCGGGCATTGGCAGATTGTACGATATCGCCCGAGCTAAGCCAACGATCCCAAAGTGAATTATAGCGTTCCTTGCTTCCTACACTCAATAGCAAGCATTTGTAACCTAACTCGGCATATATTTGTTGGATAAAGAAATTGCGATGACGAGGAACTGCGGCCACTACGTCTAATCCGGCTCCCCAGCGAAAACCTTTGCCAAAAGTTTGATTATGGAATACTCCCGCATTCAAATATCCGTTATTCGCTTCCAAAGGAACAATTCCGTATCGATTGCTAACCATCCAGAAAGGGGCATTGTCGCCACTAGCTACCGATCCGAATATTTCGGCCTTGTAGGTAGTTGCTTCCGGAGTTGTCTCTTCTTCTTGAGCGAAACTAGCCGTTGCCATCCCCAGACAAGTCAGACCTATAAAAATTGATCGCACTGATTTCATGTATATATAAATGTTTTGTCTGGGCGCAAAGGTAAGGATTTATATGTTTGGTGCAACCATTATTGTTTCTTTAACCACTCGAATATAGTTTGATAGGCATCGTTCCGATAGGGCTTTTGAGATAGGATCAGATCGTGGATGCCGTTTGGAATGGTATCTCTCGTGACTTTGTCTCCTAGTTTCTGCCCGTATTTTTGAATGTCTTGAACATCCAAGACGATGTCGGAGGTCATGTATTCCTCATGCCATGTCTCTGTTTCCGGAAAAGATTTGTTGGAAGACATCACTAGTATCGGACAATCCAGTTTTAACCCTTTTTGTACCGTCTGTTGTGCTTCTTGTATGGCTTTGATCCATCCGGCTTTTTTCGGATGCCCGAATATCATTTTCCAGTTCGTGTCAAACTCCCATTCTCCTTTATATTGCTTAAGCAAGCTATAAGCGTAATTCGGATCACCCAAACCTTGTACGGTAAGATTCGGGAATAGCCTCCCGACAAACGCAACGGTTGGCAGTACGACTTTCTCCATAAACCATCCGAAATTCCAATCCAGAAAAGGGCTGTTCAAGATAAGCCCGTCTACCGGTAACTCCCCTTTTTTACTATTCAAATAATAAGGTGTGATCAATCCGCCTGTAGAATGCGCCATTAATAATATCCGCTCGTTGCCTTCAGACCGGATGGTGGCTAAAGCGGTATCGATATCAGCGAAATACTCTTTTAGGCTCTTGCAAAAGAACGGGTTTTGATTGGGTAATATCGAACGTCCGTATTTCCGCAAGTCCATCGCATAGAAATTATATCCGTGAGCGTTTACGCTATCCCCTAATTGTTTCTGGAAAAAATAGTCATTATAGCCATGGATATACAGCACGGCCTGTTTTACGCTATCCAGTTGAGGTTTCTTGACCAGTGTGCAAACCACCTTCCCCTCATAATCATCCGGCATCTGGAAGGTACGGCGTAAATAACCATCTCCCAATACATCGGGTACGTATTGGGCATATACCTCGCATAAAATGAAACAGAGGAATATAATAAGATTTATTTTTCGAGACATAAATATATTGTTTCTATTTTATAACTGTATTTGCAAAGATAGGGTTTATCAATCAATGGTAATTAACCAAGATCATAAAATAAACACATAGCGAAAAAGTAAATTTGGGCAAAGCGTAGCGAATTAGCTGATAGAGCGTTC
>ERZ773178.828-NODE-828-length-35875-cov-4.814126_pt1 | contig 35875 bp, 34 predicted proteins | sample MGYA00580533_ERZ773178 | MGnify/ENA primary metagenome ERZ773178 (study PRJEB29015, sample SAMEA2737859) | human gut metagenome | biome: human gut; feature: human-associated habitat; material: faeces | place: China | collected 2012 ...
GTCGAAGAGGGCGGCGGCATGAACGTCATGTTCAAGATCAATGGCACCGTTGTCACTCCGATGCTCACGGGCTCGATCCTGCGCGGCGTGACGAGAAAGTCCTGCATCGAGCTTCTCAAGAGCTGGGGTGTTCCGGTCGAGGAGCGGCTTCTCAGTGTCGACGAGCTCTTCGAGGCCGCGAAGAACGGCACGCTTGAGGAGGCTTGGTGCGTCGGCACGGCCGCTGTCATCTCCCCCATCGGCGAGCTTGCATGGAACGACGACAAGTACGAGGTCAACCACAACCAGATCGGCGCGCTTAGCCAGAAGCTCTACGACGAGCTGACCGGCATCCAGTGGGGCACAAAGCCCGATCCCTTCGGCTGGACCTGCAGGGTCTGATCGCAATCGCACCGCGCCTGATCAGCGCCTTTTGATAAAAAATCCACCATTCAAGCAAGAATGGTGGATTTTTTTGCTGGAGCGCAGTTGCAATTTACGACAAATTATAGTATTGTCATACCGGTGCTACCGATAAACGGCAAGCGGGCGGCTCCCTTCGCGTCAGCAGGGGGCTCACCTCTTTTTGTTGCCCCCTGACTTATAGAAAGGGGGCTGCGGCAGATGGTTACATATTCTGATATGATTCAGCTTGGTATCCTCATCGTCGGCATTATTAGCCTCTTTATTCAGGTTAATAACAAAAAGAAGTAACCGCCCAATCTTCCCACAGATGACGGTTACTTCTTAACCAAATTCCAGGGGAACTGCCTGTTTGCCGGTAGCACCCTCGCTATGTTTAGTATATCCGATTTTCAGAAAATGTCAAGGGCTCCGGCGATTGCATTTACTCGATCTCGAGGCGACGGCCGGTGGGCTCTTCCTTCTTCTGCTTCGGAAGGGTCAGAGTCAGAACGCCATCCTTGTACGCGGCCTTGATATTCGCGCAGTCAATGCCGCTGACGTCAAAGCTCCGGCTGTAAGAGCCAAAGGAACGCTCGCAGCGCAGGTAGCTGTTCTTCTTCTCCTTCTGCTCAAACTCGGAATGGCGTTCGGCGGTAATGCTCAGGGTGTTGTCCTTCACATCGACGTGAATGTCTTCCTTCTTAAAGCCAGGGAGATCCGCCTCCAATGCGTAGCTCTCGCCAAGGTCCTTGATATCGGTCTTCAGTTCGCCCAGCGAACGGTCGGAGAAGAACGCCTTTTCCAGATCATCAAAGTCCTGGAACGGATTGTATACGGAATGATTCTTGCGGCTATACGGTACTAACATCATAATTTACCTCCTGAACGGGAACTTATTTCGTTCCCTCTTATTTTCTTTTTATGGCTTCAGTTTACTTCCGGATTATGAACAAATCTGCGTGTTTTTATGAACGGACTGTAAATTTTAGCACTCGCTTAAATAGAGTGCTAATTTTTATATTCGGGGAACAAATGTCCTGCTGCTGCGTCTAATCTGATACGAAAGGGAGGAATCAGAACCATGCTAGTGATCAACCATCTGACAAAGACCTTCGGCGACAAGCTCGCGGTGGGCGATCTGTCGCTGCATATCGCCCCGGGCGAGATTTGCGCCTTCATCGGCCACAACGGCGCAGGCAAGACGACCACCATCAAGGCCTGCTGCGGCATTTTGCAGCCGGACAGCGGCGAGATTTTCATCGCCGGAAAATCCATCGCGGAAGACCCCATCGCCTGCAAGAAGGACCTTGCCTACATCCCGGATAACCCCGACCTCTACGAATTTCTCTCCGGCATTCAGTACCTGAATTTTGTTGCGGATATCTTCGGCGTTTCGCAGGAGGACCGGCAAAGCCGCATTCATCGCTACGCGGACCTTTTTGATCTGACGAGCGATCTGGCCCAGCCGGTCTCCAGCTACTCGCACGGCATGAAGCAGAAGCTCGCGATCATCTCCGCGCTCCTCCACGAGCCGAAGCTCATCATCATGGACGAACCCTTTGTCGGTCTCGACCCGACGGCCTCGCACCTGCTCAAGGAGCTCATGCGCGAGCATTGCCGAAACGGCGGCGCAATCTTCTTCTCGACGCACGTGCTCGAGGTCGCGGAAAAGCTCTGCGACAAGGTCGCCATCTTACGCAAGGGCAAGCTCATCGCCTCCGGCACGATGGAAGACATCAAGGGCAACCAGTCGCTTGAGGAGGTATTTCTGGAACTGGAGGCGGAGTCGTGATGCTGAAAACGCTCCTCAGAGTCCGCCTTGCGGCCTTTGCCGCCTATTTTACAGGCGCGTCACGCAGCCAGAAAAAGCGCTCGGGCGCGCAGAAAATTGCCATGCTTCTTCTGATGCTTTACTGCTTTGCCGCGTTCGGCATGCTGTTTTACACGAGCTTTTCCGCGCTGGCGGGCGTTTACGCAAAGCTTTCGCTCGGCTGGCTCTATTTTGTGATGTACGCCGTGGCGGCGTTTGCGCTGATGGTCTTCGGCACGGTCTTCACGGCAAAGGCGCAGCTGTTTGAGGCGAAGGACAATGAGCTGCTGCTCAGTCTCCCGGTTCGTCCGCGTGATATTCTGGCCAGTCGGATGGCATCGCTTCTTTTATGGAACCTGCTGTTCGGTCTGCTGGTCGCCATTCCGGCGCTGCTCGCGTGGACGCAGGCGGCAAGGCTTCCGGCTCTCGGCTTCGTCTCGTTTATCCTGCTGCTTCCGGCGCTGGCCTGCTTTTCTTTGGCGGTAACAAGTTTACTTGCTTGGGCGCTGAGTCTGCTTGGAAGCCGCGTGCGAAACAAATCGCTTGCGACAATCATCGGCTCGGTCGTCTTTCTGGGGCTCTATTTTGCCGTCATCTTCCGGATGAACAGCTATATCACGCAGCTGGCGCAAAACGGCGCGCAGATCGCCGCGGCGCTATCTGGCGCAAAAGTCCTCGTCTGGCTCGGCCGGGCGATGGCGGGAGAAAGCGCACCGGCGCTTGTATGGTCGCTTCTTGCGACGCTCGCACCGTTCGGGCTCGTTTCCTGGCTTCTTAGCCGAAGCTTTACCCGGATTGTAACGACAAAGCGCGGCCTTCCCAAGGTGCGCTATGAAGAAAAAGCGCTCAGGACCGCGAGCGCAGACACGGCGCTTGTGCGTCGCGAGCTGCGGCGGCTCGGCGCGAGTCCAACCTATTTGCTTAACTCGGGGCTTGGCGTTCTGTTTTTGCTGGCGGCGGCCGTTGCGCTCGTGATCAAGCGGGACGTGATTCTGGATGTGCTTGCGCAGATGCCGGAGCTGGCGTCTTCCCTGCCGGTGTTCCTCGCGCTTGCCATCGGCGGGATGCTTGGCATGACGCTCTTTACGCCGAGCTCTGTGTCGCTGGAGGGAAAGAACCTCTGGATTTTGCAGTCCATGCCCGTCTCCGGCGCGCAGGTGCTGCGGGCAAAGCTCCGGATGGCAGACCTGCTGACGCTTCCGGCCGCTGTGATCGCATCTGTTTGCTGCGTGTGCGTGACAGAGCTCTCGCCGCTTATCCTGCTCGACAGCGTCCTGTTTGCGCGCTTTGCAAACGTGCTTGGCCTTCGCGAGGGCATTGTGCACGCAAAGCTCGACTGGTCGAACGAAGCGCAGGCCGTAAAGCAGAGCTGGGCCGTGATGCTGACGATGCTCGTTTGCTGGGGCGTTTTGCTCGCGGCAGGCGCGGCATGGCTCATGTGGCTGGCAGAGCTTGTATCCCCGGAGGCATTTTTGCTGGGCTTCGGCGCGGTGCTGCTCTTTTTGGACACGCTCCTTCTTCGCTGGCTGCAAACCGCTGGGGCAGAACGGTTTTCGCGTCTTGGTTGATTGGAAACTCCAAAGAAGCGCCCGAAGTTTCAGCGTTTTGCCGACTTGTAAACCCGCGCCCTTTGCGGTATGATAGGCGCTGTTGACAATCCGCGAAACGCGGCGAAGGGGGCGCGCTTATGAAATACATTGCCATCTGCGGTACGGTCGGCTCGGGCAAGACCACAATGCTTGGAAAACTACTCGATCATTTTGGCGCGCGCGCATCGTTCCACGAGGAGCGGCCGCAGGACAACCCCTTCATCTGCGACTATTACGCGGACTCGAAGCGCTGGACGTTCCACGCGCAGGTGAGCTTTTTGTCTTTATACTTTGACGACCCGGCGTGGAAGCCCGGAAATGGCAAGACAGAGCTCTTTTTCTTCGACCGCTGCTTTCTTGAAAACCTCGTCATCGCGCGCTACCGGCTCGATCAGGGCGATCTGACGCAGGCGGAGTTTGACGTGCTCGAAAAGCTCGCGACGGGTATCGGCGGTTTGATGCCGCAAATTGACAAGTATATCTACCTCGACTGCTCCATTCAGACGATCCTCGAGCACATGCGAGCAAGAGGCCGGGACTACGAGGATAACCTCGACCTTATGTACGTCTACGAGCTCAAAACGCTCTATGATAACTGGCGGCTCACACTTCCTCCCGAGCGCACGCTGACGGTCAACATGGACGGCGGAGAATATGATCTCAACAAGATCGTACGGTTCATTGAGGCCTGAGCGGTTTTGATGTCCCACGGGATTTATGAAATCTACCCGACTATGCGCAGGGGTCGATGTGGGCATCGCCCCCTACGAACTCTATCGGAGGATATCTGAATAACGCACAAAAAGCGCGCAGGCTTTGCCTGCGCGCTTTTGCTGTCTATTGGAAGATGACCGGCCTTTGTGAAAGATCGTCTGCGCTCGTTTCGGTTTGCAGCATGACCTCCCGCTCCGCTTCCGGGACGAGGCTGCCGCCGGTCGCCCAGATGATGTGCGTCGCGTTCCCAAGCGCCGGGTGGAGCGTCTCAGGAGAAACGCCATCCTTGCAGGCACGCGCGAGCTGCACATAGCTGTGGAAGCCCGCGCAGGCCGAGGGCTCGATGAAAATCCCCTCGGTGTCCCAGAGCCGCCTCTGGTAGCGGTAAAGCGCGCGGTCGTTGACGGTCGCCTCGCAGCTGACCAAATGCTCTGTTGCGCGGGCGACGAGACCCGAAGGCCGGCCGACTGCCAGTCCGTCCGCCGCCGTTTTGCCGCTTAAGCCCACGTCCGCGCACGAAATATTCTCCATCTTCCCCGTGCCAAGTCCCAGCAGCATGCAGGGCGCCTGCGTTGGCTCGACGTAGCAGCAGACGGCGTTGTCGCCATAGATTTCCTTGAGCCCGTAGCAGATTCCGCCCGGTGCGCCGCCGACGCCGCAGGGTAAATAGACCACCAGCGGGTGTTCGTTGTCTACAGCGATTCCCATTGCATCCAGCTGCTTTTGCAGTCTCCCCGCCGCGACGGCATAGCCCAAAAAGAGGTCGCCCGACTGCTCGTCGTCCACAAAATAGGCCGTGGGGTCCGCCTGCGCCAGCTTCCGCCCTGCCGCGACCGCCGCGGAGTAATCGGACGCGTACTCGCGCACCTCCACGCCCCGGCTGCGAAGCAGATCCTTTTTCCACTGCTTCGCGTCCGCCGACATGTGCACGCAGGTTTTAAATCCAAACGCCGCGCCGATCACACCGACGCTGAGGCCTAAATTGCCGGTCGAGCCGACGTGCAGCGAAAATTTCCCGAAAAATTCCCGGAAGTCCGGGTCGGCGAAGCGGGCATACGATTCGCCATCCTTCAGCATCCCGTGCTCTAAAGCAAGCGTTTCCGCGTGATGCAGAATTTCATAAATGCCGCCGCGCGCCTTTACAGAGCCCGCCGCCGCGAGATGGCTGTCCATCTTGAGAAGAAGTCTTCCTCCAGACTGCTCTGGGCACGGCGTATGAAGCCACGCACGCATCTGCGCGATCTCGCGCAGGGGCGACTCAATGAGGCCGTTTGTCGGGACCGTCTCGGGAAACTTGATTTGCAGGAAGGGAGCGAAGCGGGAGAGTCTGCTTGCTGCGTCTTCGATCTGCGCATGGGAGAAGGGAAGTGACGCTTTTACCGCTTCATAGGGCTTTTTGGCCGGGTTTACCCAGAAAATTTCTTCGCCGCGCCCGACCGCGCTGCAAAATGCCGTTTGCTCGTAGCTCATGGTGCGCCTCCTGTTTTGATGTTTTGAAATCGTCAGGCCATGACGATATAGTCTTCTTTTCTTGCCTTCGGGGCGGGAATTTCGCCCTTGACGTAGCCGAGGATGCAGATGCCGATGCCCTCGTACGTGTCTGCCAAACCCCACTTGCGCATCAGCGCCTTGCCCTCTTCCGTCTGGAACGATTCCTTCGCGCGGTTGATCCAGCACGAGCCAAGGCCGATCGACGACGCGGCCAGCAGCATCGTTCCGAGCACGAGCGAGCCGTCCTGCATATAGGTGGGAACCTGCGTATCGGCAAAAACGACCACTGCCGTCGGCGCGCCATAAAACGGGTGAGCGTCCGGATTTCCGAGCACCGCCGCATTCATGCGCTCGAGCTTAGCCATCGTTTCCGCGTCCTGCACCACGACCATCTTCGGCGATTGCAGGCCCTTGGCCGTGGGGGCCCAGGTGCCCGCGTTCGTGACAGCGTTCAGTTCCTCGGCGCTGATCTGCTTTTCTTCATAGCTGCGGCAGCTTCTGCGCGCCTCAATCGCCTTCAATACTTCGTTTGTCATAAACATGCTCCTTTCCCATTCGGGCAACACCACGTCATCCGGCAGACAGCCGCAGTTATGTGGCGTGCTCTTTTATACATACCCATACAGTCCGCGCACCGACACCTCGCCGGACGAGATGCTTTCCGTCGTCCCGTCCGGGTACTCGACAAGCAGCTCCGCGTCTTTCCCAATGCCGACGGCTCGGGCCTGCTTCGTGTCTCCCGCGCGCAGGATCTGCACGTCCTTTCCGACTGTGAGGCATGTTTCCGCGAACGCGCGCACCCACGCGTCCTTCCGGGTCAGAAATTCCCGGCGCATACGCGAAAGCTCCAGCAAAAGCGCCGCCGCGACAGCGTTCACATCCACGGGGCTTCCCTGCTCCATGCGAAGAGAGGTCGCCATCGAAAGATCCTCCGGAAAGCGCTTCTGGTTGCAGTTGACGCCGATGCCGATGACGACATACTCCGGCTCCTGCGTCTCGAGTGACACCGAAAGCTCCGTTAAAATGCCGCAGAGCTTTTTCCCGTTCAGAACCGGGTCGTTCGGCCATTTGATCCCGGCCTGCATGCCCGTCACCTGTTTAACCGCCGTACATACGCACAGCCCCGCCAGCGCCGTCAGGTGCAAAAGTGCTTCTGCGGGCTCCTGCGGGCGCATCAGAAAGCTCAAATACAGCCCGCCCGGCTCAGACAGGAAGCTCCTGCCCCGCCGACCGCGCCCAGCCGTCTGCTTGAGAGACAGAACTGCCGTCCCGTCCGACGCGCCGTTTGCGGCGAGTGTTTTGAGATAGTTGTTCGTCGAGTCGACCTCGGGCAGGACAATGAGTCTTTCCGCAGGAAATTGCCCCGCCAGCTTTTCTTCGAGCGCGTTTTTGGCAAGCGGACGCGTGCAGAGGAAATACCCCCGCCTTGTAGCCGCTTCAATTTCATATCCGTCTGCGCGCAGCGCTTCGATCGCCTTCCAGACCGCCGCGCGCGTCAGCCCCAGCGTCTTGCACATCTGCTCGCCGGAAACGGGAGCGTCCGCCTGCTCCAACAGCGCCAGAACGTCATCCTTCGTCATAAAAATTCTCCTTGTATTTTGGGCCGGTATCTGCTATACTCCTATTGTAAACCTCAAAATCAAAAAATCAAGTTTACAATTCAGGAGGAACCATGAAAACCAGAACAATGATTCTCTGCGCGCTCTTTGCCGCTCTGACAGCGGTCGGGGCCTTCTTCAAAATTCCGTTTGCGCTCGCTGCGATTTCGCTGCAATTTCTCTTTACGGCGATGGCAGGCGTTTTGCTGGGCGCCGGATACGGCGCGCTGTCGCAGGCAGTCTACGTGCTCATCGGCCTCGTGGGCGTACCGATTTTCGCGCTCGGCGGCGGCTTTTCGTATATTTTCCAGCCGACGTTCGGCTTTCTTCTGGGCCTCATCCCGTGCGCCTATGTAATCGGCAAGCTTGCAAAGCGGCCCCTTACCTTCTGGCGGACGGCGCTTTCGATGCTCGCAGGCCTCGCGGTTCTCTATGCCATCGGCGTTCCCTATATGGCGCTGATCGCGAACGGCTATCTTGGCAAGGGCCTCACCTTCTGGCAGGTCATCCGCAAAGGCATGCTCATCTATCTCCCGGGTGACCTTCTGAAAATCGTACTTGGAAGCTTACTTTGCGTCGCCATCACGCGCCGCATGCCCGCCATGTTCGCCCTGCCGCAGAAAAAATCCGCTTAACACCATGTTGCCATAAGTTGCATCAAAAGTCAATGCGCCCAAAGAAAAAGCCGCTGCGCTTGACATTTTGCGTCCCCTGGACTATACTAAAAATACGAAGGGTGCTACCGGCAAACGAGCAGTTCCCCTACGAATTGCTAAAAGAAGTAACCGTAATCTGGGGAGATTGGGCGGTTACTTCTTTTTGTTATTAACCTGAATAAAGAGGCTAATAATGCCGACGATGAGGATACCAAGCTGAATCATATCAGAATATGTAACCATCTGCCGCAGCCCCCTTTCTATAAGTCAGGGGGCAACAAAAAGAGGTGAGCCCCCTGCTGACGCGAGGGGAGCCGCCCGCTTGCCGTTTATCGGTAGCACCGATATGGCAATACCATATTTTGTCGCAAAAAGCAACCCCGCTTCCAAATTGGAGGCGGGGTTCAACTTATATGCCGGTTCTTACGTAGTGCTCTTCCTTTTTCTTCTCGACGCGCGCTTCGATCTCGGCCGGGATTTTGGTGCTCAAGTAGCGCCAGCCGGACCTGATTTCACGGATGATGAGAATGATGAGGGATACGATCGGGCAAAGGCTGAACAGGACCAGCAGCACGAAGTCGAGCGCTGCGTGGTCTTCTGTGAACCTTGCCGCGTTCTCCCAATAGGGGAAGATCACGCCCGCCGTGTTCATCGAGCGCTCACCGAACTGTGAGAGGATGGTAAGAAGACTTTTAAGACTGTACCGGTTTGTATTCTGGACGAAAACGCTCTCGTCTTTTGTCGGGAAGCTCTCGCGCAGAACGCTCAGGCCGTAACCCCTGATAGGCTCTGCCATGACCAGCTCATAGCAGGAAATACCGGGCTCTTTTGCCTCCTCGCCGCCGGTGATATGCGTGAGGGCGGAATAGGTGACAAACATGCCCGCGCCGTCGGTGTAGGCCTTGGAGCTTGCCTTGTCTTTTTCGCGCGAGACAACGCCGGCTACCACATACGGTTCGTTGGAAATCCAGACCGTCTGCCCCGCCACGTCGTAGCTGCCAAACAGCGCCCAGGAGAGCTCCTCGTCGAGCACGACGCGGTCATAGGTAAAGTCGCGGTTCGAGATATAGCTGCCCGAACGAAGCGGCAACGGATGGAACAGGAAAAAGTCCCCGCCGACCCCGATGGTCTTGGCCGTGTAGGTGACGGAATTTGTGGAGACGGTGATGTCCTGCGCTGTGGTTGACCATGCGTCCTGATATAAGCTGCCGTTTTCCGGTGTCTCTAAGGATGCGTCGACGAATTTCTGCTCGAGCGTCTGGTGGAAGGTTTCGATCTGCGACTCCGTGAGCTCCTTGCCGACCGGCTGGAACGCGGAGACCTGCACAAAATTCTCTTCGCTCTGTCCCTTCCAGACCTCGGCGGCCGACTGCGTGATGAGCAAATTTGTCACGTGATGGAGCTTGACCGCAAACACGACGGCCAGCACGACAAGCGCCACATTTAACAGTAATAGCGCGAGAAACCGGAGCGGAAGCGGCTTTCGTTTGCGCCTCCGCGCGAATTTGCCGCCGCTCATCCGTTCTCCGCCAGGCGTACCTGTGTGCCTGCCTCAATGGGTTTTGTAGAGGTTGTGATCACGAACTCGCCCGAGCCGATGCCGGAGACGGCAGAGCTCTTGTCATCGCTGGCCAGCACCTGCACATCGACGCGCGTTGCGGTGTAGCGCGTGGAAAGGGGTGTGGATTTGGAGACGATGGCAAGGACGAACGAGCCGTTGTTGTCCGTGCGGATCGCAGACGTGGGGACGATCGCGTCGTAGCTCGCGCTCTTCTGGCCAATGGCAAGCGTAATATTGCTGTCCGGCTGAATGTCGCTGCCGGTAAGCCGGAAGGTCAGCAATCTGTTTTTCTGCGGGTTCTGCGGATCGTTTCCGATCGTCTCGAGTGTTGCGGTCGCGTCTCCCCAGTAGTTGACGAGCTCGGCGGTGTCGCCGACTTTCACTTTCTTCGCCTGCTCGTTCGTGATGGAAATTTTCACGGTGAAGCCGCGGTCGGTCTGGTTGATGGTGGCAAGGGGGTTATCGGCGCTTGCGGTGTCGCCGGCGGTGACGCTCACAGACGCGATCGTACCGCCGACCTTCGCCGTGACCTCCTGCGCGTCCGCGTCCTTCGTCAGCTTCTCAATGTCGGCCTTCTTGTCCTCAATGGCCTTCTTCGCCGCCTGCATATCAAGTGCCGCCGTGTCGCCCTGATTGACCTCAAAGAGCTTGTCCTCCAGCGCAGTCTTTGCCGTCTTCACAGCTGCTGCGTTATCCGCTGCTTTTCCAAGATCGGAAACCTTTTCTGTCTGGCCGTCTACAGCATCTTTCGCGTTTTCTACGTTGATCTCCAGACGCTCAATCGCCGCTTTCAGCGCGTTATACCGGCTGCGGAGGGTTTCCGTGTTGCTGTCCGCCTCATCATAGGCCTCCCGCGCCTCTGCATATGTCAGCTGCGCCTTGTATTTTGCAAGCTCAGCCTGCAAGTCAGAAACCTCCTCGTAGTAGCCTTTCAAGCTCGCATAGGCCTCTTGCAGTCGCTCGGCAGTTGTTCTTGCAGAAGACTCGTCTTTCTCCTTCCCAGAACTAACCAGCTTATCAATCAAAAGGTCGATGTTCTGATAATATGCCTCCATGATATCCGTGCGGGAACCGGAAATCTCCTGCAAAAGCAGATAATCAGCTTCATACTTTGCAACCAGTTCTGCGTATCTTCCGTCAGAGCCGTTGTTCCGTTTCAGAATCGTATCAATCTGATCCTGCGTATCTTTCACTCTCTGTTTCAGCGATTTGCTTGTTTCGCTTCTACCGGGTACATGCGCGCCCATATCTTCCAGCGCCTTTTCCGCCGTTTCCATTGCTGTTTTCAGCGGAGCCAGCGTCGCTTCCAACGAAGAGATTTCGCCGGAAATCTTGGTATATTCTTCGTCGTTCTGCGCGTCGGTCAGCTCCTTTTGGGCTCGTTCGCTTTCCTTGGTTAACTCGTTGAGCCGTTTTTCTGCCTTCGCCTTTTCGATGGAAATCTGGCTCGCGTCCATGGTGCTGTATTGGCTGTAGATGGCGAGCGCTTCGTTATACGCGTCCCGGAGCTTCTGCACATCGCGGTTTTCCTGCGCGGTGCCGTTGGAAGCTTCGATGAGGCTCTTCTGGTAGTTGAGCTCGAGCGTTTCCAGATCGGTCTTCGCCTGCTTCAGCTCGTCCGACTCCTGCGCCTCTAACACAAACAGCACATCTCCGGCATTGACCGCCTGCCCGACCTTGCACTTGACGCTCTCGATCTTTCTCGTCTGCGTAAGTTTGACGTTGTACGTCTCGTTCGCGGCGATCGTGCCCGAGGCGCGGATTTTCGCGTTGATCGTGCCCTGCGTCACCTGCTGTGTCGCGACCTCCGGAAGGGAAGCGTTCATAATGGTGTTGGAGAAGAAGGTCAGCACCAGCAAAACTGCCAGAAATATAATGGCCACGGTTTTGACCCATTCGCGTCTTTTTACGTTCGTATCCATAGTTCCCTATCCTTTCACGGAGCCCGCGTATGTAATGCCTTCCACGAGGTAAGCCTCGCCGTGCAGGAACATCAGAAGTCCCGGCACCATGTAAACCACCGCCGCGGCAAAGGCGATGCCGATCTCGCCCGCGTTGATCTGCGAGAGATACACGGAAAGCGGCTGCTGCGACGCGTCGGGCAGCAAAATGAGCGGCTGCTCGACCATGTTCCAGTAGTCGATGAACACGAGAATCGCGATGGAATACAGCGCGCTGCGGCACTGCGGAAGGCAGATGTTCCAGAAAATATGCCACTCTCCTGCGCCGTCTAACTTTGCCGATTCGATCAGCGAAACGGGAATGCGGCGCATGGACTTTGTGAGCAGAAACACCGAGAACGGTGCGAACGCGCCGGGCAGGATGATCGCCCACCGCGTGTTGAGTAGTCCCAGAAAATCGGACACCAGATAGTTTGGCACCAGCGTCACCTGATACGGCATGAGCATCAGAATGACGTAGGCAAAGAAGATCGTGTCCCGGACTTTGCCGCGCCACCTCGTAAAGCCGTAGGCCGCGACGGACGCGACCATCAGCTGCGCGAGGACGATCGGCGCAACGAGAATGACCGAGTTCCAGAATTTATAGAGGAAATCCGGGCTTTTCAGCAGCACGGTAAAATACTGGCTAAAGCTGACCTTGTCCGGGATAAATTTCAGATTGATGGTATCTTTGATGTAGCTCTTGCCGTTGGCAGCGTTCTGAAAGACCTGACCGTAGTTGGCGGTGATCTCGCTCTGGGTCATGAACGAGTTCGTGATCGTGAGCACCGTCGGCATGAGGAACATAAAAGCAAACACAGCGGCCAGAACCGTCAGCGCGCCGCGCGAAAAATAGCGTTTTTTCCGTCTCATCCTTCCACGTCCTTTCCAAAGTAGTTTTCAATGGCGAACAGGAGGGCGATGAGCGCGATGATAACGACAGCCAGCATGATGGCCGCGGCAGAAAGGCGCTGATAGTCTAGATTTTTGTTATACATGTTGTTCATGAAGTGCTGGAGCATGTACAGTCCCTCATAGGGATAGTCGCCGGAGAGTAAGTATATTTCGCGGAAGACCTTAAAAGAATTGATGATCGACAGAATCGTGACGAACAGAACCGTCGGCGAGAGATAGCGCAGCTTGATATGGAAAAACTGGTATGCCTTCGACGCGCCCTCGACCTCCGCAACCTCCAAAAGCTCTTTTGGAATGTTGTTGAGCGCCGCCATGAATAAAATCATGTTGTAGCCGAGGTTCTTCCAGAGAAACAGCAGCACGATGACCACCATGCAGTAGTCGGACTTTAACCAGTCGATGGCCTTCACGCCGAAGACCGAGAGAAATTCGTTGACCACGCCGTTCGAGTGGAACAGCACCTGCCACACGAGGATGATGGACGCGACCGGGACCATCATGGGGCTCAGGAAAAACGTCCGGAACTGGCTTTTAAACGGGATCCGGCACTCGAGCATGAGGGCCAGCACCAACGCCAGCACGACCGCCAGCGGTACGGAGAGCCCCGAAAAAACGGCGGTATTTTTGACCGCGATCTGAAATGCGCCGTTATTCCAGACTGCAATGTAATTTTTCAGGCCGACAAAGCTGTGATCCAGCGCACCGGCGATGAACGAATAGTAGATGACCACGCAGAACGGCGCGACGAAGAAGATGAGCATGCCGAGAAAGCTCGGCCCCGAGAAGCACAGGGAGGCCAGAAAGTCCCGGATTTTCACGTTTGCGCCGTTCCATATTTTTTTTGCCTGCTTCACGCGTCCGTTCCTTTCTGTCAAAATCCGCGCTTCCGGAAGGGCAGGAAACCTGCCCTTCCGGAGAAGTTGGTATTTACGATTACGACTGCTCGGCGACGTAGAGGTTGACTCTGGACTGAATCATGTTCGCCGTGTCGTCGAGGCTCTTTTCGCCCGCGAAGTATGCCGCTGCCTCGTCGGAGATGATGTTCAGGATGCTCTCGTCATAGCCGTAGACCGCAGTGGTGGCGTTGATGAGATCGAGAATCTGGTCTACCTGCTCCTGCGTCATCGCGTAGATGCTGATCGAGCCGTCTTCGTTGACGCCCGTGCCGCCGATCACGACCGTGCTGGCTGCCGGCGCCGTGGCTGCGCCGAACGTTACGCCGCTGCCCGTGTCAGTGGTATAATAGGTCATCTTCGGGATGCGGATGGGGTTGCCGTTTTCATCCTTCACGACGTTGCCGTTCTCGTCGGTCTGGTATTCCTCCGTCATGGCGTCTTTCAGCTTCTGGTCAAACGCTTTCTGGTTGATCGGGAAGTTCCAGACGTTGCTGCCCAACTGATAGTCCTCGGTGAGGAACTGCTTCATGAAGTTCCACGCCGCGGTCTTGTCCGCGCAGGTCGAGGAGATGGCAATCGCGCCGTCAATCTGGAAGGCGTGGTTCGATGTGCCGTCTTCGGACGGATAGCCGACAAACTTCACGCCGCCGTTGAAGCCGGTCAGCTGATAGAGCATATCCTCGAAGCTCGAAACGTACATGTCGGTCATGAGCTGCTTGCCGGAATTCATGCGGTTCTGCGCCGAGTCGTTTTCCTCGTCGGTGGCATTCTCCCAGTCATAGGTGTCGGGGAACTGGTTGGCAAACTCCAGAAGCGCCTTGAATTCGTCCGAGTCAAAGTGCGCGCTGCCGTTCTCCCAGTCGACAAAGGCGTCGATGTTGCGGGAGATGCAGGTCTGAAGAATGTCGGACTTCGTGCGGTACACGTCGAAGACCGACGCGCCGTCCTGAAGCTTTGTCATCGCGTCCTTGACCGCCGCGAGGTTCCAGGTGTCGTAGTCGCCCGCGACCTTGTCGAGCGCGATTGCCGTGCTGATTGCGAACGTGCTCGGCAGCTGATAGAGCTTGCCGTCCGTGCTTTCCAGCGCCTTAAGCACCGGCTGGACGAAGTCTTCGCGGCTCAGGTCAGCGTCTGCGTCAATCAGCTCATAGAGATCTGCCAGGAAGCCCTTTGCCGCGTACTGCTCAATGGGCATGCTGTAGGTGTTGATGTCGATCATGTCCGGGAGCTTGCCCGAGAGCATCTCGGTGTTGAGCTTCTGGATGCCGGCGGTATAATCGTCGTCCGTATTATACTCGGAATAGTCGCGCACGACGATGCGGTGGGTGTTGCTGGCACGGTTGAACTTGACGATCGCGTCGCGCATGTTCCAGTCGAGGTACATGCAGGCGAAGGTCAGGACCGTCTTGTTGACGACGCTCGCCGCATCGACGCGCGTCATAACGATCAGCTGCATGGTGTTCGTCTGCGTCTGGTCGTCGTAGGTGTTTTCAAACGCAATCACGCGCCCGTCAGGCAGGATAGAGTAGGAATTGAGGTTGTTGGAGTTGATGTCGCACTCGATCCAGTCGATCACCTTATCCTTCGTGCCGGTGTCGAATTTATAGCCGTAGATGTTGCCGTTGTAGTCGTAGTAAATATCGTACACATCGTCACCGGGGAAGAAATTGTAGGCGGAGTCGGGCAGCTTGACGGTGTCGCCCGTGAGCTTGCCGGTGGCAGGGTCGATTTCCTGGAAGACGCGGCCGCTTTCTTCCGGCTTTGCCTCGTCATTTTTGTAATAGCATACGCCCACAACGCCGGCTTTCAGCTCACACAGCTCGCCGCCGTTTTCGCTCAGGTCGACGGTCGTCTTCTGGTTGCCGTCCTGGTCATAGATGTACACGTTCTGCCAGTCGCTGAGATAGACGTTGCCGCTGTTATCGACAAAGAAGTTCGAAACATAGAAGCTGTTGCCGTTTTCATCGGTCTGGTTGAACTCGATGCGCTTGAGCTCCTTGCCGTCGGCGTCAAGATGCAGAAGGCCGGTCTTGTTTTCGCCCTGCTCATAGTAGTTATACATGCTGTCGTCCGCCGCCATATCCGCGGGCGGATTGTAGCGGTAGGTATAGCTGCCGTAGATTGCCCAAAGCGTGCCGTCGGCTCCGGCCTGAATGGTATTGAGATCCGTGCTTCCCATCCAGCCCTCCGGGACCTCGGGCAGCTGGAATTCGGTCAGTTCGGTGCAGTCGCCGGTTTCGATGTCCATCTTGAACAGCGCCGAGCGGTAGTTGTCATACTCGATTTCCTCACCGTTTTCGTCGGTGTAGGTCTGCTTGCCGTCGATGATACTGCCGGTGAAGTAGAGGTTCGCACCCGAGATCGTCGAGGTGTTCACATACTGAATGTTGTCGGGGATCGGAAGATATTCCGCCTGATAGGCGTACTTGCTGGTGCTGGCCGCCTTTTCGTCGTTCGTTTCGGTTTTCGTTCCGGTACTGGAACCGGGATTGGCAGGGTCTGTTGTATTGTCGCTGTTTTTGCTGCAGCCGGCAAACATGCCCAGCAGCATCACAATTGCGAGAAGCGCCGCAATCATACGATATGTTTTCATAAATACTCCTTTCCGCGTGGGGAGCCTTCCCCCACATGTTGTGTACAGATTTCGGTTTTCCCCTATCATAGCAGGCTTTCTTTCAAGTGAAAACCCCCTATGGACATTTTTAAGAAAATTTTAAGAGGTTTGTATTTCCGTGTTTTCCGGATTATGCGCCGGAAGGGTGAGGGTGGCAGTAAAGGTATCGTCCGTCAGATTCTTTTCGAAGGTTCCGCCCAGCTGGCGCATGATTTTTTCGCAGATGCGAAGGCCGATGCGGTTGCTTTCAACTTGGCCGGGGTCTTTTAAAACAGTGTTTGTCTGGCAGATCGTGAGCGTTCCCGCCTCCTGCGCAACAAGGACATGCACAGGCTTTTGGGGATCCGCATATTTGCAGATGTTGTCCGCCAGGTTATCGAGTACGCGCTTAAAATACGACGCGTCGACCTCGATTTCGCACGAGACCGACTGCACTGCGCGTAAGACCGTAAAGCCCTTCTGCTCGAGCATCACGATTCCCTCGCCTACCATCTGGTCCAGAAACGCCGCCGCGTCGAAGCGCTCGAGCTTTACCGGAAGCTCCTGCGCGCCGAAGACAAGAGAGTACCGGAAGAGCTCGTCAGTGAGCGTTTTGAGCTGCATGGCTCTGCTGTAGGCGGCGGAAATGTAGCTCTGATAGGCCTCCTGCGAGCTGTACTGCCCGCTCTGCGCGAGGTCGAGATAGCCGAGAAGGGCTGTGAGGGGGTTCCGGATATCGTGGCTCATGGCGGAGATGAGCTCCTGATTCTGTTTGAGCGCCTGCTGCTGGTCAGCCGTTTTTTTGAGAATGGATCTGCGCATCTCCTCGACGCTCTCGGTCAGCCGCGCCAGCTCGTCATCGCCGCTTGCCACAAGCTGCAATTGCAGGTTCCCGTCTCCGATCTGCCGCACCTCGTTTGAAATTTCAACGATCGCGTGCGTGATGCGCCGGTTATAAAACAGCATGAAAATTGCAAACGTCACGCAGGCCATCGCGATGGCGCCGATCTGCACGCCGTCATAGAGCTTTGTCTCGGAAAAATCGTACACAACAGCCTGAAACACGCCGTCTCGCAGGTACACAGGATAGCTCGTCACATTGTAGAGATCATCCAGATTTTCCGTGCCCGCGCTCTGCTCGTCAATGCCCCACCAGCCGGCCTCCAGCGCAAGACGGCGGTCCTTATATAATAAGATGTAGGTGTCGTCCTGCGAAATCGCCCAGCGGGAAATATACTCCGTGTCGTAGGAAGCCAGGTTGAACTCCCGCGCGTAGGTCTGAAACGACGAGACCGTTGCAAGATTTCTCTGGTTCTGCGCGCTCTCGCTCATGTAAATGTTCTCAACGAGCGCCTGCCCGACCGTGTCCGTCAGTAAATACATGCCGATGGCGGCGAGTAAGGCGGCCAGCATCGTGACAAGCAGCTTTCGGTGGAGCGTCCGGAACCGCGGCTTTTTCGGCTTAATCAATCTGATACCCCTTTCCCCAGATTGTCCGGATGAGGCGGGGATTCGCCGGGTCGTCTTCGAGCTTTTTGCGCAGGTTCACGATATGTACCATGACGGTGTTGTTGGACGCAGGCATATACTTTTCATGCCACACGCCCTCGTAGATCTGCGCGACCGAAACGACGCTTCCCCGATGGTCGGCCAGGAACTGCAAAATAGAGTATTCCGTCTCCGTCAATTCTAAGGCCTCGCCGCCGCGCAGGATCCTCCGGTTCTCTTCGTCGAGCACCACGTCGCTTTTGAGCTGCTTTCCCGTGACCTTGCCCTTATAGACGCGGTAGCGCCGGAGGAGCGAATCGACCTTCATCAGAAGCTCCCCATGGGAAAACGGCTTTGCCAGATAGTCATCGCCGCCCGATGAATACGCCTCCAGCTTATCCTGCTCCTGCGTTCTGGCTGTCAGAAACAGGATCGGCGCGCTGCTTATGCTCCGGATCTCCCGGCTGGCCTCAATGCCGGAGAGCTCGGGCATCATGATATCGAGCAGGATCAGATCGATGTCCGGCTCTTTTCGTATCGTCTCGACTGCGAGCCGTCCGTTCGGCGCCTCGAGCACGCGGTAGCCCCGGCTCTCGAGCAGAATGCGGATGATGCGGCGGATGTCTGCCTCATCGTCCACCACTAAAATGCGGATAGAATCATCCATAACATCCTCCAAAAATAGTCAATAAAGCAGGCGCTTTGGGGCGCGCTGACGTCCCTGTCCCCTGTGTTTTCCCCATTGTATCACACGCGGGCGGTATTTTTGCGGTTTTTAAGAATTTTTAAGAACATGGACATTTGTGAAAATTCTGATATAATAAAAATGATATCCCCCTTAAAGGAGGCTTTCATGGACATTCTATACGAGGACAGCCGAATCCTTGTCTGCATCAAGCCCGCAGGCGTCCTTTCGGCGGGTGATGAGCCGGGCGGGATGGTCGATCTTCTGCGAAAGGAGCTCGGAGATGAGCACGCGTGCGTCCGCTCTGTCCACAGGCTCGACGCGCAGGTCTCGGGGCTCATGGTCTTTGCCCGCTCGCAGGCGGCCGCCGGAATTTTATCCGAACAGGTGCGAGAGCGTGTGTTTGAGAAGGAATATCTCGCCGTCGTGCACGGACGGTTCGAGGATGCTTCCGGTCAGATGGAGGACCTGCTCTGGTACAACCGTTCGCTTCGAAAGTCGCGCGTCATGGACACTCCCGGCAAGGATGTAAAGCGGGCGCTGCTGTCTTACGAGGTGCTCGACTACGCGGAACACGCAGACGCATCGCTGGTCAAGATCCGCCTGCACACCGGACGGACGCACCAGATCCGCATCCAGTTTTCCTCCCGCAATCATGCGCTCTTCGGAGACCGGAAATACGGTGCGGGAGATGAGGATAGCTGTGCGTCCATTGCGCTCTGGTCGTGGCGGCTCGCTTTTTTGCACCCGCAAAATGAGACGCCCGTCTCGTTTTCTCAGGCCCCGCCTCCTGTTTTTCCGTGGAATCTGTTTGATTTCTCCGAATAACAGAAATATTGTTTTCTTTTTTCAACAAAACGTTGCAATTTCCCAGCGCACGCTCTATAATACCGCTTGCGCCCGCCTGATCCCGGGCGCATCAGATTTTGTATCCTGTAGAATAAGATAAGGAGAGAGGATATGGCGGCTACGATTGAACAGGTTAATATGACGGAGGGTGCGCTGCTCCCGAAGATCATCCGCTTCTCGCTTCCGCTGGCAGCAACGGGTGTTTTGCAGCTGCTGTTCAACGCGGCGGACGTGATTGTCGTCGGCAAGTTTGCCGGTGCAACAGCGCTGGCCGCGGTCGGCGCAACGACGGCGCTCATCAACCTCCTCGTCAACGCCTTCATGGGTATCTCCGTCGGCGTCAACATTCTCGTTGCGCGCTATCTCGGCTGCCGCGAAGATGAGCGTGTGCGCGCCTGCGTCCACACGGCGTTCGCCCTGAGTTTGCTGCTGGGTCTGGTCGTGATGGCCGCGGGGCTGACGCTCTCGACGCCGATGCTGGAGCTGATGAAAACGCCCAAGGACGTGCTGCCGCTGTCGAGTCTCTATCTTCGCATCTATTTTCTCGGCATTCCCGGCACCATCATGTATAACTTCGGCGCCGCACTTCTGCGTGCGTTCGGAGACACCAAGCGCCCGATGCTGTTTCTGACGATCTCTGGCATCGTCAACGCCTGCCTGAACCTCTTTTTCGTCATCGTGTGCAGCATGAGCGTCGACGGCGTTGCGACCGCAACGGTCATCTCGCAGTATATTTCACTTTTCCTCGTCGTGCGCTGCCTGCGCAGAAGCGAGGGACTGAGCCATTTGGAGCTGAAAAGCATCCGGCTGGACCGGGAAGAGTCTCTGCGCATGATTCAGATCGGTCTTCCTGCGGGTTTGCAGAGTACGCTGTTCAGCATCGCAAACGTGCTTGTGCAGAGCTCGGTCAACTCCTTCGGCGCAAGCGTCGTTGCGGCAAACACCGCAGCTGCCAGCATTGAGGGCTTTGTCTACACGGCAATGAATTCCGTCTTCCACGCTGCCATCACCTTCACCAGCCAGAATCTCGGCGCAGGCAGAATCGACCGCATCAAAAAGGTGCTCACCGCATGCCTGACGACGGTTCTGATGATCGGGCTTCCGCTGTGCCTGACCTGTTTCCTGTTTGGAAGACAGCTGCTCAGCATCTACGTTTCGAGCGCTGATGCGACTTATGAAGACGTGATCCGCTACGGGCTCGTCCGTCTGCACCGGTTCGGCAGCCTCTATTTCCTGTGCGGGCTGATGGAGGTTATGTGCGGCATGGTGCGCGGGCTTGGAAAAACCTGGCTGCCGATGTTTGTTACGGGCGTCGGCGCATGTTTGAGCCGGATTGTCTGGATCTATACCATCTTCCAGATCCACCATACGCCGGAAATCCTCTACTGGTCCTATCCCATGAGCTGGATTCTGACGCTTGTGCTGCACAGCGTCTGCTTTTTTGTGATCTATCGCCAATATGAACGAAAACTGGCGGGGAATACGCCCGCCGCAACCTGAAAGGAAGGATTTTATGCGAGTCATCGACATGGCGGATATCATCCGCGCCATGCAGAATGAAACCCAGTTTGTTCTGCGCTGCGAAGAGGTGTTCCACGACAAAATCAGCTCCGCCGCCGCGTCCATTTTATCGGCGCAGCCGCACAAGCCCTTCGTCTGCCTCACGGGTCCCTCCGGCTCGGGCAAAACGACAACCGCCATGCGCCTGAAGGCGTATCTCGAAAACCTCGGCGTAAAGGTCTGCCAGCTCAGCATGGACAATTTCTTCCTGCCGCTTGACCAGCGCCCGCCCGAGGCCACCGACTGGGAGTCTCCCTACTGTGTGAACCGCGAGCTGCTGTTAGATACCGTCGCCAAGCTCAGCCGGGGCGAGACGGCGCAGGTACCGTGGTACGATTTTAAAAATAACAAAACCGGTGGCTACACGCCCATGGAGGGAAGCCGGGAGGCCATCATCATCGCCGAGGGGATCCATATGCTGAACCCGCTCCTCTTTGATCCCATGCGCTCTCGCGCAACGGGCGTGTACGTCGCGCCGCGCACGAGAATCATCACGCCCGACGACCGCATCGTCAAGCCCGAACAGGTGCGCGTGGCCCGACGCATGATCCGCGACTATCTCTCCCGCGGCCGGACGCTCCGGGAAACCATCGAACGCGCGCAATCGGTCGACCAGGGCGAGGTGCAGTACATCGCGCCCAACAAAAAGAACGCGTCCATCCACATTGACACGTTCCACGACTATGAGCCGTGCATCCTGACAAAATACCTGCGCGAAATTCCGAAATTCTCCGAGGAGCTGACACCGGAATTCATGCGCGCGCATAATCTGGATATCCTCATGGACGTCGTGAAGGAGCTCCCGCCGCTCACAACGAACTACGTCCCGAAGGATTCCATCGTAAGAGAATTCGTCGGCGGCAGCATTTTCAAATACTGACCCCTGCGCCCGATCCAGAAAGAAACGAGGAAGCGTTATGGACGAAATTCGCATCAGCCATGTCTCCAAGAGCTATACGACGCTCTCTACAGACCTTGTCATCGGAAACGCCAAGCGCCCAAGCCGGACGCGGACGGTGCTGGAGGATGTGAACCTCGCCTTCCCTGCCGGACAGCTTTCGGTGCTGGTGGGACGAAGCGGGTGCGGCAAGAGTACGCTTCTGAAAATGCTCGCGGGAAAAGAAGCGCCGGATTCCGGCGAAATTTTGCTCCCCCATGGCTGGCACGCGGCGCTTCTCAGCCCCGAGCCCTACGTCATCACGTGGACCAACGTGCGGCAGAACGTGGCGATGGCCTCCGGCGTGGGAAAAACGCCCGAGGAGCGCTATGAGCACGCGCTGGAATACGTCCGGCTCGTTGGGCTGGAGGACTACGCCGACCTTTCACCGGTGGAGCTATCGACCGGCATGAAGCAGCGGCTGGGCCTCGCTCGCGTATTGGCAAGTCAGGCGGAGCTTCTTTTAATGGACGAGCCGTTCGCGTCTCTGGACTTCATCACCCGCGCGGAACTGCAGAACCAGGTCCTGCAGCTGCAAAAAAACATGCCGCGCACGATCGTCCTCGTCACGCACCAGTTAGACGAGGCGCTTCTTCTTGGGCAGTCCGTTACGGTTATGCACGAGCTGGGGAAAACCGAGACATTCGATCTGTCCCATATTCCGTATCCGCGCGGTTTGTCAAGCCCTGAGCTTCTTCGTCTGCGCGAGGCTGTCACCGAGGCCTGCCGCCGGTAAAGGAAGTTTGCCATCAGGATTTTTTGCAGGGCGCACGGAAAAAAGTATTTGCAAAACCGTGCGCCCTGTGCTAGAATAAAGCCAACGAAATAAGAGGATAGCGCGCGCGCCGTTTTGGCGCAGGCTGAATGGGGTGAGATGCCCCGCGAGTCGGTCACTGTGATGCTCTTTGAGCTAAGTCAGGTCTGCTGAGCGCTGTCCCGTACCTGCGCCGGAACCGGGGTCGAACGTGTATTTCTCTCAAAGGCAGAGAGTGTATCCGTGCGGCCAGTGGGTTTGGCTGTGCGGATTTTTTGTTTGTATTTGCCGTCTTTATGGGAGAAGGCGGTGATTGCAATAGATGTCTCTCTTTTCTCCGGCAGTTAAGACCGCTTACGCTCCCCCTGCGTAAGTTCTGCCATAAAAACCGGGCGCCTGCTGACTGGGAACCAGCGGGCGCCCGATTTTTTGCGAAGTCGGAAGCACCGGCGCGTCCGGCCGCCGCCATCGCCGGATCCTTTGCTTCGACAGATTTAACGTGACATTTATGGAACACATGGGTATAATACGCATGCGTGCGCCGATTTTGCGCGGCAATGCGGAATGTCCCCAAATTTGCGTAGGGGTCGATGCCCACATCGACCCAAGGGCAGTACGAATTCGCCGGAGATTTCCGTAAAATCGGCGCATCGTGCCGGGGCGATGTAGGCTTCGCCCCCTACGCAATGTTTGAAACATTACCGAAACCCGTAAGGACGGGCGGTTTTAATTTGTATTTCTTTTTCTTTGGAGGTTTTTATGCGCGGTATTCCTTCGCTGATTACGGACATTCGCAAGCAGGTTTTCGCCGAGGTGGCGCGGATGGCGTATTCGGGCGACTACACACAGATGGAAGACATTCCGTTCCGGATCGTCCCGGGCACGAACCCTTTGCACCGGGAATCGGTATTTCTCGAGCGTGCGATTGCGGGCGAGCGCGTGCGCCTTGCGATGGGGTTATCGCTGCAGCCCGTGCAGACCCGGACGCTTCTCACCGAGGGCATGGACCAGGCGGCGATTGCCGAGCAGTACTATGAAGCGCCGCTTGTAAACATCATCCCCTACGCCTGCCACGCATGCCCGACGAAGCAGTACCGCGTGACGGAGCTGTGTCAGGGATGTCTCGCCGCTTCGTGCCAGCGGGTGTGCCCGAAGGGCGCGGTGAAATTTGTAAACGGCAAGAGCCGGATCGATCAGAAGCTCTGCATCAAGTGCGGCAAATGCGCCAAATCCTGCCCTTATCACGCCATTACCTATCTTGAGCGCCCGTGTCAGGCGGCGTGCGGGATGGACGCGATCGGCGTGGATGAATACGGCAAGGCGAAAATCGACTACGACCTCTGCGTCTCGTGCGGCCAGTGTCTGGTCAACTGCCCGTTTGGCGCGATTGTCGATAAGAGCCAGATCTATCAGGTTATCCGCTCGATTCTGGAGGGAAATGACGTCGTCGCGATTGTTGCGCCGTCGTTTGCCGGGCAGTTCGGCAAGGACGTAACGGCGGCGAAATTTGTCGCGGCAATGAAGGCACTCGGCTTTTCTGATGTGGTCGAGGTCGCAGCGGGCGCGGATATCTGCGCGATTGAGGAAGCGCGCGATTTTCTCGAGAAGGTGCCGACCGAGCAGCGCTTCATGGCGACCTCGTGCTGCCCGTCGTGGCGGATGATGGCAAGAAGACTGTTCCCGAATGAGTCCGGCAACATTTCCATGACCTACACGCCGATGGTCTATACGGCAAGGCTCGTCAAGCGCGAAAAGCCGGAGGCAAAGGTCGTCTTCGTCGGCCCGTGCGCAGCAAAAAAGCTGGAAGCCATGCAGGAAGAGCTCCGGCAGGACGTGGATTTTGTCCTGACCTATGAAGAACTCATGGGCATCTTTGAAGCGAAGGAAATTGACTTCTCGAGCCTCCCGGCAAGTGAGCCCCTCGCACAGGCGACAAGCGCGGGCCGCGGCTTTGCGCAGGCTGGCGGTGTAGCCGCGGCGGTCGAGGAGATCATCCGGCGCGAGCACCCGGATTTCGAGGTAAAGACCCAGCGCGCGGACGGCCTTCGCGAGTGCCGAAAGCTCTTGATGCTCGCCAAGGCGGGAAAATTCGACGGGTACCTGCTCGAGGGCATGGCCTGCCCCGGCGGGTGCATCGCGGGCGCGGGCACGGTCATCTCCAGCGATGCGGCGGCAAAAAAGCTTCAGCAGCATATGGCCGAGGCTGACGTGAAATCCAGCGCGGACAGTCCCTATGCCGGTCTTGCCGACCAGCTGAACGAGCCGTGATGCGCAGAAACGCCAAAAATTGAGGTTTGTTTTTGTTCAAAACTGCCTTTGCAAACGGCGTTTCCTCCCGGTAAAATAAATAGGACAACGTGTGGCACTTTGCGTAATTCCGGTTGCAAAGTGCCCGCGTTATTTTTTTGCGCATTTTTGGATTTTGGAGGAACAACATGGAACAAAGCAATGCATTTCTCGGAACCGCGCCGATTGAAAGGCTCATGCGCAGCTACGCGCTGCCGTGCATCATATCCCTACTTGTCGGCGCGCTGTATAACATCGTCGACCAGATCTTTATCGCGAACGCCAGCTACCTCGGCTCCTACGGCAATGCGGCCAATACGGTCGTGTTCCCGCTGACGATCGTGGCGCTCGCCATCGCGGTCATGGTAGGAGACGGCTGCTGCGCATTCGTCTCGATCAGTCTCGGGCGGCAGGAGGGAAAGAAGGCGAGCCGAAGCGTCGGCAATGCGGTCCTTCTCTGCGTAGCGGCCAGCCTGATCCTCACCGCCGTCTATCTGATTTTCGCTGACCAGATCATCGCCATGTTCGGCGGCACGGTCAACGAGGAGACCTTCCGCCATTCACAGGAATATTTCCTCTATATCACCATCGGCATCCCGCTTTACATGTTCGGTCAGGCGATGAACCCCGTCATCCGCGCCGACGGCAGCCCGCGCTTTGCGATGGTCTCGACGCTTGCCGGCGCGATTGCAAACATCATCTTAGACCTCATTTTCATCTTCTGCTTCCGCTGGGGCATGATGGGAGCCGCCGTCGCGACCGTCATCGGACAGGCCATCACGGCGGCACTCGCGGTGTGGTATTTGTGTCACATGAAGATCGTGAAGCTCTCAAAGCAGGATTTCCGGCTCGATGGCGCGGTTTGCGGCCGGACGCTGGGGCTCGGCATAACGAGCTTTCTCTCGCAGATCTCCCTCGTTGCGGCAATGGCGGCGATCAACAACATGCTCCGCAAATACGGCGCGCTGGATGAAATTTTCTCGCAGGCGCAGTATGCGCAGATCCCAATGGCAGTCGTCGGGATCGTGATGAAGTTCTTCCAGATTGTGATTTCCATCGTCGTCGGCATGGCGGCGGGCTGTATCCCGATCGTAGGCTTCAACATGGGAGCCGGGTTGAAACCGCGCGTGAAGGCGCTTTTTACGAAGCTTCTTACCTGGGAGGCGCTTGTGGGCTTTGCGATATTACTGCCCAGGTTTTTCGCGCTCAGCGGCGTTCTGTACTCCATGCCTGTCTCAGACGTTCTGACGTTCACGGTCGCGGCGATTCTGATTACAAAAACCTGCCGCGGGCTGGGCGCGGCAGAATAATTTACAAATCTGCGGTGGATTGGAAGCTACCCTTTGTGGTATGCTATGCACTACAATACGCATAAGGAGGCGCGTGCCATGTGTACAGCGGCGACATATCAGACAAAGGATTTTTATTTTGGGCGAAACTTAGACTATGAATTTCCCTACGGCGAAGAGGTCTGCGTCGTGCCGCGGAATTTCCCGGTTCCGCTGCGGCACCTGCCGGAGCTCACGCAGCACCACGCCATCATCGGCATGGCGCACGTGGCGGACAATTACCCGCTTTTTTACGATGCGGTGAATGAGACGGGGCTCTGCATTGCGGGGCTCAACTTCGTCGGAAACGCGGCGTATGCGGAGGTTCAAGACGGAAAGACGAATGTTGCGCAGTTCGAGTTCATTCTGTGGCTGCTCGGCACGTGCCGGGACCTTAAGCAGGCGCGCGAGGCCATTGCAAGCCTGAACCTCGTCGGAACGCCGTTTTCCGCCAAGCTCCCCACAGCGCAGCTGCACTGGATGATTGCCGACAAGACGGGCTGCATCGTGCTGGAATCAATGGCGGATGGCCTTCACGTCTATGAAAACCCCGCAGGCGTTCTGACGAACAATCCCCCGTTCCCGACGCAGCTGTTCGCCCTCAACAATTACGCCCAGCTCTCGCCGAAGCCGCCCGAGAACCGGTTCTCCGAGAACCTTCCGCTGCAAACATATTCCCGCGGCATGGGCGCGATCGGCCTTCCGGGCGATCTGTCGTCCTCGTCCCGCTTTGTCCGCGCGGCCTTCACCCGGCTGAACGCAAAATCGGAAGACGGCGAGATGGCGTCTGTCAGTCAGTTTTTCCACATTTTAACCGCCGTCGAACAGACGCGCGGCTGCTGCGAGCTGGAAAACGGGAAGTTTGAGATCACGCTCTATTCGAGCTGCTGCAACGCAGACAAAGGCATTTACTACTACACGACCTATGAAAACCGGCAGATTACGGCGGTCTCGCTCTTCGAAGAGGATTTAGACGCGCGCGGCCTCGTGCGCTTCCCTCTGATCCAGGCCCAGTCCGTCCGGTACCTGAACGGGAAACACGCATAACGCTCCGGCGGTGCATCTCTCATGCGCCGCCGGTTCCTGTTCCCCGGGAAGGATACCGCTCAAACTCGCGGAAAGCACCGGGCTGACGCGGCGGAAAAAGATTTGACAGGCAGCAAAAAAGTGGATATGATATACGCGATCCGGCGGGCGCTTTTCTTCTCTTTGAAATCACCGATTGCCCGCCCGCAGCCCAGAGATATGGAGGAATCCCGATGAAAGAATCCATTCACAAATATTTTAAGCTCGGAACGCTGCAGTGGATGAGCTTCCCGAACAGCGCTCCCTTGGATGCATTGACGGCGATCGCGCGCGACGACTTCTTTGACGCGGTCGAGATCAAGTCCTATGGCGCGGAAAAGGAGCAGGCCAAGGCGATTCTGGACCAGAGTCACCTGACGGTCTGCTTCGGCGCGCACCCGATGCAGCTGAAAGACAAGCTGAACCCGAACGCGCTGGACGAAAGTAAGCGGCAGAAAGCCGAGGATGCGCTCAAGGGCGCAATCGACGAGGCGGCATATCTTGGTGCGACGGCCATGGCCTTCCTCGCCGGTCACTGGGAAGAGGCGACGAAGGAGCAGGCGTACGCGCAGCTGGTAAAGACCACGAACGCGCTTTGCGATTACGCGGCGGAAAAAGGGCTCGGTGTGGAGCTTGAGGTGTTTGACTACGACGTCGATAAGGCCGCGCTCATTGGCCCCGCGCCTCTGGCTGCGCGCTTTGCCGCCGATGTGTGCTCGCGGCACAAGAACTTCGGCCTCATCGTCGACCTCAGCCACATTCCCATCACGCACGAGAACACCCGCTTTGTCATCCGTACGCTCCGGCCGTATATCACGCATTTCCACTACGGAAACGCGGTCGCGGACCCCAACTGCGACGGCTACGGCGACAAGCACCCGCGCTTCGGCTATCCTAACAGTGCCAACGACACGAAGGAGCTTCTGGACTTTTTGCGCATCTTGAGGGAAGAGGGCTTCTTCAACGCCGAAAATCCCTATATCCTCTCCGCCGAGGTCACGCTTCGCCCGGGCGAGGACGAGCAAATCGTTCTTGCCAACACCAAGCGCGTCCTGAACCGCGCCTGGGCCCTTCTGGAGGACTGAGTCCGAACCTATATCGCGGCGCAATTGCGTCAGAAATTCACGGTTCTTTGACATCTTCCGGGCTGCTCATAAGGGGCGATTGAACGCATCGACTTTCTCTCTTTTCGTAGGGGTCGATGCCCACATCGCCCCATGGGCACCAACGAATTCGCCGAAATTTCTCGTAAAATCGGGTCTCTTTGCCGGGTCGATGTGGGCATCGACCCCTACGGCATTATAGGAAACGTCGCCAAAGCATAGAAAAAGGCCACGACCGATCGGTCGTGGCCTTTCGTTTTTCGATTAGATCGCTTTCTTCGCGGTCTCGACGAGAACCTTGAAGGCCTCTGCGTCGGTGATAGCCAGCTCGGACAGGGCCTTGCGGTTCATCTCGATGCCGGACTTCTTGAGGCCGTTCATAAAGCGGGAATAGTTGATGCCGTAGGGAGCGACGGCCGCGGAAATACGGGAGATCCACAGCTGACGGAACTCTCTCTTCTTCAGCTTACGGCCAACGTAAGCGTAAACGCCGGACTTCGCAACGGCCTGCTTGGCCATCTTAAAGTGACGGGACTTGGAACCCCAGTAGGACTTTGCGAGCTTCAGGGTCTTATTTCTTCTCTTGCGCGTCATCATTGCGCCTTTAACTCTTGCCATTCTTGTATCCTCCTATGTGTCGTCAATCCTTACCGATTATTTGTAAGGAATCATCTTTTTCACGATATCTTCCACGGTCACGTCGGCATAGCCGTTCTTGCGAAGGTTACGGGTCCGCTTCGTGGGCTTCTTGGTGAGGATATGGCTCTTGAATGCGTGCGCTCTTTTGACCTTACCGGTCTTGGTCAGATTGAATCTTTTCTTTGCGCCGCTATGGGTCTTCAGCTTAGGCATAGTGGTTCTCCTTCCGTGTTTTGCTTTTTCGCAGGTTATTTGGAATTCTTGGGGCTGAGGAACATGGACATGTTGCGTCCCTCGAGCTTTGCGCCCTTGGCCACAGTGGCAATTTCATCGCAGTCAGCGCCGAACTGCTTGAGCAGCTGCTCGCCGAGCGAGGTGTGCGCCATTTCGCGGCCGCGGAAACGAACGGTAACTTTGACCCGGTTGCCATCTTTCAGGAACTTCTGGGCATTTTTGACCTTGGTATTGAAGTCGTTGGTGTCGATGCTCGGGGACATGCGAATCTCCTTGACCTCGACGACCTTCTGGTTCTTTCTGGCTTCCTTTTCCTTCTTGAGCTGCTCGAACCGGAACTTGCCGTAGTCCATGATCTTGCAGACCGGGGGAACGGCGTTCGGCGCGATCTTGACCAGATCGAGATTTTTTTCTTCGGCCAGCGCCAAAGCAGCGGCGGACGTCATAATACCAAGCTGATCGCCTTCAGCTCCGATCACGCGGAGTTCCTTGTCCCGGATTTCCTCGTTGATCTGATGTTCTAATTTACCGATGGGAAAGCACCTCCAAATGCAAAGTGCGGATGCCGACAAGCACCCGCACAAAAACCCCCGAATGGGGACGTCTTCGTATCAACCTCTTCGCAAAGCTGGAGGTGAGTTGCGGTGCTTACCGCTCCTTCTTTGTTTTCTCCAGCTATTATACTGGCAAAGAAGCCGGATGTCAACACAAATTTGCGGAAATTACAAGGTTTTTTCGCTCAATCCAGAAAAATCGGAAGCGCCGGGGGCGCCATCGTAAAGAGAATCAGCGCCGCCCCGTAGAGCCCGGCAGCAATCACCAGCACCCCGCAGAGCCACGAGAGCCCGCCCGTTTTCGTAAGCCTCGCCATGAGCCAGAACCCCAGCGCAAGCGAGAGCACGTAGAGCGCAATATTGAGCCAGCCTGCCGTGAACGCAAAGCCGGACTCCAATGTGTAGTAAATCCCGAGCAAAAACGCGGGCATGACCAGCAGCGCTGCCAGCGTCCCGCTCCATGCCGCCTGCGCGTCCTGCGCCTTCCGGTTCAGGAGGAAGCCCGAAGCCAAAAACGGCCAGTAGAGCAGCTTCAAATGCTCCCACACGCTCTCCGACACCGGGCAGATGAGCCCAACAAGCGGCGACGGACAAAGATCATAGCCGAAATGCAGCGCGCTGCCGACCAGCGCCGTAAGGACAAACGCCAGAAAAAAGCGCCCCTTCATAAAAATCCCCTCCCGCCAATACAATACTGGCAGGAGGGTGAAATTATACCCGAAGATTTTTCTCCCGGCTTATTGGAAGAACTGCGCGTGGACGGCCCGCATCGCGCGCTCGGAGTCCTCTTTATCGATGAGTACGGATAGCTTGATCTCGCTCGTCGAGATCATGTGGATGTTGATGTGCGCGGCATAGAGCGCCTCGAACATCTTGGCGGCCACGCCGGGATTGCCCTGCATGCCCGCGCCGACGACGGAGACCTTCGCAACGTCGGTGTTGACGTCGATATGGTCAAATTTCAGGGTATCGCGGTTCGCGTTCAGAACCTCTTCGCAGCGGGGAACATCCTTGTCCGCGACGGTGAAGACGATGTCCTTGCACTCATCGTGGCCGTAGGACTGCAGGATCATATCGACGTTGATTTTTTCTTTTGCGAGCAGGCTGAATACCTTGTAGGCCACACCCGGCACGTCCGGCATCGCGGCCAGCGCGATCCGGGCGATCTTCTTATCCTGCGCCACACCGGCAATATAAGTCTTTTCCACGTTCTTGACTACCTCCTTGACAATCGTACCGGGATTTCCGGAAAAGCTGGACAGAACCTCCAGCTGCACGCCGTAGCTCTTGGCAAGCTCTACCGAGCGGTTGTTGAGCACCTGCGCGCCGAGCGACGCGAGCTCCAGCATTTCGTTATACGTAATTTCGGGAAGCTTCTTCGCCTCCGGGACAATGCGCGGGTCGCAGGTATAAACGCCGTCGACGTCCGTGAAGATCTGGCAGAGATCGGCCTGCAGGGCAACTGCCATCGCAACCGCCGTCGTATCCGAGCCGCCGCGGCCAAGCGTCGTCACATCGCCGTATTTATCAACGCCCTGGAAGCCTGCGACAAGGACGATGCGCTTTTTGTCGAGCTCTTCTTTCACGCGCTCGCACGTGACCTTTTTGATGCGGGCGAACGAATGCGTCGACGAGGTGTTCATACCGACCTGCCAGCCGCAAAGCGACACGACCGGGTAGCCGAGCTTTTCAATCGCCATCGCCATCAGCGCAATCGACATCTGCTCGCCGCAGGCCAGCAGCATATCCATCTCGCGCTTGGAAGCGTTGGGGTTGATCTCCTCGGCCTTGGCGATCAGATCGTCCGTGGTGTCGCCCTGCGCCGAGAGAACGACGCACATTTCGTTCCCCTTAGCGTAAGCGTCTGTGATGATTTTTGCCACGCGGAAAATGCGCTCTGCGTTGGCAACGGAGCTTCCTCCGAATTTCTGTACAATGCGTGCCATGTTTTCCCTCCTGGAGCTTACTCAAAAATCGGCCATGTGGACGCGGGTCTGGGGCTTGCGCCGATTGCGCGTCCCGCCGCGATGGGCGAGGTTACGCCGGCGAGATACCCTGCGCGCGCGGGAAGCCACGTGATCTTGCCGAGCTGCCGCTCCATCGCCTCTTTTTCGCTTTCCGGAACGCGGATGTAGAACCGCGCGTGGAACTGCGAAAAATCGGCGGGCTTTTCCGCGCAGGCCTCCCAACCGGCAGGCTGCACACGGCCGGGATTTTTAAAGATATCAATGATGTCGCCGACGACGGCGCTCGCCGTGGGATAGCGTCCCGCGCCGGGGCCCGCGAAGAGGACCTCGCCGACGGCGCTGCCTCTCACACAAACGGCGTTGAACACATCGTTCACACCCGCCAGAAGCGCCGAAGATTTTACAAGGTGCGGGCTCACGAAGCAAAAGCGCTTTCCGCTTTGCACAAGCGTCCTGCCGAGGAGCTTGATTTTCATGCCGCCGGCTTCGGCAAACTGCGCGTCAAGCGCGTCGACCTTCGAGATGCCTTCAATGTGAATCTCGTCTGGGCTCACGTTTTTGCCGAACGCGAGACCGGAGAGGATGCAGCTTTTTCTCGCCGCGTCGATACCCTCGACGTCCGCGGTCGGGTCCGCCTCGGCATAGCCCAGACGCTGGGCGTTTGCAAGCGCGTCGGCATAGCTCTCGCCGTTCTCTAACATCTGCGTAAGGATGTAGTTGGTCGTGCCGTTTAAAATGCCGGAGACCTCGGTAATTTCGTTCGCGCCGAGGCAGCGGGTCATGGGGTTCAGGACCGGAATGCCGCCCGCGACGGACGCTTCAAAGAGGAAGTTCACGCCGTTGGCCTTTGCGAGCGCAAAGAGCTCCAATCCATGCTCCGCGACGAGCTGCTTGTTTGCCGTCACGACGTGCTTGCCCGCCTTCAGTGCGCGCGTCACAACATCGAGCGCGACCGTGCAGCCGCCGATCGTCTCGACGACGAGGTCGATCTCGGGGTCTTTTTCAATCTCGGAAAAGTCCGACACGAAATAGGACGCGAACGGGCTGTCCGGCTTTTTTGTCCGGGTGAAGACGGCCTTGAGCCGAACCTCCTCACCCGCGTTTTTTTCTATCACCGCGGCGTGATTCACCAGAAGATCGGCCACACCGCCGCCGACCACACCAAGGCCGGCAATTGCGATCTGCTTCATTGGATTCTCCTTTTAGTGGTTCGCCATCGCGAAAATCTCGCGCAGCGCTTCATGATCCAGGCTGACAAGCGTGCCGACGCGGCGTGTACCGTGGTAGCTGACTCTGGCGGCCAGGTCTTCGATCCCGGCCTCGTCCTGCACGCCGCAGGAGAGCTCGCCGATCGAAACCGGCATGCCGAGGCTCTTGAAATACGCCTCCGACGCGTCAATTCCGGCGTTCGCAGCCTTCTTCATGTCGGGCTCGGCAATGTCCCAGACATTCCGCGCAAAGCGGGCGAAGAGCTTGAAGTTGTCTTCGCTGACCTTGCAGACATAGCGCGCCCAGCTGCACCAGAGGGCGGAAAGCGCTTCGCCGTGAATAATATCGTACTTCTCGCTCAGCGCGAAGCTCACGGGATGGACCGACAAGCCCTTCGCTCCGCCAAGGCCGGTGAGCCCATTGTGAGACAGACTGCCGCACCACATGATCTCGCTCATCGCGTCCAGATTTCCTGCGTCCGCGATCACGGCGGGACCGTTTGCGATCACGACGCGAAGCACGGCTTCTGCCAGCTGCATGGTCGTTTCGTTCCCTTGAATCGGGTTAAAGTAGCGCTCAAGCGTGTGCATCATGATATCGGTCACGCCGCAGGCCACCTGCCGACGGGGAAGCGTCGCGGCAAGGGACGGGTCCATGATGGCAAAGGCCGGGCGGTTGAACTCTGTGTTCAGGCCGCGCTTCTGCAAAATGGTCTCGTCGGTCAGAACGGCGGAGTCGCTCGTCTCGCTGCCGGAGGCCGGGATCGTTAAGATGACGCCAACGGGCGTTGATTTCTCAACCTTTTTCTTGCCGAGCCAGAACTCCCAGATGTCAATCTCGGGGTTCGCCTTGCCATGGGCGATGGCCTTGGCCGTGTCAATGACGCTGCCGCCGCCAATGGCGAGGATCAGCTGCGCGTCCATGGCGATGGCCTTTTTCACGCCCTCGCGCGCAAGGCCCAGGTGCGGGTTCGGCTGCACGCCGCCAAGCTCCTGATGGGAAATGCCTGCGCCGTCCAGCAGCGCAAGGACCTTATCCAGAAGCCCGCTTTTCTTCGCGCTTTGCCCGCCGTAGACCACCAGCACGCGCAAAGCCTTGCTTTTTTCCAACTGCGCGGGAAGCTTTTCAAGGCTGTCCGTTCCGAAGACCACCCGTGTCGGAACGCAGTATTCAAATGACTTCATATTCTCTTCTCCTTTTTTATCCCGCGACCGCCTCGGCACGCACCACGCCGCGCGTTTCGGCCAACACGTGCGTAAGCTCCTCGATCGGACAGTTCAGCGCGCCCGTTTCGGCCGAAATCGTAACCATGGCCTTGCCGCCGGTCGGGATCGACTGGTTGATCGTCAGTATATTTGCGCCGCAATTGGCAAAAATAGATAATATCGAGGACAGAACGCCCGCCTTGTCCTTCAGAACCATCTGGAAGGTAATGATTCGTCCCGCCATCATGTTCTGGAACGGAGAAATGCAGTCGCGGTACTTATAAAACGCACTGCGGCTGATGCCGACGGCCTTTGTCGCGACATTGACCTTATCCGTCTCGCCCGTCTCGAGCATGCGCTTGGCCTCCGCGACCTTGCGGAAAATTTCAGGCAGAGCGGAGGAATCCACAATGAAGTATTTTGGAGCTTTTTCCATGCTGTTCACCTCGTTTGTCTTTGCTAAGAAATCATATGTCCGTTTGATGTGACCACTATACAACATACTTCACAAAAATGCAAGAGCGTTTTCAGAAAAAATTACAAGAAAGGAGGCCTTCCGTATGCGCGCAAGAAAGCTTGGAACGATCGTCCTGATTGCCGTCTGCGCGGCGGGCGGGCTGTGGCTGTTTGCGGCGGTTCTGTTCCCGCTGCTGCTGCCGCTGTTCATTGGTCTCGCAGTGGCGGCGATGGCGCGGCGGCCGGTTCGCGCATTGGAGCGCAGGACGAAGCTTCCCCGGGGACTTGCTGCGTTTTTGTGCGTGCTGGGGATCTACGCGCTGGCGGGGACGGGGCTTTTCCTTTTGTGCCGGCTCCTTTGCCGGGAGGTCGGCGGTTTTCTCCATCAGCTGCCGGAGCTGGCCGGGCGGCTGGAAGAGCCCGCGAAGGCCTTGCAGGACAGACTCTACGCCATCGCGGACAAATTTCCGGACGGCGTGGGTTCCGGCCTTCGCGCGGGACTTACGAGCTTTTTTGAAAGCGGCGCAGGATTTGGCGCGAAGCTCTATGAACGGCTTTTTACGCTCGCATCCGGCTTTCTGGGAAAGCTTCCGGATCTGGTGCTCGGCGCGGTGACGGCGCTTTTGTCGAGCTTTATGCTCACGGCAGAACTGGACGATCTGACCAGAGCTTACCGCCGCCATGTGCCAAAGAGCTGGCAGGAAAAACTTTCGTTTGCAAGGACGCATCTGTCGTCCACGCTCGGTGCGTGGCTGCGGGCGCAGGGAAAGCTCATGGGCGTGACGTTTCTGATTCTGACGGCGGGCTTTTTGCTGCTGGGGGTCGACTACGCGCTGCTGCTTGCGCTTCTGACGACAGTTATTGACGCGCTGCCGGTCTTCGGGACGGGAACGGTGCTGCTTCCATGGAGTCTTCTGGAGTTCGTCCGGGGAAACGCGCGGCGCGGTGTGGGCTTTCTTCTTTTATACGCAGCGGCGGCGCTTACCCGGCAGGCTTTAGAGCCGCGGCTTCTTGGCGGGCAGATCGGGCTTCCGCCCGCGGTGACGCTGGCGGCGTTATACGTCGGCTACCGCGTGATGGGCGTGGCAGGAATGATCGTTTTTCCGCTGCTGGCGGTCTTCTGCTGCCAGCTCTACCGGTCCATCATCGCGCGCACGCCGGACGAAGCGCCGGCATCCTGTGAAAAAAAGCCGGAGCGTGCCGGATGAAAGACCGCTTGCGATTGCCCGCGCTTTGCAGTAGAATATAGAAATTCCGGACAATACCGTCCGGAAAATCCGAAAGGAGGCGAGCGCGCATGCTGCTTTCCCATACGGCGCAGCGCGAAGGCGAACTCTTGACGTTTCTGCGGGGCGAGCTGGCGCTTTCCTCGGGGCTGGTCAAGCGGCTCAAATGGCAGAATGCGTTCT
>ERZ773178.841-NODE-841-length-35636-cov-4.600433_pt1 | contig 35636 bp, 24 predicted proteins | sample MGYA00580533_ERZ773178 | MGnify/ENA primary metagenome ERZ773178 (study PRJEB29015, sample SAMEA2737859) | human gut metagenome | biome: human gut; feature: human-associated habitat; material: faeces | place: China | collected 2012 ...
CAATAGCGCAATGGTGGCGATAATGGGACGACTCAGCGGCAGCACGATCTGCGTCAGGCACTGTATCTCGCTGGCACCGTCCAGCCGGGCCGCTTCCATGATTTCATCGGAGATGTTGCTGTTAATATAGGTGCGCATGGTGATGATGTAAAAGGCATTCATCAGCAGATATGGCACGATCAATGCCCAAATGGTATTTTTGATGTGCAGCATGTTGGCATAAACCATATAGGTCGGAACCATGCCGCCATTGAAAAGCATGGTAAAAAACAGGAAGAGTGAAATACCATTGCGTCCCGGAAGATCCCTGCGCGACAGCGGATAGGCAAAGAGCGTAGTCAGGAGAACATTGGCGCAGGTACCGACAGCCGTGACAAATACGCTGATGCCAAAGGCCTTGAGCATATTGTCCTTTGTGGTCCAAAGGAACTTATAGGAGTCAAGGCTGATTTTTTCAGGGAAGAAAGAATAGCCGTTGACGGCCAGCGTCTCTTCTGCGGTAATGGAACTCATGGCCAGGAGAAGAAAAGGAAGAATACACGCCAGCGTAAGAAAGATTATCAGCACATACATGAAGCTGATAAAAGGCTTGTTTCTGGTAATCATGGAATATGCTCCTTTCTCAGAACAGCGCGCTTTCGCTGTCTATCTTGCTGACGACCTTGTTGGCCGTTACGACGCAGATAAAGCCAAGCATGGATTGCAGGAAGCCGGCCGCAGAGGAACGGCCAATATCATTGGATACCAGCAGCGCACGGTAAACATAGGTATCAATGGTCTGCGTCGTGTCGTACAGCAGTCCGCTGTGCATCGGAACCTGATAGAACAGGCCGAAATCTGAGAAAAAGATTCGACCTACAGCCAGCAGAACCAGAATGATAATCGTGCGCTTCAGCATTGGAAGGGTCACATAAATAATCTGGTGCCAGGTGCCGGCTCCGTCTACGACAGCAGCTTCATAGTATGTTTTGTCGATTCCAATCAGCGTGGAATAGTACAGTATTGACTGATATCCGAAGCTCATCCAAATATGTACGATAATCAAAATAACCGGCCATGGCTTAGGATCACTGTACCAGGGGATGGCTTCCATATTGAGTTTGGCCAGAATTGTGTTGTTTATAAATCCGGAACTGGGGCTTAAAAACGCATAGACCACATAACTGACAATAACGGAAGAAAGCAGATAAGGAATTAAGATGACGATTTGAGAAAATCGCTGGAAAAATTTCTGCTTGATGGTATCCATGGCGATGGCGCACAGAATTGCAAAGGAATTCCCCAGAATGATAAACGCCAGGTTATACAGAATGGTGTTTCGCGTCATAACGAAGGCCTCTCCTGTACTGAACAGATACTTGAAATTACTCAATCCGACCCAGGGACTTTTCCAGATGCCGAGCTGATAGTTCACCTTTTTGAAAGCAATCACCAGTCCGGCCATCGGCAGGTAATTGTTGATAATCAAATAAAAGATCCCGGGAATCAGCATAACATACAGCGGCAGATACCGAAGGAACTTTTCCATGCCCAGCCGCTTCTTTCTTATCGTCGGAGAATGCACCTTGTCCATAATAACCTCCTAGTAGTTGCAGTATTGTCAGGTTTATCTGCATACTATATTTTACCGGAAGCTGCGTTCATACTCTATAAATTGTCTGTCGTGAAATGTCACTTTTCTGATGAATATATCCAAATATTTTGTTGCACTCCCTGCGCTTACCGTGGAAAGTGTTTGTTAAGAAATACAGTGTATGATATGCCAAGGGATGCCAGAGATGGAGGGCGAAATGTTTTCCAATGCCATAGACATGCCAAAATAAAACGGATGCTTCCCTCAAAATCAAGGGAAGCATCCATGATAAAAAATCTGCTGCTCAGTTGTAATTGCTTATATTCCGGGAAACCGGGTACAGGCCAAAATTGGGGACTGCCTATGCTTACAAATTGGTATAACCCATCAGGCTTTCGTCCACCACGGCGGCAGTGTCCCGGCCTTCCCGCAGTGCCCACACCACAAGGCTCTGTCCCCGGCGCATATCGCCGCAGACAAATACCTTGGGTTGACTGGTCGCGTACTTCACATCCGCCACATTGCCCCGGGGCGTCATATCCACGCCGAAGGCTTCGGCGACATAGCTCTCGCAGCCCAGAAATCCCGCCGCGATAAGCACCAGATCGCACTCCACGGAGAATTCCTCCCCGGTGGGAACCATCATCCGCCGCCCGTCCACCACCTTGCTTTCCAGACGGGCAATAAGCGCCCCGCAGACCTGCCCGGCTTCGTTCTTGTAGAACTCCTTGACGGTGGTCTGGTATTCCCGGGGGTCGTGGCCGAACACGGCAATGGCCTCCTGCTGGCCGTAGTCGGTTTTCAGCACCCGCGGCCACTCCGGCCATGCGTTGCCGGGAGCGCGGGTTTCCGGCGGGCAAGGCATCATTTCCAGCTGCATGATACCCGTGCAGCCCTGACGGATGGCGGTGCCTACACAGTCATTGCCCGTGTCGCCGCCGCCGATGACCAGCACCTTTTTGCCCTTGGCCGTGACAGCCTTGCCGTCGGCAAAATCGGAGTCAAGCAGACTTTTTGTCACGCTGGTCAGGTAGTCCACGGCAAAGTAGATTCCCTCAGCGTCCCGTCCGGGTACACCGATGTCCCGGGGCTTTTTCGCGCCGCAGCAGAGTACCACCGCGTCGTAATTCTCTTTCAGTTCCTCGGCGGAGACGTCCCGCCCCACGTCGGCGTTGGTAATGAACTCGATGCCCTCGTCTTTCAGAATCTTCACCCGGCGGTCAATGACCCACTTTTCCAGCTTCATGTTGGGAATGCCGTACATCAGTAAGCCGCCCACCCGGTCGGCGCGCTCATACATGGTCACCTTGTGACCGCGCTTGTTCAGCAGGTCGGCAACAGACAGCCCGGAGGGACCGGTGCCAACCACCGCCACCCGCTTTCCGGTGCGCGCCGGTGGCGGAACGGCGTGGATCGTGCCGCTTTCGTAGCCGTACTCCACGATCGCCCGCTCGTTTTCCTTCACCGCCACGGGCGACCCCGTGGCCATGCCGCAGGTGCAGGCGGCTTCGCACAGCGCCGGGCAGACCCGGCTGGTGAATTCCGGATAGCGGTTGGTGGCAATGAGCCGCTTCGCCGCCAAGTCCCACCGCCCCTGATATACCAGATCGTTCCATTCGGGGATGAGGTTATTTAAGGGGCAGCCGCTTGCCATGCCGCCGATCATCATGCCGCTCTGGCAGAAGGGTACGCCGCAGTCCATGCACCGCGCACCCTGCGCCTGCTGTTCGTCGCAGTGCAGCGGAATATGAAATTCATTGAAGTTTTTGATACGTTCCTCAGGAGCGATCTCCCGGCTGGTCTGCCGGTCGATCTCCATAAATCCGGTGGGTTTTCCCATATTCCCGCCTCCTTATTTCCCGTTTTTCATGGCGTAAAACGCCTCGATCTGCGCCTGCTCGCTGTCCTCGCCCTTTTCCTCCATCTTGGCAATCAGGCGAAGCATCTTATCATAGTCATGGGGCAGAACCTTCTTGAATTTCGGCAGATATTCGCCGAAGTTTTCCAGAATTTCCTTACCCCGGGGTGAGCCTGTGGCCTCCACATGCTCCCGGATCAGGTCTTTCAGCAGGGACACATCGTACTTATGCTCCACGCTTTCCAGCGTGACCATGTCCTTGTTCACCCGCTGGTAGAAGTCCCAATCCTCATCCAGCACGTAGGCAATGCCGCCGCTCATGCCAGCAGCGAAGTTCTTGCCGGTCTTGCCCAGCACCACCACCGTGCCGCCGGTCATGTACTCGCAGCCGTGGTCGCCCACGCCCTCCACCACGGCGACAGCGCCGGAGTTGCGGACGCAGAACCGTTCTCCGGCCACGCCGTTGATGAACGCCTTGCCGCCGGTGGCGCCGTAGAAGGCCACGTTGCCGATGAGGATATTTTCACTGCGGTCATAGGTCACGTTCTTCGGCGGGTAGACGATGATTTTGCCGCCGGAAAGTCCCTTGCCCAGATAGTCGTTGCTGTCGCCGATCAGTTCCAGCGTCAGCCCCTTGGGGATGAACGCGCCGAAGCTCTGGCCGCCGTAGCCGGTGCAAACCACGCGGAAGGTGTCGTCCGGGAGGGTGTTGCCGAATTTCGCCGTGATCTCGCTGCCGAAAATGCTGCCGAAGGTGCGGTCGGTGTTGCCCACCTCCATCTGAACGGTCATAGGCTTGGGTTCGGCCATATCGAAGCTCTTTTTGAACTTCTTCATCAGCACCTTCATGTCCGGGGTCTGTTCCAGCTTGAAATCGTAGACTGCCTTGGGATCAAAGTGGACGTTGGTGTTCTCCACCAGCGGGTTTTTCAGCAATCCCGACAAGTCCATTTCGCTGGCGCGGGAACCGGCGGGGGCGGGACGCACCTTCAGCAAGTCCGTGCGGCCTACCAGTTCGTCCACCGTGCGCACGCCCAGCTTCGCCATATATTCCCGCAGCTCCTGGGCCATGAACTTCATGAAGTTCATCACGTACTCAGGCTTGCCCATGAACTTCTTTCTCAGCTCGGGGTTCTGGGTGCAGATGCCCATGGGGCAGGTGTCCAGATTGCACACCCGCATCATTACGCAGCCCATGGCTACCAGCGGGCCGGTGCCGAAACCGAATTCCTCCGCGCCCAGCATGGCGGCGATGGCCACGTCCCGACCGCTCATGAGCTTGCTGTCGGACTCGATGCGGACGCGGGAACGCAGACCGTTCATGATGAGGCACTGGTGCGCCTCAGCGATGCCCAGCTCCCATGGAAGTCCGGCGTTGTGGATGGAGGAATTGATGGACGCCGCGCCCGTGCCGCCGTCAAATCCGGAGATCAGGATGACCTCCGCGCCGGCCTTGGCCACGCCGGCGGCAATGGTGCCGACGCCCGCTTCGCTCACCAGCTTGACGTTGATGGCGGCGCTGCGGTTGGCGCATTTCAGGTCATAGATCAGCTGCGCCAGATCCTCGATGGAATAAATATCGTGATGGGGCGGCGGGGAGATCAGCCCCACGCCGGTGGTGGAATTGCGGCACTTTGCCACCCAGGGGTAAACCTTGCCGCCGGGCAGCTGGCCGCCCTCGCCGGGCTTCGCGCCCTGAGCCATCTTGATCTGGATCTCCTTGGCGGAAACCAGATATTTGCTGGTAACGCCGAACCGGGCGGAAGCGACCTGCTTGATGGCGGAATTCCGTTCGGTGCCGTAGCGCTCCTCGTCCTCGCCGCCCTCGCCGGTGTTGGACTTGCCGCCCAGACGGTTCATGGCAATGGCAAGGCATTCATGGGCTTCCTTGGACAGCGCGCCGTAGCTCATGGCGGCGGTCTTGAAGCGCTTGACGATGGACTCAACACCCTCCACTTCCTCAATGGGGACGCCGGTTTCGGGGTAGTTGAATTCCAGTAGGCTCCGCAGGTGCATATCGTCGCCGCCCTCGTTGGCTGCGGCGGCGGTGTATTGCTTGAACTTGCCGTAATCCCCCGTCCACACCGCCTGCTGCAAAAGGTGGATAGTCTGGGGATTGTACAGGTGCTGCTCCGCCGCGCTCCCGCTGCGGAATTTGTGGGCACCCACGCTGGGCAAATCCATGTAAATGTCCAGCCCCAGCGGGTCGAACGCCTGCTGGTGACGGTCTTCCATGTCCTTCTGGATATCGGCAATGGTGATGCCGCCCACCCGGCTGACGGTGTTGGTGAAGTATTTGTCAATGACCTCTTTGCTGATGCCCACCGCTTCAAAAATCTGGCTGCCCTGATAGGACTGGATGGTGGAAATGCCCATCTTGGAGGCAATTTTCACGATACCCGCCAGCACCGCCTTGTTGTAATCGTTGACGGCGGCGTAGAAATCCTTTTCCAGCAGCCCGTCGCTGATCAGATTGCCGATGCTCTCCTGCGCCAGATACGGGTTGATGGCGCAGGCGCCGAAGCCCAGAAGCGTGGCAAAATCATGGACAAGTCTCGGTTCGCCGCTTTCCAGAATCAGCGCCATGGCGGTGCGCTTGCGGGTGCGAACCAGATATTTGGACACCGCGCTGACGGCCAGCAGACTGGGAATGGCGACATGATACTCGTCAATGTCCCGGTCGGACAGAATCAGGATGTTCGTGCCGTCCCGATAAGCCCGGTCAACGTCCACGAACAGCCGGTCGATGGCCTTTTCCAGCGGGGTGTTTTTATAGTAGCAGATGGACACCGTCTCCACCTTGAAGCCGGGAACGTCCATGGTCTTGATTTTCAGCAGATCCGTTTCCGTGAGGATGGGGTTGTTGATTTTTAAGACTTTGCAGTTTTCCGCGTTCTCTTCCAGCAGATTACCCTGGGCGCCCACGTATACGGTGGTGGAGGTGACGATTTTTTCCCGCAGCGCGTCGATGGGGGGATTCGTGACCTGGGCGAACATCTGCTTGAAATACTCAAACAGCGGCGGGCGGGTGTGGCTGAGGACGGCCAGCGGAGTATCGCTGCCCATCGCGCCGGAGGGTTCCGCGCCGTTTTTCGCCATGGGGAGCATGATGGTCTTCAAATCCTCGTAGCGGTAGCCGAAGGCCTTCTGGAGCCGCACCATTTCTTCTCTGGTGTAGGAGGGTATCTTCCGGTTAGGCACCGTCAGGTCGGAGAGGTTCACCAGATTCCGGTCCAGCCATTCGCCGTAGGGCTGGCGGCTGGCGTACTCCGCTTTCAGGTGCTCGTCGTCCACCAGCTCGCCCTTCACCGTGTCCACCAACAGCATCTTGCCGGGGCGCAGGCGGTCCTTGCGGATAACGTGCTCCTGCGGGATGTCCAGAACGCCAACCTCGCTGGAAAGGATCAGCCGTCCGTCGTCGGTAATGTAATAGCGGCTGGGACGCAGACCGTTGCGGTCAAGGACCGCGCCCATCACGTCGCCGTCGCTGAACAGAATGGACGCAGGGCCGTCCCAGGGCTCCAGCATGGTAGCATAATACTGGTAAAAGTCCTTCTTCTTTTGATCCATGTTCCGGTTGTTGCTCCACGGCTCCGGGATAGTGACCATCACCGCCAGAGGCAGATCCATGCCGTTCATGACCATGAATTCCAGCGTGTTATCCAGCATGGCGGAGTCGGAACCGCCCTGATTGACAATGGGCAGCACCTTGGTCATGTCGTCCTTCAGAAAGCGGCTGGCAATGGTCTCTTCACGGGCGAGCATGGTGTCCACATTTCCCCGGATGGTGTTGATCTCGCCGTTGTGGAGAATGAACCGGTTGGGGTGCGCCCGGTTCCAGCTGGGAGAGGTGTTGGTGGAAAAGCGGCTGTGGACCATGCCGATGGCGGTCTCATAGTCCTCGTCCTGCAAATCCGGGTAGAACTGCCGCAGCTCCTTGACCAGAAACATGCCCTTATACACGATGGTGCGGCTGGACAGGCTGCACACGTAGGTCTCCTGACTGGACTGCTCGAACACCCGGCGAACCACATACAGCCGCCGGTCAAAGGCGATACCAGCGACCATTCTCGGCGGCTTTCCCACAAACGCCTGCCAGATGCTGGGCATACAGTCCCGTGCCTTCTGCCCCAGATACTCGGGGCATACCGGCACCTGCCGCCAGCCAAGGAAGGGCAGCCCCTCCTTCTTGCAGATGATCTCAAACAGCTTCTTTGCCTGATTGCGCTGCAGCTCTTCCTGCGGGAAGAAGAACATGCCGACGCCGTATTCCCGCTCCGCGCCCAGCGTGATGCCCGCGGCCGCGGCTGCTTTCACAAAAAACTTATGGCTGACCTGTAACAGAATGCCAACGCCGTCGCCGGTTTTTCCCTCGGCGTCCTTGCCTGCCCGGTGTTCCAGATGCTCCACGATCTGCAGCGCGTCATCCAGCGTCCGGTGGCTCTTGCGTCCCTTGATATCCACGACCGCGCCGATGCCGCAGTTGTCGTGTTCAAACCGGGAATCGTACAACCCGGCTGGAGCTGTGCGTTCGGTGAAATTTTCCATAGCTTTTTCTCCTTTGGGCTACAAAAAATAAACGGCGTTTCCGCTCAAAGGGCAAAAATGCCCTCTGCGGGAACGCCATTGTTCTCTGGGGTAATGATAGCACAAAGAGAAACACTTTACAAGTCAGAAGAAATCCCGTTTTCCTCCGGTATCTTTGTTCCATTTGCCCAAAATCCGGCAAAAAGCCGCCGCAAAAATCGCGGCGGCTTATGAAAAATCACTTGCGGCTGTCTCTCTGCTTTTCCAGCTTGAGATACATTTCTTTCAGATGCTCGGCAAGGGGGCTGTCCGAACGGAAGGGGGAGAAAAAGTGATACTTGGCAGCGGCATTCTGGTTGAAATCCCGGATGTGGTCCTTGATGCTCTCGTATTTCACGACGACCTTGTTTTCCTCGGCGAACTGCTTCAGCTTGACAATGATCTGGCTGGAATGCACCACGTCGATGATGAACACGCCGAAGAACATACCAATAAAGAAAGAGAACGCCAGATTGTTGGACAACCACGCCAGCGCATTCAGGATATAGGGATGCACCAGAAAATAGTACGCCGCGCCAAGCGCCGCCCAGAAGAAGGAGAACAGCGGGCAGATGATCCCCTGAATATTGCCCCAAAGGTTTGAATAGTCCCACAGCCGGACTTTCAGATATTTCAGGCAGGCAAGACCCGCGATGTACTCGATCAGCGTCATGGCGACAGCCATGGCAAGAAACAGCGCCACCCGGTTCCAGACGGGGTCTGCGATCAGGTGCAGATCCTCCAGCGACGCCAGCAGGAACAGCGTACACAGGCCGAAGCCGTAAATCGGCAGATACGGGCCGGTGCAGAAGCCGGGGTTGATCCACTTTTTGTGGCGGTGGGTCAGGTTGCGGTACAGCAGCTCCAGCACCCATCCGAAGCACGAGCCGATAAAGAACAAAAACGCAAGTGCCAGACTAAGCCTCATAAGGATTCTCCTTTTTCTATCTTGTTTCCAGTTTATTCATTTTTTCTAAACACTAACGAAATAATTCTTTACGAGACTGTAAACACGCTGAAAAAACGAGAATGTGCAATGTCCGATTTGGCATATCTTATCCATTTTATTGCTTGCACTTTTCCCGTATTTTGATTATAATGGTTGCCATCAGAAAAGTCAATATTCGTATTGTTTTGCCTTTGGAGACAGATTTTTACCCGGAGGCGTATGTGAGGAGGATATTATGTCTGAAAAGAACCCGCCGGACAGTAATTTCATGACAAAGCTTGCCACGTTTATTGTGGACAAAAAGACTTTGTTCTTCCTTTTGTACATATTTGCCGTGATTTTCTGTGCTTTTTCCTCCGGATGGGTGAATGTGGAAAACGACGTCACCACCTACCTGCCCGAGGACACGGAGACCCGTCAGGGCATCGTGGCGATGAACGATAACTTCACCACCTTCGCCACCGCCCAGATCATGGTATCCAACGTCACCTACGAGACGGCGGACGAACTGTCCCAGCAGATCGCGGATGTGGAAGGGGTCAGCATGGTCACCTTCGACGACACCCCCGACCACTACACCAACGCTTCCGCGCTGTTTGACATCAGCTTCGATGGCATCGCCACAGACGAAAGCAGCCTGCAGGCGCTGGCGGACATTGAAGCGCTGGTGGACGGCTACGACTACTGCACGTATTCCGACGTTGGCAACGATGACAACGCCACGTTGCAGGGGGAAATGACCACCATTCTGATCGTCGCGGTGATCATCATTATCATCGTGCTGACCCTGACCTCCCGTTCCTATGCCGAGGTTCCCGTGCTGATGATCACCTTCGGCGTGGCGGCCATTCTGAACATGGGCACCAACTTCCAGCTGGGCACCATCAGCTTCATCTCCAACTCCGTGGCTGTGGTATTGCAGCTGGCGCTGGCCATTGACTACGCCATCATCCTGTGCCACCGCTTCACCGACGAGCGGGAGACCCGCACCGCCCGGGACGCCTGCATCACCGCCCTGAGCAAGGCCATCCCGGAGATCAGCGCTTCGTCCCTGACCACGGTGTCCGGCCTTGCGGCGCTGGGCTTCATGGAATTCAAAATCGGTCTGGACATGGCGCTGGTTCTGGTCAAGGCCATTCTGTTCAGCCTGCTGTCCGTGTTTACCCTGATGCCGGGACTTCTGATGCTGTTCAGCCCGCTGATGGACCGCACCCGCCACAAAAAACTACTGCCAAACATCACGCCTATCGGCAAGTTTGCGGTGAAGACCCGGCGCGTTGTGCCGCCGCTGTTTGCCATTCTTCTGGTCGGGGCATTCATCCTGTCCAACCGCTGCCCCTTTGTTTACAGCTATAACAACATTGAGACCGCGAACATGAACGAGCGCCAGACGGCCTACTTCAAGATCCAGAACACCTTCGGCACGACCAACATGGTCGCGCTGGTGGTTCCCAGCGGCAACTATGACGCGGAAGCGAAAATTCTGGAGGAACTGGATACCCGCCCGGAGGTCAAGAGCACCATGGGCCTTGCCAACATCGAGGCCATGGACGGCTACACCCTGACGGACAGCCTGAACCCCAGAGAGCTTTCCGAGCTGGTGGGCATGGATTACGAGGTAGCGCAGCTTCTCTATTCCGCCTACGCCATTGAGAACGACCAATACGGAGAATTCGTACAGGGGCTGGATAAGTACGACGTTCCCCTGTTCGATATGCTGATGTTCCTGAAAGGCCAGCTGGATTCCCATAATATTTCTCTGGATGACATGGACGAAGCGTCTCTGAACGATATTTTCTCCCAGCTGGATATGGCTCAGAAGCAGCTGAAAAGCGACCGCTACAGCCGGATGGTGGTTTACCTGAATCTGCCGGAGGAAAGCGACGAGACCTTTGCATTCCTGACCGAAATGCGGAACATTGTGGGGAAATACTACGACGGCGATTACTACGTGGTTGGCAATTCCACCAGCTCCCGCGATCTGTCGTCCTCCTTTGTCAAGGACAATCTGGTGATCTCCATTCTGTCCTCCCTGTTCGTTATTCTGGTGCTGCTGTTCACCTTCCAGTCGGCGGGACTGCCTATTCTGCTCATCGCCTGTATTCTGGGAAGTGTCTGGATTAACTTCTCCTTCCCCACTCTGGCCAATCAGCCGCTGTATTTCCTTGGCTACCTCATCGTGCAGTCCATTCAGATGGGCGCGAACATTGACTACGCCATCGTCATTTCCAGCCACTACCAGGAGCTGAAGGCCACGATGACCCATAAGGAAGCCATCGTGGAAGCGCTGAACGCCTCCTTCCCCACCATCTTCACCTCCGGCACCATCCTGTCTGCCGCCGCTCTGCTGATCGGCAACATTTCCACCAACCCCGTTATCTCCATTCTTGGCACCTGTCTGGGCCGCGGTACGATCATCTCCATTGTCATCGTTCTGGGTGTTCTGCCTGCCACGCTCGTGCTCAGCGACTCCATCATCAACCGCACCTCCTTCAAGATGAAGGGCATCGAGCTTCCCACCAGAACTGCCAGCGGCACCATGTATGTCAGTGGGCATCTGCGGGGTCAGGTCAGCGGCGTTCTGGACGGTGAATTCACCGGAACGATCCGCGGCGATATGCACGCCATCGTCTCCACCAGTACTCAGGTCAAAAAGCTGGACGAATCCGAAGCGGAAGGAGGAGAAGACAATGCGTAACCTGATAAAACGAATTTCCGCGCTTCTGCTGTGTCTGCTTCTCGTTCTCAGCCTGCCGGTAACGGCGCTGGCCGAGGAAGCCAAGGACACCGATGAGGCAGCGGCCGCCGAAGAAGGAACGACCTTGCGCATTCTGCGTCAGAAGCAGTTTCTGGACTTTACGGAAAACTGCCGTCTGGACAGCTACAGCCGGAACCTGAGTGTGGTTCTGCTGACGGATATTGACCTTACAGGCGTAGATTTTGCAGGGATTCCCATTTTCTGTGGCAATTTTGACGGCAACGGTCACACCATCTCCGGCCTCAGCATCACCCGGGACGGCTCCAACATGGGTCTGTTTCGCTATGTTGACGCCTCTGCGGTCATCCAGAATCTCACGGTCTCGGGAGAAATTATCCCCGACGGGAGCCGCAGCGCCGTGGGCGGCATTGCCGGACACAATGCCGGTAAAATCCAGAACTGCTTCTTTGACGGCACGGTTTCCGGCTCGGATGACGTGGGCGGCATCGCCGGCATCAATGCCATCACCGGTATCATTGACGGCTGCCATTCCGAAGGCGTCATCACCGGCGACCACCGGGTCGGTGGCGTCGTGGGAAATAACCTTGGCGTTATCCGCAGCTGCAACAACCGCTCTGCGGTCAACACCACCGCCGAGGAAAATCAGGTCAAGCTTTCCGACATTTCCTTCGACACCATCACCGGAAGTGAATCCGTCAGCACCGTAACGGATATCGGCGGCATTGCCGGTACCAGCAGCGGCGTCATCCGCCAGAGCAAAAACCGTGGCAACGTGGGCTATCAGCACATGGGCTACAATGTCGGCGGCATTGCCGGAACCCAGACCGGGTATCTCTACAAATGTGAAAACTTTGCTCAGGTTTATGGCCGCAAGGAAGTGGGCGGCATCGTCGGCCAGATGGAGCCGACCACCTTCATCGAGTACACCGAGGACACAATGCAGATTCTCCAGTCCCAGCTTGGCACCGTAAGCAATCTCACGGGGCAGGCGTTTTCCACCATTCAGGACGGCAATTCGGACATGGGCGTTCAGGTGGACGACCTCTACAATTCCCTCGTGGATGCCAAGGACGCTCTGGATACCCTGCTGCCCAACGGGGATGACCCCTATCCCCCCGACCGGGACACCATCGACGCGGCCATCAACAACGCCAACAGCAGCCTTGCCGCCGCCGGTTCCTCTCTGTACGCCATCATGGATTCCGTCAACGACACGGCGGATTCCCTCAGCCGCATCATGCGCTCCATTGCCGGGCAAATCAGCGCCATGAGCGCCACCGTTGGCAACGCCTCCCAGAATCTGGGCGGCACCATTGAGGACATTTCCGACCGGGACACCGCAGAAATTCTCTCCGGCAAGGTGGAAAAATGCACCAATTCCGGTGCGGTTCTGGGCGACCTGAACGCAGGCGGCATCGTGGGTGCCATTGCCTATGAAAACCGCCTGGATCCGGAGAACGATCTGCAAATCGGCGGGGACAACTCCATGAACTTCGACACCCAGCTGCGCGCCGTGATCCTCGGCTGCGAAAACAGCGGAAGCGTTACGGCGAAGCGCCAGAACGTGGGCGGCATTGTTGGCTGGATGGCGCTTGGACTTACGAAGGACTGTCTCAGCACCGGCAGCATTGATGCGGAGGATGCCAACTATGTAGGCGGCGTCGTGGGCAAGAGCAGCGGCTATGTCCGCCAGTGCAGCGCAAAGTCCGATATCACCGGAAGCGCCTATGTGGGCGGCATTGCGGGCGAGGGTCTCACCGTCACCGACTGCCGCAGCATGGTGCAGCTCACCGGCTCCGAGAAAACCGGCGCGGTTCTGGGTATGCGGGGCGAACGTTCCGGATTCCTCAAGTCGGAATCCGACGACGACAGCGGGGAAACAGACGAAGAAACTGTCACTGGGAACTACTACTTTACCGTCGGCTCCGACATCGGCGCCATCGACGGCGTGAGCTATGCTGACACCGCCCAGCCCCTTTCCCATGACGATTTCGTCGCGCTGGAAGGTCTTGACCCGATCTTCAAGGTCATCTCCGTCCGCTTCGTCTATGACGACGGCATGATGCACACCGTCACCCTCACCCCCGGTGAGGCGCTGTCGCCGGACAGCATTCCCAAACTGCCCGAAAAGGCTGGTTATGTCGGTCGCTGGGACGGTCTCGCGGACGCCAATCTGTCCGACATCCGCTTCGATGTTTCGTTCCCGGCAGTGTACACCGCAGAGCTGGAAACGGTGCAGAGCGAAGCCCTTGGCGAAAGCAAACTGCCCACGCTGCTGGCACAGGGCCACTTCTCCGGCGATACGCCCATCCAGCTGACCCAAATGACCAAAGGCCCCGCTCCGGGTGTCCACGACAAATTCCTGGAGGGCTACGCCTTTACCCTCCCCACCGGTACAGCCGATACGCTGCGCTACTTGCCGGAAACTGAACAGAAAAATGTCCGAATCATGGTAAAGGGCGCGGACGGAAGCTGGCGGGAGGTTTCCCACACCCAGGACGGCAGCTATCTGGTCTTTGCCATAGAGGACGGCGATGAGAGCTTCTGCCTGATCGGGTCGATGAAAAAATCGGTCTCCTGGCTGCCCATCATTGGTGCCGGCGGCGCGGCCATGGTCGTGCTGCTGGTGGTCATTCTTCTGGTTCACCATCGCCGCAAGAAGAAAGCCGTAAAATCGGAAACACCCGCTGTAAACGAAACTACCTGACGTTAAGGTCGGTCACCAGGATTTGGTGGCCGACCCTTTCTTTTTGCAAAGAAGCGGTTAAAATTTTTTCACAATTAACACTTTGTTTACAACATATTTGCTATAATATCAAATATCGTTTTGTAGAATTGTTACAAAAACAGAAGATGGAGAAGTGTGCTATGAATACATACCGCGCCGGTATCGACATCGGCTCAACCACCGTCAAGCTTGTGCTGCTGGACGAAAACGGGGAAATTCTATTCGGACAATACCGCCGCCACTGCGCCCATACCCAGCAGACGCTGCGGCAGCTCCTTGCCGAAGCCCGGGAACAGGTCGGCTCCTGCCTTTTGCAGGTGAAGATCACAGGCTCCGGTTCCATCAATCTCGGCAAGGCCATGGGTATCGGCTTCGTGCAGGAGGTGGTGGCTGTCGCCTCCGCATTGCAGGCCGTCGCGCCCCAGACCGACGTGGCCATTGAACTGGGCGGCGAGGACGCCAAGATCATCTATTTCCGGGGCGGGCTGGAAGAACGGATGAACGGCGTCTGCGCCGGCGGCACCGGCTCCTTCATCGACCAGATGGCGTCCCTGCTCCAGACCGATGCCGCCGGACTGAACGCGCAGGCAGAGCATTATCAGGAAATTTATCCCATCGCCGCCCGCTGCGGCGTGTTTGCGAAAACCGACATTCAGCCTCTCATCAACGAGGGCGCGACCACCGCCGACCTGGCTGCTTCCATTTTTCAGGCCGTGGTCAATCAGACCATCTCCGGCCTTGCCTGTGGTAAGCCCATCCGGGGCTGCGTTGCGTTCCTGGGCGGACCTCTGCACTTCCTGCCGGAGCTGAAAAAGGCCTTTATCCGAACCCTGAAGCTCACCCCCGAAACCACCGTTGACCCGGAAAATTCCCATCTGTTCGCCGCCATGGGCGCAGCGCTGGAATCCGGCGACGCCGAAGCCGTCAGCATGGACGGCCTGATCGGCCGGCTGGACAAAGGCGTAGAAATGGCCTTTGAATTAAAGCGTCTCGACCCCCTGTTCGCCACGCGGGAAGACCATCAGGCGTTCTGCGCCCGCCACAGCAAAGCCGTCGTCCGCCGGGAGAGCCTGTCCGGGTATCGGGGTGACTGTTTCCTCGGCATTGACGCCGGTTCCACCACCACGAAGGTGGCGCTCATCGGCAGCGACGGTCAGCTTCTCTTTTCCTATTACGCCAACAATCAGGGCAACCCCATCCGCACCGCCATGGAGGCCATGGCACGACTCCGGGACGAGCTGCCTGAGGGCGCGCACATCGCCCGCTCCTGCTCCACAGGCTACGGAGAATCCCTCCTGAAATCCGCTTTCTGCTTAGACGAGGGCGAGGTGGAGACCATCGCCCACTGCACCGCCGCCGCGTTTTTTGACCCGGAGGTGGACTGCGTGCTGGACATCGGCGGGCAGGACATGAAGTGCGTCAAGCTGAAAAACGGCAGCGTGGACACTATTCTGCTGAACGAAGCCTGCTCCTCCGGGTGCGGCTCCTTCATCGAAAACTTTGCCAATTCCCTTGGCTACAGCGCAGAAGGGTTTGCCAAAGAGGCACTGTTCGCCAAAAATCCCATTGATCTCGGCACCCGCTGCACCGTGTTCATGAATTCCAACGTCAAGCAGGCGCAAAAAGAGGGCGCAACGGTGCAGGACATTTCCGCAGGACTTGCCTACTCCGTCATCAAGAACGCCCTTTACAAGGTCATCAAGCTGGCAGACCCCGCCGACCTGGGCAAACACATCGTGGTGCAGGGCGGCACCTTCTACAACCAGGCGGTGCTTCGCGCCTTTGAGAAGATTGCCGGCGTGGAGGCCACCTGCCCCGATATTTCCGGCATCATGGGTGCCTTTGGCGCGGCGCTGGTGGCGCGGGAACGCTATCACGGTCAGGAAAGCACTACCCTTCCCCTGAACGACATTCTGAATCTGACCTACACCACCTCCACCACTCGCTGCGGCGGCTGCTCCAACCGGTGTATGCTGACCATCAACAAATTCCCCGGCGGGCGCCGCCACGTCACCGGCAACCGCTGTGAAAAGGGTCTGGGCGGCGCGGGAACCGGTCGGGAAGGCCCCAACGTGATGGCATATAAGCTGAAGCGGATGTTCGACTATCCTCCGCTGGAAAATCCCAGCCGGGGCGTCATCGGCATTCCCAGAGTGCTGAATATGTACGAAAACTACCCCTTCTGGGCGACATTCTTCCGGGAACTAGGCTTTCGGGTGGTTCTCTCCCCCATGTCCAACCGAAAAATTTACGAGCTGGGCATGGAGTCCATCCCCTCGGAATCCGAGTGCTACCCCGCCAAACTCTCCCACGGTCACGTCCAGTGGCTCATCAACGAGGGCATCAAGACCATCTTCCACCCCTGCGTGTTCTACGAGCATCAGGAAACCCCCGGCGCGCAGAATCATTACAACTGCCCCATCGTGGTCTCCTACCCGGAGAATCTGAAAAACAACGTGGAAGCCGTCGCAGACGGCGAAGTCCGCTACATCCGCCCCTTCCTCGCCTTCACCAGCGAGAAAATCGCCGCCGACCGGCTGGCCGCTCTGTGTAAGGAAGAATGGGGCATCGACGGGAAGGAAGTCCGCGCTGCCGTCCACAAGGCATGGGAAGAACAGCAGCGCGCCAAGGCCGACGTTCGTGCAGAGGGGCAAAAGGCGCTGCAATGGATGGCGGAAAATCACGCGCGGGGCATCGTTCTGGCTGGCAGACCCTATCACATTGACCCCGAAATCAACCACGGTATCCCGGAAATGATTGCCTCCTACGATCTCGCCGTCCTCACCGAGGACAGTCTGCCCATCGATTTCACCCCCGAGCGCCCCCTCCGGGTCAACGACCAGTGGGTTTACCATTCCCGGCTGTACAGCGCGGCAGAGTTCGTGCGGAACCGGGAGGACTTGGAGCTGATCCAGCTGAATTCCTTCGGCTGCGGTCTGGACGCTGTCACCACCGATCAGGTGTGCGAAATTCTGGAGGCCAGCAACAAGCTCTACACCGTTCTGAAAATCGACGAGGTGAACAATCTGGGTGCCGCCCGTATCCGCATCCGCAGTCTGCTGGCCGCCATGAACCAGCGTCAGGCGCGGGGCATTCGTCCCCAGCCCAAACCCGCCGCCTATCACCGGTCGGAATTCACCAAGGAAATGTACCAATCCGGCTACACCATCCTCGCCCCCCAGATGAGCCCCATTCACTTTGACCTGCTGGAACCGATTTTCAAGAAGTACGGCTACCACATCAAGGTGCTTGCCAACGACAACCGCGCCGCCATCGACATGGGGCTGAAATTCGTAAACAACGACGCCTGCTTCCCCTCCATCACCGTGGTGGGGCAGATCATGGACGCGGTGCTTTCCGGGAAATACGACACGGACAAGCTCGCCGTGATGATGACCCAGACCGGCGGCTGCTGCCGGGCGAGCAACTATGTCGGCTTCATCCGCCGGGCGCTGGACAAGGCGGGGCTTGGCCATATCCCGGTCATCTCCCTGAACGCCAACGGCATGGAGACCAACGAGGGCTTCAAGCTCTCCCCCGGCCTTCTGTTCACCGCGCTGCGGGGCGTGGTCTACGGCGACCTGTTCATGCGCTGCCTGTACCGGGTGCGTCCCTACGAGAAGGAGAAGGGTTCCGCCAACGCCCTTCATCAGAAATGGCTGGAAATCGCCATCGATTCTCTGGTCAGCAGCAAGAGCAAGTGGTCGTATAAGGCAGTTTGCAGCGGCATTGTGGAAGCCTTTGACGCGCTTCCCATTGACGAAACTCTGCGCAAGCCCAGAGTCGGCGTGGTGGGCGAGATTCTGGTCAAGTATATGCCCCTGGCCAATAATCATCTGGTAGATCTGCTGGAAACCGAGGGGGCGGAGGCCGTGGTGCCTGACCTGATGGACTTCCTGAACTATTGCGTGTACAACGGCGATTACAAGCATGAATTTTTAGGCGCGGGCTGGACAAGTGCCGCCACGGCGAAGCTCGGCGTGGACGCCATCCGCCTGATACGCAAGCCCGCACTGGACGCACTGGAAAAGAGCCGCCGCTTTGAGCCGCCCATGCCTATCGAGAAGGTAGCAGAGCTGGCAAAGCCCTTCCTCTCCATCGGCAACCAGTACGGCGAAGGGTGGTTCCTCACGGGAGAAATGGCGGAGCTGGTTCTCTCCGGCACGCCCAACATCGTGTGCATTCAGCCCTTCGCGTGCCTGCCCAACCACGTTGTGGGCAAGGGCGTCATCAAGGCGCTGAAAAAAGCCTATCCCCAGTCCAACATCGTAGCCGTGGACTACGACCCCGGCGCGTCGGAGGTCAATCAGCTCAACCGCATCAAGCTGATGCTCTCCACCGCGAAAAAGCGTCTGGCCGAGGAAGAAACCGCCGCAGTATAAGTTTAAGGCAGGACACCGATTGGTGTCCTGCCTTTTGCTTATTCAAAAGGAATGTAGTAATACGGCTTACTCACCCGTTTCCCCTGATCGTTCAGTTCGCTGCCGTTGTAGAAGCTCACGCCTGCGATCTGTTCCGGGTCGAGAACTATGTTGAGGGTGTGCTCAATGCACGTGTACGTGTGGCTGTCAGCATCCCATGAACCGCCGCCGTTGCCGTAAGGCCGAATGTCGGTGCCGTCCTTCAGGCGGATGCTCGCCGGGGTCGGCGACCAGCCCGTTTTCTCCGTAAAATCAAAATTGTCCGTATATTCGTCCCCCAGCCGGAAGGCGAACTTCATGCTGTACTGGCCGATTTCCGCCTCTACCAGTGTCACGTCCCACAAATCTCCGACCTTGGCGTTGGGCGTCCACTTTTTCGGCGCCTCCGTGGTGCCTTCCAGCGTCCAGCGCAGCACCCAATTGCCGGGGGTGGTCATGATATCCTCGTCTTCAAACTTCTCGCCCTGAATGCCGAAGCCGGTGAAGGTCACGGCCATTTCCTTTCCGAACATGCTCTCATCCGGAGAGAATGCAAAATCGATGCTGAATTCAATGCTCCCGTCGGCCAGCTGATAGTCCAGAAGCAGCTGTTGGTCTTCTCCCACCCGGGGAACCGGCTGACCATTCTTTGCATATGTGGGATTGTGGTCGGCATCCCAAAGCACGCCGTCAAAAAAATGAGCGCCCCAGCTCATGGGCATCACTTCTCCGTCCACCCGGTAGTCCCACCATGCCCAAGGTGCCTGCCCTTCTTCCAGCTGTAAACCCTCAATGCGGAAAATGGCTCTGCCGCCGTACTGATCCATCAGCGTCTGGGCGAGGGTGACGGTGATGCCGTTGTCCGTCGCGGAAACGGCTTTCTTCTTTCCGTCCTTTGTCTCGGTGGGCGTCGCGGACAGGCCGCTTTGCTCTGCCTGCTTCTTGACCTGCTCGGAGATCTGCTGCGTTGTGCCGCCGTTGTCTCCGTACTGCATGGTCGCCGTCCAGCGGGTGATGGCCGCTGCCGCCGTCATGGTTGCCATAATCAGCGCCGCCGCCAGAATGAGCAGCAGCTTCTTTTTGCCGAAGCCCCTTGCTTTCCTCTTCCCGAATGTTCCGAATTCCGATTCCTCGATCAGTTCCGCGTCCAGATTCTGAATGCCCTGCAACATATCCTTGCCTGTCATACCTGAAAACCCTCCTTTTTTAAGTAAACCGCCAACTTTTCCCGCATCCGGGACAGCCGCATCAGCACGGCGCTCTGGCTGATCTCATAGCGCAGAGCAATTTCGCTGACGCTGTCGCCGAACCAGTATCGCCGGACGAAGATCATCCGGTTGTCCGCCGTCTGCTTCCATAGGAAGCTGCCCACCAATCGGCTGATCTCGGCGCTTCTCACATCCGTTTCCTGCCACTGGCCGGGGATACATTCCTCCATCTCCTGGGTCAGGGCGACGACCTCGGCCTTGCGCTTTGCCGCGTTGTTCCAGTCCAGCCGGTCAAAGGCGAAGTGGCGGCAGATTTTTGCGAGATAGGCAAAAAAGTGAACCGGTTTCGTGGGCGGAATGGTGTCCCACGCCTTGAAGTAGGTGTCATTGACACACTCCTGCGCGTCCTCCCTGCTTCCCACGATATTCTCCGACAGCCTTGTGAGCTTCGCGCCATACCGGTCGTCCGTCTGGCGGATGGCGTCTTCGTTTCGGGTGAAGAACAGCTGTATGATTTGTTCATCGTTCATTCAACGCACCTCCTGTGTTTTGTCCTTCACCCTGATAGAAGGATTTTCAACTCAAAACCTAACACATTTCGGGAGAATTCTCAAGAAATTTTTGAATACGAAAAGACGGCGTGGCCGAAGCCACGCCGTCCCGTATGCGGTGTATTTATTTTGCCAGCAGCTTTTCCAGCGCCGCAAGACGCAGGCTCAGGCACAGCACCTCCATGGCCTTTTCCAGCTCGGCCACCGGGGGCAGGCTGGGAGCAATGCGGAGGTTGGAGTCGTCCGGGTCGTTGCGGTAGGGGTAGGTCGCACCGGCGTTGGTCAGCACCACACCGGCCTCCTTGCACAGCGTCCAGACCCGCTTCGCCGTGCCGGGCATGGCAAACAGGCTGACGAAATAGCCGCCCTTCGGGTCGTTCCAATGGGCAATGCCCAGAGGCTTGATCTCCCGGTTCAGCCATTTTGCGACGCACTCAAATTTCGGTGCCATGACGGATGCGTGGAGCTTCATGATCTCCAGCGTGTGCGCCTTGTCCTTAAGAAAACGCACATGGCGCAGCTGGTTGACCTTGTCGTAGGAGATCATCTGCACGCCGAAAATACCGGTGAAATAGCAGATATTGGCCTCGCTGGCAGCCATGCAGGAAATGCCGCCGCCGGCAAAGGTGATCTTGGAGGTGGACGCAAATTCGTAAACCATATCCGGCCGCCCCGCCTCGTCGCACAGAGAGAGGATGTCCGGGAACGGGACATAGTCGCCCTCGAATTCGTGGACGCCATAGGCGTTGTCCCAGATGATGGCAAAGTCCGGGGCAGCGGGCTTCAAGTGGGCAAAGCGGCGGATGGTCTCGTCGGAGTAAATAATTCCGTCGGGGTTGGAGTATTTGGGAACCGTCCATATGAGCTTGACCTGCGGGTCCTTCACCAGCTCCTCCACCACGTCCATATCCGGGCCTTCGGGAGTCATGGGGACGGGAATCAGCTCCGCGCCGAAGAACTCGCCGATCTGGAAATGCCGGTCATATCCGGGGGCGGGGCAGAGAAATTTCACCTTTTCCTCCCGGCACCATGGCTTGGGGCTGTGGAGCAGGCCGTGGGTGTAGGCACGGGACACCACGTCGAACATCATATTCAGGGAAGCCGCGCCGCCGACGAACACCTGATCCGCCTTGCAGCCCAGCACATCCGCCCAGTACCTCCGGGCACTGGGAATACCCGCCAGTTCACCGTAATTCCGGGCGTCCACGCCGTCGTCGTAGCAATCCTCGGGGGTTTGCAGCACGGTCAGCAGGCCGCTGACCATGTCCAGCTGCTCCGTGGCGGGCTTGCCCCGGGCCATGTTCAGCTTCAGCCCCTGCGCCTTGCAGGCTTCATAGGACGCCAGCACACTGCCGTATTCACGTTCCAGTTCTTCCCGGGTCATGCAGGAATAGGGAGTCATATCGATCATCCTTTCGGCATTTTGACAAGTTTTACGTGTATATTATATGTCCGAAGCTCCAAAAATGCAACATCAGATTGGGCGAAAATTCATTTTTCGTCTCAAAAGCCAAGAAATCTATGAAATGCACAAAGTTTCCTGCACACATCAATTTGTTTTACTGCATATTTTCGCACAAAAACGGCGTGACCGAACCCGGTCACGTCGTCTTCCGTTATTTCGCTGCTTTTTTCGGGGCTGCGGGCGTTTCGGGAAGGATCACCTTTTCCTTCAGCACGAAGCCGGTTCTCGCGGGGATGTACAGTTCAATGTAGTCCCTGCCGTCAAAACGCTTGGTAGCGTAGGTCTTTTTTGCCACGTTTCCAAAGCCGCCGTACTTTTCATCGTCGGTAGACAGAACCACCGTGTACTCGCCCGGCTGGCGAACCGGGACAAGAACGTTATTCAGGGAATTACCGAAGTGGAAGTTGAACACGAACACCAGCCCGTGCCGGTAGTAGGCAAGGGTCTGCTCCGGCGCTTTCATCAGCAGCAGGTCTGCCATCCGCTGGTCGAAAATCCGGTTCTCCTTGGTCAAACGAACCATATCCTCGTCAAAGTCGCCCAGCCACTGGTATTTGAGCATTCCGTTGTCCTTCAGGCTCCACTGGCGGCGGCAGTAATGGAAGCTCCAGCCGTTGCCCTCCCGGGGGAAGTCGATCCATTCGGGATGTCCGAACTCGTTGCCCATAAAGTTGAGGTACGCTTCTCCGCCGCCGGACAGAGTGAACAGACGAATCATCTTGTGCAGGGCAATGGCACGGTCGATCACAGGGTTGTGGCAGTCCTTGTTCATGTCCGTGTACATGTTCGCCCCGGCCAGGCGGAAGATCATCGTCTGGTCGCCCACCAGCGCCTGATCGTGGGACTCCACATAGGCCACGGTCTTCTCTCCGGGACGGCGCAGGCACATACTGCCCCACATCTGATTGATGTCCCAGAATTCGTCCTGCCCCTTCACCGCCTTGATCCACATATCCGGCAATCCCATACCCAGCCGGTAGTCAAAGCCGATGCCGCCGTCCGCAATGGGCAGGCACATGCCGGGCATACCGGACATGTCCTCGGCGATGGTGATGGCCTTGGGGTTCACCTGACGGATCAGCTCATTGGCAAGCTGCAAATACGTCACCGCCTCGGTGTCGGTGTTGTAGGAGAAATACTTGCCGTCGGAGGTGAAGTCCGTACCGAGGGCGTGGTCATGGTACAGCATGGAGGTCACGCCGTCAAAGCGGAAGCCGTCAAAATGGTACTCCGTCATCCAGAATTTCAGGTTGGACAGCAGGAAGTGGATAACGCCGGTCTTGCCGTAGTCAAAGCACTTTGTTCCCCACGCAGGATGGTCGCCCTTGGGGCCGTCGTGGAAGAACTGCCATGTGGTGCCGTCGAACATGTTGATGCCCTCGGCGGTATTCTTGACGGCGTGGGAATGCACCACGTCCAGCAGCACCCGGATGCCCATGGCGTGCGCCTTGTTCACCAGATATTTCAGGTCTTCCGGCTTTCCGAACCATGAGGAAGCGGCGAAGAAACTGCTCACCTGATAGCCGAAGGAGCCGTAATAGGGATGCTCCATAATGGCCATGAGCTGGAGGGTATTGTACCCCGCCTTGTGGATTCTCGGCAGGATGTTGTCGGCAAACTCCCGGTAGGAACCGACCTTGCCCTCCTCCTGCGCCATGCCAATGTGGGCCTCATAGATATACAGCTCGTCCTCGCCGGTAAAGCCCTTGTCCGTCCACGGGAATGCCTTACGGTCATCCACCACCTCGCACTCGAAGGTGATGTTCTGCTTGTTCTGCACCACCCGGCGGGCATACAGGGGGATGTGCTCCGTGCGGGTCAGGTTGGCGTCCACCACAGTCTTGACCTTGCAGCCGTCCCACAGGGCGTCGTCGCCGGGGAGATACAGCTCCCAGTTTCCGTTGCCCAGATTGGTCAGCGGGTGGGAGGTCTGGTTCCAGCCGTTGAATTCGCCCTCCAGATACAGCTGGTAGGCGCTGGGCGCCCACTCCCGGTAGTACCAGCCGCCATCCACGTGATGGAAGCCAAAGTACATGTGAGCGTTGGCAAAATCATTCAGGCTCTGTCCCTCGGACAGAATACGTTTTTTTGCCGACCGGTACAGGTGCATCCGCAAATCAATATCCCCGGCGAAAGGCTCAAGCTGGGGATTCAAATCCAAAATACGATACATAGCGTCTCCTTTTCCGCGAAAGTATTGTCTATCCAATGGAGGGCGGTATCACCCTTCGCTCCTATTTTAGAAGAATCGTGCGTCTCTGTCAAGGACTTTTCATTTTTTACAATTCGCTTTGCTTTTTGATTTTGATTTTACATAGCGAAGATTTTGGAATTTACATTAAACTAGTAAAATGCGAATCGTAGGATAAATCCCGAGTACATCAAAAATAAAGCCTACAAGGAGAAGTAAGATTATGAAAAAAGTCATTTCCATTGCACTGATTGCCATGCTTGTTGTCGCCATGGCCGGCTGCTCTCAGAGCCAGCCCGCCCCCACCGCCGCTCCTGCCGAGACTGCGGCACAGACGACCGCCGCTCCTCAGACCGAAGCCCCCGCCGCGCTCTCCGGCACCGTCGCCACCGACGGCTCCACCTCCATGGAGAAGGTCATCGGCGCTCTGGGTGAAGCCTTCACGGAAGCAAACTCCGGCGTAAACTTCACCTATAACCCCACCGGCTCCGGCTCCGGCATCACCGCCGTTTCCGAAGGCCGCTGCGACATCGGCCTGTCCTCCCGTGCTCTGAAGGATTCCGAGGTTGCGTCCGGTCTGGTCGGCACCGTCCTTGCCTACGACGGCATCGCCGTGATCGTCAACCCCGCCAACACCGTGGAAGATCTGGACATCGAGACCATCGCCAAGATCTACACCGGCGAGATCACCAACTGGTCCGAGGTCGGCGGCGCTGACGCTGAGATCGTTCTGGTCGGCCGTGAAGCCGGCTCCGGCACCCGCAGCGGCTTCGAGGAACTGACCGAGACCGTTGACAAGTGCAAGTACCGTCAGGAGCTGACCTCCACCGGCGACGTCATCACCGCAGTCGCCCAGAACCCCGACGCCATCGGCTACGCCTCTCTCGCCTCCGTCAAGGATTCCGTCAAAGCTCTGAAGGTCGCGGGCGTGACTCCCACCGAGGAGACCGTCAAGGACGGCACCTACCTCATCCAGCGTCCCTTCGTGCTGGTCACCAAGGAAGGCGTTGAGCTCAGCCCCGTTGCTCAGGCGTTCTTCGACTATGCCACCAAGGGTCAGGCCAATGACATCATCACCGCTTCCGGTGTGGTTCCCGCCAACGGCTAAGCAAACGAGCACCGGCTCCCCCACACGGGGGAGCCAACTTTTCAATTCGGCAAAATGGTAAACCTTCTCGAAAGGCTGATAACATGAAACATAAATCAAACATTTTTGAGGCCGTCGTCCACGGTATTTTCCTGATTCTCGGACTGATCACCGTGGGCTGCGTGCTTCTGATCACCATATACTTAATCATCTCCGGAATTCCCGCCATTCGTCAGATCGGCCTGTTACAGTTCCTGTTCGGCAAGAAATGGGCGTCCACGGCGGCGCAGCCGGAATACGGCATTCTTCCCTTTATTCTTACCAGCGTCTACGGAACCGCCGGGGCTGTCATCATCGGCGTACCCATCGGATTCCTGACGGCGGTGTATCTGGCGAAAATGGCGCCAAAGCCCGTCAAACGCTTTATGGAGCAGGCAATCTCCATGCTGGCGGGTATCCCCTCCGTGGTTTACGGCCTTGTCGGCATGATGGTGCTGGTGCCGGGACTGCGGAAGCTCTTCCACATTCCCGACGGCTCCAGCCTGTTCGCCGCCATCATCGTCCTCGCTGTGATGATTCTGCCCTCCATTATCAAAATGTCCATCACCGCACTGGAAGCGGTGCCGAAGGAATACGAGGACGCTTCCCTTGCGCTGGGCGCGACGCCTGAGGAGACCTATTTCCGTGTCTCCGTCCCCGCCGCCAAAAGCGGCATTGCCGCCGCCGTAGTGCTGGGCGTGGGCAGAGCCATCGGCGAGGCCATGGCCGTCATGATGGTGGCAGGCAACGTCCCCAATATGCCCACTTCCCTGTTTCAGAGCGTCCGCTTCCTCACCACCGCCGTGGCAAGCGAAATGTCCTATTCCAGCGGCCTGCAAAAACAGGCGCTGTTCTCCATCGCGCTGGTACTGTTCCTGTTCATCATGCTCATCAACGCCGCTCTGAATTTCTTCCTGAAGGGAGACAAATCGAAATGATTTCCAAAAAACGAAAGCTGTTTCTCTGGACGGTTCGGGGCGGGATGTATCTTGCCACCGCGCTGACCGCCGGACTGACCCTGTTTCTCATGGTCTACGTTCTGGCGAAGGGCATTCCCAACATCACATGGGAGCTGCTCAGCACCAAGCCCAGCTACCTTGCCGACCGCATCGGCATTCTGCCGGACATTCTCAATACCCTGTACATCATCATCTACACCCTGATTCTGGTGCTTCCCCTTGGCGTGGGTGCGGCGATCTATCTGACGGAGTACGCCCACAATAAAAAGGTCGTCGCGGTCATTGAGTACGCCGCCGAGACCCTCTCCGGTATTCCCTCCATCATCTACGGTCTTGTGGGTATGCTGCTGTTTTCCAACAATATGGGCACTTCCCTGCTGGCAGGCGCGCTGACCCTCGTCATCATGAACCTGCCCACCATCATGCGCAACACCCAGGAAAGCCTGAAAACCGTGCCCCAGAGCTACCGGGAGGGCGCGTTCGGTCTGGGCGCGGGAAAGTGGCGGGTCATCCGCACGGTGGTGCTTCCCAACTGCGTGGACGGAATCGTCACCGGCTGCATCCTTTCCATCGGCCGCATTCTGGGTGAGTCTGCCGCGCTGCTGTTCACCGCCGGATTTGCCCATGTGTTGGGCGGCTTCTGGGCTGCGAGAAACAGCGCGGGCGCGACATTGACGGTTGCCCTGTACGTCTACGCCAAGGAGCAGGGAGAATTCGGAGTCGCCTTTGCCATTGCCGCCATTCTGATGGTGCTGGCATTTCTCATTAACCTGTCCGCGTCTCTGGTAAGTAAGTATTATGGGAGGAAGAATCGAATTGGCTGACATTATTACCGCGAAAAATCTGTGCCTCTGGTACGGGGATACCCAGGCACTGAAATCCATTAACATCGCCGTCCCGGAGCACAGCATCACCGCCCTCATCGGCCCCTCCGGCTGCGGCAAATCCACATTCTTAAAAACCCTGAACCGCATGAACGACCTGATCCCCGGCGTGAGGATCACGGGAGACGTGCGCTACGAGGGCAAGGACATTTTTCAGGCAGAGGTCAACAACCTGCGCAAGGAAGTGGGCATGGTGTTCCAGAAGCCCAACCCCTTCCCCATGAGCATTTACGACAACATCGCCTACGGCCCCCGCACCCATGGCATTCACAACAAGGCCAAGCTGGACGAAATCGTGGAGCGCTCCCTCCGGGACGCCGCCATCTGGGACGAGGTAAAAGACCGGCTGAAAAAGAATGCTCTGGGTCTTTCCGGCGGCCAGCAGCAGCGGCTGTGCATCGCAAGAGCCTTGGCGGTGGAGCCGAAGGTACTTCTGATGGACGAGCCGACCTCCGCTCTTGACCCCATTTCCACCTTGAAAATTGAGGAACTGGCCGCGTCTCTCAAGAAAGACTATACCATCGTCATCGTCACCCACAACATGCAGCAAGCTGTCCGTATCTCTGATTACACCGCGTTCTTCCTGTTGGGCGAGCTGGTGGAATTCGGCGGAACGGAACAGATTTTCTCTCAGCCTCTGGACAAACGGACAGAAGATTACATCACGGGGAGGTTCGGATAATGCGGGAATTATTTGAAGAGCAGCTTCTGCTGCTGAATCAGGAACTGACGGAAATGGGTTCCCTGTGCGAGGAGATCATCTCCCTTGCCACGCAGGCGCTGGGTTCCTACACGAAAGAGCTGGGGGAGAAGGTCTCCAAGGTCGGCGCGAAGATCGACGAAGAGGAGCGCACCATCGAGACCATCTGTATGCGTCTGCTTCTGCGCCAACAGCCGGTGGCGCGGGACCTGCGTGCCGTCTCCGCCGCGCTGAAAATGATCACGGACATGGAGCGTATTGGAGATCAGGCGGAGGACATTGTGGAGATCATCCCCTGCATGATCGCCCATCCCCATGAAGAATACCCCAAGATCCGGGAGATGGCAAAGGAGACCATTGCCATGGTTACGGACAGCGTGGACGCCTACGTCAAGCAGGACGTATATCTCGCCAAGGCCGTGCAGATGCACGACGACGTGGTGGACAACTACTTCACCCGGATCAAGAGCGGTCTGATCGACATGATCGCCAAGAACCCCGCCGAGGGAGAATACGCCCTTGACCTGCTGATGATCGCCAAATACTTTGAGCGCATCGGCGACCATGCCACGAACATCGCCGAGTGGGTGGAGTTTTCCGTCACCGGCAGCCATAATGCAATTTCTTCATAAGGCAGCAACGATTCCGTTTGTTAACGAGCAGAATCCGCTGTTTTCGGAAACGAAAACAGCGGATTTTTCACATATTTGCATCTATTTCCCGGATTTTTGCCCGGATGGCGAGCAGATCATCAAAGGTCTCCGGGCGCTTGGACACGTCCCGCAGCAGCGCCGACGGGTGGTATATCGCCGTCATCCAGACGCCGTTCCGTTCCACCCACTGGCCGTGCTGCCTCGTAATGCGGTAGTCCGCGTCGATCAGCCGCTTGGCGGCGATGCGCCCAAGACAGACGATGATCTTCGGCTTTACCAGCGCCACCTGATTGCGCAGATAGCCGATGCAGGCGTCCTGTTCCGTCTCCAGCGGGTCACGGTTGTGGGGCGGGCGGCACTTGACGATGTTGGCAATATAGCAGTTCGTCTCCCGGCTCAGGTCAATGATGCACAGCATATCGTCCAGCAGCTTTCCCGCCGGGCCGACAAAGGGCTGGCCTTTCAAGTCCTCCTGTTCGCCGGGGCCTTCCCCCACGAACATGATGTCCGCGTCCTCTTTTCCCACGCCGAACACCACGTTATGTCTCGTCTCGCACAGGCCGCAGCGGGTGCAGTCGGCGCAGACGCTTTTCAGTCCGTCCCAGTTCAGCATCGTTACCGGCTCCTCCTGCGTTCTGCCCGTCTCCGGCGGCGCTGGGCGCGGATGCGGGAGCGCATAAAGGAATTGAACGCCAGGTACGCGCCCACAAGCCCCAGACCGATCACGCAGATGGTGCCGATGGTGGACAGCACGCCGGAGCCGCCGACGCCGTCCTTCTCTCCGTTGGAGCGGATGGACACACCAGTGTCCCCCGTCGCCCGGACGTCCGCCATGGCGTACAGCTCCACCTCCGTGACGCAGGAATTCTGATACCAGACCTCCATCGTGGCGATCTGATCGTCCTTCTTGATAGGCGCGGTCAGGCCGCCGCCCTCCACGGTGTAGTTCATGACGTAATTCTTCATCTGAACACCGGCGGGAACCACCGTATCCACATCCGTGAAGGACTGTCCCACCACCTGACACTCGCCGCCGGACACCGGCCACTGGTTCACCGCCATGCCATCGTAAATAATGCGGTTGACCTTATAGTTGTTGAAAACGTAATTGGCAAGTTCGGTTATTTCTTCAAAGTTACCATAGGTTTCCACGATGCCCTTCTCGGTCGTCTTACGGGCAGCTCCCAAAACCACGAAAATGACCCGCATGTTATTGTGTTCCGCTGTGCCGACGATGCTCGCCCCGGAATTCTCCGTATAGCTGGCAATGCCGCCGGTATAGCGGGAGCTCATGAACTGTGTGATGACGTGGTCGTCAACCAGATAGTTTGTCGTGATGAGAGAGCGCTCTTTTTCCACCAGATTTGTCGCGGGAATTTTATAGGTTCCCGTCTTGAAAATCTCCGCGAAGGTCTCGTTTTTCGTTGCTTCCATGGTGATCTTCACCATTTCCCGGGCGGTGGTGTAGGACGTCGCCGTATCCAGACCGGAAATATTACCGAACTCCGTGCTGACGCAGCCCATCTGCTTGACGCGGTCGTTCATCATTTCCTTGAAGCGCTCGGTCGTACCGGCCACATGCTCCGCCAGCGCCACGGCGGCATCGTTGGCGCCGATCATCAAAAGTCCGTGCAGCAGATCGTTCACAGTCAGCTGCTCGCCGCTTTTCAGATTTGGCTTCATTTTCAGACTGCTTCCCGGCACCTTGGACTGGATGCCGTCAGAGCAGGTGACAATGTCGTCCAGATTGCTGTTTTCGATCGCCACCAGCGCCGTGACTATCTTGGCAAGGGTACCGGTGGGCAGCTTGGTATCGGGGTTATAGGAGTAGATGACTGTCTCGGTATTCGTCTCATAGGCGAAGGCCGCCAGCGCCGTATCCAGCCGGCTGTCGCTTCCCGCCAGAGGGCGCATGCCGTTCAGAGTGCGGCAGCCGTTATCGATGCAGACCCGGCCGAAGGGGATCTGGGCAGCCTGCTGCTCGGCGGGCTGCGTTTCCTGCGTTGACGCGCCGGTTTCCGCGGCAGATGCCGGAACCGCCATCTGACAAAGGAGCGCGGCGCACAGGAGCAAGCTTAGCAATCTCAATTTTTTCATATTTTCCCCTCAATATTTCTTCACCGGACTTGTCCGGCGGTGAAAAGTCGTGTATAATGATGGAGATATTATAACAGCTTTTCCCCCTCTAGTCAATCCGGGAGGCAGATTCCCATGAAAAAACCACGGCTCAGCATTTTGATCGCCGTAACCCTTCTTTTCGCCGTATTCACCCTTGGCTTCTTTCTGGGCAGAAACGGCAATCACGGCAGCGTGGAGTTATCCGTTCCCGCTTCCATGCAGACGTCCCCGCCCCAGACCACCCTTCCGGAGCCGACCACCCCGGAAACCGTGGCCGTCACGTTCCCCATCGACATCAACCGGGCGGACACGGAGCAGCTCACGGCACTTCCCGGCATCGGAGAGGTTCTTGCCCAGCGCATCATTGCATACCGGGAGGAAAACGGCAGCTTTCTTTCCACCGATGAGCTTAAGAACGTGGAGGGTATCGGAGAAAAGCGTCTGGAAGCCATACTTGACCTTATTACAGTTGGAGGATGAAAATGAAAATTTTAGTTGTGGACGACGAGGCCCTTCTGGTAAAGGGCATTCGCTTTAATTTGCAGAACGAGGGCTACGAGGTCATCACCGGCAGCGACGGTCTGGAAGCCGTGCAGGCCGTGCAGACCCAGCACCCCGACCTTGTGGTGCTGGACGTGATGATGCCCAACATGGACGGCCTTTCCGCCTGCGCCAAGATTCGGGAGTTTTCCGACGTGCCCATCATCATGCTCACCGCCAAGGGCGACGACATGGACAAGCTTATCGGCTTCGACCACGGAGCGGACGATTACCTGACCAAGCCCTTTAACATCTTAGAGCTGAAGGCGAGAATCCGCGCCCTGCTGCGCCGCGCCGGACGCACCGAGGAAAAGGCCGCGGGAAACAGCCTGACCATCGGCACCATCACGCTGGACCTGGACGCCCGGAACGCCTACAAAAACGGCCAGCTGGCCGATCTGACCGCAAAGGAATTCGACGTCATTGAATTTCTCATGCGCAATCCCAACCGGGTCTACTCCCGGGAAGCGCTGCTGGACACCATCTGGGCTTATGAATACCGCAGCGACATCCGCACCGTGGACGTCCACATCCGCCGTCTGCGGGAGAAGCTGGAGGAAAATCCGGCAGAGCCGAAGTACATTTTAACGAAATGGGGCGTTGGCTATTATTTCCGCAAGTAAAAAGACCGGCTTCCGGGGCTACGGCAATACTCAGTTCCGGTATGCCATGACCTATGTGGTGGTCACGCTGGTCGTGCTGTTTTTTCTGAATATCTACTGCTCCGGCGTCAGCCACAAGCTGTTCTACCAGAGCAAGGAAGCCTCCATGATTGAAAAATGTCTGCTTGCTTCCGACGAAATTTCCACCCTTGAGGTGCTGAACAGTTCCACTGTTACCGGCATCGTCAATCAGCTGGAAAGTCTGAAGGTCACCCGGCTCGTGGTCACCGACCACAGCGGTGCGGCGCTGTATGACAGCAGCGGCGCTTCCGTGGGCACCTACGTTCTGCTTCCGGAGATCTTACAGGCGCTTACCGTCAGCAAGCAGGCCCCGGAGGGGAACAACGTCTTTACATGGACGTACCACGACGGCATTACCGACTCCCGCGCGGCGACCCCCATCGTCTACTATGGCACCGTGGTGGGCTGCGTATACATGACGGAGTACGATACCACGCAGGGCACACTGATCAAATCTCTCCAGCAGACCCTGCTTCGCATCACGCTGATGCTGGAGATTATCGTCGCAGCCTTCTCCGTGGCCTTTTCCAACGCTTTCTCCCGGCGTCTGAACCGGATCATGGCCTCCATGCGCATCATCCGGGAGGGGGATTACTCCCACAAGGTGGACATGGGCGGCAGCGATGAGCTGACCGTTCTGGGCGAGGAATTCAACGACCTGACAGAGCGGCTGCAAACCTCCGAGCGCAAGCGCAGTCAGTTCGTTTCCGACGCCTCCCACGAGCTGAAAACCCCTCTGGCCTCCATCAAGCTGCTGACCGATTCCATTTTGCAGAACAACATGGATATGGACACGGTGAAGGAGTTCGTGGAGGACATCGGCAACGAGGCCGACCGACTGAACCGCATGACCGCCAAGCTGCTTTCCCTCACCAGAGCCGAAAATCCCCAGCCACAGGAAAGCGAGATCATCTATATGGCGCCCACGGTGCAGCGGGTGGCGAAAATGCTCCGGACGAACGCCAGCTGGTCGGGCGTGACCTTCTGCTTAGAGCTGGACGAGGACACCCCCGTCCTGATTCTGGAGGACGACCTGTACCAGATCGTTTTCAACCTGATGGAAAACGGCATCAAGTACAACCTGCCCGGCGGAACACTGACGGTGCATCTCGGCCGTCAGGAGGACAATGCGGTGCTCACCGTCAGCGACACGGGCATGGGAATTCCCGAGGACGCGCTGGCGCATATTTTCGAGCGGTTTTACCGGGTGGACAAAGCCCGTTCCCGGAAAAGCGGCGGCAGCGGACTGGGGCTTGCCATCGTCCGCACCATTGTCCAGCGCAACCGGGGCGAAATTTCCGTTTCCAGTACGGTGGGCAAGGGTACTGTCTTTACCGTCACCTTCCCCGCCTTTGACACGGAGGTGGACAAGTCATGAAGCGGTTTTTCTGTCTTTTTCTCTGCCTGTGCCTGTTTCTGCCCGGCTGTTCCGGCGAGCTGATGAAGAACCCCGTCACCTTTTACTATCCCCGGCGGGAATACCAGTACGGCGCGGAGGACGGGGTGATCTCCGGCGAGCAGCGGGAAGCCTCCGGCCACGCGGACGATCTGCACTACCTTCTTTCCCTGTACCTGATCGGCCCGTCCAGCGACGAGCTGGTCTCTCCCCTGCCATGGGGAACACGGCTTCTTGGGGTAAACCGGCAGGACGGCACCATCACGCTGGAGCTGACAGACACCTCTTTTACCATGACGGACACGGAATTCACCCTTGCCTGCGCCTGTCTGACCATGACCACCCTGTCCATCACCGGCGGGGACGAGGTCACCATCACCAGCGGAAGCCGAAGCGTCACCATGAGCCGGGACAGTCTGACCCTCATTGACGACAGCACCGCTTCCACAACGGAGGAAACCAAATGAAATTCATTTCATGGAATACAAACGGCCTGCGCGCCTGTGTGGGCAAGGGCTTTCTGGACGCCTTCAACGCGCTGGATGCTGACTTTTTCTGCTTACAGGAGACGAAGCTCCAAGCGGGACAGATCGACCTTCCTTTGGATGGCTACAGCCAATACTGGAACTACGCCGAGAAAAAGGGCTATTCCGGCACGGCCATCTTCGCGAAGCAAGCCCCCGTCTCCGTGCGCTACGGTCTTGGACAGCCGGAGCTGGACACCGAGGGGCGGCTCATTACGCTGGAATATCCCGGCTTTTTCCTCGTCACCTGCTACACCCCCAACGCCCAGCGGGGGCTTGCCCGCATTGACCACAGGCTAAAATGGGACGAAGCCTTTCGGGCATACCTCAGCAAGCTGGACAAGCGCAAGCCCGTCATCGCCTGCGGCGACCTGAACGTCGCCCATCAGGAGATCGATCTGAAAAATCCCGCCTCCAACCGGGGCAACGCGGGCTTCTCCGACGAGGAACGGGAAAGCTTCGGGCGGCTTCTGGACGCCGGGTTCACCGACTCTTTCCGCCGTCTCCACCCGGATGCCACCGGCGCGTACACATGGTGGAGCTATATGTTCAACGCCCGGGCGAACAACGCAGGCTGGCGCATCGACTATTTCCTCGTCTCCGACCGCATTGCGGACAAAATCACCGCCACGCCCATCTATTCGGACATCCAAGGCTCTGACCACTGCCCAGTGGGGCTGGAAATCGAACTGTAACGTCAAAACGGCAGGAACAAGAACGTTCCTGCCATTTTGTTATTCCGGAATTTCGATCCCCACCTGTTCCCCTTTCCGAACCAGATAGCTTTTTTTCAGGCGCTCTATGTAGGCAAAGGGTTCCTCCGGGGAAATGGGGATAAATTTCCCGGCGGGCTTGTCATGCTTGGGCAGGAGTGAAAATGTCAGTTCTCCTTCCCCCAGCCGCTTAATTGGCAGCGAGGTGTTCAGCCCGAAGCCGCCGTCCACCGGCACCACCAGCCCCAGACTTTCCCGCTTGTCAGCGCAAGTTACCCAGAGTCTGCACATCACGTCCCCGGTCAGCTCGCAGCGGCACAGGAAATGATAGTAAAGCCCCTGCCTTGTCACCTGCACCTTTCCCACCGGACGGTTTCCGAAATATACGCCGTAATTTTCTTCCAAATGCAACGCCCCCTGCCGCATTCTATGCCGCAGGGGGCTTCATTATGAATCATGTTGCCCGTCCGCCGCCGGGAAGGCCGAAGCTGACGGCAATGGCGTCGTCCACCTGCGCCATCTGGTTTTCGTCCAGATGCCCCATGTGCTCCCGCAGGCGGCGCTTGTCGATGGTGCGAATCGCATCCAGTTCCTCTTTGGTCGTGATGATGTGCGGACTTTCTTCGCTGCACTCCGCACATGCCGTCCACGCCGGGGCTCCACCCCCTTCACCGGCGAGCACAGGCGCTGCTGGCAGTGCGCTTGCACCCATCGCCAATGCAAGCAATCCTGCGATTGTCTTCTTCCTTGCTTTTTCCTTGGTTACCGTCATAGCTTGTACTCCTCCCTTACTGTCATCACTGTCATCCCCAAATCATGTTTGAATAACTGCCACCTCCAATTATCTATCATACCAATCACATTAGATCAAAAAGCGAAATTCATCGATTTGTACGATTATTGTGACTTTTTTATCTATTTATCTATTTGTGTTAATTATCTCGTAAAACTGTTTCTATGTCAAGGTTACACTTTTTTTCTTTCTACACAGTTTTTTTTATGGAAAAAGCTGTGCGAGAAGAAAAAAGTGTATGATATCTGATTTAACTTCCATCAGCGCAAATGGAAGATTTAAGCGTCTGCCTTGAAAACAGTTGCCTGAAAAGGAATCATATACAAGTTATTTGCGATC
>ERZ773178.856-NODE-856-length-35223-cov-56.581580_pt1 | contig 35223 bp, 36 predicted proteins | sample MGYA00580533_ERZ773178 | MGnify/ENA primary metagenome ERZ773178 (study PRJEB29015, sample SAMEA2737859) | human gut metagenome | biome: human gut; feature: human-associated habitat; material: faeces | place: China | collected 2012 ...
AATTTATAGATTTTTATATAAAATTATATATTATTTATAACAGCTTTAAGCCTCCAAGATAAATATATTTATTCGTTTTTCTTTTAAATAAAAGAAAATGAACCAAAAGAAAATTTTCCTAAAAATAACTATCTTATTCTATAAACATAGCATCGCCAAAGCTAAAGAAACGATATTTTTCTTTTACTGCTTCTTCATAGGCGGAAAGTACATATTCTCTGCCAGCAAAAGCACTGATTAACATGATTAAAGTTGATTTTGGTAAATGGAAATTAGTGATAATAGAATCTACGATTTTAAATTTATAGCCAGGATAAATAAAAATGCCTGTTTCTTCTGCTATTGGAGAGATAGTGCCATCTTCTTTCGCAGCTGATTCTAAAGTACGGATAGATGTTGTACCTACAGCGATTACTCTACCACCATTAGCTTTAGTTTGATTGATAATATCTGCTGCTTTTTTTTCAATATGGTAGAATTCTTTATGCATTACATGATCTTCAATATTATCTACATTTACAGGGCGGAAAGTGCCAAGACCTACATGAAGTGTTACAAAAGCTAAATTTACACCCATTTCTTTTATTTCCGCTAATAATTCTTTTGTAAAATGAAGACCTGCTGTTGGTGCTGCTGCTGAGCCTTCTTCTCTTGCATATACAGTTTGATAGCGATTTTTATCTTCTAATTTTTCATGAATATATGGTGGAAGTGGTGTTTCACCCAATCTATCCAAGATTTCTTCAAAGATACCATCAAATTTAAATTCTACAATACGACCGCCAAAATCTGTATGACCTACAACTTCACAAGCAAGCTCATCACTAAATTCAATGATATTACCTAATTGAGCTTTTTTACCTGGTTTTACTAAAACTTCCCATTGATTAGTATTTGTTAAACGCTTTAATAAAAATACTTCAACCTTACCGCCTGTTTTTGCTCTATGACCAATAAGACGAGCAGGCATTACCTTTGTATCATTAAATACTAAAGTATCACCTTTGCGTAAATACTGTTTAATATCATAAAAATGTTTATGTTCAATAGTTTTTTCTTTGCGATTTAACACCATCAAGCGTGAATGGTCACGTTTAGCACATGGTGTTTGAGCTATTAATTCTTCTGGAAGATTATAGTCAAACTCATTTAATAGCATTAAATATTATCCCCTTTATTTTTATTTATACATATCTTTTATATTTACATCACTATAATAATGATATAAAATTTGCTGATATTTTTTACCTTTATCCGCTAAAGATTTTGCTCCCCATTGAGACATTCCCAAACGATGGCCAAAACCACTGCCTTTAAAAATCAATTTTTTATCATCTTTATCAATTTTTAAAGTATCGCCTTTAGCTTTTTTATTACCTTCTAATTCTATAGTAAAATTGCTACTTTTTAAACCCAATAAACTACGAAGCTGTGTCTTGGTCAATTCCACAGATTTTTTATTACTACCTATAAATTTTACAACTTGCGATTTACTTGCTTTATTTGGATTTTTTTTCAATCCACTAAAATCTATTTCTTTTATTGTACCAATATCACTATATGAATTTTTTATAGATTTACTTAAATTATCTACTGTTACAGATACTGCCCAACTTTGATATGGAGATTGCTCCTCTTTATCTTCTACTGCTCTCAAATAAGGCACATTGACATTCCATACATTGATACTGTCATCAGTTTGACCACCTGAAGCTGCATGAAACACTGAACATATAGGTTGATTTAAATAAACAATGACTTCTCCTTTTGTAGCATCTATAGCTTTATTTGTAGTCGCAGCTTCTGAATCCATACCACCATAAACTTGGCAATCTGTTGTTACGCAGACATCAAAACCTTCTTTTGTATGTTTTCGATCAAGCTTATCGTATAAAGCAAAAGTTCTAGCAGCTACAGCTTGAGCTTTCAAAGCTTCTATATTCCAACTAGCAGGCATTTCTTCTGGTACGACACCATATAAATATTCATCAATCAATAAACGATTTATCACTGTAAGCCCTGCTTTATGCGGTTGAATAATCAAATTTCCTCTATAACGTTTGCCATTGACAATTACAGGGGCATTATCTTTGACTGCTACCACTAAAGTAGTAGTTTCCTTGCCTTTTTTATTGACATAAACAGTTCTATCTTTTTGACGAATATTTACTTCGTTCATCTTTTTAAATTTATAATTTACTTTATTATCGACATCTTTGACCACAAAATCATCATTTGCTGTAATTACAATTTCTTGTACTCCCTGTAATAAGCCTACTCTTACATATGGAGCTGATGACTGTGCTGATACTACTTGCATATTACTTACAAATGCGCAACAACATAATAAACAAATAAGATATAGATATTTTTTCATATTTAATATCCTCTTTTATTTTTTATTCTATTTTTATTTATTTTAGATTTGACTGTTTTCTTCTGCCTAGAATATGTTATCTGACAATAAATAAAGAAAATCAATGCTAAAATAAAAGCCACTAAACTAGTTGTCTGTGCAGATGTAAAGCTTAAAAATACAGGAGTAGCATAATCGCCACGCAAAAATTCCAAGCCAAAGCGAGCTAAACTATATAACATTATATATAAAGAAAAAGCTTGACCTTTGGCATGAGGAAAAGCTCTAAAAATCAACAATAGAGCAAAAATCACAAAATCAATTTGACCTTCCCAGACCTCAGCAGGCCATAATGGTTGAGCACCATACGTATGATAAGCAAGTGTTGTTTCTGGATAAATAATACCAAAATTACTACCAGTTGGCGCACCAAAAGCATCTCCATTTAATAAATTAGCACAACGACCAATGGCTTGCCCTAAAATAATTGCAGGAGCTACGATATCAGCTAGTGCTAAGATATCTATTTTATGACGTCTAGCATAAATAATTCCTGCTCCCACGCCAAAAACGATACCACCTTGAATAGCCATACCACCTTGCCATACATAAAAAATTTCACTTAAATGATGACTATAATATGCCCAATCAAAGAAAAATACATCCCACAATCTAGCGCCTACAATACCAGCGATACCACTATAAATACCGATATCTACAATATGATTGTGCCATCTGCCATCTTGTTTTGCTAAAAAATAAGCTACACCTGTTGCCAAAATAATACTCAAAGATAAAATCAGACCATATGCTCTTATCGGAAAATCACCAACAAAAAATAAATATTGGTGCATACTATCACCTCAGTATATTATTTTATATTGGTCAAATCTGTTATCCACATGATTTCAGCATCTTCACCATCTTCATAATACCCACGACGGCGACCTACAGATTTAAAACCTAATGATTCATACAAATGTATTGCTCCTTTATTACTTGGTCGAACTTCTAAGGTCATAGCATTTGCCTTTCTTTCTTGAGAAATCTTGATGATTTCCTTCATCATCAATCGACCTATACCTTTATTTTGATATTCAGGAGTTATAGCCACATTTGTTATTTGAGCTTCATCAAATAATATCCAAACACCTACATAGCCAATGACTCTTTCGCCATCTAAAGCCAACAAATAATAAGCTTTATCATTAGAAGCTTCCTGCCAAAAAGATTGTCTTGACCACGGCATATCAAAACAAGATTTTTCTACAACTTCCACAGCACTTGCATCTTCTGGAGTCATTTTACGAAAATTTATTTGCATATTTTCACCTTATAAATCTGTTAATTTTTCGCCATGGCGTTTTTCCCATAAAACTTCAGCTTCTGAACGGCGAATATATACAGGTTCTAAATCCATGATATTATCATAATCTTCATTTTCAAATCTAGTTTTTGCTGCCATAGCCACATTACTTGCTCTAGGCATACAAAGATGTGGTAAACCTAAAGAAACATTTTCATATTGAGCGATTATATCTGCTTTCTTTTGAGCGATATCTCCTACAAATACTACTGGTTTATCCAAAGTAGAACAATATTTTACCACTTCTTCAAAATCCATCACGCAAGTTTGTTTTTTCTCATCAAAGCCCTTGCCATTCCACTCATACAAAGCAAAATAGGCATTGCTTTTTTGTGCATCTAATACACTTGCCACATATACACCTGGCACTGGATAATGATAAGCCATAGCCTCTAATGAAGATACAGCCACTACAGGAATGGATAAAGCATATGATAACATTTTAGCAGTAGCAAGACCTATACGTAGCCCTGTAAAAGAGCCAGGCCCTATGCTTATAGCTACACCTGTTAAATCAGATTTATCCATATGTGCAATTTTTAAAACATCTTGCACATGCCCTAATAAAACTTCTGATTGGGGTAATTTTAATTGCATGATAATCTCTGCAACTAATTTATCTTTTTGCACAATAGCAGCACCTGAAACTATTGTTGAAGTATCAATCGCTAATATTGCCACAGTGCTTCAACTCCTCATAAATATTTTTATATTTTTGACCTTCAAGATTGATAGTAATTATACGCTTTTGTTCACTATCGCCACGCTCGATTTTTAAATGCAAATAATCTTCTGGCATATAGGCAAAAAACCTATCTGGCCACTCAATCAGTACTACTTCATCTTCAACATCAGTATACTCGTAAAAACCGATTTCCTCTAAATCTTCTGGTTGCTCTAAACGATATAAATCAAAATGATATATACGCTTTTTACCTTCATATACATTCATTAAATTAAAAGTAGGACTTGTAACGATTTCTTTTACCTTCAAAGCTTTACATAAACTTTGTGTAAATAAAGTTTTACCTGCACCTAAATCACCTTCAAGACAAATTATCAAATTATCTTGAATTAAATTTGCTATCTTTTCACCTAAAAGACTTGTTTGTTCAGGTGAATTTGTAGTTATTGTAAACATATTTCACCTCAAAAATTCATTTTAATCATATTATTTAAAATCATCAACTACGCAAATACTAGCACCTGTTTTTCTTGCAGCTGCCAAGCCTACGTCAGAGTCCTCAAAAATAATGGTATTTTCTGGCTTAACCTTAAAATATTCCATTGCTTTTAAAAATCCTTCTGGATCTGGCTTGCCATTTTTCACATCATCAATAGTAAAAATAACATCAAATAATTCTAATCTGCCAAAATAACGCAAAATATCTTTAGAATTACTTGAACCACTTGTTACTACAGCTGTATGATATTCATTTTTCATAGCTTTAATAATATTGAACAAATGAGTATTTTCTGCAGCATATTTTAGATTTTCTTCATAATATAATTTCTTAGCATCATGAATTTCTTCAAAACGATTTTCAGGAACACCCATTATCGGTAAAAATCCACGATAAGTAGGACCCCAACATTTTTCAACATATATATCGTAATCAAAAATCACAGGTAATCCAGCTCTTTCAATAGCTTCACGATATGCCATATAATTCACTCTGCGCGTATCAAATAAAGTACCATCTAAATCGCAAATAACTAATTTACTTTTTTCCATTAAAAATCCCCTTAGGTTATTTAAAATCTATCATTATTTTTTACAATATCTATGTTATTCTATCACATCTAAAGATACTTGTCTTTTATATCTATGGTTTTTCTTGCAAACAACTTTATTTTCTTACCAAAATAATAAAGCTACTTTCGATTTTATCTCTAAATCAAAAGTAGCTTTATTTTATATTCATACTTAGTCAATCAATTTATTTGCTCTAAGTACAGTTTTTATACTTTCTGCACTAAAATGAAGAGCTTTTAATTCATCTTCTGGTAAATCTATAGCTAATCGTTTTTCTACACCATTTGCACCAATGATACTTGGCAAGCTAAGTGCTACATCTGTTAAGCCATATTCGCCTTCAAGCGGAGTAGAAACTGGTGTTACACAGCGTTCATTAAACATAACAGCACGAGCTAATCTACAAGCGCCCATTGCTATACCAGTATTTGTCCAACCTTTAGACAATAATACATCATATGCTGTATTTACTACTTCCTGAGCCATAGCTTTTTTATCAAAATCACTGTTATGATCATAATATTTATCTAAATCAGCTAAACGCACACCACCAATGCTGATTGTAGACCATGCAGGAAAAGCAGAATTACCATGTTCACCAAGCATAAAGCCCTGAACATCTTTAGCATCAACATTATAATGATTTGCTATGATGCGTTTTAAGCGAAGTGTTTCTAAAGTAGTCCCTGTACCGAATAATTTTCCTTTTTCATAACCAAATTTAGTAGCTGCCAAATATGTAGTTACATCAAGCGGATTAGTAATCATGATAAAAGGTGTATTTTTTGTATATTTTGTAACCTCTGTCATGATTTCACCAATAACTTTTACATTTCGTTCTGCAAGTATTAGTCTATCTAATTTTTCCCCAGGTAAGATACTAGGGCCACCAGAACAAATAATTATATCAGCATCTTTACACTGACTAAAATCGCCTGAATAAACTTTCATACCTGGTACATACGTACAAGGTGTCGCATGAGTTGCATCTAAAGCTTCGCCATGAGCTACTTTTTCATTAATATCTATACATACGATTTCAGCAGCTAAATTCATTGCCATTGCTTGTGTTAATACAGCTGAACCTACATGACCAAGACCTATAATTGCCAATTTACTCATTTTCATTTTAATTACCCCCATATCACAAAACCATTAATCTCATTTCATTAAATAAATGGTTCAATTTTTTATGATATAGCAAATAATCATTATTGTCAACATGTAAACAAGTTTATCCTTTTTGCTTTTCAAATATTTTCGCCATCATTTTCTTTACAAGTCTTACACTCTGATCAAATTTTTCCGTATCACTATCTGATAAATCAGTCGTGCTTTCCATAAAAATAAGCCTTTGCGATTTTTGATGTTCCTTTAAAAAATTTCTACCTTTTTCACTCAAAGAAATTTGACTATATCTTCTATCCTTACTTAAACAAGTTTTTTTAATAAATTCTTTTTTCACTAATTTATCAATGATAGGACTCATTTGTTGTTTTGATATAGATAAATGTTTTGCTAGCTCTGTTACAGTAGCAAATGTATCCTCTTTTTCAAAAAGATAATACATCACTGCAAAGTGATTGAGTGGCAATGGCAAAGCTGCAGTTCGCCATAATTTGTGATTATAAGTCATCATAATATCAAACAAATCAAAATAAATATCTGATATCTTTCTGCTATTCTTCTCCAAAAATTTCTCTCCCTTTGTCAAAATTTAATAATAAAAAATTTTATTTTTTCAAAGATTAAAACCAGATTAAAAACTGTCTTCAAGAGTGCAAAATTCTTGACTTTTCAATAGATATACTATACTATAGAACACGATAATAGTAAATACTTGTGTACTATCAGCTATTTATAAAAAATCTAAAAAGCTGATTATAAAGCTGTGCTAAAGCACAGCTTTTGAAATTTATCAAAGGAGGTTTAATAATTTTGGCCACACAATCAAAGAAAAAAGCTGTTATCCTAGTTGTAGCCATAGTAGTTATAGCACTTATTGGATATCTTGCATATTCTAAGTTAACAGCTACATCACAGGGCAACAAAACAGCAGGTGGTCCTGCAACTGTAAAAGCAATGCAGGTAATCAAACGTGATACACCACTTAATTATGAATATGCTGGTAATATCAAATCAACAGATGAAGTAAAAATCACTTCTCGTGTTTCAGGCACAATTGTTGAAAAATATATTACAGGTGGCGAATTCGTACAAGCAGGTCAACCACTTTACAAAATTGACAGTCGTCAATATGAAAGTACATTGCTCTCAGCTCAAGCAACATTAGCTCAATCTCAAGCTAATTATCAAAATGCTTTAGCTACATTACAAAATGCTCAAGTAGATAATAATCGTTACCAAACATTATTATCTCAAAACGCAATTTCCGATCAACAAGCTGCAACTCAACAATCTCAAGTAGAAGCTTTAACTGCATCATTGCAAGCTCAGCAAGCAATCATTGATTCCAATGCTGCTCTTGTAAAAAAAGCTCAAGAAGATTTAGATGATACAGTTGTTTATGCCCCAACTTCTGGTAAACTCGATATCAATGATATTAATGTAGGTGCTTATGCTACTGCTGGAAGTACAGTTCTTGTAACAATGGGCTCTGTAGACCAGGTATATGCTCAATTTAATGTAAGTGAAAATGAATATTTAAATCTTGCATCTTTCTTTAATAGTGATACTAACAATGTAACTATCACTTTAAGTGATGGCACAGAATATCCTGTTTCTGGTCACCTTGTGCAAGTAGATCGTTCTTTAACTACAAATACTGGTACACTTGCAATCAATGCTTTATTTGATAATCCAGATGGTCTTTTACTTCCTGGTATGTTCGCTCGTGTAAAAGTAACTGGCGAAGTGTTACCAAATGCTATCTTAATTCCACAACGTGCTGTACAACAACTTTTAGATAAAACATTCGTTATGGTTGTAGGCCCAGATAATAAATCTGTTACTAAAGCCATTACTGTTGGTGATAAAATCGGAAGTTATTGGATCGTTAAAGATGGTTTAGATACTAATGACGTTGTTGTTGTTGAAGGTCTTACTAAATTACAAGAAGGCGTTCCTCTTAACGTCACTATGGTAACTCCTGAAGAATTAGGTTTAACTTTTTAATCAGGGGGTGCTATAATTGTCAAGATTCTTTATAAATCGTCCGATATTTGCTATTGTTATATCTTTAATCATTGTAATCTTAGGTACAATTTCTGCTTTTAACTTACCAATAGCACAATATCCACAGATTTCTCCACCGACTATTACCGTAAGTACTACTTACACTGGTGCTAACTCAGATACAGTCAATGAGACCATTGCTCAGGTAGTTGAACAACAAGTCAATGGTGTTGAAGGCATGGACTATATGAGTTCTACTTCTGCCAATGATGGTAGTTACGATCTTCAAGTAGTCTTCAAACTCGGTACAAACGGTGATATGGACTCCGTAAAAGTTCAAAATAATGCTGCCACTGCTACACCAAGCTTACCATCTGATGTACAGACTTTTGGTCTTACTACTCGTAAAGCTTCTAGTGATATGGCAATGGTATTATCACTTACATCTCCAAATGGTACTTATGACAGCGTGTTCTTGAAAAACTATGCTGATATTTACCTTGTAGATAAAATCAAACGTGTTCCTGGGGTTGGGGACTTAAACGTATTCGGTTCTGACTATTCCATGCGTATTTGGATCAATCCAGATAAACTTGCTGAACTTGGTCTTACTGTTGCCGATGTCGTTAGTGCTGTAAAAGAACAAAACACTCAAGCTCCAGCTGGTACAATTGGTCAATTGCCAGCACCACGTGATCAAGAATTCCAATATACTGGTAAAATTCAAGGTCGTTTAATCACACCTGAAGAATTTGGAAATATTATTATTCGTTCTGATGCTAATAGTGGCTCATTTGTTCGTGTCAAAGACATTGCTAAAGTAGAAACAGGCGCTAGAACAAATAATATCATCGCTAAACACAATAACCAAAATGCCGTAGCATTCGGTGTTCAGCTTACTAGTGATGCCAATGCAATGGATACTGTAAGTCAAGTAAAACAAGTTCTTGAAGAATCCAAAGCCGATTTCCCTCCAGATATTGAATATGATACTGTTGTTGATAACACTACTTATATCAGTGAATCTATCAACGAAGTAATTCATACATTTATTGAAGCATTATTACTTGTAATGCTCATTGTTTATCTTTTCTTACAAAGTTGGAGAGCTACGCTCATCCCTATGCTCGCTGTTCCAGTATCTCTTATTGGTACATTTGCAACTTTCGTAGTACTTGATTTCTCCATCAATACCTTGACTCTCTTTGGTATGGTTCTTGCCATCGGTCTTGTTGTCGATGATGCTATCGTTGTTATTGAAAACGTTGAACGTCATATGGCTGAAGATGGTCTTAGTCCAAAAGAAGCAACAGGTCGTGCTATGGACGAAGTACAAGGTCCAGTTGTTGCTATTGCCTTCACTCTTGCTTCTGTATTCGTTCCAGTTGCTGGTCTTAGTGGTATGACTGGTATCTTATATCGTCAGTTCGCATTGACTATTGCTATTTCTATGGCATTATCAGCATTCGTGGCCTTGACTCTTACTCCTGCACTTTGTGCTACAATGTTAAAACCACATACTGCTGATGAAAATAAATCTAATTTTGGTGCATTTTTCATCCGTTTCAACCAATTTATGAATTGGATGACTCGTGGTTATGTAAAATATGTTGCCAAATTAATCGGTAAAGCAAAACTTTGTGTTACTGCTTTAGTTATTATCGTAGCTTTAATGTTTGGTTTATTTAAAATAATTCCAACTACATTTATTCCTGCTGAAGACCAAGGTTATTATCTTGGTGCTGTAAGCTTACCAGAAGGTACTTCTTTAAATAATACTGACGAAGTTATGACTCGTCTTGCTGAAGAATTAAAGAAAAACCCTGGTGTTTCTCAGGTAATGGGTATTTCAGGTTATGATATCTTATCTGGTGGTGCAAAATCCAGTGCAGCTACATTCTTCGTAGGTCTAGACCCTTGGAGTGAACGTACTTCACCAGAAACAAGTATCAATGCTGAAGTTGGTATGGCATTTAAACAAGGTGCTATGGGTTATCCAGAAGCCTCCATTATTGCTATGAATCCACCATCTTTACCAGGTCTTGGTATGGTTAGTGGCTTTACTTTACAGCTTCTAGATATGAGTGGTCATACTAATGAAGAATTAGATACTATCACTAAAAAAATCGTAGCTGTAGCTAATACTCGTCCTGAACTTCAAAGTGTTTATACAACATATAGTGTAAACTCTCCAATTTATGAATTTGAAGTAGACCGTGAAAAAGTTAAAAACTTAGGTTTAAATATTTCTGATGTATTTACTGCTCTTCAAGTAAACTTTGGTGGTACAGAAATCAATGACTTTAACCAATTTGGTCGTTCTTATAAAGTAGTAATGCAGGCAGAAAGTCAATTCCGTGATGAAGCTGATACTACTCGTTTCATCTTTATCCGAGGTTCCAATGGTCAAATGGTTCCATTGAACACATTAATTAAACCAAAATTAAATTCCGGACCTGCGATTATTTCTCGTTTCAATGCTAGCCGTAGTATAACTATCCAAGGTAGTCCAAAACCAGGCTACAGCTCAGGTCAAGCAATGGCAGCTATTGAAGAAGTAATCAAACAAGAAGCTCCAAATGGCTTCAATATTGACTGGTCTGGTCAGAGCCGTGAAGAACGTGCAGCTACAAGTTCCACAGCTCAAGTTATGGTCTTAGCTCTTGTTTTCGTATTCTTATGTCTTGCAGCTCTTTACGAAAGCTGGAGTGTACCATATGCTGTATTATTAACAGTACCAACTGGTATCTTTGGTTCTTTGATTTCCGCTTATATTTTCAATATGCAAATAAGTATTTATATGCAAATTGGTATGATCGTAGTAATGGGCTTAGCAGCTAAAAACGCTATCCTTATCGTCGAATTCGCCAAAGTACGTTTTGATACTGGTATGCCAATTTTAAAAGCTACTCTTGAAGCTTCCAAACTTCGTTTACGTCCAATCATTATGACTTCACTTGCCTTCATTATTGGTTGTTTACCACTTGCTGTAGCAACTGGTGCAGGTGCAGCTGCTCGTAATAATATGGGTATCGCCGTTGTTGGTGGTATGATTGTAGCTACTGTCCTTGGTGTATTCTTGATTCCTGTTATGTATTTAGTGGTAATGAAAATTACTTCCAAACTTACTGGTAAATCTAAACAACCACCAAAATCTGAAATTGATAGATTTATGTAATATATCTTTATCGCTTTTTATTTCTATTTATGTTATAATTGGCTAAATAATAATATGACAAAGATACTAACTTATTAGTATCTTTGTCTATAATTTCAAGGAGATATGTTTATGAGAATAAAAAGAATGTTCCTATCCCTAATGAGTATTTTTGCTTTAGTGGCTACACTATCTATAACAAATATAAGTTTCGCTGCTGATGATTATTTATATACTAGCGAACGCTTTGGTTATAGCATAAAATGCCCAGAAAAACCATTGGCTGTAATTAATTTGAGTATTCTTTCCCCTCAAGAACAAGGAGATGTTCTCATATTTGAAACAGATGGTCATAACCCTACAAAATACTGGGTTATTTCCCCAAATGCTTTCAGTAATGATACTTTCCCTGACCTTGATAATTTAACTGATGAAGCTAGACAAGATTTATTTACTCGATTAGCTATTGAACGTGGATATGAAGCGATTTCTCTTGTTCCAATTCAAGGACATAATGCTATTTATGCTGTTACTGCAAAAACTATCCAAATCGATACAGATAAAGATGGTCAAGTAGATAAAACAATTGAACAAGAAGGACAACATATCGAAACATATTTTAAAGGTGCAAAATCCAATTACTGTATCGTTTTATCATCAAAATCAGCATTAACTGAAGATGATATTAATAATTACCAATATGGTTTATTATCCTTCAATGATAAATAATCTTAAAAGTAGAGAAAAAGCCAGTATAACTGGCTTTTTCTTTTATTCTCTATTGACATTTTGACCTATAATTATATAATAATAATTAACGGTTAGCACTCTTTGTATCAGAGTGCTAATAATTCATTTTAATCTAAATTTAGGAGTGACAAATCTTGGCTAAAGAAACACATCAATTTCAAGCTGAAACTAAAAAATTACTCGATTTAATGATACATTCTATTTATACAAACCGTGAAATATTCCTTCGTGAATTAATTTCTAACGCTTCTGACGCAATCGATAAATTACATTTTGAATCACTTACAAATCGTGATTTACTCGAAGGCAATAGCGATTATGAAATCTTCTTAATTCCTGATGAAGCTAGTCATACATTAACTATTTCTGATAATGGTCTTGGTATGAATAGAGAAGAACTCATTGAAAACTTAGGTACTATCGCAAAATCCGGTACAAAAGCATTCTTAGAAAAACTTCAACACGCCAAAGAAAGTGACAATGATACTCAAAAAGATTTAATCGGTCAATTCGGTGTAGGTTTTTACTCCGCTTTCATGGTAGCAGAAAAAATCACTGTAGTTTCCAGAAAAGCTGGCGAAACTCAAGCTTATAAATGGGAATCCACAGCTGACGGTTCTTACACTATTGAAGAATGCACTAAAGATAGCCGTGGTACTAATATCACTATCACACTTTTACCTGAATTTTATGGTGATAAAGCTGAAGAAAACTTTACTGACACATATAAATTACAATCTCTTGTAAAAAAATATTCCGATTATGTTCGTTACCCAATCAAAATGAACTTTGTCATTGAAGAACAGCCAAAAGATGCTGATGGTAAACCAATCGAAGGTGCTGGCACTATCAAGAAAAATGAAGTTCGCATCTTAAACTCCATGCAACCACTTTGGGCTAAAAATAAATCTGAAATCAAAGAAGAAGAATACACTGAATTCTATCAAAATCTTTTCCATGATTGGGAAAAACCAATGGAAGTAATGCACAATAAAATCGAAGGTAATATCGAATACACTTCCCTTTTATTCTTCCCTGCACATGCTCCTTACAATCTTTATCATAGCGACTATGAACCAGGCTTACAGCTTTATTCTCGCCATGTATTCATCATGGATAAATGCAAAGACCTCTTACCTGAATATCTCCGCTTCGTTAAAGGTTTAGTTGACTCTCCTGATTTCTCCTTAAATATCTCTCGTGAACTTTTACAACAGAGCCGTGAATTAAAATTAATCGGTAAAAACTTAGAAAAAACTATCTTAAAACAATTAGCAAATACACTCAAAAAAGACCGCAGTAAATATGAACAATTCTGGAAAGAATACGGTAAATCCTTAAAAATCGGTATCTATGGCAGTGTATACAATGGTGGCAGTGATGTAGTAAATAAATTAAAAGACTTACTCTTATTCACAACTTCCAAAGAAGATAAACTCATCACTTTAAAAGAGTATGTAGAAAATATGCCTGAAAGCCAGAAAAAAATCTACTACGCTACAGGTAAAGACCGTGCAAGCATCGATAGCTTACCACAGATGGAAATTCTACGCGATAAAGGTATTGATGTATTATACTTCCTTGATAACGTTGACGAATTCGCTATTGAAGTTATGCGTGAATATGAAGGTAAACCATTCCACTCCATCAGCCGTGGCGATTTAGACCTTGATGATGTTGAATCTCAAGAAGTGAAAAAAGAAACTGAAACCATCGCAAAATCCAATGAAGATTTAATCAAAGATATTAAAGAAACTCTCGGTGATAAAGTTGCTGAAGTAAAAATCAGTAGCCGTTTAAAATCTTCTGCTGTTTGCTTAGTAGCTGACGAACAAGGTCCAAGCTTCGCTATGGAACAAGCTTTTGCTGATGCAAATAATCCAATGTTCAAAGCTAGACGTATTTTAGAAATCAATCCAAAACATGATTTATTTGCTCGTTTACAAAAAGTACATGAACAAGGCAAAGAAAGTACTGCATTTAAAGATTATTGCTCACTTTTATATGCTCAAGCACTTCTTATCGAAGGTATGATGCCAGAAGACCCAGCTGCAATTGCTAATAAAATCGCTGAGTTAATGTCTAAATAAAGTAAAAATTTAAGCCAGCAGAATTAATCTGCTGGCTTTTTTATAAAAATCTATATTACAAAATCGCCAATTTTTGTAAAATGAATTATAATGATATTACAAAATCGCCAGTTTTTGTAAAATGAATTATAATGATATTACAAAATCGCCGATTTTTATAATATACATTGAGGTGCTTTTCATGAAATACATAAGTCTAAAAAAAATTTATTATACAGATATTAATAATTATAAAATAGAATATAAAAAAAGATTTGAGGCTATAACAACCAAACATTTTTCCATAGAAATAAAACAATATAATAGAGAAAAAGCTTATCCTGCTTTTTTATGTTATACAGAAGAAATCATGCTATTAGTAGAAAAATTCTATAAAAATTATTTTAATTTATTTAAAATAAAACAACAAGCTCCACCTATCTTATTAAGACAATTTGTTCTATCTTCATTAATTGATGAAATAAAATCTACAAATGATATAGAAGGTGTGCATAGTACTAAAAAACAAATAAAAGATATTTTAGAAAGTCAACCTATATCCAAAGATTTTTTACACTTAAAAAGTGTTGTTGACAAATATAGTAAAATAATTAATAATGAAGATATTTATTTTAACTCATGTCAAGATATACGTAAATTTTATGATACATTTGCTCTTGATGAAGTATTAACAGAACATCCTGATTGGAAGCCAGACGGAAAAATATTTAGAAAAGATCTTGTAGAGATAACATCTGCTACAGATAAAGTATTACATCAAGGTGTATATCCAGAAGATAAATTAATAATCAATATGTCTATCGCTCTAGATATATTAAATAATGAAGAAATACCTTTTTTAATTAGAGTAATTTGTTTTCATTATTTTTTCGGTTATCTTCATCCATTTTATGATGGAAATGGTAGAACAGCAAGATTTATTTTTTCATATTATTTAGCAAAAGAATTTGATGAAATAGTAGCTTTAAGATTATCTGTTATCATAAAAAGATACAAAAAAAAATACTATGAAATCTTTCAAGATACTGATAATGAATATAACAGAGGCGATTTAACTGTATTTGTACAAACCTTCTTAGAAATGTTAAATAAAGCTATAAAAGAAGCTATTGATATCTTACAGAAAAAATTATCTCAATTAAGTACTTATTCAGATAAACTGGATAAAATTATTATAAGTGATGATATTACCAAAAATATTTATTTTATATTATTACAAGCTTCTCTTTTTTTTGGTGAAGGTGCAACTATCTCAGAAATCATGAAAACAACTAAAAAATCTAGGGGTACAATACAAAATCGACTAGATAATATTCCTAAAACACACTTAATTATTAATAATAAAATTAAACCTTATAGATACAAATTAAATATGATGTTATTTAGAGAAAAATAATAAAAGATAGGTAAAACCTATCTTTTATTACTTTTTGACAAAATGTCTATTATTTCATTACTTTTTCATCTACAATATCATAAATAGTGTATTTAACAAGTTTTAAAATTCGGCAATCTTCACCATCAACTAATTTATATTGAATTTCACAAATGCCACCAGTCGGATTAGCATTTGTATCATCTTCTAAATAAAGTGGAAATGTTCTTTTGACATACTCCCCATGCCTAAAGGCAGGGGATTCTTGGATACAAACGATACTTGCCTACTAAAATAGCAGGTCTTACTATATCTCTCCAAAGAAGGTTGATGCCCCAACCTTCCATATCTAAAAAAATTTATTAATAAAATATATTCTCTCTATCTTATTCTAGATAAATTAAAAAAATCCTATTTACCTAAAATATATCTTTCAATACCATAAGCTACACCATCTTCAAATACTGATGGAACTACAATTTTAGCACTATTTCTAGCTTTTACACTGCCATTTGCCATTGCCATACCCATTCCCACTGTAGATAAAATTTCAATATCATTATCTCCATCACCAAAAGCATAGCTATCTTTTATATCTATATTCAATAACTCTAAAACCTTTAATGCTCCTGTAGCTTTGGAATTTTCTTTAGCATAGACTTCTAAATGACAATAATTATGGTTCATATCCTCTACATAAGTCATATCTTCAAGCAAATTCTCTATAATATATTTTCTATCTTCATGTCTAGGTGAATCTATTTCTAATTTATAAACATCTATAGCTTTTTTATCATAATCGAAAGTCAATTGGTCAGCAAAAATTCCATACTGCCCTAAACGATAGATTAGATATTCAAATTTTTTATCTACATAAGTATGAAAATCTCCCTGTAAGCTATACTGCATATCATGTTCATCACAAATAGATGTGATTTTTTCTACAAAAGATTTTTCAAGTGGCGCTCTATAAATAATCTTATCGTGGAAAAATATAACTGAACCATTGAGCAATACATAGCCATCGAAACCAAAATTTCTTATCTTTTCATCAAGAAAAGCAAGTGAACGACCACTAGCAATAAATACATAATGACCTTGCTCTTGCAATTTACGAATTGCTTTTTGTACGTTTTCACGCATATAACGATAATCTGGATGTGTACCTTCAATCAAAGTTCCATCAACATCAAAAAATACTGCTTTCATAACATACCTCATTACTAAAAATTTTATCTTTATTTTAATAATCTCTTTCAATCAATTCTATTTCTTGCTCTGTAGGATATATTCCATGCTCATAAATTTTTTCATAAATTCTTGGAATATTTTTCAATCTATTATTCATATCTACTATATCAAAGGATGCTAAATCTATATCATCATCTAATAACCATTCACAATAATTTTCATATTCTTCACCACTTTTTTCACTATAGGCTTCAGCAATACTTTTTAATCCATCAATACCACCACAATCTTCAATAATACCATATCCTTTACCTTTTAATACACGTGGTAAATCCTTTTTCGATAATGTTTCATCTATGATAATTTTTTCTAATTTTACATTTATTTCCCAATCATCACCAAAATCATATGTAAATCTAGTTTTAGGCATCATTGGTGTAATAAAGTGTTTCATTTTCACATCAAAAATATTAAAGTCATAAATCCTTTTATCTAATTCATTAGTTTCACTATCAGGTAATCCTATCTTTATTATATTTAATAAAAATTTTCTTGGTATCTCTATATTTTCTCTTCCCAATTCCTTTATTAATTTAGATTTATTCAATTCCATCTTAAATTCAAAATCAAACAAATGATTAGCTCTCATTTCAAAAAGAGTCATAACAATATATGCTAATCTTGCTAAAGAAATATCTTCCGAAACTTGAAAACGACGCCACATTCTTGGTTTATAACCTTTTAATTCAGCATTAAATTGATAAATCGAACAATTTGTCATAATATATTACCTTTTCTTCATTATAATTTTTTAAATTCCTCTTATAAAAATATTTGCATTATCTTTAGGAATATTGTACCATAAGAAAAAACTAAAATATATTAATATTAAAATTTCAACTATTTTTAAGAGGTATAATTTGTATGAAAAAAATAAAAATTAGTGTTATTATTCCAATTTATAATGTTGAACAATATTTATCACAATGTTTAGATAGTATTATCAATCAAACATATACAAATTTAGAAATTATTTTAATAAATGATGGTTCTACAGATAATTCTGAGAAAATTTGCAATCAATATAAACTATTAGATCCTCGTATTATTGTCATACATAAAACAAATGGTGGACTAAGTGATGCTAGAAACACTGGTATAAAAATAGCTACAGGAGATTATATTTCTTTTGTTGATGCTGATGATTTTATAGATAAAAATATGTATACTATTCTTTTTCAAAAAATTAATACAACTAATGCTGATATCATCTGGTATAATCACTATAATTATCAATCATCAAATGAAATTTCTAAAAGTTCTATTTTTGTCCAAGAAAAACAATATCTGCTACCTAAAGATAACTATAAATTTCAATATGATTTATTAAATAAATATCATTTAATTGGATATTGTTGGAATAAACTTTATAAAAAATCTATTTTTAATTCTATTTTATTTCCATATAATAGAAAATGCGAAGATGGTTTTATTTTAATATCTTTATTAAATAAATCAGAAAATATAATTTGTATTCCTAATTTCTTATATTATTATCGAAATACTCCTAATAGTTTATCAAAAGACACTATTAGTTATAAATTCAAATTAGATTTTATCGAATCTCGTTTAATTCGTGCTATAGATTTTGCCAGTTTATCACCTAATACTAAATCAGCTAATACATTACTATATAGAGCATACAAATATACTTTAAAATTTATTATTAATAATCCTAATAAAAATTATAACATTATCTATTTCTATAACCATCTTAAATCTTTATTATTTACTAATTTATCTTTACGAAGGAAAATTTCTATCATTTTAAATTTAATAAAATATCACCATAAAATAAATAAATTTTAAGATTTATCTTTTTTCTTTTTCAAATCTAATAATGTCTTCTGTTCAACAATATAATTTATTTGTTCTTTAATTACTATTAAAATAAAAGCTAATATTAACATAATATACTCAACATCTATTATAATATTTAATCTATTTTCTAAAATATATCCTAAAATTGTAAAAAATATTGTTATAGCTATAGGATCATACATATATCCTTTTTCTAAATAATTTGCAATAACAATATTTCTTATATCTTCTTTATTTGCATCTGTATTTGCATCTGTTTTATTTTTACTAATAACCTTAATTATATCATTTATTTTTTTATCATTAATATACCTTACTAATCTATATATCAATTTATATTTAATATTTTTAACAAATAAATCTTCAATATAAATAAAAAATATTAAAAATCCTATTATAGTTATTAACATTATAATTCTCCTATACTTTTATTTTATAATTTTTTTTATTTCTTGTTCACTTTTCGGAAAAACTACTTTTGCTTGTATAAAGAGTTGTTTATCTGGCATAAATACACTATTGTTAAATATATCATTAATACTAATAACCTTAATATTTTTAACCAAAAATTTATTTATATTTAACAAAGTAGATGTTTGATAACTCACCACTGCTTTTAATTTTGAATTAGCAACTATTAACAATTCTGCTGGTTCTATTCCAGTATATATCCTTAATTGTTTAAAAAACTTTTTATAATATTCTAATTTATTCTTACTATCATTTGGATGAGGTTTATAATATAAAACTGCATTATCTCCTATAGCAGATAATATTTTTCTTAAACAATTTGCTTCCTCTTCAACAGTAAACAATCCTTTTTCTACCATTGGTTGACTTAAATATAATACACTATTCTCTTTAAATACCTCATTTAATAACTGCTGAGATTTTAAATCTTGCATTGCTTGATTTATCATTTCAACAGTTATTTCTTTTGTCGCAGGTGATTTTCTTTGTAAAAGCCATGGTTGATACATGATGTCCAATTTCCCTGCAGGACTTTCACCTTCTGCTTCTGTATTAATATACATATTTCCTTGTATTCCTGATATCCACTTTAATAAATATGTTTTTACTTTATGAAATAATGCATGACTCTTTTTACGCCTTCTATTTTCATTAATATATGAATATACACCATCTTCAAAACGATAAAATTCATTTTTACCAACAGCCATTACTAATAATTGATTTACAGGAGATATATCTACCCCAATAAAAACTTTATCAATATTTAAAGGTTTAATATTTTCTTTTACATAATTGGCTTGTTTACGATAAGATTCTTTTTTATTTTTACTAGATAACCAATCTAATAATAAAAAGACTTGTTTATATCCACATTTTGTAGTTGACATGTATGTCATTAACTTATTTGTTTTCCATTTTTCATATCCATGAGGATGCATTAATACTAAATAATTTTCATCATTTTTATAAATACTATGCGTTAATATAAAACAAGTTAATAAATGATATGGTGTATTTACTACAAATAAATTTTTCATAATTATTCCTCTACAATTTACTTTTTATTTTATAAATAGCATATTTTAAATACCAATATATAGCTTTTATTTTTTTATTATATATATTATAAGATTTACCCATATGTTTCATTTGTTTATATGTCTTAGGTTCATCTAATGGTATATCTTTCCATAAAGAAATACTTGCATATTTCTCGAAAATTCTTTTTGCTGGATGCATACACCATTTTTGCCATGGTTTAAATTTACCTACATAATGTAGAAAAACAATATCTTCTGGTAGATCATATATATACCTATTTGATTTATATCTGACATCAAAAGTATAATTATATTTTTTATCTATATATAAACAGTCTTTTTCCAATACTACATTTAAAATATCTTGATCTGGAAATATTAAATCTGTTGCTGTTTTAGCATAATTTATTAATTTATTATTTATATCTTTATCTATCCAATTATTTATATTTATATATAATACTCCTGAGTTAAAATACTTTTTAGATGTTAAACTCAAATCTTTTACTCGTTTTTTTACTACATAATTATTAGACTCTTCTATTACTGCAACTACCTTATCATTAATATTTATTCTTTTTAAACTCTTTATTGAATTTAAACATACTATATCTGCATCTAAATATAATACTCTATCCGTTACATCCTTTAATATTAAAGGTATTAAAAATCTGTTGTACATAGCTTTAGTAATATACGAAGTTGTTGGTAAATCATTAAATATTGTTTCATCTATAATATATATATTTATATTAATATCATTTTCTATAGCAAACTGTTTTATTATTCTTCTATTTTCTTTACTTATATATTTACTAATTATATGAAATACTATTTTTTCATTTTTATTATTTTCTATAATTGATGTCATTAATACACCTAACGGTCTAACAAAATCATCATCAATTCCAAAAACAATATGAAAATCATCTCTATTTGCACTTTTGTTTCCGTATATTATTTTCTCTCTTACTATATTCATTATATATTCCTATCTTCAATTTCATATTTTCGATAAACTAAATACATACCTAATAAACAATAATAAAACTGCATAATTCCTCTAAATCCTATACTATATTCACTAAAGCCATGTAATATTACACATAATGTTACTGAAAAAAACATCAAGCCTGATATACTCTTATATTTAATCCAATCTTTAATACTATACCACAGAAAACAACCAAAAGAAAAAATATAAACAAATATTCCAATAAAACCTCTCTCTACACCAATCATTATAATATTATTATGCGGATGAGGAACTGGCGTTGGATCATTATATTTTTTTATTAAATAATTTGTTTTTTCTGATCTAAAACTTTCATTATATTCTTTATAGAATTGTCCTATTCCCCAACCTACTATTGGCTTTTCTTTTATCATAACTAATGAATCCTGCACAAACATATAATGTAATTGACTAGAACCATCTCTCATATGAATAGTATTTTCTATTCGTTCTTGTACCCATTGTTGACTATAAATTAATCCACTAAATAAAATCAGAACAGAACCAAAAATTATAAATAATTTTTTCATATTTTTTATTTTACAAGCAGTTAATACAATAAACATAAAACCTACAATTATCCATGCCATTCTAGTATTGTTAAAAAATAAAGCAATTAAACCTATATTCAACATACCTATTAATATATATTTTAATTTTTTATTTTTTAAACTAAAAATCATTATATATATACAAACCAAAAACAACTGTATTTTCATTGAAAATTCCATAAAATTGGCTCTATAACCATCTAAACGATATCCTTCTAATCTGAATGGCATATTATTATATAAGGCATTATAAATTTTATCTAAATTATTCAATAATGCATAACCAATTTCAAAAAAACTGTAACTAAAAAAGAAAAAAATATTATTTTTATTTTTTTCTTATCATTAATAAAATAAAAAATCATTAAAACTGGTATTATCTGTTTTATCATTACCTTTACATCTTTAAATGATTCACTTATTTCTGGGCTAAAAAAAATTAATATTATAGAACTAATTATCATACTTCCTAATGCCCATTTTATCCAATTTGGTAAATCTTTTAAAGATATTTTTTTATAATAAATATTTATTCCTGATAAAATAATCATTAATACTAATAACGTATCTGTTATTTCTTTTATTTCAAAAATTATAGTAAAAATGTATCCTATCATTACATAAAAAATACTATCTTCTATATATCTTAATCTGTTATTCAATATACTTTGCTCCTTATTTTAAATATTCTTTAATAAATTTAATAAAAATTTATTATTTAATAAAAATATTTTACACTTCAACCTATCATTCCATTTAAAATCTTTTATATTTCCAAATTTTTTTAATCTCTTTCTATATTTCTTAATAAGCTCTATACCTCTATCTACATCGCCAGATTTTATAATACGCCATATTATTCTATATGTACGATAATAAATTACTTTCTTCATATTACCACTAATCTCACGTTTTAATATTTTATCTATAAAAATTAATAAGCTATTTAAATATATTAATTCTTGTAGATAATACTCTGATGTATACTTTTCATGTGTTTTAGATTCTTTATGTTGTCGATAATATGCCATGGTATTCTCTACAAAACCACTTTTTGTTATACATAATAATTCTGCAAAAAATAATACATCTTCAAATAAAAATTGTTTTTCTGGAAAATTAATTTTATATATTTCTAATAGATTTTTTTCTATTACAACACATCCTACACAAAAAGGAAATATAAATTCATATCTACTCTTTGCATTACTAATAAAATCATTCAAATACCCATTTTTATTACAACAATATGATTTTTTTAATTTATTACTTTCATATAAATAATAAAAATTAGTATATACAAATTTATAATTTTCTTTCAGCTTTAAATATGATAATTTTAAAAACTCTTTATCCCAAAAATCATCACTATCTAAAAAAGAAATATATTCTCCCTTTGCTTTTCTCATTCCTAAATTTCGTGCAAAAGATACTCCTTTATTTTCTTTTAAATCTATAAAAATTAATCTATTATCCTTTTCTTTTTCTAAAAAATTCTGTACTACAAATTTACTATTATCTGTTGAAGCATCATTTATTATGATAAGCTCCCAATCTTTATAAGTTTGATTAATAACTGATTTAATTGCTTCTATTACATATTTTTCATTATTATATAAAGGCATAATAACTGATATCATTTTTTATATTTAATCCTCTTTTTATTATATTTATTTTTATATGATAATGCATATATATCACTTAATAGATTAATAATTACATTTGTTTTATTTAAATTCATTTTTTTTAATTCATTTTCTATTAAGCTTTTATCTAATTTAAAAGCTTTTATCCACCCTTTGTATCTAGCTATCCATCTTATTTTTTTTAACAAATTTGAAGATAAATATCCTACTTGATAACGGTATATTGCATATCCATAAGGATTTTTATAATATAATTTTTCACCTTGTTTTGTATATCCATCTGATTTATATTCAAACAAATAAAATACATCATTTATTAATTTAACAGACTTATCATATGAAATTTGATAATATAGCACATTTTCTGTAACAAATTTTTCATATTCAAATATAGGAAAACTATATTGTTTTAATATTTTTGTTATCCATATTAAAACTAACTCTCCTCTATATTTATGTTTTTCATATAAATCAAAAAATGATATTTTTCTTTCATCATCAATCCATCGTTTTCCTGTTGGATTTCCTAATAAATCTCCCCTTCTTGAACAATATGCTACAAAATCAACGTTCTTATTTCTATCATTTTTCCAATAATTAATAATTATTTCCACTGCATTATTTGTTAATATATCATCAGAGTCTACACATACAAATAATTCAGTATTACATAATTCCACTGCTTTATTATGTGCCACATGTTTTCCTGAATTTTTTTGATATATATATTGTATTTTTATTTTATTTTCTTCTTTCCATATATCTACTAATTCTTTAGTATTATCTTTTGAACCATCATCTATTATCAACCATAAAAAATCTTTATTTATTTGTTCACATAAAGATTTATATAAATGTAACAATAAGTTAGACCTATTATATGTAGGTGTAAAAATAGTTAAATATTTCATATTATATCTTTTATCCTTCTCTCATAATTTTTATACATAAGCTCTAAATTAAACTGCTCATGAATGAATTTATCTGCTTCTTTTACTAAAAGATTTCTTAAAGTTATATCTTCTTTCAACTTTATGATATTATCAGCTAAATCGAATTCATTATTTTCTTCAACTAGTAATCCTGTTTTATTATCTAAAATAATTTCATTCACTCCGGCTACATTAGTTGCTATTATTGATGTTTTTGAAGCCATTGCCTCACATAATACTAATGGTAACCCTTCATAATGTGTTGCTAATACAAAAACATCTAATTTAGGAAGTATTTCTTTAATATTACCTTCAATTATTTTTATATTATCACTTAAATTATGTTCAACAATATATTGTTCGCATTTTTTTCTAGTTTTTCCTATACCCATCAACACTAAATTTATATTTTCTTGTTTTTCTTTTACTAAATATTCTACAGCTTGAATAAGTGTCATCTGGTCTTTTTGTTTACTAAAACGAGCTACCATACCTACATTGAACACATCTTGTTTTTCTTTTGGTAAATCAAAACTATCAATATCTATACCATTATAAATAACTTCCACTTTACTTTTATCTATACCCTGCTTCATTAAATGATTAGCTACACCCTTAGATACACAAATATATTTGTCTGTATATTTATCTAATTTTTGTGTTAAATAACGTCTAAATGGTGTATACTTCTCCGTATTATGTTCTACATGTATTAATTTTACTGGTATTTTAGCATATACTAAGGCTAATTTAGTCCAAATATGTGTACTATATCCATGAACGATAATTAAATCTGGTTTACTATGTCTAATAAACTCACCTAAAGATAATATATAGTCTATAGTAAATTTGTCTTTTATAACAATAATACCTTTTAAATCAGTATTATTGTATTTACGAAAAATATCTATAACTTCATAACCCTTAGTTTTTAAATAATTACTTATATCTATTGCAATATTAAGTGAACCTGACGGATTACCAGATACAATACTTAAAATTTTTTTCAATTACTTCACTTCCTTTTAATTTTACCATCCAATTACCATCCAATTACATCCTTTAAATTCAAGCTTTTTCAACTTTTACCATCCAATTACCATCCAATTAATTTCCCATTCTTAATCTATCTGCTAATTTTTGTACACCTACATAAAGCTCTAATTTTGTTAATGATTTTGAATATGCTCTACCTTGTCCATTACCTGTGATTACTATTAGATCTGTATTACTTAATTCTTTTATTGCTCTTTGAAAAACATATTTACTAAGTTTTAATTCTTCTTTTAATTCTTTTGCTGTATATTTATTTTTACCATTTTTATCAATATAAGTAAAAATTAACTTAGCTTTCTTTGATAAATTCGGATATGTAGAAACTAAATCTACTTTCCATATTTTTATGTTTGTTTCTTTGAAATTAGTTTCTACCTGTGGTTGTTTAAAACTATTAGTAAATAGGTTTCTGTTGATGAGTTGCTTCTGGTACATTAATAATTATTATTGATTTATCTTCTATTTTTTTTATTTGTACATCGTTATTAGATAAAAGATTATAATTTACTTTATTAGTATTTGATATACATGTCCAAAAATCATCACATACTTTAGTTGGATTTTCAACACCTGTAATTTCAAATTTATTTTTCTCTATATTTTTTATCTCAGTAATACCTAAAATAATTTTACCACCATGTGTATTTGCAAACGCACTATATGTTGACCAAAGATCTTTCGGTAAAATTCTCTTGCACTGTTTACATTCTATATCTTGATTTTCTGCTTCTAAATTATTTATAAAAGTAACTATATTTTCTTCTGTCTTCATTTAACATTAATATCTCCTATAAAACATTAATTAGTTTTATTATCTATTATCTCATTATATACTTCTATAATCTTTTTTATCATTATTTGATTAGCAAAATCTTTTTCTACTTTTTTCCTTGCATTTATTCCCATTTTGCTACATAAATCTTTATCTTGAGCTAATATATTTATCTTATTTACTAAATCATCATCATCATTATATTTTACAAGAAATCCTGTTTCTTTATCACTTATAACTTCACTAATGCCACCAACATTAAAAGCTATAGCTGGCTTTTGCATTGCCATCCCTTCAGCTAAAACCAATCCAAATGTTTCAAAATATGATGGTAAAACCATAACATCTGCTATATCTATATAATTTTCTACATCTGTCTTATGACCTAATAAATGTACTCTATCTTGTAAATGATATTCTTTTATTTTTTTCTTTAAATCACTGAAACCTTTTCCTTTACCAATTACTACAAGATGCCATTTTTTACTAACTTCATAATTTTTCAATACATCAAGTAAATGCTGATGTCCTTTATTTCGCAAATTTTTAATACGCGAAACTATAATCATAGTAAAAGCCTCTTGTGGTATATTATATTTTTTTCGTAATAAATTTTTATTTTGTCGATTGGGTTTAAATTTATCAGTATCTACACCATTATATATTACTTGAATTTTTTCAGCTAAAAAGCCTTCTTTTATTGCAGATTTCCTAGAAAACTCACTTACAGCAATAATCTTATCCACTTGATTCATAATGTCTTTCACTTTTGCTGGTAATACACCATGAGCTGTATATACTATAGGAATATCTAATTTATACTTATTTCGTGTCTTTACGGCTACAATACCTGCTGCTTCCGAATTGGCATGTATTAAGTCTATATTATATTTTTCTACAATACGTTTTAATAATAATCCTGATATAAACTTACTCAATCTAATCGGTAAAAAAAAATGTTTTATTCCTTCTTTTTGTAATTCAACCGCCAACGCTCCACCAGCAGAAGCAATAAATACATTGTAGCCTAATGATTTTAAACTACGAGCTACCAAAGCTACATATGATTCAGCACCACCTATATTCATACGAGGTACTAATAATAAAATATTTTTCATAAAAAATTACTCCATAATTTTTCTTAAAGAATTAACAATATTTTCTACCTTTATATTTTCTGTTAAAACCTCACAACGATATAATGATTTTTCAGGAGCCCATGCGTCTAAATGTGCTTTTGTATGAATGTAAAATAAACAAACTGTAGGTACATCTACTGCCAAACCTAAATGCATAGTTCCTGTATCCACACTAATTAAAGCTTTACAATTAGCTAGTAGCGCTCCAAGTTGAGCAATAGTTGTCTTATCTACTAAATTTATAAAATCATCTTTAGCTATTTTAGACAATTCTTCTCCATATTCTTTTGCTACATTTCCTGCCCCTAATAGTAATAAAGTATAACCTTTACTTTTTAATGTTTGTATTAATTCTTTACAATCTTTTAAAGGCATATCTTTTTCTTTCTTTTTAGAAGTAGTACATATTGCTACTAATTTATTATCTTGTATATTTAAACCTTCTAATAACACTTCAATATCATCATATGATGATTCTGGCGGTATAAATTTCATTGGTAATTCTCTTATAGCTTTTTTACTATATTGTTCTAATAAAATACTATTTTTAGTCTGTACTTTTGTCTTACCATGATAATCTATTTCTCTAGGATTATCTAATAAAAAATTTATTATACCTTTATTTTCAGCATATACTTTTTTAGCCCCAAATAATTTTGCTAAAACAATACCTCTTTCATTACCATAGATAACAAAAGCTGCTTCAAAGCCTAATTTAAATTTTTCTTTATATTCTTGATAAAAATTCCATGCTCCCTTTACACCATGATGTTTACCCTTTTTATCATAAGCTACTACTTCATCTACTCCATCACAGTAGGTTGCTACTTCTACAAATGGCTTATTAACAATAAAAGTTATATGTGAATCTGGATATAATATTTTTATATTTCTACATAAAGGATTAGTAAGTAAAGTATCTCCAAAAAAAGATGTATTAATAACTAAAAATTTTTTCATAAAATCTTTCCTTAAAAATTTATTGAATATCTTCTTCATATTCGTATAATATATTATTATACACTATATCTAAGGTTAGGAAAAATTATTATGTTTATACTATTATTAATTATTTTATGTATATTTTTTATCTTATATTTAAAATTTAAAAATTATGTACCAATTTTAATGTATCATCGTATAGCCAATATTCCTAGTGATAGAAATGCTCTACCTAAAGAAAAATTTGCCGAGCAACTAGAATATTTATCCACACATAACTATCATACTATTACACCAGAACAATTATATAATCACTTCATAAATAAGGCTAAATTACCTAAAAATCCTATTCTACTAACTTTTGATGATGGCTATCAGGATAATTATCTTGAAGCCTTACCGCTATTAAAAAAATACAATATGACTGCTGTTGTTTTTCCTATTTACAATTGGATTGGTAAACCTAACAAATGGGAAAATTTCGGTAAACAAGAAACTACTACCATGAATTTAGCAGAATTAAAATCTTGGCTTAATCACGGTCTAGATATCCAACCTCATACTGCCAACCATCCATTCCTAACTCAATGTAATGAGGAAAAATTAAATTTAGAAATTATTGATACCAAAACAAAATTTGAAAAATTATTAGATAAACCTATGGATTATCTTTGTTACCCATATGGTTTTTTCAATCAACAAGTAATAAATATAGTAAAAAAAGCAAATTATAAAATGGCATTTGCCATCTTTGAAAATGTTCCACTTTGGCATATTGACCTTTTTGCTCTTCCACGCATTCCTATACCTTCACACCAAAAAATGTGGGAATTCAAATTAAAAGTAAGCTCTATTCACATTATTTTCGTTGCAATGCGAAAATTGGAACGACAATTTAAACAACTAAAAAATAAATTTAAATAAATAAAAGGCCTCAAGAATATAAGTTCCTGAGGCTCTTTTTATTATCTTATACTAAAATATCTTATATGAATATATCTTCTTTTAAAGGAAATATCATATGTACAGCAAACAAGAGATATATATGCTATGATTTCACAGCTTTCTTCTAATAATTGATTATAATTACCAAATTGCACTAAACCTCTATCAAATACACATTGACTCAATATACTTGTTACTATAAAAAACAAAAATTCACCTAATGGAATGTACCAGCAAATTCCTTGTCTTCTGCTTTGATAAAAATATACTACCAATAAAATCAAGGCTATTAATATTAAAATCCCTACTATTGGATAAACTACTGAACCATACCATAATTCATGTACTTTTACAAAAATCTGTTCACCATTTTTATCTATACCAATAGGATAAAATACACGACCCCAACTCAATTCTCTACCAATCATCAATATATAAATTATTATTGAAGCTATATAAAATTTTATACTATCATATAAGATAAAAGCTCTTATTTTATTTACACAAACTACAATTCCGCAAAATAAAATCACAATTTCTAAGTTTTCCAAGAAATGATTTTCATAACTATATTCTATAGGTAATACAAATGCTAAAGCAATAAAAATAATAGTTAAAATGCCTAAACAAAATAAAGATCTTGTACATCTAAATTCAAAATTCAACATCTTCATTCCTTCTTTATTTTCTTTTTACTCTATTTATGTTTAAATGATATATCGTAAGTAAAACACACTAAAGAACAATAAGCTAATATTTCTGTACATTCTTCTAATAATTGACCATAATCTGCTAAAAAAACAATTAAATTCTTTTCAAACACGACTTGACTAAGTATTAACATAATAATAAATAAACGAATACTATATTTCGGTATACTACAAATAATTCTTTCTTTTTGTATGTATTTATATATTTTCACCATTAAAACTATAGCTAATAAAACTAATATCGTAATTATAGGATACACTATTGAACCATACCATAACTGATGAATATTAACAAAAACTTGTTCACCATTTTTATCAATACCGATAGGATAAAATACTCTACCATAACTTAATTCTCTAGCAATCATAACAATATAAAAAATACCACATGCTAAATAAAACTTATTAATTTTATCTTTATTTAAATTTGCAGTTTTATATAACATATTTATAAAACCAATACCTAATATAAATACTTCTAGATTTTCTAACAAATGATTTTCATAACTACATTCTATTGGTAAAATAAATGCTTGAGGCAATAATAAAACCATCAAACCAATTAACATATAATACGTCTTATGCATATATTTATCTACACAAACCATCAATACCATCCTTTACAAAAATTTAAATTTATTTTCATCTAAAATTCATTTTTATAAAATATACTATAATTGAGATAATAGAATATTTTTTTATCTATAAACAATAATAAAGAAGTAAATTTTAAATAATTTACTTCTTTATTTTTTATTATTTTTCAAAACTAGATTTTTCTGGCAAAATTCTATCAAATGCCTGTTTTATTCTTTCTTTCATAGGTTCAAAATCCACATTATCATTATCATTTATACATATCATAGGCATTGCTTGATTTTCTATAATCTTAAATAGTTCTTGATTTTGTTCTACTCCATTATAGATTTCATAAACCTTACCTTTTACATGTCTTCCTATTGGATAAAAATTTCCTCTAGTCAATTGCCAATAACGAATAAGCCAATTATCTAAATCTAATTTACTTCTAAACTTATGTGACGAAGTATCATCTAATGATTCATATTCTTTTTCCCAAATATCTTCATATTCACTTTTCAAAAAAGAAAAAGCTAAATGATTATTTGCAAATCCTTTAAATCTATGTTGCCCATAAAAAATTAAATTACGTAAAGCATTCCAACCATAAGCTAAATTTACCCATTTACTAAAATGCTTTTTCATCTGTTCCTTTTTATCAAAATGTCCATTTAAAATTGTTACACAATTTAATTTTATAAATGGCATCATATCTTCTTTAGTAGTTGTACTAATTGTACTAGTTATCGCAAAATCTGTCGGCAAACAATCTTTACCTGCAAAAAACAATTCTCTTTTTACTGGTCTTAACAAAAACATATCATCATTAAAATAAACAAATCTTTCTGCTAAACCGTTTATTCTATGCAAATTTAATTCAATAGGCTGGGAACTAAATGTAGGTAAATATTTTTGTGGTATAAAATCGCTATGTTTAGCAATATTTAATTTGGGATTATTTATATTTAACCATTTGGGCAAATGACCATAGGTTACAAAATGTATTTTGTTAACCCATGGTGCAAATTTTTCTACAGCCCTAAACCAATATTGCATATTGTCCCAATCACGAAAACGCACATTACGATTATCTGCATTTTTATTGGGACTATACTTTGCTTTTTCTGCTTGCCATACTGGGTCGTTGCCATCAACCCAAGTAACAACAAAGTCAATTGGATAATTTTCACTCATCTTTTAACAACTCGCTTTGTCTTAATTTTTCTATGACTTGATTTGGTTTTATACTTGCTAAACAATCTATATTCTTAGCACAAGTACGCTTCCAACAACCATCACATTCATGACCTGCTAAAATCACATTTTCACTTTGTCTATATGGACCATTTCTATTAGGATCTGTTGGCCCCATAAGCATAATTGCAGGAATATTTAAAGCTGCTGCTAGATGAAGGTTTCCTGTATCTCCTCCTACAACAGCCTTTGATAATTTAATAAGTCTAGCCGTTTGCATCAAACTCGTTTTTCCCACAAAATTTACAATATTATTTTCTCTAGCTAATTTAATAATAGCTTGTGATTTTTGTTCATCATCTTTTCCAAAGCCAATTAAGACTACTTTTAGCTTATATTCTGCTAATAAATCGCTTAATTTAGCAAAATTTTCCACAGACCAACATTTATTTATCCAATTAGTACCCACTGCAAAAATTATAAATTTTTGATTTAATATATTCTCTTTAATCAATAAATTATCTACAAAATCAATTTCATCTTGTGTATTAACTAAAGGAAATATTATATTTTCTGTATCACAATCTAAACATTTAACAGTATCTAAATATCTATCTACAATATGACCATTCTTATTATTGCCTACTATGCGTTTGCTGATTAAATTGCTACCTTCACGCATATCTACATAGCCTATTTTTTTCTTTGCCTTAGCAGTAAATACTACAGCTGCTGACTTAAACAATCCTTGCAAATCTATAGATATATCATATTTTCTTTTTTGCAATAACTTAGCAAAAGGTCGATAATTTTCTTTAAAACCATTCCATGATTTAAATGCTTTTTTATAAAAAATAATTATTTCATCTACATATGGATTGTGTTTCACCAATTCATATGCTGTAGGTTCCACAACCCATGTAATATGCGCATTAGGATATCGTTTTTTCAAAACATATGCTATAGGTAATGCATGAATTACATCTCCTATTGCACTTAATTTTACAATTAAAATATTCATAAAAACCTCATTACTTCTATCTACCGAAAATATAAATTAAAAATTTTTGCTAATATATTTTTCTATTATTTGATTTTACCAATATTTTTTCAAATAGTAAATACTTATTTACTATTTAAAGTCCCAAAAGAAAAGCTACATCTTTAAATTATCTAAAAATGTAGCATATCTTTAAATTATTTAATTAATATATATCTAATATTTTTTGTACTATATTTGTGGTAGAACATCCCTCTACTACTTTTATAAATTTTATCTTACCACCATATTTTTTTACTGTTGCTGTTTCTGGAAGAGATTCTTCTGTATAATCTCCACCTTTTACATAGATATCTGGTTTTACTTTACTGATTAATTTATCAGCTGTTGTTTCATCAAAAATAACTACATAATCTACAGCTTTTAAACTATCTATAACCTCTGCTCGCTCTTTTTGCGGAACAATTGGTCTTTTGTCTGATTTATACTGCTTTACAGACTGATCACTATTTAACCCTAAAATTAAATAATCTGCTAATTTACTAGCTTCATTTAAATAACGAACATGACCTGCATGTATTAAATCAAAAGTGCCATTAGTAAGTGCTATAGTTTTATTACCCTTACGCAAGATTTCACAAAACTTTTCAATATCTTGTATATCTATAATCATCACTAAAATCCTATCTGTAATTATTATTTTTTCAATACGGCAATTAATTCCTCATCAGAAACTGTAGCTGTTCCCATTTTACGTACAGCAATACCAGAAGCAAAATTAGAAAGTTCAGCTGCTTGACTTGGCATCGCACCTGTAGCTAATGCTGTGATAAAGGTAGCAACACATGTATCACCTGCTCCCGATACATCAAATACTTCTGATTTATCAGATACTGGGATATTATGCACATCTCCATTTGCTTCAAATAAAGTCATACCTTTTTCGCCACGTGTAACTAAAATTCCCTTTGCTTTCATTTTTACTAAAAATTCCTGTGCCGCTTTATATAAAATTTCCTCATTATCTATTTTATAGCCTACAGCACTAGCTAATTCTGCATCATTTTGTTTTACATAATCAGTACCTACAAAATTGAAAATAGCATATCGAGAATCTATTATTGATGGTATATCATATTCTTTACTTAAAGATAAAATTAAATCACGAATTTTAGGTGTAATTGTTCCACTACCATAATCGCTCATTACTACACCTTGCATCTGTGGCATGACCATTTGAATGTAATTCATCAATTCTTTTTCATATACTTCACTGATAACTTCATTGCATTCTCTCTGAACCTCCCACGACTAAAGTCGCGGGATTCTCGGTCAAGTATTCTAACGAATACAGTATCTCCGAGCTATCCCCATAGTTCCTACGGTTCTTGTATATATTATTTATGCTATGTTTAATATTCTTAATCCTTCATTTCTAATATTTATAGCTGCATTTACATCTCTATCGTGATGTGTTTTACATTTAGGACAGTTCCATTTTCTAACATTTAAGTCTTTTACTTCAGTATTTTTATATCCACAAACATGACACAATTGGCTTGAAGGATAAAATTTATCTATTTTGACAATAACTTTGCCAAACCATTTGGCTTTATATGTTAGTTGTCTTATAAACTCTGACCAGCTGACATCAGCTATATTTCTTGCTAATTTATGATTTTTCATCATGTTTTCAACCTGCAAATCTTCAAGACAGATTACATCATAATTTCTGATAAGTTGACATGTCACTTGATGAAGTAAATTATGTCTTTGGTTGGCAATTCTATCATGCAATTTAGCCACTTTTACTCTAGCCTTTTCCCAATTTGAGCTTCCTTTTGTTTTTCGAGAAAGCTCTCTTTGGAGTTTAGCTAATCTAGTCAGTGATTTTTGCAAGTATTTAGGATTGCTATATTTTACTGCATCTGAGGTTATGACAAAATCCTTTATCCCTAAATCTAAGCCAACATATTTATTCGTTTTGATGAGTTCAGGTTGAGGCAGGTCTGTACAACATAGTGCAACGTAATATTTTCCACTAGGAGTCTGTGATACTGTCGCACTTAAAATTCTACCTTCTATTTGGCAATATTTATCTCTTGTTTTAATCTTGCCTATTTTAGGTAATTTTATTTTATTTCCTAAAAATACAATGTTGTTATTTGTCA
>ERZ773178.859-NODE-859-length-35181-cov-6.892615_pt1 | contig 35181 bp, 33 predicted proteins | sample MGYA00580533_ERZ773178 | MGnify/ENA primary metagenome ERZ773178 (study PRJEB29015, sample SAMEA2737859) | human gut metagenome | biome: human gut; feature: human-associated habitat; material: faeces | place: China | collected 2012 ...
CGCATCTGCTTTGGGAGCAGAGGGTCGCAGGTTCGAATCCTGTCACCCCGACAGATAGACAGCCACGAGAGTGACTGTTTTTTTATTTGAATAAAAAACTTATCTTTGTCCTTATAAATTTAATACTTACACGAATGAAGATGTCTAAATAAACAAGTCGGTTGTAAAACCGGTAAAGTCTCCAAAGTCTACGTGATAGGAGCATCGGGTTTTATTAATTGTTTTATGTGCTGCATACAATTGTCTTGAAGTTGTAGTGTGCCGACTTTTAATTTAGGAATCATGTGTACCATCCAAAGTATTCATTTGTTATTCCGAACAGGTTACGTGAAAACAAGTTTTTAAAAGAACTTGTGGGAGATGCGTGTACATGTTTCCGCCCGAAATAAGTCAATCCGGTATTCATTTTTTTATTTGAAGTTTTATGAGTGAGATTATAGTGAAACAGGTTATGTATAGCCATGCAGATAAGGAGCTTTTGTTTCAGAATATCAGTTTTCGGGTTCAGGGTGGGGATAAGGTTGCGTTGATAGGGAATAATGGTTCAGGGAAATCAACGCTGTTACGGATGATTGCGGGTGATTTGCAACCAGGCTCGGGAGAGATCATTGTTTCGGAAAAGCCTTATTATGTCCCGCAGCATATGGGACAATTCGATTCGTGGACCGTGGCTGAGGCATTGCAGGTGGATCGGAAAATAGAAGCATTGTATGAGATACTTGGCGGGACTGTTGACGTGGAGTCTTTCACGATTCTAGGAGATGACTGGGATATAGAGGAACGGAGTCGTTCGGCGTTGAAGTATTGGGGATTACTGAACGTGAAACTTGATCAAAAGATGTCTTCGCTGAGTGGGGGAGAGAAAACGAAGGTTTTTCTGGCAGGGATTCAAGTACATTCACCGGGGGTAATTTTGTTGGACGAACCGACGAATCATTTGGATAGGGGGAGTCGAGAGAAATTGTATGATTTGATTTGTCGGGAAAGTGCAACCGTGCTCGTGGTGAGTCATGACCGAGTATTGTTGAATTTGTTGTCGACGATGGTGGAGTTGGAACGTAAAGGGATAGTGCTTTATGGTGGAAATTATGATTTTTATAAAGAGCAGAAAGAGATACATTTGAATGCACTGCGCGAGCAGGTCGAGGAGAAACAGAAAGAGCTACGTCTGGCTAAAAAGATTGCCAAGGATGCGGCAGAACGACAGCAGAAACGGGAAGTTCGGGGAGAAAAGCAAAGTCTGAAGAAAGGAATTCCCCGAATTATGATGAACACGTTGAAGAATAAGGCAGAAAAGAGTACTTCCCATTTGAGAGAGGTGCATGAGGGAAAAATAGATGCGGTTTCCATGACTCTTTCGGAAAGCCGGGCGGCCTTGCCGGGTGTGGAACAAATGAAAGTAGATTTCAACCCGTCACAATTACACGAGGGAAAAACCTTGGTCACGGCTCGTGGTGTTAATTTCAGCTATGGAGTGGAATTATTGTGGGAACAGGCACTTTGTTTCGAGATTAAGAGCGGAGAACGTGTTGGTCTGGACGGAAAGAACGGTTCGGGAAAGACAACGTTATTAAAATTGCTACTCGGACAATTGAATCCGACGGAAGGAGTGTTGAGCCGGGTGGATTTTAAATATGTGTACGTGGATCAAGAGTGTTCTTTGTTGCGGGACAATTTGACGGTCTATGAGCAAGTGGAACGTTTTAACGAGCAGAATATCCCGGAACATGAGTTGAAGATGCGATTGAATCGTTTCTTGTTTCCTTGGGAGGTCTGGGATAAACCTTGTTGTAAATTAAGTGGAGGAGAGCGGATGCGTCTCGTGTTGTGCTGTCTGATGATCGGTAATAACACGCCTGACGTATTTGTGTTGGATGAACCTACGAATAATTTGGATATATTGAATATTGAGATTATAACTTCGACTATTAAGGATTACCGGGGAACAGTGATTGTTGTCTCGCATGATCGGAGTTTTATGAATGAAATTGGAGTGAGTAGGTATATAGAGGTATAAATCCATCAAAGGCGCTTTTGAATAAATTCATTTTGTTTTGCCCTTCAGCTTGTGTAGAGAATCAAGTGTAATTTAACCATGAAGTAATCGAGAAACTACCTTCAGAGCATCAAGACGTGAGCAACGAATAAGGGATCTTCTCGATTACCTTACGGTTAAATCACACTTACTTTTCCTTAGATTTACTTCCATGGGTTTACTTTGTTTAGGGGAATCTTTTCATTACAATTTAATTATTTACCCGTTATTATCAGATTTTCACATATTTGTATCCAACCTAATATAAAAATTAACATGCGGGAGCATACTGAACAGCCGGAATCAATTAATATCCTTCAACTCTGACATGGAGATAAAAAGAGTTTTTGAAACTCTTTTTGATCAATATTACATTCCGTTAGTAGATTATTCCTCACGAGACAGGTCATAAACTATTCATCCTGTCATGGGGGCGCATCCAAGTATTAGATCTTAATTCCAGGCAAAACAGACCTGTTACTTACAATGCAGACTTCAACTGACATCCCGGAGAAGAACGGCAATACATATTCGAACACATTTGGAATTAGATAGCAGACAAAAACAAGTCATTGAAGATTAGAGAATTGCATATCATATTTAAGAGAAAATTTTCTATTTAATAATTGATTATTGGGGTTTATTCGTATATCAATTCTTCTTCCAATAAGTTTTTTAGACTACAAAGCTATTATATGATAAAACACCAGGAGAAGTGAATGCGTTTAAAAAAGAAAAGAATGAAACTTTAGGAAAAGAGAATGAAACTTTAGGAAAAGTTATTTGTAAATTAAAGAGGCAATATTTATATCATATAAATAAATCTTTTTTTCGGCTCATTGCTTTCTTATAGATAAAGGAAAAGCTCGATCATTCGGAAAAAAGAATCAAGAAAAGAGAATATGAATGAGAACAAGGAAAATACTATAGAAAATTTGGGAAATAAATTTCTAAAACATGATCTTTTGTATATTCGAGAACACTTAACCTGCAGTCATTACAAGGCTAACATGAATGCAGGTTTTATATACCACGAGCTAGAAGCAGGAAAAACAATTTCATATGATGAAACTTTGCAGAATAATCATTTGGTGATAATCTTGGCTGGAAGTTGTACTATGAGATATAATACTTATCACAATCGTAAATTCAAGACTGGAGAAATGGTTCTTATCCCTCGTTCGTCCTCTTTTCATGGACGAGCTGATGAATATTTGAAATTCCTGGATATGGCTTTCATTTCTCCTATTAGTGGCTGTGATAAATTGATCTTACAAAGATATCATTCGTTATGCCAAGATGTTGAATATGATTTCCGTCCCACGGAAATTCGTTATCCTCTTGATATCTTCTTTAATTTGTTGGTTTACTGTTTGCAGAATGGTATGATGTGTGCACATTTGCACGAAATGAAACATAAAGAACTTTTTTTTTATTTGCGTGGATTTTATACTAAGCAAGAAGTAACGGAATTATTTTATCCAATTATTAGCAAGTCTTTTGATTTTAGAACGTTTGTTCTGGATAACTATGCAAAAGTCTGTACGTTAAATGAATTAATAGCCCTTTCAAACATGAGTCGAAGTTCCTTCATCCGAATGTTTAAGGCGGAGTTTCATGATACATTTCACAATTGGAAACAGAAACAACTCTGTTTGAAAATTATGGAAGAAGTTGTACAACCAGACATTTCTGTAAAAGAACTTATGATTAAATTTGATTTCGATTCATTTAGTAATTTTAATCGTTTTTGCAAACGTCATTTTCACTGTACGCCCACTGAATTGTTGGAAAAATACCGTGGGAATGTACCATAGTAGGATTAATCTATCACTAGAATTTCTTTACGTGAGGGCAAATAGAAGTTGATTATTTCGTTTTTTCCACTAGCAAGTGTTTTTGCGCAAGAATGATTCAAAAAGAGAATACAAAGAAATATTATGAGAAGTCTATAAAATTTCATTAGCTTACTTTTGTATTGTAGTATTAATCATTGGGAATTACTATAGATAATATCAATTATTGTTATATTCTAATACATTAAAAAGATGAATGTTAGTTTGAATTTAGGCAAAAGTGTGCTGGTCGTGATGCCAAGAAGTGCACTCGAAGTAGCTATAAGCCAAGATGATTACACTCAAGAATGATAAGATAACACGCAACGTGCACGAGGAAAATTATTGGCTTAGTTGTACTAGTAACAATTGTAGCGGAGGTTCAATTAATCACTTTGTTAGAGAAAGGTTATTTATATAATGCTATCGTTTGTATAGTTAAATAATGTTGTCGAGAATGGATAATTATATTGTAAATGAAAATGAATAACTGTATGATTAAAAAAATCTTGTTTCTGGTGTTTTTATCATGTTCAATGGGAGCCTTCTCTCAAAAAATAGCAATTAAAAATAACTTGATGTATGATGCTCTAAAAACTCCGAATTTGTCTTTCGAATTCTCGGTAGGATGGAAGTGGACTTTCGATACACAAGTGGGGATGAATTTCTTTTTTATACAAAAGATGTCACTTCTTCTCGGTATAAGACAAAAAAATTCAGTCATTGGCTGGTACAACCAGAATTACGCTACTGGGCTTGTGACGTGTTCAACGGGTGGTTTTTTGGCTTGCACTTTCACGGGGGCCAAATGAATATCGGTGGAATCAAATTACCTTTTATTCTTCAAAAAGGACGTGAAAGAATGAAAGATTATCGTTATGAGGGACATTTCTGGGGAGGCGGCTTAAGTGCTGGATACCAGTGGGTACTTTCTAATCGATTTAATATCGAGGCATCGTTAGGGATAGGATTCGTGCATACTCGGTATGACAAGTATCAGTGTACCACATGTGGGAAAAAACTTGGTAAGGGAGATGCTGATTACGTGGGACCTACGAGGGCTGCAATTTCCATCGTATACATGTTTAAATAATTTAAATGAATTATATCAATGAAACTATCACAATATTGTCGTCTATTGCTTTTTGGGGCAATTTTTGGGGGAATACTTCCGACAAGTGTTTTCGCTCAGGATTCTTTGCTCTCTAGTGCAAACCTACATTTGGATTATTCGGGAAGTCGTATCCGACGTGTTGATGACGGATGTAGTCTGGAAGTGATTTTCACTGTAAAGCCAACTGTAAAACTGAAAGGACAAACGCATGTCCATTAACTATTAAGAAAAAATTTGTTTTTGAACCGTGGATGGCAAACGGCTATATTTCGGTTGAAGAGAAGTCGTATGGTTGTGCTGAATGTGGACTATGCGAGAATTGTTCTCCCATCGTTTTGATAAATCTCCCATTTTTTGAAGAAAAGGATTATGTTTATGATTTCATAGAGCCAGAAAAGGAGAAGGTTAAATGTTACCAAGATTCTTTCGATTGCCAGATTACTTTTCCTGTGGCACGTCACGATATTCAGAAAACATTTGAAAATAATAGACTGGAACTTATCAAATTGGAAAATTTTATTTTGGGGACACTAAATATCAAGGGTTCTGAACTCAAAGAGGTATGTATAAAAGGGTATGCTTCTCCTGAAGGAAAGTTTGATTACAATAAAATTCTCGCTGAAAGACGAGCCCAGACTTTTTCGGATTTTATTTCCAAAGAATATCCTAAATTACTAAAAGCATCAATCTATAAGGTAATCGGAAGTGAAGAGGACTGGAAGGGGCTAAGGGAGACCATCGGGGCTTCTTCACTCTCCAACAAAAAAGAATTACTCTTCATAATTGATCATAACCAAAGTGATGCAGAGCGAGAAGCGGCTATTAAGAATTTAGACAAAGGAAAAACATATGATATTCTTTTAAAGGATTTTTATCCGGGTTTACGTCGTACAACATTGGTTTTGAATTTTGATATAAGACCTTATGCGGCAGAAGAACTTCCTGAAATCTTTATGATGAAGCCCGAATGTCTGAATCAGAATGAAATGTACCAATTGGCCGCTCTGTATGTGGCAAGAAATGAGAATCCGATTTCAATATACAAAAAAGCATATGAACAATTTTCGGGAGATATCGTGGTTATTCTGAATTATGCCCAAGCCCTGTTGAAATATGAAAAGGATGCGGATAGAGCCTTACAGATTTTAGAGATCATAAAAAACGATCCCCGTTCTCTTTTTCCCATGGCAATCGCCTATAACATGAAAGGGAATTGGAGAAAAGCGGAAGAACTCTTGAAAGAGGCTGCCCAAAAAGGCAATAGGCACGCCTCGGCTTATCTTGAAACAACAAAAAAATAACAGACATAACCTTCTAAATAAGATTCTATTTTTAAATTTAAAACTAATAATTTATGAAATTCGTACAGCGTTTATCAGTAGCAATTTTAGCACTATTTACAGTATGTTGCCATGAAGAAAAATCTATTGTACCGGAAAATGGGAACCAGCCACTTGATGTGGTAATGTCAGTGGTCTTGCCTGGGTCAATCGTCCGTTCAGCTATGACTGATTTACAAAACAAAGCCAATCATGGAGACCCAGCATCCATAGAAAAGATGCACGTGTATTTATTAGACAAGAATGATAATATTCAAGTTGCAGAAGAATTTACAAAAGGTAGCGAAAAGTTTAACAAGTTGATTTCCAATATCCCCGTAGGGACGGATAAAGCTACAGGGGGATACAAATTCCTTGACGTAGATAAAACAGTTGAAAAGGTTTTGGTTATTGCTAATCCCCAAGGAACGTTAATAACAGCAAATAATCCCGTGTCTATAGTTGTTGCACAAATGTTGAAAGCTAAAATTAACGAAGTGATTTATGCTGCTTCCGAAAAGCTTATCGCTATTGGGGAAGAACCTTACGGGGTTGATCCGCAAGATGCCAAACGTGCTGTAAAGAAAGCAGAACTAACTTTGACTGCCACCATGAACCGCTTCCAAGTAATTGGAACCAAATTTATCAAAGTTACTTGGAAAGACGGAAAAAAGACCGAGGCGGAACAGTGGTGCCAGAATTGGCTGGGTAACAACCAGGGCAAGACGAGTGCCGACGCATGGAACGCCTTCAAGGCTGATGCCCAAGGCTTCAATAACGAAAAATGGGACGGCAAATCCGATCTTTCCCAAATGGCAGCTCTGGGTCAATGGTTGCAGGTTGTTGACGTGACCTCTGCAAACCAGGGTATCCTGATGAACCGTTTCAGCAGAACACTTTCTATTCCTGCGCTTACAGTGGAAGAAGAGGCAAACTGGTTCTGGGCCAAGACTTATGCGGGTGACAGATATGATTTTACCAACGGTACATTCAAACCGGACGGTCAGACTGATGTGTCGGACGTGGCCTCCTATTTCAATGCAACGGGTTTCGATTTCGAACAGGGTGCAAAGGCTGCGGCGTTCAATTTCTTCGTAAACGGCATTACCGGTTACGGAAAAGACAACAACGCACCCAAGCTAACCTTCGTCTTCAAGACAGGTGTCGACGGCGTATCCACCGACAGACGTTTTGTGGTCATCTCCGGTTATGCGAAGACAGAAGGTGTGACAGACGGAACAACTGACATTCCGACCGGTAAGGGCGGATATCTGATCAACTTGAATCTTAGCACATTGAACAACGGACAGGGTATCCTCGTGGATACAGATCCGACCATTCCAGAAGGGGTGACTCCCGAACCGGGCGGTCAGGAGGATCTGGAAGACGAGAATGTCAACGTGATTGTCCGCGTTGAGGTGCAGGCCTGGACTGCTGTAAATGTCTTTCCCATCCTTAACTAATAGATAGAGAGTAATAGCCAATTGCCGGGACAGTACTCCCGTGTCGTCCTTGACAGGCCGGTGCCGGAATTTGCCCCGCACTCTCGGGGAGGGGAAAGATTATCCCCTCCTTTTTTATTACTCCCAGGAGGAACACGGTCCTCTCTTTCGAGAAAATTATCTGTATCGATTTATAATATTTAGTGTAAAGTATGAACATAAGATACATACCCATCTGGCTGGGGCTGCTGCTCATTTTATACCTCGTGACCGCCTGCGACCAGGTATATGACAATTTGAGCGGCTGTCTTGGCAACACGATCGTCTTTTCCTATTTGGCAGATGACAATCAGGAACATCTGCGGGAACATGTGGATTGCATTGACGTTTTTATTTTTGACGCCAAGGGCGAGGTTCTTGTAGAGACACACCATCTGGAGGGGGAATGTCTGCTTTCGCCGCTGGAAGTCACGCTTCCGGAAGGGGATTATAAAGTGGTGGCCGTAGGCAACGCCTTGAAAAAAACGGGCATAGGTATTGAGGGCGGCTACAAGGGGGCGTTGGTTTCCCGTCCCGAACTGCTGGAGAAGGACGGACAGGCATCCGGCACGTTTGACAGGCTGTACCTGGGTGAGACATCCATCACCTCCAAAGTTATGAACGAGTCCCGTGACGTGGTAAGACTTTATTCCCAGCACGTGAAAGTCCATGCGGTGGTCCTTCCCGATGACGATGGGAATGCCGGAACCTGGTTTGAGCAGAACAAGGAAGCAGGCTTCCGCCTGACAATGGAATCACCCTCCGCCCATTTCTCCTTTTCCGGACAGCGTGCCGGGAAGACATCCTTCGACCTCGCATTCTCCGCGGGCGGGAAGAACGACCGCTTCGTGCTTGACTTCAATACCCTGCGCTTCGAGGACGGGGACCCGCTAACGATCCGCCTTCTGCGAGGGGAAAAAGTCCTTTGTAGCGTAGATGTGGCGCAATATGTCGCACAGTATCCCGAGCAGATACGGATAACGGGGTGTCAGGAGGCTGTCCTGCCGCTGTATTTCCGCCAGAATCCCCTCTCTCTGAGTATAAGTGTAAAACCATGGGAAGCTGTTGATGTGGTCCCCATAACTGATTGATTAATATTGTGTTGAAAGATTTTAAATATATTCGTACGATGAAGGCTGTGAGGTACTTTATGATAACGGTGTCACTGGTTCTTTGCTTCATCCTGGTATCCTGCCAGAACGGGGAGCCTATTCCGGAACTGTTTTTCGATGAGGATGCCGTGACCGTCAGACTGAATCTGTCAACCAGGGGTGTTGAATCCGGAAGGAGTGATATGCTGGACAACTATTCATCCGATCCCGCCAACTGGTATAAGACCGGCACGCTGTTTCCCCAGGCTCCCACTCAGCCCAAGATAGCGCTTATGGTTTTCAACAAGGAGCAGAATCGGTATGTGTACAGCCGCTTGCTTCCTTTCAGTTCCGGTAACGCAGAAGGGGAATACCAGACCAGTGTACGCATCCCCAAGGGGGAGAGTGAATTCTATGCTTTCTATGCCCCCAATCAAACAGGAAAAGACCTGCCCTATTATACCCCCGGAGGAATCCTGCAGAATGCGGTTCCATGGGATTTCCTCGGGGAAGGCATGGAAGAGGTGGACAGGGAGGATATTGTCGGAGCCGCATTCCCTGCCATCATCAAGGAGCGGGATGACGGCAGTCTTGACATACCAGTGGATAATCCGTACGATGGCGTGATTCCTTACCCGTCGGATGAAAAGATCATAGACTGGACAACAAGTTCCATGGTAGCCTGGGAAGACGCTCCCGGAATATCGAACAGGCTACACATGGGCATGCTTTCGGGAAAGCTGACCACGACCGTCCAGCCCGCTTCCGGGGAGCAGGTACAGGATATCACAATCCCGCTGTTCCGAGATTTCTCCCGTATTAGGATATACATCGCAAGTATTGCCCCCTTTGACCGGATTATATATAATTATAAAAGAATTGCCTTGCTGAACTTTCCGGTACTGATGTCCCCCTCCTTCAGGGAGAATGACTCGGACGGCTCCCAGCTTGCAGGCTCCACCCCGGGAACGGGAAAGAACACAGAGCGCACTGGCACGTATTCCTACGGAATAAAAAATGAAGCGCAATTGACCATATACGAGGCCCCCCTCAATGCCGACGGAAAGGTTGACTATGCGCAGATGGACACCAAAAAATACGAGCAATTCTTTCTTCCCCAGTATCTGGCCCCGTATATCCCGGAAGCCAATTCCTGGCAGAAAGGACAGCCCCACCCGAAGATACAGCTGACGGTGGAATATCATACAGGAGGTGACACCTCACAGAACAGGACAAGGACTTTCCTGCTCGATGTTGGTGAAGAAAGTTCTCCTGGGGTATATTCCGGTCCTGTCTATCCGAACCGGGATTACAAGGTCTTCATAGTCCTGCCGGAATCCTCGAACCGAGAGATTATTTACCGGGTCAAGTCCTGGAACAGCAAGACGGTGGATCTTCCCCCGTTCCAATGATGTACATGAGAATTGTCATGATAAATTTAATTATTTATGAAACGATATAAACTGAAAACAATTTGCCACATCCTGTTGTTGCTGCCCGTTCTTGCCGGCTGCACGGATGACAAGCTCTTTCAAAGGAGCGGTGTGGTGGAGGGAATACCCATCACGGTGGATATAAACGTGGGTACGGCAGCCAACACTGCCAAGACACGCTCCGCCCTGCTGGAAAGCGAGGAGAGGAAAATCTACGACCTCTACCTGTGGGTCTTCAACGCCTCGGGAGACGTGGAATTTTCACGCGAGTACCCCAGGAGAGACCTTTACCAGGCGGCAAGCGACCTTCAGGCGTCCACGGGCGAGGCTGACAGTGACGCCCCCACGAGCATGGGACTTCTGAAAAACATAAGCCTCACCACCGGGAAGAAGACACTGTTCCTTCTCGCAAACTACAAGTCGGACGGTGACGGTCTATTCCATGTGGAGCCGGATATCCTGGAGGGGATCGGCAAACTTTCCGACGTGGATAAAATAAAGGCGACCATGACCGCCCGTACCCTGTTCCGTCCGAACGGGAACCTGCTGATGTCGGTAACCAAGGCCGTTACGGTTTCCACGGCAACAAGACAGATCGAAGTATCCCTGAAACGCTCCGAGGCCAAAATCACGGTCAACTTGAAAACGGCCGGGGGGCTCACTTTCGATCCCGGAACGTATAGGCTTGGTAATGTGGCGAGATCGACATTCCTTACGGAACACGTAAAGGGGACCGACCAGACCGCCTACTGGGATGCGAACGGGACGGATACGGATTCCTACTGGACATCGGACGAGTTCCACTTCGAGGGGGATGCCGACAACGTTACCACTTCATTCTATATGCCCGAGAACCGCAAGGTTGCAAAAAAAATGATCCTTCCCACCTCTCCCGGATATAATGCGGACCGGAAAGGATATGACCTGCGGCAGAAGCAGCTGAAGTCCCCCATTGCAGGCGCAACCGACAAGCCTAACCTGAAAAACGGGGAGACAGAATACGCCCCTGACCTGGCTCCCTACATAGAGTTCAGCGGGGTGCTGCGTCAGGATCTGACAGTGGACAATACCGCAATGGAACGTTTCGGGCGGGTAACCTACCGGATTTATCTGGGCTACACGGCCACCGACGATCCGGTCAATGACTATGACATCGAACGCAACGTGCATTATACCTACAACGTGACCATCAAGGGTATGAACGACCTGGTGGTGGAGGCACGGTCCGACAAGGGCGCCGAGAAGGAGCCCGCCCCCGGTGTGGAGGGACTGGTGTATGACGCCCACCGGTCGTTCAGCTTTGACTGTCACTACGAACAGGGACTGATACGTTTCAACAAGGACGAGCTGGCCATCTTCAATGCGGACGGAAACCTGAAAGACGACGCCATGATCTCTTTTGCCGTGCGTACGCCGTTCTGTGACAAGTTTGTCTCTTACACGAAAGCGGAGCTGAAACAGCTGAAGGCCAACGGCTACATTCCCTCCGGGGATAAGAAAACCGATACAGACTGGCTCAAATTCTATATTCACCCAAGCACCTTGAACGACAATGGAAATGAGGTCATGCAATACTTCTCCGATACGGGGACAAATCTGCTTTCACTGGAACAGTTCCTTTGCAAGTTGATGACTGAACCCGACTATGTGTTCAACGCCACCACGGGGCTTTGCAAGGTGACGGTTTACGCCAACGAGTATTTCTATGAGCGAGACCCCATGCAGGAGAACGCCCCCCAGGACAAGGAGCTGTGGAAGACCTTCGCCAACGCTGAGGACCGGACCTTCGACCTGTTGGTGAACACCTCACATGAAATCTCCCCCGACGGACAGTCACGGTATCACCAGGCCATAGTCTCGATCCGCCAGATGTCCATAAAGACGGTGTTTGTCAGCTGTCCCGACGGTATGCGCGTGTGGGGGGTGGAGAACGTGAACGAGACCAAAAACCTGGACTGGTCCGTAAAAGCCCCCAGCGAGGCGGACGCCTTCTATAACAAGTACTACGCAAACGGCTGGACGAATACCTGGAAAGCAATGGCACGTTCGGGAGTTGTGGGAGGGTTCAGCGGGGAAATCATGTCCGATCCGATGAAAAAAGGAAAAGAGAACCAACTTTGGAAGGTTATGACAAAAGTGGACAATGCGAAACTGACGCTCAGCAAGGATCATTATAATCTTGCTCTTCGTAACTATCATGCGGCATATGCCTGCTTTACCCCGTTCCTGAGAAACCGAGACAACAACCGTGATGGCCAGATGCAGGCTGGCGAGATGCAGTGGTATATCCCCTCCGTCAGCGAGATCAACATGCTGTATGTGGCGGAACGTTCATTGCCTTTGAAGAGCAGGCTTGTCGGGCACGCTCCGTCGGATAATGCTACAGCGTTATTCACCTCAAGGGCTTTCATGGGAAGTACCAACCTGACACTGAACAGCTGTAATCCTATTATAGTTATTGAGGAGTCCCACAGCATGACCCCTATACTTAATTTCGATCACCAGACAATTAAGAGTCCGGGAGAAAGAACTCCCTATTCGGACGTGAGACTGGTCCGGGATCTTGGGATACTGGAGACTTCTGAGGAGCACAGTTACCATATTGATGAGATGAAAGATGAACTTGGCAAGACGCTGGCCAACAACCGGACAGAGAATGAGTACCTGATTTTCAAGGCTGACAATCTGTCTGCCAGTACCACCAGGACTTCAAGGGCCATTTATGAACTTCCGGCGCATGACGAGACCTCCCAGAATAATACGATCTATCAGAAAGGGTTTGAGGTTGCAAAATATATTGCAAATACAATAGACAAGCCGAAGGACCTGAATAATCCTAACAGGAAAAATGAGTATTATTTCGAAACGTGGAGCACGCTGATGGCCGATGTGGAAAAAGGCAACTCTCCGTGTGCCTATTATTACCAGAATGCGGATAAAAGTGACCTGGGTACATGGCGTCTGCCCAATGAGGCAGAACTGATGATAATGGCCGGAAGCCTGTTCGACTGGGATGACAGGGAGAAGAAGGAGGTTTATGCTTTCTTCCAGGGAAACAAGTTCTATTCCTTGAATATGACAGACGGCCAGGTCATCCATTCCCGGACTGGATTTTCCAAACGGGACATGAATGGTGCCAGGTCATTCAGTGCCGGATATCAGATGTATTTTGATGGTTATCTCAGGTTTATTACGACCGTAGATACAAAGTGGGGAGGTGATAACAACAGGCTTGTTAACAATAAAAAGGGTTACGTACGTTGTGTAAGGGATCTGCCATAGGGTAGATTACAAGGAGGGGAAATAACAAAATTTTCTCTCAATTGCGTTTTGTGGCCGGAGATAAGTGTTTGATAGCTTTTCTCCGGTTTTTTGTTGATTCAGTTTAAACATTGGCTCAAGTGGAAAATCTGTGTGTGAAAAATAACTTTCACACACAGATTTTCCACTGTTTCTTTTATTCGTGTTTTCTAAACAGTAAAATGTAATGACGGCTTTAGAAGAACTTGTATCTTTAATATTCCCAGCAGGTTTGCTGGATTATTTTGTAGTAACCCGTGTGAGTAAAATCGCTATCGGTTACCAGGTTTACCTTGAAGAGAAAAAAAAGTACCTTCCCCTTATTCCTCCGGGGAGTATATTTGCCCCGGTTTTCATGACGAGCAAGTTGTTCATGATTTTCCTTTACGTGGAAAGGTTTTTGATTTGGTGATCAAACGTCGTCGTTGGAAGCATGCTGAAACGGGCAAAGTCATATCCCGTGATTGGAATCTTGTGGCCCGGGGGAGTTCTTTATCGAGAGAGTTCTCGGATTTTTTAAAAGGAACACATCGATAATCACCCTGTAAGCATTCAAAGTGTAGCACGTCACTATCACTTACCCGGTGATCAATTACAAAAGCAATACAAGAATTACTGGAGTGATTTTCTCTCCTGGGCTTAGCTGTCTCACGCCGAGGATTGGCTTCTTTTTCCCGGTAACGTTGGTCCGTTCTTGAGTATCGATGAAACGGATGCCGGGGACCTTTGAACGATCATAACCAACAAGCAGGTTCACGGTTGTAAGGGTAGCATCGTGGCAATCGTGAAAGGTATCCGCACGGCAGACGTGTCATCGGTTCTATTGAAGCTTCCCCGCCGCCTTCGTTACCGGGTGAAAGAGATTACTTTAGACATGGCCCCAAGCATGGAAAAGATTGCCCGGGAATGTTTTCCCGTTCACCAGCTAGTTCACGAGGCGGTACAGGACCTGCGGGTACAACATCGCTGGGAAGCGGTAGAGAGCGAGAACGAGGCGACACTCCACGCGAGAGAAAACGGGTTCAAGTTTAAACCTGCCATGCTGGAAAATGGCGACACGTTAAAACAACTCCTGGCACGAAGCAGGTACTTGTTGTACAAGACACCGTCCTCGTGGACTCCTTCCCAGGAAACGAGAGCGGGAATATTGTTCAAGCTTTACCCGGATATCAAACAGGCCTATGAACTCGCATTAAAACTGGGACAAATCTTCCGGGGAACCAGGTGGAAAGATGTCGCTTACACCAAGCTGGCACAGTGGTACAGGAAAGTAGAGGAAACCAGGTTCAAGGTTTTCGCTACCGTGGCTAGAACTATAGAGTATCACTATCAAACTATTTTGAATTATTTTGACAACAGGAGTACAAATGCGGCTGCGGAATCGTTTAATGCCAAAATTAAAGAGTTCAGGAGGGTATTCAGGGGTATTAGAGATATTAAATTTTTCTTGTTTCGGCTGTGCAAAATTTACGCTTAACAGGAAAAAACACAGATTTTACTATCGATTTTTGCTTACCTCCCTGCTTGCATGAGGGGGATAAAAACCATTAAAACCGCCTAAAACAAAAAAGCACCTACATTTGTAAGTGCTTTAAAATGAGAGCGGAAAACGGGACTCAAACCCGCGACCCCCAGCTTGGAAGGCTAGTGCTCTATCGACTGAGCTATTTCCGCAATCTATTTATTTATAGCTACTTACAGAGTTGTTTGTATGCTTATTATCTCTTCTGCTTACATGGTTGCTTACATGAGATGTAAAACAAAAATCATTTGTGAATAATTTTATTTATCTATATATCAATAGCTTAATTGCCTGTTTTTATAAGCAAAGAATGAAATTCTCTCTAGTGTAAAGAGAAGTTTCTAATGAAATTCATAAGATAACAAGTAAAAATGATGCTTTACAAATTATCTTATCCTCAACACTTCGAAGATATTTATATACTATATAATAACAGATCGAAGTGTAGGTAGTGAAAATTTAGCTAGTGTTGTTCATAGGTCATTGTTTTATAAATTATCTAATATGTTTTTGTTATGTGTAGGTGAATTTGAACTTTATATAAAATGATGTATTTAGATTATTACAAATATAAGAAATTTAATCATAAATTCTTTCTAAATATTCCTTTTTAGCTATGGTTGCACTCTTTTTAAAATTGTGAAATTAATGATATAAATTGGATGAGGCAACAGGGACATTTTAAATTCATTTCCTGTATAATTAATTTATTCCTGTCCTTTTTATTGGAGTAACTAGTAGTTTTTGAATAAGTATGTGTAATTGAATTCATGGTGATTTTGCAAATAAAAAAAGCAATAGAGGTAGTCCATTGCTTGTAAATTTATCCATGCTGGTGTTTTATCCTAGTTCTTGTTTATATCGCTCAACCTTCTCCCTTAATGGAATGGTAGCTCATGCTATTTCATCGCTAATTTGATAGTAACCATGTCCCCAAACATGACGCATACCAATTATCACTTTCCATTCAACTTCTGGATGTTTTTCTTTTTAAATGAGATATAAGAACTTAATTTATCATTAAAAATCATTATCCTGACTCTTCTTTTTCAAATAGAATTGATAGAGTTTTTTCCCTATTTTGTCCTTTTTGAATGTGCGTTCGTGTTCAATGGGAATTGTAGACAAACGAACTTTTGAAATTCCTTTATTTAGTAACTCGAACTGTTCTGGGGTAATCTTAAATTGTGCAGTAGAATATATTGCTGTCACAGGGATTACAATGTTACCTGAAATAATTCCTCCTGTTTCCGAGCCATTACCAATAACTTTCCCTCTTAACTTTATAATATCACCATCAAAAGTTTTAAACAAAAAAGTAGATTCTTTTAAGAAGTTTAACCTGTCTGACCTTACAGTTACTATTATGTAATATACTGAATCTTGCTTGGTGACACTATATTTTATATTACAACCTTCTGCTGCAAGTGCCTTATACGTGTAGCCAATAGTCTGCGCTTTAACACATAAGTTAAAGGCTATAAATATTAGCATTAATATTATCTTTATTTTTTTCATTATTGGGTTGCAATTTTTGAATTATAACATATTTAATCGAAACATTATTTTCTCACTCACATATTTGATATGATCCTATGGCTTTAATTATAAAATATGCATCAAAAATAGTTATCCTATCAATATTAATTCTATCAAATAAATTTATATAGTTATTTTCTTTTTGCAAAAATAATGAATGTTGACAAGAAAACCATGATGTTATGAGCGACTAATGGTTAAATATTTGAGTTGGTGACTTTTCCTCAGAATAGATATATGTAACAGAATCCATGATAATTTTTCACTTCTTAAAATGAATACATGCCCATCTTTATTAAATATGTAAGTGAATATTTTGTAGAGCCAGAAAATAGCTCTAAATTGTAAGTAATTGATAATAAGAGAAACGTTCACTAATAGACAAAGTGAACATTTAGTCCATATCTTTGATGATTCATAAAAATGTAATTATCTTTACAAAAAACAAGAATATGAGTATTTTATATCATTATACTACGATTGATGCCCTTCAAAAAATATTAGAAGATAATGGCAAAATACAATTTTTAGCTACTCGTTATGATTACTTAAATGACAAAGGTGAGCTAGAATTAGGTATTGATTTATTGAATAAATGCCTTATAGAAATAGAAGAAAAATTAAATATTGATACTTCTTTACGTCTTTCTAGGCATTCTAAAACTGTTGGAGAACAACTAAAGCACCTTTATGAAATAGAAAATGCAGGACTTTATACATTATCATTTTCAGAAAATGCAGATTCCTTACCTATGTGGAGAATGTACGGTAGTGATTGTAATGGTATTGTCATAGGTCTAGATACAAACAGCCTTTTAGATAGAGTTCGTGAAAAAGAATTTCAACAATATGAGATTAAATATAGACCCATGATGTATCTTAAAAAAGAAGTTAAGAAAGAAATAGAGCTTGCTTATGAAAAAATATTAGGTTCATATACAGGTACTACAACATATGGATTAGAAAATGAATATTCTAATATTGTACATCAATTGTGTATAAATATAAAATCAAAGCATTACAAATACGAACGAGAATGGAGAATTACTTTATTTGATTGGGATGTACCAAGAGAAGGTCAAACTCCCCAAATAACAACAGAATATCGAATTAGAAATGGGATTATGATTCCTTGTAAAAAATTATCATTTCCTTCAAGTGCATTAAAAAAGATCGTTGTAGGACCAACACATAATTTTGAACAAAGTAAAAAATCTCTGAAGATGTTTCTTGAATCAAAAAAAATTAATCTTTCAAATATTAAAATAGAGCAATCAAAAATCCTTTATAGGAATTGATGTGTCTAAGTTTAGCACATCTAATAGTTCTATTATATGACCTTTATTAGCAATTAAAACTACCTATTGGGATTATTCTAAATCTTAAAGTTCAAAGTAAGTACTTTTCCTCTGTATTAGTATATAATACTTATATGAAGTAAATAGCACACCACTGTAAAATCCAATAATAATAAGCACTTAAATCAGATACATTCCATTTGAACAAACTACCAGAATAACAATAAATCAATATGTTTTCATAGATATAAATGTTTGATATTCTGGTATATTTACTTTGTTGTACCCAATTCAATAAGTACCTTTGTACATGTAAATGATAGGTCTGATGTTCTTTCCTGAACTAGATACTCTTTTGTTTGTTAGAAAAATTTATTCCTATGAAATTACGTAAAAAAGGAAAAACCACCGATTCAGAATGGTTTGGTGTGGAACATTACCGTGTTTTCCATGAAATGGATTTATTCAGGTATGTAAACATGGAGAGATTGAAAATGTTATATCCTGATATTTTTGGAAATCCCAAACCAAAGCTTGTCAAGAAAAGACAGCACAAATAAGCCAGTACCTCAAAAGTGCTGGCTTTTTATTTGTATATAAAAAGGGATGACAAACCAAAGTCTATCATCCCTTCACACCATACCTAGCACACGCTAACTATTTTTTGATAATTTCAACCTATGATCCTTATTCTCGTGCAAGATTAAGCATGTAGGACTTAGCTTAAGGTTTTATTGTTTAAATTCGACTTCATCAACAATTAATTCTTGATTGCCGAATGAGTAGAAACCAAAACCACTATAAGAGAGAGGCATGTAGCGAATCTTTAAAATTGAAATGCCATCAACTTTAAATGTTAAAGTCTCTCCATCAGATATTAACACCCATTCCATGTCTGTTTTTCTTTTGCCTTTCCACTTCACTCCTTGTGAAACAGAACCAACTTCTTTACCATCAACGTAACGTACAAATTTCACAAAGTCATCATTGAAAGTAAATGCATAATAATTCCCATTGTCTTTATAATTAAAAACAATACCTACTAAACGATCCACCGCTAATTGTTTAACATTCACTTTTGCTCGGATTTCAAAAGGTTTGAGCACGTTTAATGGTGCATAGCAATGTGTTTCAAATACCGTATATTCACCAACAACTACTCCCGTTAATAAAGATAAGCCTTTTTTCACCCCTTTCGATTTGATTGTCATAACACCTTTATCAATGATCGCCGTGCCAATCTCATTCTTGTATCCACATTCTGTCCATTCCAATGAATTGGAATCAAAAGTTTCCTTATACGATTGAGCATTCGTCACAGAAAGCATCGTAATAAACACACAAATTGATAAAATGATTTTTTCCATAATAAAGATAATTAAATTAATAAAACAGTTATAAACTATAAGCTTTGCCCAAACGAGTTTGCAATTCTTGCAACATTGGTTCAAATTCTTTGACTATCCGATCAATATTGGTAAACTCTCCATGCCTTGCAGCCATTGCTCCTGCAACTTCAGAAGAAACTTTAATTTGGAAGGCAATTTTATCTGGATTTGAAATATCTCTCACGGTGACACGTGTGCGGATTTGTTTGTTAGAAAGTTGAAATGCTTTATAATGCCAAGGAGTTTGGAGATATCCCCCATGAACATCAGTCGTGGCAATCTCTTCAAAGTAATTTAATAAAATCTGATGCAATAATTTCCATGCTTTCGATACATCTACCTTTCCATTAGCATTTTTCACATATAGGGTAGAATCAATATCGATCGTCATAAATTTATTAACCAACCCTGAAGCTGCGGTTGTTCTATAAAAACCATCCTCCTGCATGGTAAAGGATAAGGCGTTACGAATATCTGAACCATAAAATTTGGTTTCTATGGGATTATACCCTTCACATTCGATTCGAATTGCGACCATTTCTTGCTTCTTGGGGCGTTGAAATTTTGCAAAACCATAATTGATGAATTGATTATTAACGAAAATTGATGCCTCTTTGGGTGCAACCGTAATTGCAACCATTTTCTTTTTAGGGCCAGCCACAAGTTGACTTGCTAGTAATAGCAACATAAATACAAGTAATTGTTTCATGATATTTGATTTTAATGTGTTGATATTGTATTGGGTGAAGAAGAGTATTTTTTATATTCTTCTAAATAAATATTGATTTCAGATTTTCTTTGGTTTATATAAAATCTACGACTTGTATATATTATACCACCTTCTCCACATGATACCATAATATATTTTTGATTTCGAGGCATTTTATAATAGACAATACCCTGTCCAACAAGCTGTTCATTAATATAAATATTTGCATTTTGTGGTTCACAATACACAATTACTTGTTTCGTTGCACACGATGATAACAAGAATCCTATAAATAGAAGCAAGTAGTTACGCAACAGTTTATTCATTTCTGATGTTGTAATTAATCTTTACTTCCAACCACCAAAGAAGTCATTAATATAAAATAAGAAAGCGTGGTAGTTGTTAGTTTATCTACTTTGAGGGTCTGGACTCCCTGTACGAAAATAAACAGCAACCCCACGCTAAACCATGTATATAGTAGATATATACGGCAAGCATGAGCGTTTGACTTTGTTTACCCTTTCGTACATGAAATTGTCCAGATTTCAAAGTAAGGATAAGCTAAACGCTTCCATTAATTCAATATGTCTGCCATCCAGTAAACCGAATGACACCACAAAAGTAAATAAATTTCAGCATCTAACAAACGCAATTTAGGGTTGCTGTGTGACAAAATTAGACTAATAGCCAGAATAAAAAGAATATATTCCCAACGGTTTTTATATTCTACTAAAAAGGCAACTCCAAAATGAATGGTGAAATATCCAACATCCAGTTTCACCCTTTTAAATTCTCATATATCCCCCGCAAAGAGGTAGATATTAAATAAAATTCAAATGTAGATGACTTCAAAGTCATGGAATATGAAAGGGAGACAAGTAACTTCTCTCCCCTGCATATAAAAACATACCATTAATATAAATGATTTTCACGCTATCTTTTCAATCATTTATCAAGAAAAATAGTTTCAAATGTGGCTCGTTTAAGGCGTTGATTTTCTCCTGTATTAAACTTGTAATTGAGCGAGGGATGATGAATACAATAAGTAGGAATCCCATTTAATGTTGTTTCCCGTATTAAATTGAGCCCACCCGATGGTGTCATCAGTAATGACTTTAATGGCTTATCAAAATATTTCATTAAATTATCACACGCAGGATTTCCCATTAAAACAATATGTTGAGGACATAAAATACGTATCAATTCCAAGTTTTTCTTCACGCAGAATTGTAATGCCTCCCTTCCTCCTTGATTTATTCGTTTTCGTAATTCTTGGAAACTCCCCGTGTTGAAATAAGCGATATTCGTGATTACCGCTTTTTCAAACACGGGACGTAAAATTGATCCAGAAAACAACTCGCACAAACTTCTCATACTTCCCCAACCATCATTTACAAGAAATTGGTTATGATCACTAATACCCAGATCATTTGCAGTACGACGGTCTCTTGCTCGTTCTTGATTCATGCTCGTGTATGATTTTCTTCCTCCAGGATTACTACCAATAATCATTAAATCGGGTTGAAAACTCACGTTAGATTGGAATACATAAAAGTCCATATCCATATTGTAGGTAAGATTCGTTGCGATTTCATGACAACCGTCTGCTACTTCTTGCAACCATTGGTTTAATATTCGATTAAATTGATTTTCCATAATATGTAAAAAATTATATTGTTGAATTCAATACTTAATTTTTAATTGAAGTTTTAGGTACTTTTGAGGTGCATTTAAAAATGAATATACTTCTGTAATTCCTCTAACCTCTTCTCCAAACTTTCCATAAAGTACACCATATTTTTCTGGACGATTAATTAAGTATACGTTATCGAAATTAAAATCAATTATTTCTTTAAAGCCTAAAAGATCACTGTATTTAGGATACATTCTAGTATCAACAGTACAACTTAACTGACTTAATAGTATAATTGTAAGTTTGTACATATTGGCTAAAGAACGAAGTCTACTAAACAAAATAGCGAATCCCTTTTTCTTTGGTAGTTTACATCGACACATTAATAACTGCACATAATCAATGATTATAATTCGAGAATTGTCCTGCAATGCATAATTTGTAATATCTTTCTCTAATTTATCAAGTGATATATTTTCTATTATGCCATATTGATGTATCTTCCAAAAACATTGACCACTATACCCATGTAAATATACTTGTTTCTTTTTCTCATATAATTCAGATTCAATCACGATATCATCAAATAATTCATGTATTCTTCGGGCTAATTGAATACTGGATAATTCTAAAGAAAAAAAAACAGTTGAAATTTTTTCTTTTATCATTTCATGGCTAATATACAAAGCTAACGTTGTTTTTCCCATTGCAGGACGTCCACCTATAATACTTAATCGATGTTGTTTTAAGTTTTCAACAAACATTATCAAATTTCTATGATAATCAACCATTTGTTTTTCTATTTTGTTATACAAGTACTTATTTAAAAATTATTGTTACCTACTACTCATTACTTCTCGCTTCAACAATTCTGTAATAGCTTCTACAGACTTGACTTTATTAATATTTCTTTCAACATCCTTTGTATCAATATTTTTATATGACAACATTTTTTTCTGTATTATTCTCAAATCCTGTAACAATTCTATATTTACAGAATCGTTTTGGTGTACTTGCATTGTCAATCAACATGATTGATTTACAAACTTCTGGCAATGACAGAGAAAATTGTAAAAACTAAAACTAATACAGTTATGGAATATATTACAAAAGAAGAAGTGGAAGAATACATGGACTTGCATTCTAATAGTTACAACCGTTTAGAAATGCTAATGGAGATGTGTTGTTGTGATACTTTTATTAAAAACGTGGAAGATTTTGCAGAGTTACTTGGTTACTATTATTCAAGTTGTGATAATTTATATTACTACCGTGGGGTTGTAAGAAAAGCTTTCACGTATGCCTCTCTACGGAAGGAAAGGTTAATGACCACGGAAGAATTAGAGTTCTTGAAGAATCTTCCCGATAAAGTGACTATTTACAGGGGAATGACAGTAGAGGAAAGCACGAAAGAACACCAAGGTGTTAGTTGGACGTTAGATAAAAAAGTTGCGGAGTTTTTTGCTTACCAGTACACACGCAACCAAAGTACTGCCAAGAAACCTAAAACCGTGGTTGAAAAAGTGATTGATAAAAGCGAGATAATCGCCGTTTTTCTGGGGAGAGAAGAACAGGAAATTATTTACATGGGAACAAATCCTGATGGCAAGGATTCCGATGAAGACTGGGAACTTGAAGAGGATGCAGAAGCCATGTTTTACAGGGAGGATTGGGAACTTTTATAGACTGGAATAATCAACGGGGAATGGCAAACCAGAACTTTATTAACATGGATTGCCTACCCCTCGATAAAAATATCACGTGTAAATTAATAAAATAGAAGTTATGAAATCAACAAAAATCGAATGGACGGAAAGAACGTGGAACCCAGTAACGGGATGCACGCAAAAATCGGAAGGTTGTAGAAATTGTTACGCCAAGACAATGGCTCTACGTCTTCAAGGTATGGGGCAAGCCAAGTACAAGGACGGGTTTAAATTGACCTTGCATGAAGATGTAATGGCAGAACCCAAGTGTTGGAGGAAATCAAGCATGGTCTTCGTTTGTTCCATGGGAGATTTATTCCATGAAGAAGTTCCCTTTGAATTTATCGACAAGGTGATGAACACGATCTGGGAAACTCCACAGCACACCTACCAGTTATTAACCAAAAGACCAGAGAGAATGGCAGAGTATTTCCGAGATCATTATATTCCAGAGAATGTATGGTTAGGAACAACGGTAGAGGCGGCAGAATACAAATACCGTGTTGATGTACTAAGACCTTTAACTCCAACGGTGAAATTCCTGTCCTGTGAACCTCTTGTTGGTGATTTGGGAGAACTGGATTTAACTGGAATAGACTGGGTAATTGTAGGTGGAGAAAGTGGTGGTAGTGCCAGACCCATGAAAGAGGAATGGGTAATGAATATCAAGAATCAGGCAGAGGCACAAGAAGTGGCTTTCTTTTTCAAGCAATGGGGAACGTGGGGTAATGACGGGGTGAAACGGAACAAGAAAGCTAACGGTAAACTTTTGAAGGGAGAAATTTGTCAACAAATGCCCAAGAAATAAACGTGATTAAATTTTAGAGAAAAGCCAGTTACTTGAACAAGGTAACTGGTTTTTATTATTCCTTTTTAGTCTTGGAATGCCCGAAGATACTTGTATCGCCAGCAAGAATGGATAAAAATAGAAAGTGTCCCACCACGTGGCAGGACACCTTAAAAGGTTTGATGTACAACCTAGCTTTCTTGTTACACTATTCCTTACTATGTTTCAGGAGGGTTGCTTGTTCGATGATTAAACTTTGCAGGCAAGCGATTTTGTCATCACATTTGCTTTTCTCTATTTGCAATTTTTCGGTAGCCCCTATCTTTTTCAACGCTTCCATGATGGTTGCCATGTTGAATTGGGAGATACAGGTATTAATTGCTTTCACGTAACGAGTTTGCTGGGCAGCCCTAACTCCAAAGGCTTGAACCATTGCCTTGAACAAATTTTCAGCTTGTTCAAAGGTTCTGTGCTCACCCAGCAATGCAGAACTTTCCATGACAAGAGCCTTACTTTGCAGTAAAGACGTGTTGGCACTTAACCCGAAATAGCCTTGGGCGGTTGTTCCCCCGATTTCATATTTATTTCCAAACTGGCGAATCTGGATCAATAATTCATCCTTGGAAACGATTCCACCTAGACCTACCCAATCATCTTTTGAAGCCCCTTGCGAGAGGTAAGCCGTTGTAGCAACCTTCTGGTACGCCTCGGCAACACTTTCACAGGGGATGATTACAGAAGGTAACGGTTCGTTCAATAATCCGAACAAGTTCATGTTGTCCGCCTTATCGAGGTAAACCATCACGGGAATTTGAATGTCTTGCAGGTTAACCAATTCTCTACCAGTATAATCGTGCAACTGAATCCCCTCGTCAATGAAGATTCGAGATTCTGCGAAACAGAATAACGTCGGTAATATTTTGGTTTTATCCACGGACTTGAATAATTTATCCTTTTCAAAATTTTTACGTTTGAAAGAATAATCGGTGAAGGCGGGAATCACTTCCCTTGTTTCACCATTTACCGTGATCGTAACCACGGCATGAAATTTGGGAGTTTCTTCACTCCCGAAATTTATCATTTTGAACATATTATTTAAGTATTATAATAAATAAAATATTTATTTCTAATACTGCTGTTCGTCTTCTTAATTAACCCTTATCATCATCAGGTGAAGCTAAATCGTACATCATTTCAAAGAACTCGTGTCGTTCTTTACAGAAGACCAGTCGAGGGATCTCAATGTCACCTATGACCTTGCCACCTTTTCGACACTACAAAGGTAAAAAATTACAATTTATCACTTGTTGCCAGTCCGAACATTTTAGTGGGGGAAGCTGTATTTAGTTCGGAATGTTGATAAATGTATAAATCACTTAACGTCAGCAAATGAAATACGAGTATCTTCCCGAAAATGAAGATTCGGTGAGTTTTTTACAGAACGGGTATATATAAAAGAAATTACATGGCATTTTTTCACCCGTTATATTCTATTTGAATTTGGTTTTAAAAAGGAAAGGTAGTACCTCCATTGAATTGGAAATACCACCTATTATGTTACAAATTAATTGAAATTCAGGTGAATAATAACCAGAAAATACATTGTTATATACCATTCTGGCTAAAACTCACCTTACTTGATTTATCAACTTTAAATGTAGCTAAAGTAAATTACTCATAGCTTCATCTATTTGCTTGTTTAGAAAAACTTATTCATTCTCATCATTTAATTGTTGTTTTAGTCGCTTCATATGTTTACTGATATTTTTATTCATGACTTGTGTATAGGCGGCTTCTGTTACACGGATAGAAGAATGTCCTAATAGCTTACTAACAATCTCGATAGGTACATCATTATTTAGTAAAATCGTACTTGCGTAAGTTTTACGGGCGGTGTGATGTGTTAACCGTTTATTAATACCCAATATTTCTGCAATCTCCTTTAAATAGGAATTTATGCGTTGGTTACTAATCATAGGTAATATAGGTTTGTCTATTGGTTGATTTTTGTTACTATATTTCTCTATAATCTTTAAAGCGGGAGGTAATAACGGAATTTGCATACTATTATTTGTTTTTTGTCTTACCATATTAATCCATAGTTCTCCGTCTAAGCCTTTAACAATATGCTTTCTACATAATAGAGAGGCTTCTGTATAAGCTAAACCACTATATACAGAGAATAGGTACAAATCTTTCACGTGTTCTAATCTCTGTTGGCTGAAATGGTAGTTTTCCAAACGTTCAATTTCATCATCAGTTAGAAAGGTAATACTTTTGGAGCCAACTCTTAATCGTTCATAAGCCATAAATGGGTTCTTTTCAAGTAAACCGCATTTTACGGCATACTTAGCTGTTTCAATAACCTTCTGTAATGTCTTGTTTACAGAGTTTGGTACTTGGTGCCGTTCTGTTAAAAGATATTGTTGAAATGCAGAGATAAATTGATAATCAAGCCTTTTTAATGGTATGTCATTCATGTTGTATTTGTATTTTATAAAATTTGTGGTGTGGTTGTACACATCTTTGAATTTACGATATGTATCTTTGGCGTACTCCTTACCAATAAGTTCTTTCATTTTGTCTAAACGTTCCTTCATCAGTTTGAGAAAGGTTTGTTCATCTGGTATCCCTTGTTTTAAGTTAAAATACAGGTCGTCAATGCTAAATCCATTGGGATTGTTTTCTTGCAGTTTTTTGGCGATAGTTTGTATATGCTCTGTTTGTAAATAGAGTGTACTGTTTATATCTTCTGCAATAAGATTCTTACCTCTTACCTTTTGCTTTGTTGCATCCCAGAGTTTGGGCAAAATAGATATACCAGTTGAGAATCGTTTGTGTTTTCCATTTACAGAAACTTTGCAATAAATGGGAGCCTCTCCTTTAGCATTACTTTTGAACGTGTAAATGAAGTAATAAATACTAACTTTAGGTATCATTTGATGTTGTGTTATGTGCGCATAATCAGTGCCTTATGAGGGAAGTTAGTGCACTTTTAAAAGTGCACCAAAAAAATGAAAAAAGGTGCACCAAAAAGTGCACCAATTTGTACCGTTTCTATGTATGAAAACCAATAATTTTAATTGTAACAAATTGATTTTCAGCAATCAAGTGGAGCAGCAGGGAATCGAACCCTGGTCCAAACACGGAATCAATATGCTTTCTACATGCTTAGCTTTTTGTTGGTTTTCGAATATAGCCCGGAAAAAAGCACCCAAACTATATCTTAGCTTCTGTTATTTCACCAACGTCACGAAGCAAAACGTTGACTAACCTCGTATTACCTGCACCCCGAATGCTGGTTGGCACAAGGTGGGACCGCCAGCGGGATGTCTCGTCTCCACTACCTTGAGCGGAGATTAAGCCTCAATCTACTATGATTCGATTAGGCAGCAAGAGCGTAATTTCTTTCGCCAATTAAAATTTTGCGTCCGGGATTAACGGGCCGGCTTCACTACGCCCGACATGCTTACATACCTATTCATCATGCTGTCAAATCCACGTCTGCCCCATAGATATGTGAATACAAAGATACAAATATAATTGAAAATGGAGAATTGAAAATTGAAAATTATTCCATTAGATGTTCAACGAGAATCTTGATCCCGATAATTATGAGGATAATGCCTCCGAATAATTCAACGTTGATTCCTTTGATTTTTCCGAAACGGTAGCCACTAATCACCCCGATCAGAGAGAGGGTGAAAGTTACGAATCCAATGATAAAAGCGGGAAAATAAACACCTGTTTTAAGGAATGCCATGCTGACACCTACGGCTAGGGCGTCGATACTGGTGGCTACTCCTAAGGTGAGCAAAGTCTTGGTGGAAAAAGACGAGATGGTGGTTTCTTCTTCTCCAAAAGATTCGTAGATCATTTTTCCTCCGAGAAAACCAAGTAGGACGAAGGCAATCCAATGATCGAAAGTGGTAATGTATGAACTGAAACTGACTCCCATGAGCCAACCGAGTAATGTCATCCCTCCTTGAAAAATCCCCATGGTAAAGGCTAGGCGTAAAGCCTGTCGCATACAGAAGGGGCGCATGACGATCCCACCGCTAATACTTACGGCAAGACTATCCATGGCTAAGCCGACAGCGATCAATAATATTAAGATGATTCCCATTCGTGAAATTTTTGGCAAAAGTATAAAATTGATAGAGGATATGAACGTAAAAAATATAACTTTGTAAAGACAGAGTGATTATTTATAATAAATATAGATATGAATTTACAGACGAAGATTACTGTTGCGGCTCCGGATTTCTCGATAGATTATAATTCCAGACTGATGATGTTGGGTTCATGTTTTGCCGAAAACATGGGGAGTAAGTTTTCATATTATAAATTTGACGTGGATGTGAATCCCTGTGGGATAATTTACAATCCGTTGTCCGTGGCAAATGTGTTACGATTGCTCGTGGAAGGAAAACGATTCGAGAAAAACGATTTGAGAGAGGTTGGGGGTAAATGGGTGAGTTTGTTTCATCATGGGGCTTTTTCTTCGGCAGATCCGGACGAATGTCTGCACCGGATAAACGATCGTTTGACGAAAGCTACAGGCGAACTTCGTACGTTGGATTTATTGGTAATCACTTGGGGAACGGCTTGGGTATATAAGTATATACCGGAAAATATAATTGTATCGAATTGTCACAAGATTCCTTCACGGGAGTTTGAGCGTAGTCGGTTGAGCGTGGAGGATATTGTGAGGGAGTATTTGGTATTGATCGAGCGTTTACGGGAGATTAATCCAGGGCTTCGGATATTGTTCACGGTAAGTCCCATTCGGCATTGGAAGGATGGGGCTCACGGAAATCAGTTGAGCAAAGCAACTTTGTTGTTGGCTATTGATCGGTTACGGGAAGAAATACAACACGTGTATTATTTCCCTGCTTATGAAATTGTGTTGGACGAATTGCGTGATTATCGTTTTTATGCGGAGGATATGTTACATGTGTCTGGTTTCACGGTGGATTATATTTGGGAACGTTTCCTTTATAGTTTTATCAGTCCCGAAGTGTTTGGCTTGATGAATCAGATCGGGAGAATCAATAAAGGGGTGGCGCATCGGCCTTTTGAGCCCCAGTCGGAAGAATACCAGCGTTTGGTGAAAAAAATGTTGGCAGAGATTGCCATGATTTCCCGTTCATATCCAATGATTGATTTCTCGGAGGAAAAGAGAAAGTTGAATGAGGTAATTGTAGGGTAGATTTCTTCATGGGATTTCCTACCTCCATGCCAACTCTTGTATCTATTCGTTGAATCGTTCATGTATAGGAAGAAGACACAACGACAAAATGATGCCTAGATGTAAGAACAATACAAAAAGAGATATGGGGATGAGATATTACTGCAAACTTACGCTTGAGGGACTGCGGGGGGTGCGTTTGTCGTGTCTTGTTCCATGACGGGATTCAACTCGTGTAGGTAAATCGTCGTTTTTACCGGGTAAGCACCTGAATACTTCTTGCGGATTCGTTTCAAGGCAGGGATTGCCTCTATGCGGGAGCGGAAATTACCTACCCGGATTTTAAAATCAGGATCGGTGTATTGCAGGTATGCCGGAATGTCCGGGAACTCTTCTTCGAATCGTTTGGTATAGCTTTTCAGCGTGTCTATGTTCGTGCCGTATGAACTACGGGATAGGATCTGGATGCGATACCCTTGAAAAAGTTGTTCTTTCCGGTTCACGGAAATATTCAATTTTAATAGTTGTTCGATTTTTGGATCGGCATGAATGATCACTTTACCACCGGTAATAGAATCTGTTTCTGAGAGTTGTTTCGCGAAATCAATCTCTTTTTTGACCGGGGGAATAGTATCTGTTTGCGCCCAAACGAGGGACGTGATGAAAAGTGATAATATGACGAGTGTTAATTTCATGGGTAAATCTCTATCGTGTGTTCAACTAATTCGACTTCAATCGACAAAGATAGTATAATTTGTCTTTTTGTGGTAGAAAAATAGATAAATAACACTATTTTTGTAGTCGCAAAAATTTAGCGTTCTACATGAAAAAGGAAGAATAAGATGAATCAAGTAACAGATCAACAAATCATTGAAATATTGAGAAAAGAGGCCGTTCCGGCCTTGGGGTGTACCGAACCGGTGGCCTGTGCTTTGGCGTGTGCAAAGTGTAAAGAAGTATTGGGGGGTGTGCCTGAGCGTTTGGACGTACTGGTTAGTGGTAATATATACAAGAACGGTATGGGTGTCGGAATTCCGGGAACAGGAATGGTCGGGCTGCCTATTGCTGCCGCCTTGGGAGCTGTTTGTGGAAAATCGGAGTACGGGTTGGAAGTATTGAAAGAGGTGAACGTGGGGGATAACTTGCAGCGTGCGAAAGATATGTTAGATCAGGTGACGGTTTCTTTGAAAGAGGATGCACCGGATAAATTGTATGCCGAGGCTCTGGCTACGAAAGGAAATGATACGGTAAAGGTGGTCATTGCTCACACGCATACCAATATCGTTTTGGTGGAGAAGAACGGGGAGGAGATTTTCAAAAGAGAATTCCGTCTGGATACTTCAAAACCGGAAGATAAAGGACCGGAGTTGAGCGTGAAACGTATCTGGGATTTCGTGCATGAAGTGGACGTGAAGGACATCGAGTTTGTGTTGCAGGGTGCTGAGATGAATAAGGCCATTTCAGCCGAGGGATTGAACTCGGAGTATGGGTTGCAGATTGGTAAGACATTAAAAGAAAATATAGATAAGGGGTTGTTGGAAGATGACTTGCTAAACCGTACGTTGATTCGAGCCACGGCAGCATCAGATGCTCGTATGGATGGATGCCCGAAACCGGTGATGACGAACTCCGGTAGTGGTAATCAAGGAATCACGGTATATCTGCCGGTGGTGGTGGCTGCCGAAAAATTCGGGGCATCCCGTGAACAATTGGCTCGTGCTTTGGCATTGAGTAACTTGATAGCCGTGCATATTCACCATTATATGGGGCACCTTTCAGCTCTTTGTGGTATTCTGATTGCCGGAACTGGTGCGGCATCCGCAATCACCTATTTGATGGGTGGAACTTACGATAATATGGTGAACACGATCAAGACGATGTGTTCTAATTTGACGGGTATGATGTGTGACGGGGCAAAACAGGGGTGCGCTTTGAAGGTATATTCCGGGGTATCGGCTGCTGTACAGGCCGCTTTGTTGTCCATGAGAGGAATCAAGACGAATAATGATGGAATCGTGGAGGAAGATATTGAACGTACCATCCGTAACGTGGGTTTGATCGGAACGAAGGGAATGGAGGAGACGGATAAGACGATCTTGAATATCATGTGCAATAAGAAATAATAGAAAGAATTGAATCCGTACGTAAATATACACACGCATCATGTTGGTGAAGGAATTAACATTCTGGATGTTGGTGAAGGAAAGGCGTGGGTAGAAGGAGAAGAAAAACGGAAATCAGTGGAGGGGCAGGAGGTGTTTTATTCTGTGGGTGTTCATCCTATGAAATTAGACAAGCTGGGAGAGAATGTTTTTACGGGGATAGAGGATACGGCACGGATGGAAAAAGTAATAGCGATAGGAGAGTGCGGTTTGGACCGTCGCTCTCCTATTTGCATGGAGTCGCAGGAGAAGATACTGGAAGTTCAAGTTGGTTTGGCGGAAAAGTTGCGTAAACCGTTGCTTATTCATTGTGTAAGGGCGTATCCGGAATTGATTGCCGTAAAGAAAAGGACTGGTTCTTCCGTGTCTTGGATTGTTCACGGGTATAATAATAATGAACAAATTTTGAGACAGTTGTTGAATCACGGGTATTATATTTCCGTGGGAGCGGCTTTGTTGAATTCGCACTCGAATGCTTTTCAATTGCTGCGGGTTATTCCGTTGGAAGCGTTGTTTTTGGAGAATGATGACAATGAGGTAGAAATCCACGTTATTTACGAGGCTGCATCTGCTATTTTAGGGATAGAGGTGGAGGCATTGAAGGAAATGATGAGAATGAATTATAATAAAGTTTTTGGAAAATAGTATGGATTGGCTGAGTAGAACGGAATTACTTTTGGGAGAAGAACGGTTGGGGTTGTTGAAGAAAGCTCACGTGTTAGTGGCAGGATTAGGAGGTGTTGGGGCGTATGCTGCCGAACAATTATGTCGGGCAGGGATCGGAGAGATGACTATTATTGACGGGGATTGTGTGGACGTGACGAATAAAAACCGTCAACTTCCGGCATTGGATAGTAATATCGGTAAGGCAAAAGCCGAGATCATGGCGACCCGGTTTCGTGATATAAATCCGGACATTAAATTGCACGTAATCAATGACTTTATTAAGGATGACCGCATGGTTGATATTTTAGAGATGGCTAAGTATGATTATGTGGTGGATGCTATTGATACATTGGCTCCCAAGATATTTTTAATATACCATAGTTTGCAAAAGGGGTACCGGGTCGTGAGTTCCATGGGAGCCGGGGGCAAGATGGACCCTGAACAAATTCGAATAGCCGATATTTCTAAATCGTATAATTGTAATCTGGCTCGGATGTTACGGAAAAGGTTGCATAAACTGGGAGTTTATAAAGGAGTGAAAGTCGTATTTTCCCCCGAAGAAGTTGCCCCGGAAGCCGTTGTTTTAAGCGAGAGTGAGAATAAAAAGTCGAATGTTGGGACAATTTCTTATATGCCACCTTTGTTTGGGTGTTTCTGTGCCTCTGTGGTGATCCGTGATATAACCGGAAAATAATTGAAATGAGTATATGAAATAGCGTGGAATTTTCCACGCTATTTTTTTAAGCTCTTAGCTTTTGTGCAGTCAGTCGGTCCATCTTGGATTCGGCGTATTCTTTGGTGATCGTGATCGATTCGCAATTTTGTGAAGGAATTTCGAACATCAAGTCGGTCATGATGGCCTCGCAGATTGAACGCAACCCGCGGGCTCCCAGTTTGAATTCAACAGCCTTGTCCACGATATATTCGAAGACCTCTTCGTTGAAGTTCAGCGTGATATTATCCAGTTCGAATAATTTTACGTACTGGCGGATAATAGCGTTCTTGGGTTCTGTGAGGATGTTCCGCAGGGCTTGGCGGTCAAGTGGCTCCAGATAGGTCAGTACTGGGAGACGACCGATGATTTCGGGAATCAACCCGAAGGATTTCAAGTCTTGCGGTGCGATGTATTGTAACATATTGTCCCTGTCAAGAACGGCCGTTTCTTTGCTTGCCGTGAATCCGACCACCTGCGTGTTCATGCGCTGGGCGATTTTCTTCTCGATTCCGTCGAAGGCTCCCCCGCAAATGAACAAGATATTTTTCGTGTTCACGGGGATCATCTTTTGGTCGGGATGTTTACGTCCGCCCTGTGGGGGAACGTTCACGATAGAACCTTCCAGTAGTTTCAATAATCCTTGTTGTACTCCTTCACCGCTCACGTCACGTGTGATAGACGGGTTATCTCCTTTACGGGCAATTTTGTCGATCTCGTCAATGAAGACAATGCCTTTTTCGGCAGCATCCACGTCATAGTCGGCAGCTTGTAGCAGGCGGGTCAGGATAGATTCGATATCTTCGCCCACATAGCCGGCTTCCGTCAACACGGTTGCATCGACAATCGTGAAAGGAACGTGTAGCATCTTGGCTATCGTGCGAGCCAACAGGGTTTTCCCGGTACCTGTGCGTCCAACCATGATGATGTTTGACTTTTCGATCTCCACGTCGTCATTGGAATGTTTCTGTGTCAATCGTTTATAGTGATTGTAAACGGCCACGGCGAGATGCTTTTTCGCCTCGTCTTGTCCGATTACATATTGATCCATGAATTGTTTGATCTCTATCGGTTTTTTGACTTCGATATGATCCATATCAAGGGGGGTCGAATGGCCTCTTTGTTCTTCCTGTACAATGTCATACGCCTGTTGTGCGCACATATCACAGATAAAACCGTCTACCCCGGAAATCAGAAGATCAACTTCGCTGCGTGATCTTCCGCAAAATGAACATTTGTCTTGCATTACTTGTGTTCCCGAATTAATACTGTGTCAATCATCCCGTATTCTTTGGCTTCGGCTGCGGTCATCCAGTAGTCGCGGTCAGAGTCTTTCTCGACTTTCTTGATCGGGTTCCCGGAATGGTCAGCGATGATCTGGTAAAGTTCTTTTTTTAATTTCATAATCTCGCGAGCCGTGATCTCAATATCAGAGGCTTGACCTTGAGCCCCGCCCATCGGTTGATGAATCATGATGCGTGAGTGCTGCAATGCGGAACGTTTACCTTTTGTCCCGGCTGTCATCAGCACGGCACCCATAGATGCGGCCATTCCGGTACAGATGGTTGCCACGTCACACTGGATGTATTGCATCGTGTCATAAATACCTAATCCGGCATAAACGGAACCGCCCGGAGTGTTGAAATAAATCTGAATATCCTTGGACGGGTCTGCCGATTCCAAGAATAGTAATTGTGCCATGATAATGTTGGCTACATCGTCATCGATAGGTACTCCGAGAAAAATGATTCGGTCCATCATTAACCGGGAAAACACGTCCATGCTTGCCACGTTTAGCTGGCGTTCCTCGATAATGGTCGGGTTTATATAGCTGGAGATGGCAGATTCGAACCGGTGAAGGTTCAAGCTACTAATCCCTTTATGCTTGGTGGCATATTTTTTAAATTCATCTTGTGAAAACATAATCTATGTATTTTAGTTATACGGGTGCTAAGTTACGAAAAAAAAGAAGGGGAAAAGATACTTTTGTCTATATTTGGGTTTAAAATTTGTGTTGTTGTGTTTAATCAAATAATGTGTTGCTATGCAGAAACAAAAAAATTGGTTATTTCTCGTGCTTTTTTTCCCTGTGATCTTTGTACAGTGAATCCATTCCTGACAAATCAGTTTTTAGCCTCGTCACAGGATATTCAGCAAAGGGGTAGATTTAGAATAGACTGTTCGCCTCTTGGTTTTATCGTTCTTTTATTGTAGTTTCCTAAAATTGGTTTACTAGATTTGACATTCAATAAATTGTAAA
>ERZ773178.884-NODE-884-length-34520-cov-9.174844_pt1 | contig 34520 bp, 20 predicted proteins | sample MGYA00580533_ERZ773178 | MGnify/ENA primary metagenome ERZ773178 (study PRJEB29015, sample SAMEA2737859) | human gut metagenome | biome: human gut; feature: human-associated habitat; material: faeces | place: China | collected 2012 ...
TATGCAGAAAAATCTTAATAACTTGTTTTTTGCTACAGGGTAAAACAAAATTTATTAAAAGGAGTAAAAAAATGAAAAAAGCAAAACAGATTTCATCAATTTTCACGGCATTATCTTTAGTGGCGGCAATGTTTGTCTTGAGTCCTACGGCAGCTGCGGCAGATGTTAAGGCAATTGATTTTGGAAATTGTAACGGCGATAGTGTGCTTGACATTTGCGATTTGGTTCATGCACACGAAAGCAGTGTTGCGGATATAACCGTCGAAGAATTAAGGCAAAAGCTGCTCGTATGGGAGGTTGGAACAGAAAATATGCCTACAGTTGATGAGTCGACTTCAGCTGTAATGCCGGCAAGCTTTACAAAATTAAATCGTCGTTCAGTAAGCGGAGACTCACACACAACCGTAGTTGACGAAAACGGAGAAAAAGTATTAAAGTTTAAGCGCAATTATGCAAGCGTTGATACATGGAGAGGCGGCGGAATACAGCTTAAAACCGATGATAATCAGTACTATAGATTAAATCCCTCAACCACATACAGGGTCAAATTCGATTACAGAGTAGACGCTTACAGCGAGGCCGATGATGCCCAATTTAAGGATTTAAGCATAATGGTGGGCGTATCTAAACAAGATGAAGGTACTTTTACCAATGTTCGCTCCGTAACAGCAAAAGATCTTGATGCCGTTACAGCAGCACACAGAGCAAATGAAATTGCAACCAAAGATCTCTATGCGGCGGTGGGTGCAAGGATTAAGAAGAATGAAACAGACAGTAATTGGCACAGCGTAACAGCCGAGTTCACAACACGCAATTCGCTTACAACAGCCAACGGTACATTTGATATCCTTACATTGTCGGTGGTTTCTAACAAAACCAATGCCGGCGATATTGCCGTAAGTTTTAAAAATATATCTATTGAAGCGCCAAATGAATTGAACCTTGTTAAAGAAGTGAGTTCATTAAGCAACGCTACAACAACTAAAACAGTAGATACCGACGACAGCAGTAAAACAATGTTTGAATTTTCAGGTAGTGCTGCTAACGCGAAAAATTGCTACGGATTTTTTGCTCTAAAAGATAAAAGCAGCAATATTTATGAAATAGCTCCTTCAAATAAATATAAGGTTAGGTTTAAGTATAAAATTAAAGAATTTACTAAGCCGGATGGCGATAGTCAAAGTAAAGCCCGGATTGTTTTAATGGGGTATGACAGTGATGGTGCGTGGTCTTCAACTATTAGAGAAGTTACAACGGCAGTTCATCCTAATGTAACAGGTTTAGGCGAGCTATTTAATGAAATTGATAAAAATGATTCCAACTCTGCATTGATACCTCAAATCACTGCTTCAGAAGCTGATGACGGTTGGGTTCAATTTGAAAAAGAAATTACAACTAAAGACTCGCTTCAAAATACTAATGGTTGGTACTTCAATGATTTAGGCATAATGGTATTTGCCGGTGCGTTGGGCAGCGATGTTACGGCAAAAGATAATATTAATATAAAGGTTGATTTCAAAGAAATATCAATTGAGAATATAAGCGACAAGGGCATGGAAATAACTGCTGTAAGCTCAGGCAGCGGAGTTACATATCAAATGAATGCCTTCAATACAGGTAATTATAAAAATGTTACCGAAACAGGACTTTACATAGGTACTGCTGCCTGCACTCTCGACGGTATAGATGATATGCTCTTAAAGTATGGTACTAAGCTTACCAAAACACCGAATTCAAATTACCTTGTAAATGAGCTTTCTCAGTCTGTGGATGTTACAACGGGTTATGTTTTTGCAAAGGGATATGTAATAATCGGCGATGAAACGATTTTTACAGATACTTATATTTACGATGCGCAAATGCGCTCTTTAAAAAAAAAATGTTTAGATTAACATCCATCCAACAATTTGTAATTCCCAAATACAATACTTCATATACAACTACCCTGTGCCTTAACAGATTAGGCACGGCAATATCTCAAGAAAATAGTTCTACCGCGCCGTCTATAGTAAAAGATAATGTTGCAGAAACCGATAAAGTTGAGTTAGTTGTAGGTAAAACAACTCATTACAATAACAGCGAAATTTTTGAAGATCCAAACAGTTATTCGATTAGGATTGTTGACAGCGGTTCTAAAGTAATTGTTGATGGCGGATGTGTGCAATCAATAAATGCTGCTATTAATTTGTTGACTGAGAAGACTATTTCGGGACAGGGTATTATTGATGGCAAAATAACCGGAAAAATCGAATCCGGTAATGTTGCAGGGGAATACAAAGAGGTTTTAACCGATAATTTTGACGGAGATTCATTGAGCGATAATTGGAGAGTTTGGGGAAGCAATCCTGACGCAACGTTTGAAACATATAAGAGTAAAGATAATAAAGAAGTTGTTAAATGCGGACGTGATGCAAATAACATTAGTGTAAAGGACGGCAAGCTTTATCAAACCATAAAAAAAGGTATTGTTTCAACCGAGGGAGACGTTACTACTCAAAAATTATACGGTTCAAAAATGGATACCAGCAAAAATTTTTGGTTTAAATACGGATATACAGAGATTAGCTGTAAGATAGCGTCGGGGCTTGGCTTTGGCTCTGGTTTCTGGTTACATGGAGACAATGCAACGGGAAACAGATATGGCGAATATGATATCGTTGAAATTTACGGCGATTCAAAATACAATCGCATAAGTCCTTTGGCTCAATTGAATTTACCTGACGGTACTCATGAGGCATTCCTAAATAAGAATTGGGAACTATCATCGTCACCGTTTGCCAACAGCCTGAATATAACAAATGACCCTGACAGAGTGAACTGGAACTGCTTTAATCTTGAAGATGATGAAAGTTTTTCAGATGCTTTTCATACATTTGGCTTCGAATGGGATGAAAATTATTATAGTTTTACAATGGACGGTGAGGTTATTTTTAAGGCAAATTATGCTGAAAATGTAACCCCGGAACAAAAAGCTTCTTACCAAGCACCTGTAAGTGTAATTATAAGTATAAACGGTGGTAATTTCGGCTGGGATAACTACAATAATAGAGGCAATTCAGACTTTTCGAAGAACAATTGGAAAACAGATAATGTATATACTGTTGATTATTTAACTGTTTATCAAAAAGATGGCCAGCATTATTCAAAAAAAGCCAACGACAATGTGTTTGGTAAATGAAAATGTATTGGCAATCATTAATTATAAGGAGATTATTATGACTAAAATAATTAGGATTTTAAGCATTTTTATGGTATTAGCACTAATGACTGTGTCCTTTGCGGGATGCAAAAATGAAAATAACGAAAGTTATACCGAATCCTGGATTGAATGGGAAGAGGAAGTTGGAGGTAATAATGGTGATACCGCCGCCTCAGGCGATAATAATACTACTAATAAAGACAACAACAATAACAATAACAATAACAAAACTTCCGGCAGTAATAACGGTGGCACAACAACGGTCGCCCCGGTTGCTGATGAAAAGTACTTCCCAAGCGATTGGCTTAATAAGCGTACGGAATATGAAAAGAAGAACCCTCCTTATAATGTGGCTAAAAAGCTTAAGGGTACAACCGTTAAATTTGCAACCTGGATTGACCATACAAAATCCGAAGGTGCAAATGCCTGGAAAACCTTTGAAAAGGCCACCGGCATAAAAATAGAGTGGGTAAATATTCCACAAAGCGAATATACAACAAAATTGGCTTCGATGATAAACTCCGGCGAAGCTCCTGATGTTTTTGTTGAAAACAATGAAACCTTCCCCACAATTTTAAAGCTTGCCCAGCCGCTTAATAAGGTTTCCACAATGGATTTAAACGATCCTATTTGGGATCAAAGCGTCATTAAAGCAGGAACATTTGGAAATAATCCATATCTGATTAACACAAAATATTCCATTTGGAACGGCGGTGACAGTGTTTACTACAATAAGCGCGCCTTTGAGGATAACGGTTTGTTAACCCCTCAGGATTATATCGACGCCGGACAGTGGACCATGGACAATCTTATAAAATGTATGACCGAATTTAAGGCTATAAATAGTTCTTATAACGGTGGTGCTTTAAACGGTCAGTATCTTGCCGCTGCGTTAGGATCTAGCCTTGTTTATATGAAAAACGGTAAATTTGTAAGCGGTGTTAACGATGCCGCCTTTACAAAGGGTATGCAGATTTATAACAAAATGAAGGATAACCAGCTTTTGGGCGGTAACGAGAAGGGCTTTATGGACGGCACTACCGCTGTATATTTCGTAGGTACTATGGGCTTAAAGAAAACCGGCGTATTTAAGGGTATGGATCCTGATGATTTGGGCGTTGCTCCCATTCCTGCGATCGACGGTAAAACAACACCGAAAACATCTGCTATATTCCGTACATACGGTATATGCCAGGGTGCTAAAAATGCAGAGGGTGCGGCATATTTCTTAAGATATTTCCTTGACCCATTAAACTATGATTACGATACTGCATTTATGAATGATGATGCAAGAGATTACTTTATTAACAATATTTCAGGTGTATCTGCCGATCAAAAACACTTTAATTTCACCGATTGCGCCGCAAGAGTGTTTGGATATTCTGTTTCCGAAAGAACAAAATGGTATGCAGCTTTAGCTACTGCTGATTCTTCACAGTTTACAGTTGAATTACAAAAGCTTTCTAACGAGATCAATTCAGCTGTTAACAAATGCAATTCAATTATTGATGAAGTAATACAAAGAGATAAATAGTCAAACGGTTATATTGAAGCCTCTTATATATTAGCTTGGCTAGTAAATGCGAGGCTTCTTTTAAACTATAATGCCAAAACATAGCTATTTATTTGTTCAATCAAATTCAAGGGGGATATTATGAAAATCAAATTTAAAGCATTTATGCCGTTTATTCTTTCTATTTGTATTCTTTCTACAGCTGTATTACCGGGGTTAGATTTCGCATTTGGCTCAATAAATCTCAAAGCAGAGTCTGTGGAGTATGCAAAATTTACGCAATTAATGCATCGTTCGGTAAGCGGAGACTCACACGCAACCGTAGCTGACGAAAGCGGAGAAAAAGTATTAAAGTTTAAGCGCAATTATGCAAGCGTTAATACATGGAGCGGCGGCGGAATACAGCTTAAAACCGATGATAATCAGTTTTATAAATTAAGCGCCTCAACTGCATACAGGGTCAAATTCGATTACAGAGTAGACGCTTACAGCGAGGCCGATGATGCCCAATTTAAGGATTTAAGCATAATGGTGGGCGTATCTAAACAAGATGAAGGTACTTTTACCAATGTTCGCTCCGTAGCAGCAAAAGATCTTGATACCGTTACAGCAGCACACAGAGCAAATGAAACTGCAACCCAAGGTCGCTATGCGGCGGTGGGCGCAAGGATTAAGAAGGATGAAACAGACAGTAATTGGCACAGCGTAACAGCCGAGTTCACAACACGCGATTCGCTTACAACAGCCAGCGGTACATTTGATATTCTTACATTCTCAGTAATTTCTAACAAAACCAATGCCGGCGATATTGCCGTAAGCTTTAAAAATGTAAGTGTTGAAACTATAAGTCTGTCTAATGCTCCTGAACCGACTCCGCCAACTCATGATCCGATTTACTTTTATAGAGAAATTTCTTCCGGAATATCTTATGACTCTGCTGAAAATTCCGCAGATGATTCAATAATCCTATCGAAAAACAGCACAGATAATTCCATGGCATTTCAATTGAAAAAAGATGCCACGACATTTTATAAAATAGCGCCTGATACGAGCTACCGAGTCACCTTTAAGTATAAGGTAGAGGATTTTGCTGCTTACAGAAATACAAAAAAGCTTTTCATTGCCGTAGGCGGCAGTAAAGACTCGGAAACCGGATATTGGGAGGTCAGAAATTTAACCTCATATACCAAAGATCAGATCTCTTCTTCGATTATTGGAGGCAGTAAATATCCGGGCGTGGCTCTTAAAAGCACAACCGACGATTGGCAAACTGCCAAGCTTACATTTAAAACACAGACTTCTATTGCTAATATTAAAAACAGCAGTATTGTATACGATAATCTTTCGTTTATTGTTTTATCGGGTGATCCTAACGGAACTTCCGTTGCTAAAGCAACCGTAAAGCTTAAGGATTTTACAGTTGAAGAAAACCCTGCAGACGACGGAATAAGAACTATAGAATTCACCACAAACAGCGATACTGAAATTGACCCTATTACATTTAATGTTTCGAATTTAGAAGATGTAGTTCTTCCTACACCTTCCAAGCCAGGATTTAGCTTTAAGGGCTGGTATTCCGACAGCGCTTGCACAAAGCTCTTTAACGCATCAGAACTGGAAATGGATTCTTTCGGCAAACTTTACGCATATGCCGGCTGGATAGGCGTTGAACAGTACATAACAGATTTTGAAAACACGGGGTATTATTATAACAATAATAAAAGAAACGGCACCTCGTACTACAGATATGATTTCATTACCGATCCGGATGATTCCGGTAATAAAGTAATGAAATATGAATACCGCTATTCCGATACGCCTAATAATACATATGGTGACGCTTCGGGTCAGGACGGTTTGGCAACTTCTAGAATAGTGCTTTACAACAAGGATAAAGTGGCAGCAGGCGCACCGCAGAAGGATTCATATATAAAAGTAGCTACAGGTGATGTATTCCAGATTAAACTTCGATATAAGGTTCTTGAAATCGCTCCTATGGATTATGACAAATATAACATACGTTACGATGCGCCCTTTATTCAGTTTAGTGTTCATACCTCGGAATACACAAACTCTTCTTACCTTGCGGCGGCTCATACAGATAGGGTAATTGGAACCTCCCGTACAGGTGATTGGATTACAGCATCTTTTGTTACGACAATTGAAGAACTTAATGAAAATGAAACAAATGGAATAATAGGTGATGCGCTTTGCCTTGCAATCAACGGTTGCGGTAAAATGCTGGTTGATGATATTGAAATTAATAAAATTTCGGGCGGCGGAGTTGCGTTCAGCACAGATGGCGGAATGGTAGTAGGTCCATTTAAGGGCGAGATAAATCAGCAATTCGACCTACCTACTGCTAATGAAATGGAGCGTACCGATTCAGTCTTTGAAGGCTGGTACACAGATCCTGATTTTAAGAATAAGTACGAAGATACAAAGGTTACCATAAAGGAAGATACACAAATTCTATATGCAAAGTTCATAACCTGTCAGGTCAAAGAGGATTTTGAGAATTATTATCCCTACCATATGCAAACCTGGAAGGATTTTGATGTAATACGACTCGGTCAGTCTAATTATGATTTGGAAAAAGTACACAGAGGTGACGGCGCTATTTGGCGTAAGGGTGAAGAAAACTATGCACGACAGTTTACTCTCTTCACGCAGGACACTTTACCGCTTACGATAGGCGAAGAGTATACACTTACAATTTGGGTAAAGGTTATTGACTCCTTTTTAGACGGTCTGTCAATCACCATTAGGCATTGCCCACTTTTCAAACAGTGTTATTCAGACAAAACAGAGTTCGAGGCCATGGGTTACAAAACGAGGGTTCAAGTGGAAAATATAGCCGATGTCGATGATTTACCTGTGGGTGAATGGAAGTTGGTTAAACATACTTTTGTTGCAAAAACAAAATATATAGCAATTTCTTCACCTGCTTATGCAAAAATCGCTTATGATGATGCTACTATTACATGGACAAAGGCAGAAGGATATGAGATTGAGGTTGATAATTCTTCGTCTTCAGGCGGTAAAGATGATTCAGATACAGCAGTTGAGGATGAGAAAATCGAAACCGGACTTAATTTTAAGTACAATATCATTAAGAAACCCATTCAGGTAATAGATGACCAACGAATCGGACAGTATGATAATGATGAAAATGCGGCTATCAAAACCGATAAAAAAACAGTTGTTAAAAAGCGTAAAAAACTTGTAAAGAAAATTATCAGCGATGATGATTCTTTCCCTCTTGTTATAGGGATAATCATTGCTTCTGTAGTAGGGGCTGCAGGTTTAGGAACAGTTGTATTTATTGTAGTAAGAAAAAAACGCTTAAAACTTCTTAAAAAATAACTTATATGCATCGCTTTGGCTTGCATATTTATAGTGAAAATATGCAAGCCGATTTTTAACAATCATTAAACGATATATCTGTTATACGATTTTACAATTATTTAATGGATATTTTGTGGAAAGGCAGAAAAAATTATGAAAAATAGAATATTGTCTATTATTCTTTGCTTATCGGTTGTTTTAAGCTTATTGTCGGCTTGTGGGAAAAAACCTATAGGCACAAGTTCTACTACCAAAAAGCCAACCACTTCCGATAATTCAGGCAGCGGCGATAACGACAGCACAGCAGTTCCTGATGATGAAAGCTCAAATACATCTTCAGGTTCTAATATAACAACAAGAACAGAGTATGTTGAAGAGAAGGTGCCTGTATTAAATGACGGAGAAGTTCTTGCAGGTACAGAAATACCTCTATATACAAAAAAAGGTGACGCTGTTTTTAGGGTAATACGTCCCGCTAATGCGTCTAATGAAATTATAGGATATGCTTCTAAAATTAAGGCTGAAATCAAAGAGCGCCTTGAGGTAACTATAGAATATAAGCCCGATTCAGTTGTTGAAAGAAAAGGCATTATGGAGGTTTGCGTCGGCGAAACCAACCGCGAAGGATACAAGGAAATTTACGATGAAATTGTAAATTTCCGTGAGAAGCACCTTAACGACTGGACTATTAAGGTGGTTGGGGACAAAATTTTTATTGTCGGCGGAAGCAATGTCGCAATTGAATATGCCGTGAACTATTTTATTGAAAAATTCTGTTCGTCGCTTGGTGCAATTATTACCTCGGAATATTGCTATAAGTATAAGCATGATATGAGTAACAGCTTTTCAATTAACGGCAATACAAGTCTTAATAATTATAAAATCATTATGCCTAAATATAATCTTTCTTATATTGTGGGCAGAGAATTGGACGATGTATCGTCTGCTTTATTGAGATATAATTCAGCGGTTGTAGATGTTAAAACCGATAAGGAAGCCGAAAGTGCATATGAAATACTGGTAGGGCCCACAAACCGTGGTTCAGCTGCTAATATTACCGATCCCGACAAGTGGCAGATTACTGTAAAAGGCAATAAGGTATACCTTGAGGGCGGACACGATTATTCAACTGCAATGGCGGTACTTCAGTTTATTAACATTATAAAATCCGGAAAATCACTTAAAAATGGTGAAGTAATTAAGGGCTCTTATACCGAATCTATTAAGAGTAAGGAATATGATAATTATTATCGCCTGACGGTAAGCGATGAATTTGAAGGCGATACCTTAAATACAAAGTTTTGGAAGGCTACAGATGAGCCTCAAGAAAGAAAAGTTGGCAATGATGGCTTATGGTCTGTATATCCCAAAGATTCAGGGCGGTCTTCAGCAAATGTTTCTTTAAGGGACGGAAAGCTGGTAGGTAAAGGCACTTATACTGATACTGATTACTGGGGATTCAATGTCACATCATCTGATAATTTCTGGTTTCAGTACGGATTAATTGAAATCAGTGCAAGAATACCTATGGGTCCCGGTTTTTGGGCGGGATTTTGGGCAGTAGGAAGTAATGCAAATTCGCACTATACGGAATTTGACTTCTTTGAGAGCGGAGCCGACTATGACGCAATAAAAATGTCCTGCTTAAAGTGGCCGGGTGCTGATGGTTTTAGCGGCTATAACGGCGTTTCAACTAATCTTGGTGAATCCGCAAAGGATAAATTTACCTGGTATGTACTTCAAGACGGCGAATTTAACAAATATTACCATACTATCGGTATGGAATGGGACGAAAATCAGTATTCAATGATTTGCGACGGAAGGGTATTGTATTCGGTTGATTATTCTAACAATGAAGATTTGAGCAAGGCAATACGTCAGTTGGTATATCTTAGAATTTCTTTGTGTGTTGATTTCAAATCAAGCGGTTCCGGTGCACATGGATCCGTTCCGTATACATTTTCCAATGCAGCTATTCCGGGCTTAAGCTATTGGAATGAAACGAATGAGTATATTGTTGAGTATTTCCATCTTTTCCAAAAGCCCGGTCAGAAATTAGCATTCAGAAATAAGTAATTCCTTGTCACAGTAAATAATGCCGGTGTATTATTTACTGTGATGTCAATTGTATAATTGAGGTATTTATGAAAAAGTTTATTAAGTCAGTTTTTTGTTTATTGTCTTCTTTGCTTGTAGTTATATCAGTATCTGCTTATGTACCTGTTGTAGCCGAATCCGCTGAAGGTTCACATAAAATAGACATTAGTGAAGTTTCTGATTCTAATTATTTAAGCTATAAAAATGCAAATAGCGAAAAAAATTATGCTACTGAAAGCATTGATATTGATGCATCTGCTTTGGTATCGTCAAGTAACGCTGAAACAGCAAACGGTTTAGTTGTACTAAAGGAAAATAAGAATACTGCTAAATTCAGATTTAATACAAGTCAAGAAGCTTTATATAATTTAAAGCTTGTATATTATCCTCAGGATACCGGAACTTCTGATATTAAAATAGGTGTTAAAATTGACGGCACATATCCCTTTTCCGAAGCAGAAAGCATAGCTTGTTATAGGAATTGGAAGGATTCCTCGTATGAATGGCGTACGGATTCTAAGGGGAATGAGTTTACTAGCGAGCAAATTCAAGCCGATAATGCTGTTGAGTGCACCCTTTTTGATGATGATGGAATATACATATATCCGTTTGAATTTTATTTATCTAAGGGTACGCATGAGATAGAAATACTTTTACTGGAGGAAGGTCTTTCAATTGAAAAGCTGTCTTTTGTTCCTCCGGAAAGGCTGAGCCCATATGAGGAAATAAAGCAATCCTACATTTCAAACGGATATACCAAATATGATGGCGACCCCTTGATTTTAGAGGCGGAAAATTCGATGCTTAAAACCTCTAATTCGCTTACGGCAAAGTCAGACAGTAATTCGATTAATGTAAGTCCAAAAAGCACTACCACAAGTGTTGTTAATTATATCGGCGGTGAAAACTGGAACTCACCCGGCGACGAAATCACATGGAAATTTCATACAAGTAAATCCGGATTGTATAAGTTAGGGTTTTCATATAAGCAATCTTATGTTATGAACGGATCGGTTTACAGATGGCTTAAAATTGATGGGAAAACTCCGTTTAGTGAAGCATCTTCAATTGCTTTTGCTTATAATTCGGGGTGGAAGAAAAAGATTTTTGCGAACAATAGTGATGAGCCTTATTTGATTTATCTTGAAAAGGGAGATCATACTGTTTCGATGTCTGTAACACTTGGTGTTATGGCTGATTTTTACAGGAGATTATCGAATATTGTATCAATTTTAGGACAGCAATATTTAAATATTTCAATGATAACAGGTGAAAGTCCCGATCCAAACCGTGATTATGAGTTGTTTAAGCAAATACCCGAGCTTAAAGAGGTTTTAACTACACAGGAATTAGAACTGTTAACTCTTGCCGACGAGCTTGAAGCGGCTTCCGGTTCAAAAACAACACAATACACAAGTGTGCTTAAAAGTATGGCTCAAATAATAAAGCAAATGCTTGCAAAAAATTATCTTGCACACACATATATAAGTGAATATTATTCAAAATATGTTTCCCTTAGCGCGTCTTTAAGCGAGCTGCAGGATATGTCTTTATCGCTTGATAAAATATATATTACTTCTCCTGACGAGGATATTGAAAAATCCGAGCATAATCCCTTTGAATGGATAAGTTTTCATATAAAACGCTTTATTTATTCTTTTACAGAGGATTATTCATCCCAAAAAAGCAAGGGTGAGAAGTCAATAAAGCTCTGGATTAACTGGGGTAATGATCAAGCTCAGGTTTTAAGCTCATTGATACAGGAAAGCTTTACTCCGAATACCGGAATAGAGGTTCAGTTTGAACTTGTGAATACTTCTATAATACAAGGTATTTTAACTAATAATCAGCCGGATATTGTATTACATATGGATAGGTCTACGCCTGTAAACTACGCTATGCGCGGAGCGCTTTATCCACTTAACAATTTTAATGATTTCAATGAGGTCTTAACTAGGTTTGCCGATGGTGCGGAAGTGCCATATATTTACAACGGTAATTGCTATGCACTTCCGGATACGCAAAATTTTTATGTAATGTTTTACCGTTCCGATGTGCTTAAACAGTTAGATGTCGAAGTTCCTGAAACCTGGGAAGAATTCGGTGAGGTTCTTGCGATAATTCAGCGAAATAATATGAATGCATATTTTCCGTATGTAAAGCCTACCGGTATTACCGGTAGTATAGGACAGCTCAATCTTTTTGCAACACTTTTAACACAAAACAATCTTCAGGTTTATAATTCAAGCCGAAATGCAAATTTACTTGGAGAAAAGGATGCAATTAATGTGTTTGAAGGGTATACAAAATTCTATACGGATTATAAAATCCCTGTAACGGCCGATTTCTATAACAGATTCCGTTTGGGTGTTACTCCGCTGGGAATCGCGTCCTATACTCAGTATAACACACTTAAAGCAGCGGCTACTGAGATTGACGGTAAATGGGGAATTGCTCCTATACCCGGTACAGTTCAGGAGGACGGGACAATCAATATTTCACAGTGCGGCTCAGGAAGTGGTTGCTGTATACTTAATAAATCAGATAACAAGGCTGAAGCCTGGGAATTTCTAAAGTGGTGGACTTCTGCGGAAATTCAAACAAGATATTCACAGAATTTGGAATCAATATTAGGTCCTACTGCGAGAATTGCAACCTCGACCGTTGAGGCTTTGGGCAATTATTCCTGGAACGCGGGAGACAGGGAGATACTATTTAAGCAATGGGAAAAGGTTGTTGAAATTCCCGAATTGCCGGGAAGCTATCATTTAGCCCGCTCTTTGGATCAGGCGTTTTTAGAGGTTGTAAACGGTAAAAGTACTCCTAATGATGCTATGGTTAAATGGTCAAAGTCGGCCAATAACGAGATACAAAGAAAAATTGCCGAATATCAATAACGGAAGGAAGAAGTATATGGCTCATAATAAAATTAAAAAAAGCGAATTGAATGAATACCATATTAAGAACAGACTTCCTGTATATTTAATGCTTTTTCCTTTTTTAAGCCTTTTTATACTCTTTGTTGTTCTTCCTATTATTTGCTCTTTTGTTTTAAGCTTTTTCAATTTTGATTTAATTTCACCTTTGAAATTTATTAGCTTCGGCAATTATGAACGAATGATGCTTGATGATGAAATATTTAAGATTGTAATAAAAAATACTGTGCTGTTTGCAATTATAACAGGACCGTTGGGTTTTATAATTTCTTTTGTACTTGCTTGGTTTGTAAATGAATTCAGTCCGCGTGTGCGCACATTGCTTATGTTTTTGTTCTATGCACCTACACTTGTGGCTAACCCATATTATATATGGCAGGTAATGTTTTCTTCGGATTCCTATGGTTATATTAATAATATACTTATTTCAACAGGACTTATTTCTGAGCCTATATTGTGGTTGCAGGATGCAAGATATGTAATGACAATAGTAATTGTTGTACAACTGTGGCAAAATATGGGCATTTCCTTTTTGGCTAATGTTGCCGGTCTTCAGAATATTAACGCTGAATTATTTGAGGCAGGAGCCATAGACGGTATAAAAAACCGTTGGCAAGAGCTTTGGTACATAACTCTTCCATCAATGGGAAGTATGCTTTTGTTCAGTGCAGTTATGCAAATACAAAGCAGCTTTTCTGCCGGATCAATATCAGCCGCATTGGCAGGCTACCCCAGCGTTGAGTATTCTGCGGATATGTTGGTTCAATATATGCAGGATGTGGGTACGGTAAAGTTTGAAATGGGGTATGCTTCTGCGCTTTCGGTAGTATTGTTCATAATTATGTTTGCAACAAGACTAATAATCGGCAGGGCATTAAATTCAAGAAACGGAGGTAAGAATAAGTGAGTTCGCAAGCAATAAGAAAAACTCTTTTTTCTGCAAAAAAAGGGCCTAAAAAATCAAGAAATCGAACTTCGCGTGTTCAGCTTAAAAGATTTACTCGCTCGAAGGTTTCAACATTTTTTTACTTATTTTTTATAATCACATTAGGCTTATTCTCAGTTTTACCGCTGATTTATTGTGTTTGTACAGCTTTTAAGCCGTTAGATGAATTACTTATTTTTCCACCTCGATTTTTTGTTCACAGACCGACTTTGGAAAACTTTGCAGTTTTACCCGATCTTTTATCTTCATTAAAGGTACCTATAACACGATATATATTCAACAGCATTTTTGTAAGTGTTACGGCAACCTTTCTTCATGTAGTATGTGCGGCGATGGCGGCTTTTGTGTTGTCAAAGGCAAATTTAAAATACGGCAAGCAGATATTTTATATGGTTCAGTTTTCACTTCTTTTCAGTGCATATACGCTTTCTGTACCGAGATATTTAATATATTCGGGTTTAAATATTATTAATTCTTACTGGATTTATATCTTGCCGAATATACCTTCTGCTACAGGTGTTTTCCTGATGAAACAGTATATCGACAGTTATGTTCCGAATGAGCTTTTAGAAGCTGCTAAAATTGACGGAGCAAGCTTCACCAAAACCTTCAGCAGAATTGTAGTGCCTATTATAACACCTGTAACCCTTACGCTTATTTTATTTTTCTTTACAGGGGTTTGGTCGCAGGTGCCTGACGGTACAATTTTTACCGAAAGTCTTAAGACATTACCGACTATTATGTCACAGATAACCGCAGGGGGAATTGCCCGTTCAGGCAGTTCCATGGCCGTATCAGTTATAATGATGGTACCTCCTATTATAGTTTATCTAATTTCTCAGTCAAGTGTTACTGAATCTATGAGTAGCTCAGGTATAAAAGGGTAGGTTATATATGAAAAAAATAACAAATCTATTTCTTAGTTGCTTAATTTTTATATTATGCTTTACTTTTTCTGTATCTGCGGCAACCACAGATATTGATGAAATTCCTTATGAAAGCTATATTTATTGGGAAGGTCTTGAAGGAGAAAATCGTAAGGCAGTTCAGGTAAAGCAAATGTTCGATGTAAGCGAAGTGATTTATCCGTTTGATATCGGCATTTCGGATATTGAACAATTTGTTGACGTATGCTGTGATAAAGACGGGAAAATATATTTGCTTGACGGCAAAGGGGGAAAAATAGTAGTTTTAAATAAAGATTATTCTCTTAATACCGTAATTTCAGAAATACATAATTCTTCAGGAGAAAGTGTAAATTTTCAAAACTCTGAGGGAATATTTGTAGACAAAAATAGTTTTATTTATATAGCAGGCGGTGCAAATTCCTGTGTTTGGAAAATTGATATAAACGGTAATATCATAAAAGAATTTTTATTGCCTGATTCAAATATTATACCAAGTAACTTTAGATATATTCCGATAAAAGTTACGGTTGATTCCAGAGGTTATGTGTACATTTTGAGCGATGGTTCTTATTACGGCGCCATATTGTATTCACCCGAAGATGAATTTTTAGGATTTTACGGTGCCAATACAGTGACTTCAACTGTTACACAGGCAATACAGCAATTATTTACACGATTGTTTACAAACGATGTGAAAAAGTCACAAAGCACAAAAGCATTGCCGTACCAGTTTACGGATTTAGTTTCAGATGATGAAAACTTCATTTATACGGCCACGGGTGCCACAGAAGTCAGTGCAAAGGGACAGATAAAAAGATTGAATCCCGGCGGTAAAAACGTTTTTAATTCAAATGAAATTAATTATGCCGATGATAACGCTTCTATTGAATATTATGGACTTTGGGTGGGTAATAATCTTTCTGAACTTGCAGTTTCCGGTGATTATATTTATGCATTAAGCACTTCCTACGGAAAGGTGTTTGTATACAATACCAAAAACGAGATGATTTGTGTTTTCGGCGGCGGTATTACCGAAGGTGCTCAAAGGGGCACTTTTGTTTCTGCAAGTGCGATCGAAGCATATGAAGATAGTGTATTTGTTCTTGATAGTGATAAAAATTCCTTAACAGTATTCAAACCGACAGAATACGGAAATTTAGTGAAATCTGCTTCAAGTAAATGTATAAAATCTGATTATTTGGGTGCAAAAGGAGAATGGCAGAGCATACTGGACCAAGATAAGAATAATCAGTTGGCTTACAAATATTTGGCGAAGGCCGCCTATACCCAAGAGGACTATAAAACTGCTATGGAGTATGCCAAAATCGGTGCAAACAGGGAAGTATATGAGCAAGCATTTGAATTTTACCGTGATGATTTTTTAAGAAATAATTTTATATGGATTATTTTAGCTGTTGCAGTATTTGCGGTTGCTGTTGTATTCATTGTTCTTATAATACGAAAAAGGCGTGTTGTTTTATTTAGGAAAAACCCAAAATTTAAGTTGGTATTTTCAACTCTTACACATCCTTTTGATACATACACGACAATTAAATATAAGAATCAGGGTTCGTTGCTTATTTCTATAAGCTTGTTGATAATATATTTTGTTACTGAGGTTACTAAGACCACGCACGGCGGTTTTATCTATACATATTTTGATCCGTCAACATTTAACGCTTTGTTTGTATTAAGTAAAACAGTAGGATTAATAGTATTGTGGACAGTTGTAAACTGGGCTGTTTCCACACTATTCGGCGGTATTGGTAAAATTAAAGAGTTGTTTATTGTAACCTGCTACAGTCTTTTACCAATGATTTTTGGAAATTTAATCAGTGTTATAGCAACAAATGTACTGACTACATCCGAAGCTGAATTTTTAAATGTTGCACTAAAAATATTGATAGTATACTCTCTTTACTTAATTGCTATTGGTACAATTATTGTCCATGATTTTAGTTTTTCGAGATTTTTTGCTACTGCAACCCTAACATTATTTGGTATGGCAATAGTAATATTTGTGGGTTTTTTAGTATGGATGATAATTCAGCAGATGCTTGGATTTATTGCTACAATAATTAACGAAATTATATACAGATAGGAGATTAAAATGAATAGAAAAATTAATATACTGACTGTATTTATAGTTTCCATATCTATGCTTTTGCTGAGCGGTTGTTCGGAAAAGGTTTCGCTTTCCAGCTATAAATCTATCAAATCTAATTCCACAGAAGATATAGTAATAAGCGGAGCAAAGTATTCAATGCAGTGGGATTCAGGAAAAAAGGTGATTATTCTTAAGGATAATGTGACGGGATTAGTGTGGTCAACAACTCCTGAAACTGCATTAAATAATAACATTGCAGAAAGTGGTAAAAAAAACAACCCGCAAACAGAATCAGCATTGCTTGTTACCTATTATGATACGGAAAAATATATTCAAAATACCTTAATATCTGCTAGTGACGCCATAAAATACGGAAAGGTTTATGCAAAAAAAACAGCGGAAAATACTATCTCGGTAATGTATGATTTTTCCAAAGCAGAAATAACGGTTGTTGTTGAATATAAATTGACTGCCGACGGAATATCAATACAGATAGATCCGAAAAGGATTTCTGAGGGCAAGAAAAAGCTTGTAACAAATATAGCGCTTGCTCCGTTTGCCTGTGCTGTAGATAATAATTCCGATGATTCATATGTTTTTGTTCCGTCGGGTTCAGGAGCGTTGATATATTCAAATAATAAAACCTATGCGTCTTCCACCATAACCCAAGGAGTATACGGAGATGATCTGGCAGTTAATGAGGAGTTTAAAAATACAATAACAGCCAAAATAAATATTCCTGTATATGGAGCAATTTCAGGAAATAGGGGTATGATGTCTATTATAGAAGAGGGTGCTTCAAGTGCTGATATTGTATCAATATCAGGAAATAATAGTTTGAATTATACAACGGTATATGCGGATTTCGCTGTCAGAGGATTTGAAATAGTTGAGCAACCGGACGGTGTACAGGGAACATCCAATACTTCAAAAACTGCAAAGGTGTTTTCCAATCCAAATAGAAATGAGAACTATAAAGCACTGCTTATACCATTGCAGGGAGATGGAATTTCTTATGTTGATATTGCAAAGAAATATCGATCATATTTGTCCGAAAAGTATGATTTGAAATCAAAAACTGCAAATGAGTCGGTTTCTTTAAGAATTTTAGGCGGAATTATGAGTACGGAATTTGATTTTGGTATACCCCATTCTGTACTAAAACCACTTACAACTATTAATCAAACCGAAAAAATTATAGGCGGCTTGGAAGAAGCGTATAAGGGGCAGTTTGTTTACAATCTTGACGGTTTCGGAAAAACAGGACTTGATGTGGGTGAAATAGCAGGAGGATACAGAATTAATAGTAGATTAGGTTCCCAGAGTGCATTAAAGAAGCTTTTTGAAAAATGCAAAGATGAAGGAATTAATATTTTTATGAATTTCGATCTTTTAAGATTTAATGCCTCCGGTTCAGGTTTTTCAACATATAGCGATGCAGCACTTGCGGCAACTCAAAAGCGCGTAAATAAAAATTTTTATGATATTGTAACTAAAAAAAGAAATATGAGCTATGGTAGCTATAAGTTACTTAAACGTTCGGAAATATTCGATGCTTCAAATAAGCTTATTAAATATCTCAACAAAACCTCAATAAGCGGTGTTTCATTAGATACACTATCAAATAAGATTTATTCTGATTACAGTAATGAAAAATACTATTGCAAATCAGGTACTGATGATATTGAAAAAGTATTTAAAAATCTGAGGAATAAGAAACTCTCCCTATTTTCTTCAAATGCAAATGACTATGTTGCTGTATATAGCGATTATATTGATAATGTTCCTCTATCATCGTCCGATTATGATGCTTATGATGTGGATGTCCCGTTTTATCAAATGGTATTCAGTAATTTTGTGCCTATGTATTCTCAAAATTGGGGAAGTGCATCTGACGATAGGGAGATGTTACTTAAGGTTATTGAGTCCGGAATTGGGATTTCATTATATGCAGCAGCTGAATATGATACTGAAATACTTTCCTCTCCCCAAAAATCTATGTATTCTGTAAGTTTTGAAAATCTTAAATCAAGAATGAAACAACTTGAGGATGCAAGATATTTTGAGTATTATTCAAAAATCAAGGATGCTGCTATTACAGATCATATAATAATCAATAAAGATGTAAGAAAAACTGTTTTTGATAATGGTGTAGAGATATATGTGAATTATTCAGAAAACAGTTTTAAAGATTCAGAAATCGAAATTGAGGCAAAAGGATACATTATGAAAGGAGTAAGTTGACAATGAAAAAGAAAAAAATCAAATCCATTGAAAATCTTAAAAGTCGATATGGGATGTTGTTTATTACTCCTTGGATGATTGGAATGTTGATTTTCTTTATTATTCCTATAGGACAATCATTATGGTATTCTTTTTGCAAAGTGAGCGTTACGGCGAACGGAATAGTTTCTGAATTTGTAGGAATAAGAAATTACTATACCATATTAAACGAGCATCCCAATTATTTATCTTATTTGACAAGCTCTCTTTTATCAATTCTTTATCTGCTTCCGTCGATTCTTATTATAAGTATGATTCTTGCTATCGTTCTTAATGGTAAGTTCAAGGGAAGAATAGTTTTCAGAGCATTATATTTTTTACCGGTTATCATTGCAAGCGGTATAGTTATAGAATTGCTGTTTGCTGTAGAATCGGATTTTGCGAGTGTAGGTGTATCAACCGAAGTAAGTTCTAATATGATCAGTTTCAGCAGTGTTGTTAAAAAACTTGGCTTACCATCTGAAATTACGGATTATCTTGAAGTAGTACTCGGTGATGTATTTAATATAATTTGGAATACCGGAATTCAGATTGTTTTGTTTCTTGCAGGGTTGCAAAGCATACCTGAGCAATTATATGAGGTTTCTAAGGTTGAAGGCTGTTCAAAATGGGAAGAATTTTGGTACATAACATTTCCGCTTTTATCCAGAACATTAGTATTGGTAATAGTTTTTACTACAGTAGAGCTTTTAACTACTAAAAACAATAAAATAATGGCTTTAGCATATACTACGCTTAATAATTTGGATTACGATATAGGATCTGCAATGCTGTGGTTTTATTTTTTGCTTATAGGAACATCTCTCGGTTTAATAATGTTAATATTTCAAAAGACTTGCTTAAAGAGATGGGAGTGATGTTTTGAATGTATACACAAATAATAAAAAGAATTGATAATTATTTAAGTTCAATTAAAATCGGTAAAGCAAAAAGGTCTTTTAGCGCATTTCTAATTTCTGTTTTCCGTCTTATATTTTTGATTTCTATAGGATATATTATCCTTTTCCCAATATTTTCTGCAACCTCTGCCGCCTTAAAAACAGAGGCCGCAAGATTTGACGCTACTCTTTATTGGCTACCGCGAGAGATTACATTTGAGCATTTCAAAAATGCTTTTAAGGCATTACAGTTGCCTGATACATTTTTAAAAACGCTTTCATTAAATATCGTCTCTGCAGCTATAGAAGTTGCAACCTGTGCTATTACCGCATATGGCTTTGCAAGATTTAAATTTAAATTGAATAAGCCACTTCAAGCGCTTTTGATTTGCAGTATCCTTATACCGATGCAGTTTTACATTGTATCAATAGTCGTAAATTACAAGCATTTGGATTTTGTTGGTATTCTGGGATTATTTAATAGTCTTACCGGCATTGATTTAAGACCGAACATATTAAATACAAATCTCACGTTCTATTTACCCTCTTTATTTGGAGTAGGGTTGAGATCCGGGATTCTGATCTATATTTATATACAGTTTTTTTCCGGATTGCCCAAGGAACTTGAGGAAGCTGCTTGGATTGACGGAGCAGGTCCGTTTAAAACATTTATCAGAATTGCTATTCCGTCTTCTACAGTGGTAATTCTAGTAATAATCGTATTTTCTATGATTTGGCATTATAATGATTATTATTTATCGGTTATGTTTTTTAATAACGATTATCCGTTGGCGGTTCAACTTGCAAATATAAAGCAAACATTAACCACGTCACAATGGAACTCACTCTCAAGTGCAACTAAAAACAGTATTATGATGGCGGCCTGCCTGATATTTATCATTCCTATGTTAGTTTTTTATTTGTGCGTTCAACATAAGTTTGTACAAAGTATAGATCGTATAGGTATCACAGGTTAAATAAGCTATTAAGGGATATATCTATGAAAAGCAATGTATTTGATTTTGAAAATGCAAATAATCAGAAAGTATATTCAAAATACAAAACTTCGTATCTGGTGACTTCAATTTTAAAATGTTTTCAGCTATAGCTAAAAAACAGTTGTATTACGATTCCTATTGTAAAGGATAATGCTAAATCGTGTGATAGTGAAACACTCTTCGAAAAACAAATCGTCCTATAAGAGTGATTAAGATTATAAGGGAAATCAAAATCATGCCGATGATACACTTTATGCAGCAGCAGTAGCAACGGCATGTTCGATTCCTAAAATTCACAAGTATATAAAATAATTTATAATGTAATAAAGAGCGCTTTTGCAGCCGACAATTTCAGTTAGTTGCAAAAGCGTACATAGCAAGGATCTCTTCGTCGTCGCAGGAGAGCTTCATATTGTTAAATACTGATATTCGGGCGGCAGAACGGAGACTGTTATGCAATTTCTTGAGAGTAAAATTCAAAAAGACTTAAATTTACTTAACAATTACAGGAGAATTTCTGTTAAGAAAATGGGTGGCGTTTTATACCAGAAAAGCGGTTATAAGGAGCATTCCTCTGTTCCTCAGGATGGTTGGGAGCCGTTTGATCTTAACACCTGTTTTAAAGAGGTAGATGCTCATTATTGGTTCAAAATAAATTTTCACACCCCTAAAGTTGATAAAAATCAAAAAGTTTTTTTTAAAATTCACACTTCAAAGGAAGATGAAGTTACTGCAACAAACCCACAAGGTATTGTGTATATAAATGGGGAAATAGTACAAGCTTTGGATACAAATCATACTATGGTATTACTCGAAAGTGATACGGATATAGAGTTCGTTTGTTACTATTATACCGGTATGCTTAATGAGCGTTCGTATTTTGTTCCTCACATAATAATTATTGATAAAAGAATAGAGGAGTTATACTTTGATGTTGCCGTTCCCTTAGAGGCGGCAAAACTGTTACCGACAGATACAGAGGATAGAGTCAAAATAATAAAGCATCTTGAAATTGCGATGAATATGATACATTTCAATGATGTTTACAGTGATAGTTTTTATGCAGAAATAGAAAAGGCAAGAAATTATCTAAAAACTGAATTTTACGAAAAAGAATGCGGCAAAACCGATTTAACGGTAAGCTGCATAGGACATACACATATTGATATTGCATGGCTTTGGACATATGCACAGACTATCGAAAAGGTTCAGCGCAGCTTTGCTACTGTACTTAATTTAATGAAACAGTATCCCGAGTACAAATTTATGTCCTCACAGGCAATTCTATATCAGCATATTAAAGATTATGCACCTGATATGTATGACCAGATAAAGCAAAGAATAGCAGAGGGTCGATGGGAAGCTGACGGCGCTATGTGGCTTGAATGTGATTGCAATCTTTCAAGCGGAGAATCTCTGGTAAGACAAATCCTTTACGGAAAGAAATTTATGAAGAACGAATTCGGGAAGGAAAGTAAGATACTTTGGCTTCCTGATACATTCGGCTACAGCGCAGCTATGCCACAAATTCTTAAAAAATGCGGTGTTGATCATTTTGTTACCAGCAAAATAAGCTGGAATGATACAAATACCATACCGCACGACACATTTTATTGGGAAGGTATAGACGGAACGGAAATTTTGACCAATTTCATAAATGCACAAAGGTTTTCGGGCTACGGCGATAATGCAGTAAGAACAACCACTTATGTGGCACAATTGATTCCAACATATATTTTAGGCGCTTATGCCAGATACAGGGATAAGGAATACAACAACAGAACAATGGCTACATACGGCTTTGGAGACGGCGGTGGCGGACCCACCATGGAAATGCTTGAATATCAACGCAGAATGGAAAAGGGTTTACCCGGTTTTCCAAAAACAATGATTACAACCGCCAAGGAGCATTTGGAAACTGTTGAAAAGAATTTAACCGAAAACTCAGAACTGTTAGGCAGAGTTCCCAAATGGGTTGGCGAGCTTTATCTCGAGTATCACAGGGGTACTTATACTTCTATAGCTAAAAATAAGCGTAATAACAGAAAATCTGAATTTGCTGTAGCAAAGGCGGAATTTTTATCTGCCGTTAATTCATTGGTGCTTGGCAAAAAATATCCTAAGGAAGAAATAGATGAAATTTGGAAACTTATATTACTTAATCAATTCCACGATGTATTGCCCGGTTCTTCTATTGAGGAGGTTTATAAAGACAGCGATAAGCAATATGCAAAATTGCTTGAAGACTGTGCCGGTATTATAAACGGAGATATTGATATTATTTCAAAAAATATTTCTTCAAACGGCGGATTGCTGGTTTTCAATGCAAACTCAACGGCTGTAAGTTCCAATGCAGTCTTAAACGGAAAAACTGTTGAGGTAAAGGAAATACCGGCACACGGCTGGAAAGTTGTTAATCCAAATGAACTTCCTAAACTTAGTGTAACGGTAAAAAACAATATTGTAGAAAACAGATTTTATAAAATAGCTTTTGACAGTGATGGCAATATTATATCTTTCTTCGATAAAGAAAATGAACGTGATATTGTAAAGCCCGGTCGCAAATTTAACGAATTTATTATTTTTGAAGATTTGCCGCGTGATTATGATAACTGGGAAATCAGCGAATACTATAAGAGCAAGAGTTGGAAGTTTGGTGAGCTTGAAGGATTAGAGAATGTTTATGACGGGAGCAGAGCAGGTATTTGTATAAAGCGAAAGTATTTAAATTCAACATTAAAGCAGAATATATGGCTCTATTCTGAACTTGCCCGTGTTGACTTTGAAACTGAAATTGATTGGCACGAGCATCACCAAATTTTAAAGAGCTTTTTCCCGATAAACGTTTATACAAATAAGGCGGTTTATGATATTCAATTTGGAAATGTTGAAAGAAATACTCATCAAAATACAAGTTGGGATGCAGCTAAGTTCGAGGTATGTGCACATAAATGGGCGGATCTGTCTGACGGCAGCTACGGTGTTAGCCTTATTAACGACTGTAAGTACGGACATAGTTGCATAGGAAGTGATTTATCACTTACACTTCTTAAATGCGGTACATATCCTAATCCTAATGCAGATCAAGGTAAGCATATATTTACTTATTCTATACTTCCGCATAAAGGCGATTTCCGCACAAAAACCATACCTGAATCATATTCCCTTAACCAACCGTTGGATGTGAAATTTATAGAAAAGCAGGAAGGTATTTTACCTGAAAGCTTTAGCTTTGTTTCTATAGACAGTGAAAATGCGGTTATTGAAACAATAAAACAGGATGAAGACGGCACGGGCACGATTTTAAGATTATTTGATGCCCATAATGCAAGGAGGAATGTTAAGTTAACCTTTGGCATTCCGATTAAGAAAGCTTATATTTGCGATATGCTTGAAAATTCAATTGAGGAAATTGCCGTGGTTGATAATACTGTTTCTTTGAATTTAAATAATTACGAAATATCAACAGTTAAAATAATTACAGAACGATTCGGTTTATACGAGGAGAATGAAAAATGATTTCTACACCTTATTTAGTTACTAATAACAAGCAAATTAACTTAGCTTATAGATTGGCAATTGCTACCGTTGCAGGAAATATTTATCCTTATAAAGCGGGAGTTTTAGAGGAAGTAAAGCCGTGTTTGCTAGCAGGTCTCGGTTATTCAACTCCGTGGACCCGTGATGCCGCAATGAATGTGTGGAATGCCGCAGGACTAATTTGTCCGGATGTGGCGCTTAATACATTAAAATCCGTGATGGGAAGAGATGAAAAAGGATACTTCATTGACGGAGAGTACTGGGACAGAATCATCTGGACGATTGGCGCATGGTGGCAATATTTATATACTGGAGATAGAGAGTTTTTGAAAATTGCTTATGAAGCTGTTTGTAATTCCCTTGAATACTTTGAAAATACAGAATTTTCAGAAGAACTGAATTTGTTTAGGGGACCTGCCTGTTACGGAGACGGTGTTTCGGCGTACCCAGATATATACGCAGCTCATAATTGGAGCGGAATTATCGAGTTTTCAAAACGAAACAGAGAACTTTGTGTTGATAAAGGTGTGGGAATACCTATGTATACTTTATCAACCAACTGTCTGTACTATTATTCTTATGTATTGGCGGATAAAATGGGCTGCGAGCTTGGATTAAAAGAAAAATATACAGGTAAAGCTCTAAAAATGAAAAATGCAATAAACAATACTTTTTGGAATGAAGAAAAAGGTACATACGATTATATTTGCGATAATTTTGGCGGATGTGAATCACAGGAAGGTCTTGGAATAAGCTTTGCCATACTGTTTGGGGTAGCGGATAATGATAAAGTCAAGAAAATAATAAAGAATCATAAAACAACAGAATATGGAATGCCCTGTGTTTATCCGAGTTTTCCCAGATATAATACACCTGACGGTATGGGATTCGGAAGACATAGTGGGACGGTATGGCCACATGTGCAGGGATTTTGGGCAGATGCGGTATTGAAAGACGACAGAAGTGATTTATTTGATAAGGAGCTTATGCTTCAGACTGAAAATGCTTTGAGATTTTATCAGTTTGCTGAGATTTATCACCCAATTAGCGGTGAAATGTACGGCGGCGTACAGGAAAATGACGGCAAAGGCATTGCATACAATTATTGGGATTGCAAGCCGTGCCAGACATGGAGTGCTACTGCGTTTTTAAGAAATATTTATATGGATTTTGTGGGATTGAAATATCGTGAAAACGGTATTGAATATGTGCCTTCGGGTACAGAACTTGCGGATAATATTTCTTTATATAATCTTAAATATCGCAGTGCGGTAATTAACATTAATATAATCGGAAAAGGAAAGGAAATTAAATCATTTAGCATTGACGGAATAGAATCAAAACCGTTTATAAGCAATGAACTTTACGGTACGCATAATATAGAGATTGAATTGAAATGATGAAAAAAACTTGTATAAAAAATGCTGACGTTGTAATTCCAGGTGAGATACTTAAAAATAAATACTTACTTATTAAAAACGGCAAAATTGCAGATATTTGCAATAATCCGGTTTCTGCAGATGATGTGATTGATGCCGGAGGCAAATATATTTTGCCTGGATTTGTGGATATTCATGTTCACGGCGGAGGCGGTTCTGATTTTATGGATGGCAGTGAGGAAGCTTTTTGTAATTCGGTCAAAGCACATTTAAAGCATGGTACTACCACGCTGTTACCTACAGCTATGACAGCATCCGAAAAAGATTTGTTGTGTTTTTTGAAATGCTATAAGGATTTTAAAAATAATAGCAGTTTGTCCTGTATTACTCCCGGTGTTCATTTGGAGGGTCCGTATTTCTCCGGAGCAAATTCCAAAAGCAGTGGTGCACAACCGAGTAATTTGCTAAGATTGCCGGATGAAAATGAAATAGATGAAATATTGAATTTTGCCAACGGTGATATTATTAGATGGGATGCGGCACCCGAACTTGACGGTATTGAGATGTTTGCCGATAAAATGAAAAAAAACGGAATACTTTTTTCTATTGCACATTCTGCCGCAACAAGCGAGGAAGCACAAAACGGAATCGATATCGGCTTTTCTCATGTTACACATTTTTATAATGCCGTTACAACATATCGAAAGGAAGGGCAAAGGGTTCTTGCGGGTGTAGTAGAGGCGGCATATCTTAACGATAATGTATGTGTAGAATTGATTTGCGATGGCAGACATATTCCGAGGGATATATTGAGACTTGCTGTAAAAATTAAGGGTATAGATAAGGTTATGGCAATAACTGATGCTATGCGTATTGCAGGTACTGATATTAAATGCGGAAAGCTTGGCAGCATTGAAAACGGTACAGATGTAATAGTTGATGACGGAGTTGCAAAGTTGCCCGATTTATCCTCGTATGCAGGGAGCATTGCAACGATGGATCGTTGCCTTAAAGTATTATGCCTCAATTATGGTTTTTCATTAACAGATGCCTCGGTTATGCTTTCAAAAACACCTGCAAATTATATTGGAATAGGCGAAACAAAAGGAAGCATTGAGATTGGTAAGGATGCAGATATACTAATGGTTGACAAAGGCCTTAATGTTGAAACGGTTATGCTTCACGGAAATATTATATATTAACAAAACCGCAGATCTTGGTTGCAGTATAAAAATACTTAAGGATTGCCTAATAAATGAAAAATATTTTAAAAATTGCAAAATCAGGTTTAAAACTTGGTGATAAAGATTTTTATTTAGCTTCGGGTGATATTCATTATTTTAGAATTCACCCGAATGATTGGAAACATAGATTGGATTTAGCTAAGGATTTTGGCCTTACTGCAATTCAGGTCTATGTCCCATGGCATTTGCATGAACCGAAAGAGGGAGAATTCGACTTTTTCGGTGGAGTAGGCGAGTTGAATTTAAGGGGCTTTTTAGAGCTCGTTAAAGACTCAGGTTTAAAAATTATGTTCAGACCGGCACCGTTCATATGCTCCGAATGCGATTTAGGAGGACTTCCCTCATGGCTTTTAAAAAGAAGGGGAATTGCTCTTCGCAGCAGGGATGAAAAATATATTGATCCGGTTAAAAACTATTATCAAAGGCTTTGCAAGGAATTTGTTCCGTATCTTTCAACAAACGGCGGTCCGATAATAGCAGTTGCACTTGATAATGAATACGGCGGTTACGGAAATGATAGAGAATATCTTATTACATTACGTAAAATTCTTACTGATAACGGAGTTGATGTACCGTTTTATACAACGGACGGTCTCAGCGGTTTAATGACGGTCAACGGAAGTCTTGAGGATTGTTGGCATGGAATAAATTACCGCTCAACACCGGATATGACTGAAAAAGCAATGGAGGTTTTAGAAACCAACCGTCCCGGTTTCCCGTTGTTTGTTGGAGAACTCTGGGTAGGTCAATCTGTTATTTGGGGTGAAAATTTCAAACCAAGATCAGCAAAAGAAACCGCAGACGCTTATAGGATAGCGCTGAATAAAGGTGCGTATGTTAATTTTTATATGTTTGCGGGCGGTACAAATTTTGGATTCACATCGGGTTCTACATACGGCTCACCGTTTTTGCCTTCCGAAGATAAAAACTATCCGCGATTTTTGCCTTATGCAACTTCTTACGATGTTGATGCTTTGATCGGCGAAGACGGAAATCCGACTGAAAAATATTATCTTTGCAGAGATGTATTGGATGAATATTTAGGCAAGCTGAAAAGAGCGCACAATCTGCCTAAAAGAAAATCACAAAGCATTACAATAAAATTGACGCAGGCGGCAAATTTATTTGATAATCTGGATATCTTATCTAAAAAAACGGTGAAATCAATTCTGCCTACGACTATGGAGGAGCTTGATCAAAACTTTGGCTATGTTCTTTATACTACTGAGCTAAGGGGAAATAACAGTTGGTCAAGGCTTGCTTTAGATAATTCCGTGCGTGATAGAGCAACTGTATATATGAATGGGAAATATAAATGCACATTTGACAGGACAACTGACAATAATGCTGTCGACTTTTCAGTACCTTCCAAAGGACTTAAAATTGAGTTTTTAGTGGAAAATATGGGTAGAAGCTGTACTGCAGAAAGTTGGGAAGAATACAAGGGGATTGTAAAACCCTCTATAACCGAAAATTGCCGCAATTCATTCAATTGGGTTCAAATTTCGCTTCCATTAGATAATATTTTGGGATTAAGGTATCAATCGCTTTCTTCACGTAATGCTTGTGACAATATGCCGGTTTTTCTAAAGGGTGTTTTTGATGCAAAAGCGGGTGTAGATACATTTGTATCACTGAACGGCTTTACACACGGGTGTATTTGGGTGAACGGTTTTAACATAGGGCGTTATTGCGATAACGGACCACAAAAAACACTTTATATTCCCGGCTCGCTATTAAAAGAAAATAATAATGTTATAGAAATTTTTGATACCGAGTATAACGGCTCAACTTCGTTTGTTGAATGTAAAGAGTCACATGTTTTTCAATAGTAAATATTATTTTGCTATGTTATAATTAAAGGATAATGGTATGATAAATATTTTAAAGCATCCTGACGATATTAAAGTTTATTGCGAGGAAAAAGATGAAACAGATGCTTTTGTTGAAATCAAAGTTAGTAATAGAAGGATGTTTGTAAATATTACTGCCCAAAATAGCAGACCACGGTTTATTTGTATGCGCTGGAACCATATTATTACAGCTCCGACAAGAATAATGGGTGATAAGTGGGAACGAAGCTACGGTAATATGGAGTGGCATTCACTTAACGGGGAAATTTTTATGCCATGGTATTTTATTGCTAATTGCGGGAATAAAACTGTTGGCTGCGGAGTTATGACGGGTTGTAATAGTTTTGTCAGCTTTCAATGCGACCAAAGAGGTTGTACTGCGTGGTTTGATGTGCGTTGCGGCGGAACAGGCGTTGAATTGAACGGAAGAACTCTACTTGCTGGTGTTATTATATGTGAACGTTATGAAGATATATCACCGTTTAAGGCGGCACAGAATTTTTGCCGTCTTATGTGCAAAAATCCTCGGTTGCCGAAAATTCCTGTATATGGTAGTAATAATTGGTATTATGCTTACGGAAACAGTAGCCGCAAAGATATTTTAAGGGATGCCGATATAATATCTGAGCTTGCCGGTGAAAATGAAAATAAGCCGTTTATGGTTATTGATGACGGGTGGTCTGTAAATCGATGCAAAGGACCTTGGAAACCAAATGAAAAGTTCGGTGACATGGAAGAAATTTGCTGTGAAATAAAAAAACGTGGCGTTCGTCCCGGCATATGGTTTAGACCCTTGTTCGATTTAGAGGCACAAAATAAGCATCCCGAATGGCGAATAAAAAAACCGTCGGGCGCTTGTATGGATGAGAATTACATAAACACAGAGGATGGTTTTTTAGGATATCTTGATCCTACCGTTACTGAAGTAAAAGAACATTTGAGGAAGATTATTAGGAGGATTAAAGCTTGGGGTTATGAACTAATCAAGCACGATTTTTCGACATTTGATATATTTGGAAATTTCGGTATCAATCTAAACGGCATGGTCACGCCCGATTACGGTTGGACATTTCACGATAAGACTAAGACAAGCGCGGAAGTTATACTTGATTTTTACAGACTTCTTCGTGAGGAAGCGGGTGAAATGATAATTATAGGTTGCAACACAATATCACATCTCTCTGCTGGTATATTTGAACTTTACCGTGCAGGTGATGATACAAGCGGTAAAGAATGGAGCAGAACCCGAGCTTACGGAATAAATGCGTTGGCATTCAGAATGTGCCAAAATAATGCTTTTTATAAGGTCGATGCAGATTGTGTCGGAATTATAAAAAATATGATTGATTGGAAATTAAACCGACAATGGCTCGACTTGTTGGCAAAAAGCGGAACTCCATTATTTGTTTCTATACAACCCGATTCCCTTACCAAAGAAATAAAAAAAGATCTAATAGATGCGTTGAGAATTAATGCAATTCAGCAGAATTCTGCTGAACCGATTGATTGGCTTTATAACAATCAACCTGCTATTTGGATGATTGACGGTAAAATAAAGGAATATGATTTTGTTATGGATTCTTATCCTGTGCTTTTGGGTAGAACTGTTCAACCTTATTGATTTTATTTTTCTGATTGATGAGAATTATTTTCCATTTAAGATCCCGAAAACTATTACTATTGCTTTTTATTATCGAGCGTAAAAAAAAGAAAATGCTTTTGCCTAAGAGAAAGCGAGCGGTTGCTTTCTGATTTTGAAAACGTTGATGATAAAATAGAATATGTATCTACATTTACAGTTATTGACGATGATCATTTAATTACCTCTGTTAAAAAAAAGCACATTCATCTGGGTGAATTCATATTAAAAAATATTTTTAAAAATTTTAAATATAAAATAGAAGCCGTATTAGTTGATTGTTTTGTGTGACACCTATAACCCATTCACAAATTTTCTCAAAAGAAACACCGTAGGGGTTAGAGCACATTTTAGGATAAGCTTTCAAATCGTTAATATCGTTGGCGTAATTAGAATGGTAAAGGTTGTAATACAGCTATGAAAATATCAACCGAAATATAATCTGCAGCCAATATAATAGGAGAAGAAAGGGCTATTGAGTATATTGCTAAGGCAGGATTTGACGCATGGGATTTTTCAATATTTGCGATGTGCAAATATGATTGGGGCAGAAAAGCCCTTCTGGAGAACAACTATCCGTTAGCGTCAAATAATTACCTGGCGTTTGCACGGAAACTGAAGAAAATCTGAAACGATTGCGGAATTATCTGCAATCAGTCTCATGCGCCGTTTCCGTCTTCATGTCCTGAAATTCGTTCCTACTTTAAGCGGGCGATTGAATGTACCGCAGAAGCAGGCGGAAAAATTTGCGTAATACATTCCGATAATGATAAGTCTGCACAGGAAATGCAGAAATGTATCTGGAACTGTTACCCTTTGCAAAGGAATGCGGAGTGAAAATAGTGAATATTCCGTCCAGGTTGAACTTGGGCGGTCAAGGTGTTCAGTATTTCGCGGAATACTCAGTCATATTTTTGTTGATTTCGAAAAGATAGTCATCAATCATATCAAAAAGACAGGATAGATACTTTTATAGGAATATTGCAGATCGATCTCATCTGGTTTGTATATCTAAAATTACTCTTATAAGATTCTATTTAGATCATTTCAAAAGGATAGTCATCTTTTCATACTAAGCATCGGCAGTTTATATCAGAACGAATTTCGAAAAGGTAGTAATAGGTCGATTAAAATCTCTGAATTTAAATAAGGTGTCAAAGCCACCCTAGCTGACGGAAGAATGGATGTCGTTTTGGAATTTTATATGGGAAGATACTTCGGTTGCCGCCATGAAGAATTTGTTACTTTAAGAGTTGACCAAATTGAAAAGGCAATAGAATACCGCCAGTTGCATTTAAAGAACACAAAAGGCGGTCGTGAAAGATATATACCGGTTTATACCGATATGCAGATGAAGATATTAAATCGTGTTTTGGATTATGCAAAGAAAAACGGAAAGCTATCAAGGGATTATGTTATCTGCGATAATCACAAAAACAGTGTTAAAAGAGAACTGAAATCCTTGGAAAATCGGACGAATAACCATAAGCAAAAATTTACAGACCCCAAACGTGCAGAAGAAGTCAGACCCGGCAAAAAGCCGAGGCATAAATCTATTCATTGGCACAGTCTTAGGCATTTATATTATCAGGAAACTAGGGCCTACTTGATAGCCGAAGGTAAACTTACAATGGAACAAATTGAGGACGAGCTTTCAGAAAATATCGGTCACAGCAGATGGGATGCAAACAATTGTTATTCAGCCGACCTTGTGAGAATTAAAAGAAAATGAAAATTTTACACTTTTATACTTGACAAATTGTAATTTTTATGATGTATATTATGTAAACTTAATATGATTATTGCTGTGAGAGTTTGTTTGAACACAGGGACCTGTGGCGCATCATTTCTGCGTGTCAGGTATGTTGAAATACATACTGGTTTTTTTTGAGAAATGAGCAATATCTAAGACCTGTGTATCAACATACTTTTGTTAATTCAAGCAACATTAAGATTTTTGACACTCGTCTTAGGATGGGTGCTTTTTGTTTTATATTTGGGCTATTAAGACAAGATCACCTTTCATTGCTGGTGTTGTAAAAAGAAATATTAAGTTAATTTTTCTGCGTGCTTGGAAGGAGGATGCTTATGGGATATGCACGCAAAGATGTTGAAGCAACAAAGCGGATGGCCAAACGGTTTGTTCGTTATCAAGAGGGCGCTGAATTATATAGTCTTGGTCTCACTAAATTTCAGGAGTTGGCTAAGGAGGCTAAGGCAGTTTATAAGATAGACAAAGTAGCCCTTGTAAACTGTGAAATTTTTGAAAAGTATCTTGAAACATTCCGAAGTGCATAATTTGCAGTTTGCTTGAAATAACTTTTTTGTAACACATCATTGACAAACCTACATATATGGAAAAAATACAAATACATGTGGATATATTGCATTTACTGTCCTTTTGTGAAAGTGTATAATTGATTTGTAAAAACGTAAAGAATATCGAGCAATTTCAATAATAGCATAACGGTGTTGTATGGTTTTTATTGTTTTGCTTCAGTCTGTATGTCATGAATGAGTGGATTTAATTTGGTAGCGAAATTCTCCGGGTGATAATTCATATCTTTTTTTGAACGCACGAGAAAAATGGGAATAATCATAAAAACCGGATGCAACAGCAATGTCAGTATTCGAAAAATCAGAGTGCATAATCATCCACTTGGCTTTCTCTAATCGATAATTATTCAAATAAGATATGGGAGAAACTCCGGTTTTGGTTTTAAAAATTTTGTACAAGTAAGTTCTATCAATATTTAAAAAGTTTGCAATATCAAGTACATTAATGTTATTTGAATAGTTATCGGATATAAATGTTACCGCTTTTTTAAAATATATTCCTTGAGAAGTTAAAATATCATATTCTTCTCTTTTGTTGTTTTTAGATATGCAATCCATTATAAGATAAAGATAGCCTATAATTTTATATTCATTCGTAGGGTTTGATTTACCTGCCTCATAAAGCGAGAATAAGTACTGTAATATACTCTGGTCACCTTTATACAGGTACTTAAATGTTCTGCTTCTTAAACCGAGTCCAACGTCACTAAGAATTTTTAAATGTTCGGGACCGTTGATAACCATAAAAATGTATTGAATAGGATTATTGCCTTGAGTGGTCCAACTGGTTATAACATTTGGTGCAGTTAAAAAGGCATCACCTGCTTTTACCTGATTAATAACACCGTCAATTATATAAGCTCCGTCACCTTTTGTTACAAATGATAGTACATAATTATCGTAAACGTGGGGCACGGAGTTAACCTTTCCTAAAGCGCTTAACATACCGCATTGGGTAATTCTTAATCCGTATTCATATGTATTGTCAATGTTATATATTTCAAGGTTATAATTCAAAATATGCGCCTTCTTTTTTGTGTTTTAGGTGTATTTTTAGTATAACCATATTTTAAAAAAAATCAAGCATATGCCGTAAATTTACACAATCCAAGCAACAAATTTACAATAATGATTGTGTGTGTTGCTGTATAATAGTGAATAGAATAGATTATTGATTAATTATGCCGTATGTCAGTGATTTTGCGTAATTTGTATTCTTTAATATTAAGTAAGTGATCTAAAAAATAGGTAGAAGGGTGATATGCAGAAAAATCTTAATAACTTGTTTTTTGCTACAGGGTAAAACAAAATTTAT
>ERZ773178.894-NODE-894-length-34355-cov-8.714927_pt1 | contig 34355 bp, 36 predicted proteins | sample MGYA00580533_ERZ773178 | MGnify/ENA primary metagenome ERZ773178 (study PRJEB29015, sample SAMEA2737859) | human gut metagenome | biome: human gut; feature: human-associated habitat; material: faeces | place: China | collected 2012 ...
ATGATAGCAAGGATTATTTCCAAAATCTCCCTTGTAACCTCTCTTTGATTTGGTTATAGAAGTATTGATTCCATAATGAACTGATAAAAGTTGTTTTACTTGCATTAATAATTTCTTAGAAGACGATGTCAGTACTATTTGCTCTTCTGTACAAGACCCATCTGCAGAATATAGCCCTTTCAATAAGGAATCAATATAATCTTTAGGTTTCCTCATCAACTCATCAGGTATAAACTTTTCTAAAGCTGAACATCTCTTCCCAAACAAAGAAACTATATGTTTATTCAATTCACTATTCTTTAGTAGACTTGTATTATAAGAAGGCTTAACAACTTCTGTATTACAATTTCCAAATCCATCTACTATATTCTTAAAATAATCTTGAATATCAAGCTCTTTAAAAGAGTGAGTTACATAACCTACTCCGTTAGAAACTCCACCATCTCCAATCATCCAACCAATAACCATTGCTTCACATCTCTCTTTATCAGAGACATTTCCGCCAATAATCATTGGTTTAGGAACTTCTATACAATCTCCTACTTCAGGAACTTTAAACATTCTTACTAGCTTAACAGGATTCTTATCATTTTCTCTTCTCTTAGAGAGTCTGAGAACTGAGTCATACACTTGACTGTCATTTGCTGACTTTATCCACCTTAATGTAGAAATTTTGTGATTAGGTGTTATTATCATCTCAACTCCTGATCTTGTGGTTACCTTTACAACAGGAGCTTCTGAATATGAAAATACCTTCTTGACCTTCGTTAATCCATTATGAGAAAATAATTCATCACCTTGCCTCAAATCCTCTATCTTTTTCAATCCATTAGTAGTAGGTATCCATGTACCTTCTATAACGCACTGAAATTGATCTGTACCGAACGCAACCACATTGACAATCTGAGCAAACTCTGACATAAATTGTCTATATTTAGAAATTCTCGTTTGATGTGGAGGAGGTGGTGGAACTATTTCAAGTGTAAACACATGCGTATGATAACGCACATTATCCTTCTCACCATCAAACCTGAAACAAGAAAATCCTCCTGAGTCACCTATTATTGAAAGGTCTAAGAATAGAGAATGAGGTCTTTCAGGATACATTATATTTTGAAGAATCAGATAATCTGCAAGCTGAATATCATCGCCATTAGATAAAGAAATGATATTTTGAGAGAAAATGTCAGGTTCATCTTGGAAATAATTCATTCTCAAGATGTTGATGTCCTGTAAGAATCTTCCCTTAATTTGAGTAGGTACTCCACAATGGTTTTGAAGTGCAAGATTAATATTTGTTTCAAAGAATCTCTTAATTGAGACAGGTACTTGCAAAAAGTACTTTTCAGCAAGACCAGTTCCTTCCATTCCAAGAGCTTGAATAATCTGCTGTTTCTGTTCTTCGGATTTAACTATTCTTGGTTCTTGAGTAGCTGTTCCTGAGAAAACAGTAAAAGTCTCTTTTGAGTAATTCTGAGGTTTAATTTTATAACCTACAGCTCTAATGTGATGAGCATTCGGATCATTCTCTACTGCCGCTCTTCTTTGTTCAGCGAAAGCTGATTGATAAGATGCTGATGAAATCAACATTGCAAGAGCATCTACTGTTCCATCAGGTCTACCGAAACGAGTTACTAGACGGTCCAATAACTGAGAATAAAGAAATGTAACTTCTTCATACTCTTGAGCTACACCAGTTCCTACACCACCTCTAAAGTTCGCCTCATCAAGGATGAATATAATAACGTTAAGTCCGGTTTGATGTGTCTCAGCACTAGCATAGTCTATCTGAAATCTCTGAGCAGGAAATTGAATTGAGGATTTCAACTCCGTATTCATTGGCATATTTTCTTTAAACCACTTACAATTCTTAAATACATTATAAAGTAGTTTAAATCCTGACTTCTCTGCCATTTTCAATGACACGGAAAAATAAAATCCATACAAATCAGAATTTTGAGCAATACCTAATTCCTTTCTTGGATCTCCATTAAGAAACCAAATATAAACTCTATATGCTGTATAATAAGCTGAGAATGTACTCTTACCGCCACCTAAACTTCCATCAATAATTAACTCTGAACACTTTTTAGGAATCTTTTTCTCCTCATCAATCCAAAACTGATAAATATCACTATCATCACAGTAGTCTTTTCCACAAACAAACTCTCGGAAAGAGACAGGAATCTTCTTTTCCGAGAGCAATATCTTCTCTACTGATTCTATAACTTTCGAGATGTTATCCATACCGAGTCATTTAGATATCTCTTCCTCAAAATCATCTTGAGCTTGAGTTTTCTTTTGCAGAACTCCTTTCAGAGTATCCAAAAATAATTTCTTATCGGCAGGAGTTTCGAGATTCTTGAGAAGTTTTACTACCTCTTTTTCTTCTTCACTCAGAGCAGGATATTCAGCAAGTAATGCCTTTCCTTGAGCTACTTTTCTCTGCACTTCTACAGAATTGATAATCATCTTCTGCATCACTTCAAGTGCTTCAAGCAACTCTTCAGACTCCATCGACTCAAGGTCAACTTCATACTTATCAATAAGCTTCTCTACCAACTTCTTATGCAAATCACTTATCTGATTTACCGTACCTGACAGCAAATGTACACCACCTATCAAATTGGCAGCGAGATTGATTTGCAAATACCGCTGAGCTTCTTCAATATTCTGAGCATTCAGAACACCTTCCTTTACTGCTACTAACAGTGCGTTTTCTTTTTGTTCCATTACAAATTGATTAAGTCCTTAATTATTTTATACAATACGTCAGTGGCATTTCTTCTATCTTTTAAGAATTCAGGAGCAGCAGGAGTTGGTTTCCTCTCATAAGCTCTTAAGAATACTAAGATATCAGTTGCATCTTTCTTTGCTATTCTCTTAACAGTGAAATCTACTTCCCCTGACAAATAATGTGCATATTTAACACAAGCTGCTGGTAAATCAAGACTTTCAACATCGATATCGCATCCAGGTTCTTTATAACCCAAATCGTCCTCTGTTTTAGTCTCTCTTGTCCATCGATAAATATTATTACCGATTTCATTACGAGCTTGTGTATAGATATAATTATATGCATCTCTATCAGAATCAAATCCTTTTCGCCTGTCGAGAATTACGGAGAATGTTTGAGCTTTCAAATCATTCCTCCATGACATATAAGCAGAAAAATGCTTGTTAATGACTATATCAATTACCTTATAGACCTCCTGTACATGGGAGTTACCCATCTCTTCCTCATCACAAAGTAAAAACTCATAAAGGATATCCTTATTAATCTTTATTTTGTAATTGTTAATTTTTTCCGAATCGTTCATAAAATGACCTTAATAAGATTTCTATTCCATATTCATCTTTTAAAGCTTCTTGAGCGACCGGACTGTAAAAGTATTGAAATATCTTATGATGATATCCCTTAGCTCTTACTGCCGAATCAAACTTCTCCTCTGAGACAAAGAAATCCTTTATCATCACTGATACTGAATTCTTTATATCTACTATCGGATAGAGCATAATCTGATGAATAACTTCCTCAGGATCTTCTCTTTTAATAGTAGCAAGTATGAACTTCTTAAGAAGTTTTAATGATGTCTTCAATGATACAGGACCTGCGAGTTCGTAATGCTCAAGAATAGATAGAGCATCTCTCATATGTCCTTTTGATTTAAGTGCTAATGCATCAAGCTCATTTTCAGTTATCTCGATACCTTCTTCATTTGCAACTACTCTTGCTCTTTCTTTAACAAGATGCAAAGGTACTGTACCAATATCAATAACAACTGAACGTGATTTGATAGTTTCAAGAACTGCATCTGTTGTAGTGAACACAAAGAATGTATCTTTTACACCCTCTTCAAGAACTTTAAGTAAAGCTGACTGAGCTGCCTTTGATGCCGTATGAACCTCATCAAAATTAAGAACACGTCTACCTTTAACAGCAGAAGAAAATATCGTGTCCATATCTCTAATCTGATCAACCGACCCTACACGAGTAGAGTCGTACTCAATATAAGTTCTTGAGTTCTGCATCTGTGCTTCTTTGCAAGCAGGGCATTCTTCTCCTCGCTTACATACATCACCAGTCTTCTTGAATGTTTCACAATTAACAGCTCTACCAAACAATCTACTTAATGTAGACTTTCCTGAACCATATGAGCCTAACAATAAAATTGACCTTACTTTTACCCCCTCAGCCATAGCTATTCCTTTAAGAGCTGCAACTGCCCCTTCTTGTCCTACTACTTCTGAAAAGGTATATGGTCTGTGACTTGTAGCTAATGACATAACTTATTTTCTTATTTAATACGTCAATCTTTACGTTTGTTATTAAATCTTACTTTATCCCTTATTATCTTTTCAACATTTACACCTCTGACGGTAAGCTCTGTAAGAGTTCCTATCAACACATCTGCTAACTCTTCCTCAACTTCAGTATAATTTGGCAAATGCTCTGACGGATGAAATTCAGAAGCTTGTTTAACTTCTTCTACTTCTTCATATAAAGATTTAAGGTTAGCATGTCTTTCGTCTAAATCAGATGTTATACTAACCTTACCTCTTCGAACAGCTGATACCATTGCTGTCCTTGCGTACTTATTTAAGTCAATCATTTCTTATAATCCGGATAATAATCATACACTGTTCTTAGAAACTCTTCTGAAACATCTTTGTGACCAGGTGCCGGCTTTGTTATCTTCACACTTTTTCCATTCTGAACCAACCATTGTCTAAAAGAAGCTACATTCTTAAGACCTGTTGTGTCATCATCTGCAATTATAATGTAATTATCGAACAATGATAATAATAGCTTTCTTGCAGTTGCATTACCTCCAAGCTTTGTAACTCCTAAAACATTTGTGTCTCCTTGAGTAGCCATCAACATAAGTTTCTTTGACATAAAGTCAGAAACTCCCTCAGTCAAAAAACAATGATTTATATTCAAATCAACTGATGCCAATCCTACAAGTCCTAAATCATCAAAATAAGTTATCTTTCTTTTAGAAACTTGAAGCCTTAACATATCAAACTTATAATCCCCTACTTTCTCTTGTACTCGATAAAGTGGTTGCATTACAGTTTCATAATATGGCAAGGCTTCTAACTTTAATCCCTTGATAGTATGACCTTGATCAAATAATCTACTTAATAATCTCCAGTTCATTTACAGTTAAATTTACTTTGACCCTCAACAATAACTCCATTCGCAACATACTGTTGAGTATCTTTTAAGAAAAGGTTAAATCCTACACCTTGATACGATGAAGAAACACCTTTCACATTAACAAACCGTAAACCTTTTCTAATTTCTTCAGAAGCATCAAAATTAGCAAATGCTTCCATGAACTGACAAACTGTCAAATCATTACTACCTTGCAAGAATGATAAAGCAGGTAAACTCCAACATCTTGATTTCAGTTGTTTATCTGATTTGTAAAGCCATGCTCCATACTCCTTAGGAATAACTAAATCTTGACAATCATTCCAAACAATTGAAACCTTATTAACTGTTTTACCATCAACGAACCAATTAACATTGGATTCTACGTTGACAATAACCGGCGTACCTTGAATGTTAAGACCGATGTCAAGTGGGAACACATCAAGATAAAGAGCAGACTCGCGAGGGCGAACAGATAAAACAGAATTATCAGATGATATAACAATCTTCTCATTTTTAATGGTTAAAAGCTGACCTACTGATGAATAAAGCGTAGCTATTCGATTTGCAAGAGTCCAACAATACTTCAATTGATTATCATCACAAATCAAATCAAGAGTCTTAGAGCCATTCAAGAATCCTTCAATCCATGAAACTGACTGATTCACTTCATGCCTTAAAATGAACTCTGACAACATAATGAGTGCATTAGTTGTAGATGCCATTGAAGACATTCTTCCAAATTCATAAGCAAGAGGATCGACTTGGTATTTGTAAAGTCCTGTCTTAACAGGAACTACATCACCTTCACTTAATTCACTTGCTTTCTTATAAGACATTCCTTCTTCAGTAAAGACTTGCTGTGTTTGTTCTTCCGATAAAGAAAGTTGGGCACCATAATCAAAATCAACATCTACTAGATTGATTATACCTGACTGATTGCCAATCACTCTTGTCAGTTTATCTTTTGCAAGCACTGAATTCGATACCTGCAAATCTTCAATCTTAAATAATCTCTGATTACCTACTGCAACAAGAGTGCCCTCCCTTAATAAGGAAGTAGCACTCTGTTTAGTAACTTGTTTTAAGTTAGTTTCCATTATTTCTTCTTGTTTAATTCCACTTTCATCAAAGCAGTCGGTAAACAATCAAGACCAAACTTCATTTGTTTTCCAGTAATCAAAGAAATAACTCCTTTCTCTTTTCCACAGGTACAAATATTTGAAGACTCACGAGCAATGAGAACATTGTCAATATTGACCTCTTGTCTCAGTTTTGTTAATGGTATCTTCTTATCTTTCAACAGACCCTGTAAATACAGATACGGATTATACTTCATAGGAAGAACAAAATAACCGATAGTCTTTCCTGCTGTAATAAATACCGGCTTCTTTAAAGATTTATCAGTTATGGTTTCAAGAAGTACATCTTTCTTCACTCTTATCTCACCCTTGTAAGATATGCAAGCTGATGCAAACAAGTCATAAGGAAGAGAAGTTTCAAATCTGTAAATATTAAAGTCATTCACTTTGATTGTGTCTTCGACGAACTCTTTCTTAAAAGAAATAATCTTAACAGACTTCAACTCTCTCGAAACTTCATTTGCAAGTGACTCAATTATAGAATAAGCTTCATTTGAAGTAAATAAAGCGTCAACTACCTGAAAACCTGAAACTTCATAAGGAATATCTGCATCAGACTGCCAAAAGAAATTATGACCTGCAATTGAATGATAAATATCAACAAGTCTTTCTGACTTCTGCAAGAACTTAGCCATGAACGTGTGAGCTGTGTTATTCGGATTAAGAACACAATACTCAGCTGTTCTTCTTAACACGAATCTTACTCTTTGAACAGGTTTCAACTTAGGCAATGCAATAATGTCCTCTGAATTCTTAGAAGAAATGATAGGTCTTGCAAGACGATTCATTCGATGTTCCTTATCAGGACATCTTTCACAACCCTTCAATTCTCTAAATTCTCCTACAAGATTATCATTCTCATCAAGTTTGACATCTTTATAAATCTTAAGAGGGTCTTTAGATACACAAGAAGCATAACACTTAGTTTTTGCATCAGCAAAAGTCTTAAGACATCGTATATCCATTGGATTATCAAGTATCTTTCCTTGCTCTGCAAGTCTCACTAAACGTCTTGCACGAGGTATGTAAGAACCCATCAAGTCAATGTGAATTCGATGTGAAATGGAAATATAATGTTCAGGATTTCGTGCTTCAAAGAACCAATCCTTATTGACTATCTTCTTAAGATTATCTACAATCTCTTTGGTTGCAAATGATCTTAAAGAGTAAACCGGAAGATTCTGAGAAACTATGTTATCATACATCCATTTTGTTGCAGACCTTCCGAGGTCAATTATTGACTGTTCGATGAATGTTGAATATCTAAATCCATTCACCTTGAAGAATACATTATGTTCCCTAAACTTCTCGTACCATTCATCAGTCAACCAATGTTCACCCTCATAAGACTTTCTTGCTGATTTACGTTCAAGATACTCAATTGGAGTAAGATTATAATGAACAAGAGGTGTCACCTTAAGACGGAATGGGAAATTTCCGTTCTCCATTGCTGCTCTTTGTTTGTAGCGGTCAACAAAGTCACAAATCCATTGAAAATCCTCATCCTCTTCATATCCTGTAAAGATTCCTCCTACTTTGATGTCAGTAAGACGGGCGTGGACCATATCATCCATGAAATTAGTGAGTGCTTCCTCAGAAAGACATTTATTCAGAAGATTATTCTGAATTCGAGGTGATATACCTTCCATCGGAGCAGAAATTCTATTTGAACCTACGAGTTTCATCATTCGAAGAGCGTCAACATCACGACCAAGTTCCTCCATTCTCATGTTTATGAACGTAACTTTTGGATAAATCTTCATAAAATCATAAAGAATACCCTTATAGTCCGTCACATAATTACAGTTAAAACTGAAAGGTTTCATTTTATAACCTGCAGAATACTTCTTTGACTCTCTCGCTTCCCAAAGAATTCTCTCTTTAGACTTCTCAACCCAACCTCCTGTGTTGTGAGATACCCATCCATGAATAGAATATGCATGACTGTCCTCTACCTCAATATCATACATTTGCTCTTTTTCTCCATCTTCGATATCAACGATTTGAATAAATTCAAATCTCTTCGCATCCTCAATATCATCAAGTAATTCCTTATCATAGAATTCCATCCCCTTCAACAAAGGCCTCTTCGAGAGCCAATGCATTTTAGTAGTCCATCCCATGACTACTTTTCTCAAAGAGTCATTATTCTTTCTTGTGAATCTGTTAAACTCTTTATTAGAGAGATACAAATCTTTAATTCTGCTTTCAAATGTCGGCAGATATTCAACATCCCACTCATAAGGAACTCTCTGCAATAATAAGTTTCTCTTCCTCTCTAATCTGAACCCAATTTCATCCTCAAATATCTGTTGATTCTTTTCACCAACTATGACAACATCATAAGTAGCTTCTGAGTTCTTAATAAACTCTCCATCTTTCTTGAAATGCTCACCTTCATCTCTATCAGATGGATAGATAGATGCTACTATTCCAAACATTGATAACATCTTTACTACATCTTCTATCAAATCATAATTAACAGAAGAGTAATAAATTGAAGCTTTTCCACTCTTATTAAGAGATATTCCTCCATCAGAATCAAATAACCCTTGCAATAAACATTTCGCAGTTTCTTTGTCTGAATTAAAGAACTTTTCAGGAATTCTCTTAGATTTAGCAGTCTGGTGCTTCAATCCAATGGCAATCAATTCTTTCGTTATCTTATCAGAATAACAAACAGCCGCACTGCAATCATCTGTTTTCTTAGAATAATGCCATTTATCACACAACCTTTCGAACTCACCATCAATAGATGAACTTATATCAAAATTAGGGAAGTCAACTTCAATAGTCTTTTTATCCGGATAGAACATACCATCACCTATGATAAGTCCTATCAAATAAGCATAATCAGTTTTGAAACTGCCAAAAGCTTGAGTTCTATCATAAACTAAAAAATCCCCCTCTTTCAAATCATAAGCCCTCTTATATCTCAACTTACCATTCTCTATAGTCAACATCAAATGCGTGTCTGCTACTTTTAAAATCTGATGATTGAAGAGTTCTATCTTCTTTAAAATTTTAGGTTCTATAGTTACCTTATTAAGAACTTTAAATTTATTTTCAGATAATACAACATAATCACCTACTTCAAAGTCCTCAATTTTAGTCAATCCTTCAGTAGACTTAATTAATGTTCCAGCAGGTAAACAATAATTTCCTTCAGCACAAAAAGAACAAGCACCTGCAGCAGAACAGTTGTGTATACTACAACCGTTAGCGATTAATTTCTCAAGTTTAGGCACAGTTAAATCATAAACTTCACCCTCTACCTCTTCAATTGAAATTATCTCATCATAAAAGAAATCAGGGTAGTCAATACCCATCTTCTTAGCCAATTCCTTAGTAAAGGAATTTCTTCTTACTGCCGCAAAAGCTCTAGACCTTTGTTCCGTTGAAACCTCTCTTCCATAAATAATAGCTCTTATGGTTTCTATGTCGAACGGTAGCTTCTCTTTAGAATTTGTGTTCCTACAATAAGCCTTCTTAAGAACTCCCAAATCATTAAATTCTGAAAAATACTCAGAAGATACATTCAAACACCAGTGATCGTTATCAGTTTCTTTAAACCCAAGCTCGTCATCAGCAACTCTATGCTTTTTATAATAATGCTTAGTTGTAGGAATGCCTACAAATAACAAGAACTGTTGAACATCATTGATGATATGCTCATGACAACTATCAAATGTTACTTTACTCAATCCATTATTTGTAGATGAACAACCATCAGCATCATGAAAACCTTTCAAAAATGCTTTCATTTGAATATAATCAAACTGATAAGCAGGAGCTGGTATATACTTCTTACCTTGAGTGTGATTTTCCCATTCTCCATATCTTTGATTGAATCCCCAAAAGTCGCTGTCCAATCTTCTTCCTTTTTTATCTTCAGACTTTATCCAAAAGCGACAATGTCTCCCCTGTTCGATATCTTTTGTGTAAAGAATATTAGCACGTTCCAACAAATCTTCACAATAATCAACTTCTTCCCAATCACAAGCAAGATACATCTTGTGATAAGGCTTTCTATCACCTCTACTGTCATCATAAAGATTATATGAGCCGTCACCTAACATTCTTCCTAAGAACTCAGCTTCACTTTCATTCATTTCCGAATTTCCGCATACAGAAGAACGCTTCTTCAACATAAAGAAATCACCTTCTACTAATTCTCCTGCTTTCTTAAATGATGTTTTGCTTTCTCCTATTCTCCACTGCTCAACAGGATGCTCATCAGTTAAGCCTATTTGAATTCCTGATTTAAGAGTAAATAACCGTAATTTTCTAACTCCATGATTAAATGCATGAGATATCACTCCAACTTCTCCAGTCGTATCTACAAAAGGACCTTCAAACACATGCTCATCTCCTATTTCTCTCGGAGCCAACTCTTCAACTCTCTTAAGACCTTTTGATGTTCGAATTAAAGTTCCTTTCAACATCGCACCCTCACTCACCTGAATCTGTGATGTTCCTACATTATCACCTGATGCTTGAATGATAGTCATTCCTATCCCTAAACAATCCTCATCAATCTCAAGAGGGTAGTAAGGCTTAACAAAATCCTGAGCATATTCGTTTATTTTAGTGTTTTCAATTACACGATTTCTGTTATCAAAAACAACCTTATAAGCCTGAGGTTGATAAACCATCGGCATGTCAAAGATTGAATTAATGTAATCCTGAGTAGATACAAGTCCTTGTAAATCCACACCGTTATGCTGATATAATGGAGGGAATGGTGGGATCTCCTCTCCTTCAGGAACTGCCATTTCATCTATTTGCCTGTTGTGATCAATAGCTTCAATATGACGTTCCCACATTATATCCATCTTTTCACAAGAGCCAAGATAAAGAAAATCAACAAATGCTTGTCTTCCATCACCAAGGTCTCCGAACATAATATCAGAACAAGCAGCGGTAATACCACCTGCGTAAATAAGAGGATACTTTCCAAGTGTTTCTCCCTTTCTTTCAGTCCATGTCAATGGAATTGGGTAATCACATCTTGAAAAGGATTTGATGATGTTCGGACAAGTGATAACTTCAGACAGTACTGAAATAGAGAAGCCAACAACATCAAAATAAGAAGCATCAAGATGAGTAATATTGCCAATAGCATAAGGCATATTATTTTTATCAAAGAGCTTCATATCAGAGCCGTTAGGCACATAAGTAAAGTCCATGAATACCTTAAGGGGGCCTCTTTCATTAGGCTCCGGAATAGGTCTTGCTCCATTCACCTTTGGAATTGCATTCTGCTCTTTTGTTCTTGACGAATTACAGATTTCTGTAACAAATGAATTAAGAGCGGCTGCTGTTGACGATACTGCTTTAACTGATGCAGGTGAACCAAATACAATCAAAACTCTTAAATTTGCATCTGAATAGTTCTCAGCAGGCTGAAAAGCGGTATCAGGATTAAAGAACACGGAAGAATCTTCTAACTTCTTCTTGTTTTGTTCTATAAACTTTTGTGCCCTTGTAAATTTAGACGGGTCGTTAAACGATATCTCCTTAACCCTGTCTCTAATTGCTTTAAATGCACACATGTTAATAAAATTATGCGGTTGTTAAACTTAGATTTAAAATCAATTGAAGATGAAAATAAGTTTTAGAACCTTTCCACGTTCGAATTGACTATATTATATACGAAGAGGTCCTATCCTCACAGACAAGACCTCCAAATTATAACCAATGAGTGTCTCTATCTTCACAGACTAACATCCTCAAATAAACAAAAAAAATATAAAAATAAATAAAACATTTGGGTATAACCCAATACGAAGAAAGGGAATCTATCTTCACAGACTGACTCCCTCTTTGTAAGACATGAGTTCGCAACTTGTTATAAATTGCTATTTTAAATACGTTAGTAACCTATGGGTTCAATTTTAACAATATCATCACCGATTCTATTGAAATCTAATTCAACAAACATTCCATAATCCTCAAGCTTTTCTTCAAGAACTTGTAAGAATAATCCTAAATCCATAGGTCCTGCATTCTCAACCTTAACATTGACAAATCCTTCATTCTTAATAGACAAACAACACTCTTGGAGTGTTTCCTTCTTTTCTCGAGCCTTAAAATCTAACAATACCTCTTTCATAGCAATGACTCTAAGCGTTCAAACTCCTCTTGAGTTACACCTAAATCATCAAGAGTATTATTAATCTCATCATCTGACAACTGTTTGATTGTAAGAAGCCACTTGATGTCTGTTTGATCTTTCTCTGACCATCTTGTAAGTTTAGACCAAATCAAATATGCAGGACTCATAACGAGAACACCATCAACATTCATTGCATATTTCTTCCAACCTTTCGGTACTTGAGTATAAACATCAACTTGAACCTTGTCAGGGTCGATATTATTAACGAGATATTTTCTCAACTTAGCAATCTTAGATTTATCGTCTGATAAGAAATCAAGATCATTATTGCTTCTTTTTCTAACTCCAGAAATGCCGTAATGATTTGCCAATATCTCAAGAGCTGTACCACCTATCAATGGCATTCCAAGCTCAGTAGCTTTCTCAATTACCTGCTCATCGAGATCAGAATAGTAAGAACACTTAATCTTCTGCTTCGATAAATTGTCATAGTTTATTAAATCTTCTATCCTCATAACTTCATACTCTTTTGTTTTTATATACGAAAACAGGGTGTTGTTAGCACCCTGCTGTTCTTCCTAAGGATTTAGGTTAAATATGAGACAATATTACCGACTTGATTAATTTGTCAGAGTCTTCTGCTTTGAAACATCCAAAGAATCCCTTCAAATACAGAACTCCATTAGCGAGTGATCTTTTCACTTCATGTTCGTGATTGAAAAGAGAAAACTTGTAGATTTCAAACTTTCCATCATTTTCCTTACCGTTGAACTTGTAAGTTAAATACAAACTCTTCATTGCTTCTCCGTTTACAGTTGCTTCGTTAGCTACTTTCATGATGTGACGGATTCCAAATCTTCTTGATAAACTTTTAGTTGCCATACTACTTGTTTTTAGAGGTTTAACTTATAATTATCTGTTCTTTATTTACAATACGAAGAGTGATTTTAACTGACTTCTCTTAGTTTAAATTATGCTATCTACACATCTTTTATCATCAAGAAGTTTAACACTCATTACACTTCATAATACGAACAATAAATAAAATAGCTCTGTAGGGATTCTGCAGAGCTATTACATCAAAATAATAAGTTTATTATAAAATTGTGCTCAAGAAGTTCTTATAACACCGAATACTGCATAATTAATTATGTCTTGGAAATTAGATATTATCTCAGTGGAAGGTGCATTTGAATCCTCCATCTGTTTAATTCTGTTAAGTTTCGCATACATTAAATCAGTGTAAGATTGAACTCTCATCTTTCTCCAAGCCTCACCATAATCATTATTCTTAGAATACATCAAGTCAGCGCATCCTTGTTGAACAACACTATAACATCTTTTAGCCTCCTCAACAGAAATCTCTGAACAATCCTTCTGCAAAAGCATGATAGCTATTATTCCATAATTAATTATGGCGATATAATCATCTTGAATAGATTCGTCTACTTGTGGCTGTACTCCACTTTCAAGTGATCTAATCCTTAGGATTTTAATGAGAATTTGATCTGTTATAGTTTCAGGTCTAAAAATGGACCAAGATGGTCCATAATTATCCAACTTAACAAGATAAATACTCAGACATCTCTTAAAAACTTCTTTAAATTGTTCATCAGTTCCCATCAAATTACTCTTACTTTAGAATTAGAATCATTCACACGCTTCAAATAACGACCGAACTCTTCTTTAGAAATAAAATCAACCGAGCTAAATCCAAACTTATGTTTAAGAATAGTCGGCAACGCTGCATCTACTATAGGTTTCTTCACTCCTAAGTTCATACTTATATGAGCAATATCACCTACTGTCAATAATGTCTGCCCATCATCAATGATTCGAACAAACATAGGATTTTCAATCTTAGAGATACTTAATTTTCCCATTCTTTAAATTTTCCTTATAATACGTTTACCTCTTTCTCAGAGTTCCCTTAGACAGGAGATAATACTCTCCATTATAGAAAATTATCGAAGGCTTTGAAGAATATTCCTCTTTCTCATAGAATTTAAGAAAATCTTCGTTCCTTGCAAGAGCTTCATCAAGATTACTGATGATGTTACCAAAGTCTCCCTTAAGATGAAAGAACTTGTTCCTTTTATTGACATAATTATTGCCTGCTTTCTCATAGTCTGATTCTTTAACATCACCTGAATTAAGAAGATAATTAAACTCATCAGCTGAAATGATAGGTTGGTTCTTATAATTCTTCTTCAGAACATTAAGAGTATCCTTGCCACCAAGCATTGAATTATAAATAGACTTAGGAAATGTCAATCCGTTCTTTTGAAGAAATTTAGGATTGAGCTCTTGTCTATCCTTTTGAATCTTTCTCCCTGATGGTCTATTTACTTTAATATCACCCTTAACTTCAGATTTAACAGTTTCAACTATTGAATTGACAGCATTGTTGTCACCTAAAGCTCCTTGATATGCCAAATCTCCATTCACATACAAAGCAATTTGCTTCTTCTTAGCAGAATAAAGAAGCAAGCAATTATTGCCTAATATTTTAAACTCACGCTCAACATCAGAAGACTTATCACTTTTACTTTTAGTAATCTGCTGAACAGCAAGAGAGACTTTATACAATAACTTCGCATAGAAATTATCGGATAAAACCTGAGCTGTCTCTTTATAATCATCTTCCTTAGAATCGCATATTCTTATAAGTTTATATAAATCCATTACTTAATGTTTTATGCTTTAAATAAATCTATAATCCTACAAAAGTAGGTAGGTGAATGGACGAATGTCCCTAACTCTATCATGCCTATACAAGTCTTCTACATCAAGTCCTTTGATAAGTCCCTTCTGTTCACATTTCTTAACAAGAGAAACAATCTCATCATAATCTTTCTGATTCAGAATAATGAATCTCTGATTTGATAGAATCTTTATTCTATTCTCCATTGACTTCCTATAAAGGTAAAGCAGATTGGATGAGTAAAATTCCTGTCTGTTACCTCTTGCATAATGCCACTTCATATCACACAATGTGATTTCTCTACCGAGCATTTCTTCTATGCAATCAGAACAAAGAACATAATGTTTCTCTGCTTGTATTCTACCTCTCAACTTATCCATCAAAGAATCAGAAATATTGATGAGTTTACCTGAATACCTGTCAAACTTTATTCCACACTTAAAACACGTACAAGAACAAGCCATAATTATACTTCTTTATATGTTTTCCTTACAATAATCTCACCATCAACCAAGGACAGTAAAGCTAATCCTAAATTGGGATGAGTATTAACGTACTCTTTAAGAGAGTTCCAAACAGATGAACCGTCTCCTTTAATAAACAAACCGTTAACTTCTAAACCTGCATTCTTAGCAATTCTGAATGCCGTATCTTGAATTCTGATGTTCTCCATAAACTATAATTAATTTCTACTTAATATACGTGTATAAAACAATAGGAGAAACTTCACAGCCTCTCCTATCCACATGGGGTTATTAAACGAGAAATTAGCTCTCGAGTATCTTTTGAACACTTTGACAGAAACCTTGAACCTTCTCCAGATAATCCTTATCAAGAGGAAACTTATCAGCATCAATTACCTCAAGAATGTTTCCAATCAAATAAGAAAGTGAGCCAAACTCTGAACAACATTCTGACACTCTTTGCGTCCCTAACTTTTCTGAGTACTCAAAAGCGGGCTCTATTGTAGAGATTTGATTTGAACATTCATCAAATGACTCACCAATATCAATCGACACCTGCTTTCTTTGATAATAGACTTCACTTTCAAGCTCTCTAAACTCTTGAAAGATTTTATTAATCTTCTGTAGCTTTTCCTTCATGATCTGTTTTGATTTTGTTAACTTTAACATCACTAAATGTGTCAGGAACTCCTAACCATTCGTCATAATTAATACGATCACTTATGATGTCAAATGCTTTACTCCTATGCGGAATACCGTTCTGAATAAAATATTCGGACACTTCATCATCATCCTCTATTTCTTCTTGAATAGCCTTGTACTCTTCTTCAGAGACTTCTATCTCCTGATCATATGAAACAATAAGTGTACATTTTAAATTCACTTTCATAAATACCTCACTTCCAAATCTACAAACTGAAATCCATCCAACTTTATAACCTTCAAAATGAAAGCATTTCTTCCATTAATAGTTACATTATCTTCAGGATTATAATCATTATAATTGCTTTCTACTCTTACGACAGAAATATCTTTAGAGCAGACTTTCTCTTTTATTACTCTTAAATTCATTAATTAATTCCTCCAAATTGGTTTGACTGATAGATTCATCGACTACTAATCTCAAAGTAATCTCCTCTACAATATCTAAATTGGAGTCAGATATCCATTCCTTTGCAACTAGCCAAGCTAATGACTTCTTAGGATTAAAGTTATCGATTTTCAATGAATGATGAGATAATTTTCCTTCTATTGGCTTAAGCTTCTTGTCATGCAACTCACATAGACCGTCCTTAAAGAACACACAATAGCCAGTTTCTTCATTAAATAATGGTTGAACCATAGGAACGGGTCGATTGATTACTCCCATAACCATTCCAGCAGCCCAATAAGTTATTGCTACCTTGTCCTTATAACCTGCCTTGATTATATTAAGAATATCCTTAGGAGTCCCGAGACATGGTGATTTACACTGAAACTGACATTTCTTACAATTACATTGAGTAAGTTTTCTGCCAGACTTTCTCATTATTTTATGCTCAACTGATTCTATTATCGCGACTTTTGCCATTCTACTGTTTTATATGCTCTTTCAATATCACCGTTAAACTTCTCCTTATCAATATTATCAACTCCATAAAGTGCCTCCAAATGAGCTTGAAATCCGTCCTTAGACCTTGTAAGAAAACCTATTCTAATCAGACATCTGAAAATCTTAAACTCAACAGTTCTATTAAACCCATACAATTCAAACTCTTCAGGAATCAACCTCATTGTCTTTATAGTAAAATTATACTTAGAAAGGTACAATTCAATAAATTCCTTTTCTGTAAAAGGTTGCTCAAGAGAATAAATCACTTGACAAGTATTATTCATTCTGTCCTTGAACTCATAATGGAAATACCTTAAGTCAGAAATCTTAAGCTCTGTAGGTATTTTCTTTATAATCCTATAAACACCTGAATCTACCTTCTCAAGAAATCCTGCATGAGTCAGCCCATTCCTGATATTATCAAAATTCCAATGAGAATTCAACTCTCCTTGCTCTCTAAGAATATTCCTCAATAACTCCTGTCTTGTTATATTCGGACTATCACAATGATTAATAGATTCCACTATTATCTGATACTGAGTTTTCATAATTAAACTATTTACACTTAAATACGAACAAATAAAAAGGAGAGTAAATATTTACTCTCCTTGCTTATAGTTAAGTTACGAGGACTACTCAACAGTAACTTTGATTTTGTCCTCTACCTTTTCAATCTTCGGGTAATCACCTTCCATCTCTTCGTTGTCCCAAAGCTCTTGAACATACTCAATCAACTCATCGAGCTCATCATCAGTAAGTTTGAAGTCCAGAGTCTCATTGGTAGCAAACCAATCATCATGAAAATAACTCTTTGCTGCTTCCAAATCACTTCCAGGCTCTCCAACTTCTTTGATAATTGCAACATCATCGTTGAATTTAGCAATGGTAAACTTCCCTTCGGACTCTTTCTCAATATAATCGCTCAGATCTTTCTCATCGTACATTCCTACGAAATCAGAAAGGTCGATCTCCATTCCATCTTTCAATGGACGAGCAATGAAGTTGTCTACATAATCAAGAACGGCACCATCGACAGAATCAGAAACTTTCTCAAAAGACTTCATAACTCCCTCAAGGAATTGTTTCTGCAACTCCTTGTAATAACTGAGAGTTTGTTCTTTATCCCAGCCCTTTTCGCGAGCCTGTTCTCCGGCTTTCAAACCGCGATCATACTGCTCTTCACCGGAGTCGTCTTTTACTTTCTTTTTGAAGAATTGATAGTAAGTTCCATGATGCTCATCGGTATCGACTTCCTCATAACCGAGTTCTTCCATCATAGAGCGGATATCATCTTCATGAGAATCATCAACATCAAACTCACCGTAAACAACGGCACCATTTTCCTCACCAAATTCAAAACCTCCTTCTCCGTTCTCAATCCATTCGTTGATTTTACTGTAAACAGATTTGAGTTCTTCAGGAACTTCTTCCTCTGACCACTCTTCAAATGAATCTGAAACCTTCAGAGCAGAGTCCTTGATGAATTTTACTTCGTTATCTTTAATAGAAACTCCAACTTTCTTCTTTTTAAAGAAGTCCTTCAAAGTAGATTCAAGAGACTTTCCGTTTGCCGGATTCTTCAGCAACTTGAGAGTCTTCTGACCAGAATATCTTTTCACAATGTCATCGAACAACTCCTTATCATTGCTGTCCAAATCTGCAGAGTCAACAACTTTAGTTGCTCCCGAATGCAGTGATGCTAATTTCTTTAAATCCATAATTCAAATGTTCTTATTCAATTATTATCAATCGTTATCTTCTACGAATATACAATACCTACTTTCATGACGTTCTCCATCATCAATTGCCTTATATCCAAGATTTGCCATCATAGATGCAACATCAAGACAATGACTGTCATAGTAAAACATCTCTTCAAAGATTATCTTATCACCTTTCTTAAAGAAAGAATATCCATCAGCATCTCCATCATCAGACCATTCACTTATCTTAGATTCAATATCCTTGAAAAGTTCTTTTTCCTCTTTAGAGAAACCGTCAGAATCATCAGTCACTTTCTGCATCTTAACTTCCTCAAGAACTCTATCGACAATCTCTTTCTTCTTAGATTCAGAAATATCAGTGACATTTCCTGAGCCGGATGCAATAAATACATCAATTACACCCTCTAAAGAGACAGAATAACCGTCATCTGTATCCTTAACTACGAGTGTCAAGTCTGTACCAGGTAACTTTACTTTTCCTCCAAAGTCAAAAGCATTCTCAATGACTTCTTTCAAAGAATCATCAGAATCTTTCACCTTCCACTTCTCAGGAAGCATATCAACAGCATCAAGCTCACGAGCACGTTTGATAATCCACTTCTTAGTCTTTTGATAATTTCTACCAAGACCAATAGCTGCAATAGCATCCCTCAAATCCTGCTTGTTGCGAATAGGAAATGAGCCGTCCGGTAAAGCTAATCCTTCTTTAGCCAACTTCTCTCTTTCCTCCTTAGTGAATTCAGTCTTATTAGCTGAATCACATATTTTAGATAGTTCTCTCAAATTCATAATTTACTTCTTTGAATCAGAGACTTTCTTACCAAGTAACATACCAAGGAGTTTCTTCGTTTCCTTAACTCCATCGCCACTGTCCTTTACTCTGACCATAGTCTTTTTCAAGGTTGCTGAATCTTCTATTTTAATCTTCTTCATAATGTCAAATATTTAAGCTGCGTTTCCTTTAACAAGGTCAGCAAACAGTTTCTTGAAATTCGGAGCAAGAACGTCCTTAACTTCATTATAATACTTAAGAAATGCCTTTTTCTTTTCAGGAGTCATCTCATCGTACAAATCACGAAGTTCGAATATCTCATCATCTGAAAATTCAATGTTTTCAAGCTGTACCTCTTCATCATCCGCATGTTCTGCAATATAATCAAGAGATAGATCACCTGTCTCTTCATCATACTTCTCAACATAGTTCTTTTCGCCCTTATCAGAGCGAGAACGATCAATCAGTTTGCGCTGAACAGCAACCTTGACGAGGTAAGGAAGAGAAGTTACATTCTCATCAAACTTATCAAGAAGAGATTCTTCTTTTCCTTTCTCACGAGACTTCGGTGTCAAGAATTCAGCATAGAAATCTGATACCAAATCATCAAGCTCGCCTTTATAAGCCGGATAGTACTGACGTTGATACTTTCTAACAAACTGCTGAGTGAGTTTGTAAAGTTCTTCCTTCACCTTTTCATCATCGGACTTAGTCCTTTGAGTCTTTTTCTTAGGTTCATCAGCCTTACCTGAGACAAGCTTTTCAAATTCTGCTTTAGCAGCATTCATTGCCTCTTCTTTATTACGATATCTCCAACGTTTGAGAGATTCTTCAAATCCCTCTTTACCATGCTCCTTAAAATATTTGCGGGCATAGTTTGTTCCAATGCTCTCATAACTATCTTCAATAGCCGAGTCACAGATTCTTGCTAACTTCTTTAAATCCATATTAGTTTACTTATATTAATTTAAATCAATGTAAAACTCTGACTGTTCTTCTGAAACAGAATCGATATCTATTCCCTCATATTCAGGATGCTGAGAAAGAATATCAGCTTTATAATCTTCAAGAGTTTGCAAATGTTCTTGTTCATCAGCAAGAATCTCTTTAGACATTGTGTATGTTATATAATCCTTACCTGATGTGAAATCACAAAGCTCAGTGTAAGTTTGAATTGCTTCTTTCTCTGCTTTGATATTTTGCAGAAGTGATACATAGACGCCGTAAGGAGCAAGAGGTTTCTGATACTTAGCTACAGCTTTGAGAGACCATTGAGCAGGGGATGATACTTCTAATGGAGTACCTCCAAGTTCGTTGATTCTGTTTCTTACCTTAACCGCATGGTCGTAAAGTTCATCTTTCTGAAACTCTTCATAAGTATCTTCAATGTTAGCTCTTTCCTCACCTACTAAGAAAGGAGCTACAATCCAATATTGGTACCAAGCTTGACATTCTTCTGAGAGAGCTCGATACAAATATTGTAGAACTGCACTGACGTCAATTCTATCTTCAATCTCATCCCCAACTGAATCAGGAACTTGACTATCTGCTATTCTTGATAATTTCTTCAGGTCCATATAAAATAAAATTAGTTTGTTAGACAGAACACCTAACAAACTAATATACAAGAATATGACTATAATATAACTAAGATAGTTATTATGACGGTACCTTCAAAACACCAGTACCGACTTTCAGAATATAGACCTTGACAGGAATTTCATGAAAGTACATCATCCGTTCATAGTAATTATCATTACCACGAGCAACGGATTTAACAGTTCCTTGAGCATTTACTTTCATGGAATTAAATAAGTCAGCAGGAGAAATACAATCATTCTCTGTTGGAATTGCCATAATAGTCAAAACCGGATTGAAATTACTCACAGATAAACGGTATTTGTTCTGATAGCAGGACTTCTTCAATAACGGAAAGATAGTATTAGCAAAATCACATAAATCTCTATCTTCCTTTCGGACAACCAAACAACCATCTTTGGTCTTGAATTGCTCTTCCTCGGTAAGAAATACTTCAGAATTTGACTTTCTACAATCATTGCATTGAGAACCAACACAAAGTCGAAAACCCTTGAACTTGATACAAAATGATGTTCTGAGAACCAGAATTAAGATTGCTACAGAAATAATTAAATAAATAGTGTTCATATTGAAATTATTAAATTAAAATCAAAAAGAATAAAATTACATATGATTTTTATTATTAGGTGAAAATACTTCTACCTTATAAATTCCTTGCTCAACATCTTCTGGAACGAGAACAAACTTAGTAATTCCGAGATTGATATACTTCTGAGTGATTGGATTTGCTTGACGAATAGAATAAGTTCCGCCAGTACTAATAATCTTGAAAGCATCTTCTGAATCCGATTGAATGAACTTGACATAAATGGTATCAGTCTCATCAACCATCATGACTACCTTATTAGAATATTGAGACTTTACAAACCCAAACCTTTGCTGGACATTCATCCCAAAATAGATGATACCTCTTAAGTCCATTGAAAACATGAGACCTTGTGACTCTTTAATGTCTTGTCGTGATATGACTCTTAAAGTCTTACCGTTAACTGTTACTTCCTTTTCCATATTATTTAAATTAAAGCTTTGTTAAGATTATTCAAGAACTTATTGACATACCTGCCAAACTGCTCCTCTCCAATCTCTTGAAGTTCTTTTACACAATCAATACGGACGACATATCTCTTACTTGCTTTTACAAAAACTGACTCACTATCAATTTTACAAGTCAATACTTTGCCGTAAATGATTACATCAGTCTGTCCGAACTTATCTTGAATGATGACTTTCTGATCATTGATAACTGACTCTATTAATCCATCTACATCATAGAATAACTTTCCTTCAAGTTTGTTCTTTAAATCTTTCTCTAATCCCATATTATTAAATAATTAAGTTACTCGTTATAACTAATACGGGTGAATAGATATACTCTACACACCCGTAACAATAAACTTAATTACAACTTATATGAAACCGAACAGAACATTATTCTTCTTTCTTCTCTGCTTCCTTCTTAGCTAACTTACGCTTGTAAATTGCTAAAGGAGTTGTTATTTTAGTCTCAACTGTACCTTCTTTTGTTACCTTGTCAAGAATGTGAGACCAAAGTTCTTTATCTTTAATCCACTTAGGAGGATTCTCTTTCAAATGATCAACTGTGTATTTCTTGTTACCTGACAGAATTACTTCATCAGCGTCCTCTATCCAATAATCTTCATAATCATCTGAAATCTCATCAACAACATCAAGATTATATTTCTTAGCAAAATCTTTTACTCTCAGAAGCTCCTCTTCTGACAATTCTGAAAGATTTGGGTACATCATAAGAACTTCCGGAATCACTGTCCAATCTCTTCCATCAATACCGACATAAAACTTACCATCCTCAGACCTTACCGGAAATCCATATTCAGACATTGAACAACAGAAATCATCAATGCATTCTTTATAACCTCTCATCCAATCCTCATCTGAATCTTGAATAAATTCACAATGAGAATCATAAACTCTGCTACCAAGCTCAATCTTAGAAATCTCACTATCCAAATGCGGATATGCTTTTATAAATTGCTCTTTCTTTGAATCAAACTTAGACTGATTAGTTATTCTAATCAAAGCTGAATTGATAGCTCTAAGAACTTGCTTTTCCGGACGTCCTTCATACTTAGAAACAAACGATTGAAGACTTGCATCCACCTGACTTTGAGTCTTCTTCACTTCTTTCACTTTCTCCTTAACCTTAGAATTCTCAGTCACCTCAATTCCTGATAACTCTTTAATTTTATCAGATAAAGTTGGATATGCTATAGCAAAAGCTTCAGCTCTTGTCTTCATCTTAACAGGGTCCTTAATCTTAAGAAGATGAGCCCTTATCCCCTTGATAATATCATCATCTGAGCGACCTTCATACTTTTTCTTAAAGTCATCTACTCTTTTATCTGACCTCAATTCAGGGTCTACATAATTGTCAATCTCTTTTCTCTTGATTTCTTTCTCAAGCTCTTTCTCAAAAGTGTCCTTATCAGCATCTACCCAAGTTTCACCATCATCAGCTGAAATTGCCAAAGGCACTACAAGCAATTTAGGCTTCCAACAAACAAGAGACAACCCATCAAAGTTTCCTTTATAGACAATCCCTTCTACCTTAATTTTACTCTTTCCGCCTCTCTTAAAGAAATCCCATATCTCAACTGCTGAATTGGCAGTAGAATTGGAATATGGTCTTAAATCGGATATTCTCAACGAAATAGTTTCTTCCCATCCTGACTTAGTTTTCTTCTTTACATCCTGAAATCCAAACTTATCGAGTTGATACTGAATAAAATTATCCTTATCAGAAACATTTCCGAACCATCTTTCAAATGGTTCATACTCAAGGAAGAAGAAGTAATTAAGGTTTTTAATTTCAGCCTTAAGAATTAAGGGACCGTAATTATGTTTTTGTGCCTGATACAGATGTAAATTTGCATAGAAACCAGGTCCTATCATTGCACCACCTGCTCTTCCTGCAGTAAACTCTTTTCTAATTATAATATCAGCCAAATCCTTGGAGCGAGTGGAATGCCATACTATGCATTTCCCATTCTCGATGTTATCTTGAACTCTGCTTAAATATCTTTCTTTTAAGCCCATGACAAATATGTGTTATTAATGTTAATATTCTTATGTTCAAATATATTAACATCTACACTGAACTAAGGATTGGATGATTTCCACAGCTCTCTTGAAAATCTTCCGAAATAACTGTATTTAATATAAGGATTTCCTGCCAATTCTCTCATTAAATCAAGATTAGTAAATCTTACTCTAAAGACTAACCTTCTTCCTTGCTTAGTCTCTATTTCTTCAAACTTCACATCATTACAATATTTTCCGACAGAAACCCACGTACCTGACAACCATTCGTAAGGCTGTAAGAATATTACTAAATAACTCTTCTTAAACATATCAATTAAATTTACTATAAATTACGAGAGTGAGCTCAGAACATTAATCCTGAACCCACTCCACTTGTCAACGTTAAGCTGACTTCTACACTATTTCTTGAAATGCTTTTCAAACTTACCCTTCTCCCTTTCTTCAGGTGGAATATAAGGAAGTTCCATAGCTTTAAACATATCCTCCTCTGTTTTATTTGCAAGGAGATTACCTTCCTTATCATAGATTCCATGTTCGTTCAATTTCATACCCTTAGCTTTTAACCAACCTCTAAGCTTAATGTTAAAATCTGCTGAATTGTGAACAACAAAACCATCCTCTATCAAAAATGAATGTGTACTATCATCTACTTCTATATCATAAACTTCCATATCTTCAATCTCGATTGATTCAGGCTTTCCTCTTAAAATCTTTTGATATCCCTCAACTCCTTCAAAAGAGTTCAAATAAACAGGGTTTTTACTAAATGATTCGCACTTTACCCCCTTCAACAATTCAGTATCAATTAACATTTCATCATACATTCTTTTTGCTTCCTCACCTACTATAGTAAAACTATGCATTCCGTCCTTGTATGATTTAATTCCAAAACATTGATAAAATTGCTTAGTAAGCAAGTAAAGAGCTTCTATAATCTGATAATTCTTGTTCAAGAACCTTGGAGTAAAAAAATCTCCTCTACTAAAAGTGCCATCTCCTAAGAAGAACCCCTTCAATACTTCCTTTTGAATCTCATCGCTCCAACCAAGAACTTCCTTGTTAAGGAATTTATTTAATCCTCTTTTCTCATAAGTTACTCCGCCGTACTTCAAACAAAATTCATTAAGTTTTCTATCTTTAATAAAGATAGTTCCTTCATTTTCCCTTCCTCCACGAGCGTCATAAATTGGAATTTTATAATCTTCAAATAATATTTTATACTCTTCCAACTTCCTAATATCAATAGATATTCTATTTTCATAAGAAACCAGACCGTCTTCAATTCTCACTAAATAGTCCTCACTTTGATTATGTTTCTTATCTCCAGTTGCTTCTCTTGCATGTAAATTACCATCAGATAAATACAAACCTAACAAAAATGCTTCTCTTCTTGAAGGATTAAGTCCTGATTTCGGAAACTTTATAAATGGGTAAAACAAACTACAATATCTTCCTAAAGAATCAGCTCTTTGCCATCTAGGTTCATTGTATTTCTTTCCTTGTGTCCCATTTCCCGAAACTAATATTTTATGATCTTCCGTACAGATGATTTCACTTCCTCTTGATTTAAACTTAATGAATTTGTCTCTCCTTTTAACGGAGGTTGCCAATACTTTAACAATCTCTCCCTTTCCAGAAAATACATCATCTCCTACTTCTATATCCTTGATAAGTTTAATACCATTCGGTGTTAACACTTTCGTATCTCCCACAAAACACCCTGTTCTATAAAGAAGGTAAGAACCCCATTCACCAGGTTCTACTCTTGATACATCAAAGTCATAACCATGATAAGTTCCTCTGATGATATCAGGTCCTGCCATTGTTCTTTTATATTCAGGGTCTTGTTGAAGAATATCCTCTATCTTCTTAAAATCAGAAGAATCGGTTTCAACTAGAATGTCAATATCCTTAAAATCACTCTTTCCTCTACGATAAGAACCTACAATCTCCCAAGTCGGATAATCTTTAAACATCTCCTTAATCTCAGGAACTAAATCATCAAGCTCTTTTCTCGGATGCCTTTTAGGCAGTTCCTCATCAAGAAGATTCAAGTGTTTACATTTTCCTCTGTACTTGAAACCTGTACAAGAACAAGTCCACTTAGAACCCTTCTTTTCCAAATCATAAGTGTGCTCGCCATCCTTAAGGACTTCATACTTAGTGTTATTTACTTTCTTAACCGAGTACTTTTCATCAGAGTCATATACTCCCTCATATTCAGCAGTTGAGAATATAGGCAAAGTTATTTTGATAGTTCCATCATCAAGAATTTCATAAATCAAATCCAGCTGCTCAAGTCTTTGCAAGACTGCATTATAGTTCTTAGAGGAAGAATTGACAAAGATGTCATCATAATCCATATCAAAAGTCATGCTCAATTCACCGATCGACTTCAACCAATCAATGAAGTAAATAGCTTGATCTTGAACATCTTCCAAAGAATCTGAAATAGGATTAAGATGATTCTGTGCCATCTCAATAAGTTTTATAGAAGCTATTGAATTAATAGACTTCAAATCAGTAAATTTCTTCTCTTCAGCATCATACTCAAATATAAACGGTTCGTACTTCTCAAACCCTACCTTAATGACATTATCATCTTCTCTAAACTTCAACTTAGGTCCGTTCCAATTAGTGTTCAGAAAATCTGTAAAGAATCTCATGTCAAATGAATCTGACATTTGAATTGAGGGTTCATAATCAGGTTCTATTTGAAGAACGTCATCAACTGACTCTTTAACAATCACGTAAAGCTCTCCAAAATCACCCTCAGCTTTATAATCTTTTGAAAGATTTACAGTCTGATCTTCGAAATTTACTTCAACTACACCGTTATGAGGTGGTAAATTAAACTTCAAGAAAGGATAATTTGAATTAGTTGTTATGTCATTAGTGTGACCTGAATTAATCCATTTAGTCATAACTTCAGCAACAACATTATCAACATCAACAGACGCATCAAATATCTTAGAGTCAGCAACCTTAGAATCTTTCACATCATTCTTCTCCCAATCTTTGGGAGTCACATCAGCTTCAGTCAACTGACAATCCATTGGATCTTTATCAGGTCTCCACTCATTAATTCGAGCCGAGCCAAGTCTTTTATTCTTACCAAACTCCTGACCAATCAACTCTACGCATTTATCCAAATATTCAGGATTGAGAGTTGGTTTTCCATCTACCATCACAGTAGCTTCTTTTCTTACTGAATTAGGAATATTCGATACGGCTGCAATCTCTTGTTCTTTTCCGTCTACATAAGCAGAAATCTTAAATCCACCAATCAAATCCTTAAATCCCTTACCTTCTGATGATTTAACTGCTCCAGTGATAAAACCATCAACAGTAACAAACCCCTTCAACTTCTGCATTTCAGAAGATCGATTTCCTTGTTTGTACTTCATTGATCGCTTCTTCATCATGACTCCTTCTTTCCCTTCTTTAATGTAGTTTTGGAATATCTCCCATGCTGACTTGTAAGAAGTGACTGAATCTACTTTCTGAATAGGTAAATCAGGATTATCATGTCTTAACATTTCAATAGCAGTACCTGCAAGCTTATCTCTTTCCTCATAAGGTAAATCTTGAACATCATCACCATTAAAGTAAAGAATATCAAAACACTTGTAAACTAAAGGTCCATTATACTTCTCTTGAATCTCAAGAGATTCTTTTGCATTCATATGCACTAATGCAACGACAGCTTGGAGAGGAGATTCTGTGACAGTTTGACCTGTGTCAATTTTAGTTCTCTTAGAAAACAACTCACCATCAAGAACTGTTTTGCCCTTAAATGGATTTTTAATATCTTGGAAACCAAGCACACTATCCTGATGAGGAGTAAATAAGAAGTCAGAAACTGACTTACTTCGTGAAGTCATTCGTACCTTATCACCATTAATAGTAAGGATTGACCTCATTCCATTAATCTTTTCTTGAAGAATCCAATCAGTGTCCTTAAAATTCTCGTTAATCCAATCCTTTGTAGCTTTTGTAGAATCTTTTGCAAGCATCGGGTCGAATTGATCAGGAAACTCCTCCCCAGGATGATTCTGAGCCCATAATGCCATTGCAATTACCTGCTCCATTTCTTTAACAGATTTGCCATCAGGATCAAGTCCAAGAGCTTTAATCTTATCCTTTAACACTGATGAAGACATAGCATCACAAATATGAATTGAGAAAGAATCTGACTTCTTGCCTCTCATGCCTGATTTACCTGCCTTATAAAGTTCATTTGCAATAACACCAATAGGTCCTGCAATAGCAACTGCATTCTCCTTAATATCTTTACCAACTTCTTTGGAGACTGACGTAGCAATTCCTTTCAATGCTCCAGTTATCTTAGAATAAGATTCCTTAAATGCTTCTTTTACCTTGCCATCCTTATCCTTAACTACATTAGGTCCGAGTTGACTTATCTCCTCAAGAGCTGTTTTGACTTGAGAGTCAGTAGATGCATTGAATTGGGTTTTAATCTCATCGTTATCTTCCCAAATAGACCCTTGTTCGACACCTGAACTGTTCTTAACAGAAACTTTATTTCCAATCTTTCTCGCTGAATAATTCGCATCAAGATTGTAATGCTTCAGCTGAGCTTCAACAATCGTCAAAAGTAAATCTGTATCAATAGAATCAGAAACCCTCTCATCATAAATTAATCTCTTTAAAATCTTCATGAGATTAAAAGCAAACGACTTACCTCCAACATCGAGAGTTCCTTTCAAATCACCATTTCTTGATTTAACTGTATAATCTCCAGTCAATAATCTGAGCCTCATCTCAATAGTCCCATAACTAATAATTAAATTATTAGATATTCTTGCAACCTTATAACCCAACTCCTTGAGTTTTGTGAGTGCTTTAATTATCTCTCTGGACTCAACAGAATCATCAGCTATTCTTGCTAACTTCTTTATATCCATATCATCTTTTATTTTAATTTATAAAGCAAGAGCTATACTCACGTACAGCTCAAACTCCAAACATAAATCTTGAAAGAAAATGACTATTTCCTTCTGCCGAACTTAATCACTATGCTATCGCTTATTTTCTTTGCTGGTGTCCTATAAATACCTGCGTCATCTTTAATCCAATTTTCTTGCTCGTACTGCTCTACTGAATCTTCCAATTCAACAAGACCTTCCTTAGTCGGCTTGTAAAGAGCTATCGCATTTGTAGAATCATAGGCAAGATAACTATCACCCACTCTTCGAATAATTGTCACAGAATAACTGTCTGAAATAGCAACATTTGCGGAATCTCCAGGCTGATAATAAGAATCGATAACTCGTACCGAATCTTCTACTTTCTTAAAGTCTTTTGCAACCTTGTCAAGTTTTGACTTCAAAGACTCATCAAGAACTTCAATACCCTCAATTCTGTTTTCCGGCATTCTAATAACTGCTACTCTCATGCCGTCATTGATAATATCACAATCATCAGCTCCGTTTCTCTTTAAGATGAATCCTTCTCCAAGGTGCTTCTTGATTGATTTTTCCAACTCTTGGAAATGTTCTTCATCAGAGTCCTGAACTCTTGATTTCTTATAAAGTGCCAAAGGTACAGCAATTCTAACTTCTCTTGTTCCTTCCTTTGTAGCTTCTTTAACGGACTCTTTCCAAAGCTCTTCATCTTCAGCCCAAGCAGGTTTGTTATTCAACAAATCTTCCTGAGTGTAAGTTTCCTCTTTATAGGAATCCTGAACCATCATCTGACGACATTCTCTTATCTTTTCAGTAATTGCTTCAATCTTATCTTGAAGTTTGTTCTGCTCTTCAGCATATTTCTGCACTGCCGGGCCGTTATCGTAATCATTCAAAACTTCAGGATCGTTCTCCATATCAGAATAACTCTGATCGAGTTTATCTTCAAGAGAAGACAGCTCTTGTTTCAAGTCCTCAAGCTTCTTCTGATAAAATTCTTTTCCTCTTCTTGATTTTCTACCTTTCTTGATTTTCTGAATCTTATCGTCATTTACAGCAAACTGTTTTTCAGTAGAGCCAACTTCGTATTTAACGATATGTTTCTTACCACCGAAATGTTCGACATACTCAGCTTCAACCTGACCATAATTGGGTAACTCAACTAGGACAGTTTCTTTCTTCCGGAACTTAGGCTTTGTATCATCTTCAGAGTCCTGAACTTTCTCAAGATATTCAGTAAGAATTGTCTCTGTGTTCTTGAAAATCTCATCAATATCCCTGACAGAAACAAAGCCTCCTCTTTCTTCCTCTTTTCCATTTACAGAAAAGACGTAAGTTGCTTCATTCAACAAGAAACACAAATAGAATTCAGGCTCATCTTCAGTTACACCCCTGTGATAATAAGCTACCATATCGTCTTTTATTTCCGGAGAGGTAACTTGACCTATTAAATATTGAGCGCCAAGCTCGACAATAGCAGTGGTTGTTACATCAGAATCAATAATTTGCTCTGAGTTCTCAGACTGCTTGATAACAGTATCATCAATAGCATCCTCTTTCTTGTAAGATTTGACTATTTGACGATAGGCTCTCATAACATCATTCTTTTCCTTAAAAGGATAGAAATCTGTCTTTTGAAGACGTTCCATCAAATCATCGTCACCTTCTGCTGATAAATCATTCTTGACTGTTATCCCAAACACGACACCATCTTTGTCCTCTACTGACAAATAGAAAGTCCCGTCTTCATCTTCAGCATACTTAAGGCTTCTATCATTTCCTATTGGGGAAACTTTAGATACCTTCATATCATCAGCCTTTCTATCGGCTGAGTCTTGAATCCTTGCTAACTTTTTGAAGTCCATAATATTTATTTAATGTGGCAACGTTCTAATTACACCTTCGATATAATCAGAAACAGCTTTTGCCATAATGTTAATTCCCTCGTAAGATTCTCTTAACTTAATGAAGTACTCTCCTGAGTCAAGATAAACTTCAACAACAGCTACTTCTTCCTTTTTAAGTTTCACTGTAATTGTTCTTCCTCGATAAAGTTCAAAATACAAACCCTTAGACCAAGAAATGCCTGTGTCTTCCTCCAACCATTCAGTAAGAGTATCCTCAAACTTCGATATTAAAGCAAGTCTCTTGTCAACAGACTTTGCATTATCGTCCTGAATCCTTATTAATTTCTTTATGTTCATACATTAACTTTATCAATTGCCTTCTGTAAATCAGAAATCAATTCGTTATATGAATTGGAATGACCTTGTTCCATATCATCACTTCCAAGCAAAGATACTGACCAGTCAAATCCTTCCCTTCTTTCTATTACGTTAATATTGAGATGCCTGTAAGCTACAATGTGCTGTAATTTCTCTCTTTCATCAAGAGCTTTTCTATAAGCTTTATCAAGATGAGTGAAGAACTCATCAATCTCAGATTGAGGAACAGATTTAGATTCCTTAACCTGAGCATTCCACTCGTCAGATAATCTTCTTACCTCCTGACGTTCCTTAACAGTAGTTGCACCTCTTCGCGGACTTACTTTTCCTATCCTATTTCCATCGAGGATTATCTTAAATGAATAATTCTCCGGAGCCCCATTAGTCAAAATTACTTCTACAGGTCTTGAAATGACCTTGTAAGTGGTGTTACTTTTGAAATAATCTGCTAAATCATCTCCGAAAGAATCCATTACTTTAGATAATTTCTTTATATCCATGACTTATATGTTTTATTACATATATCTTAAACAGAAAGGGAGCACAATAAATGCACTCCCTTACACTCAATATCAACTTAAATGTTTAATTTGTCCGTCTTACGATGAAAGAACCGTTTTGATTCTTCATACAAAGACCTTGTTCATTGAAGTCGTATTTGATATCATTACCAGTCACGTCAAGATAAGGCTTCATTACAGATGCAGATACCTTCATCTCTCCAGGTTCTGCTACCTTTCCTTCAGTAATCTTGAACTGATAATTAGATGTTTTTGTCATCTGCTGATCATGAAGTGTCAACTTCATTTCATCCTCACTGAAGGAAACCGTAACAATGTCAGACAAATAATCCAATGATTTTACAAGAGCAAACAATCTCGGCATTGAATCATTCATCACAACAACTTCTGCCTCAAAGTTCAATGATTTAGCAACTGTCGGAGAAAAATGCTGAGTAATATCGGTAGATACCGGAACTTCACAATAAATAAGACCATCAGCCTCAAGAAGCATTGTTTCTTCAGTCTTATCATACTTAATGTCTACTTTTGCAAGCTCCATCAAAACACCAAGTAAATCGACTACCGGTTTGAAAAGCAAAAGGTCAAACTGTTCAGAAAATGGGGATTTTACACATGCAGAGAAAACTCCAGTGTTAAAATAACACTTATCATCTTTCACAACAATGATTTTCTCAGATGCTCGATCTGATGTAGAAAGAATCGATCCAAGTTTACGGAAATTGTAAAGACCAAGCTCCTTATCGATTGTATCTTTAAGAGTCTTTCTCTCAAACTTGAACTCCTCATCATTCAATTTCTTTGTTTCAAGGAACAGAAGAGAATCAAAGATTGAAAGATTGTAAGTATCATCAGTTTGAACAATCACGATACTTGCATATTGTTCTGCAATCAATCTCTTAAGAAGAGCAACCTCGATATAGAACTTGTCAACCATCTTCTGAGACTTGTTGTTAACCTTCATTGCAATCCGATAAGGTTTATTTGAGTATTTTAACTCAACAGTGTCCTTATCTACCGAACTGATTTGAACGGACTTGCCATACTGATCAACTGTTGTTTTTGTGAGAGGTTCAACTGCACGAACAAAGTTCGCAAGCTCTCTTTTCGGAAGGACAATAAACTTCTCATAATCAGCAAGACCGACATTGAACTCAGCAGAGTCAAAATCTTCCACATTATCCAAATCAGCTTCTAAATCTCCCATTGTCTGTGATTCAGCTGCAAACTCGGGATCGTTCTGAGCTGACATTCCAGTCATATCCTCTTGATCCAACGAGAATTCATCTTTTTCTTTTGCCATAATTTACTTATTTTCTATTGATATTTTTATAAATACGAGTTCACCTGTCACATCCTTATATCCAATATAATCAGACATCAAGTCAGTAGATAAAACCGGAAACTCTTTTCTTGAAAACTCTACATAAAGTTGAAACTTCAAGTCAAACTCATAGAGGTACTTATGTACACCATATTTACCTGCAAAGAATGTGCTGTTTTGAAACTTCTTAAGAAGTCTATCAATAGCACTATCAATTCTATTGACAGGAACCGACTCATCCATCTGAAACTCTGCAAGCAAACAGTCTTTCTGAGGATTGGGTTTATAAACTATTTTCTTTTCAAATTCTACCATAACTCTTATTTTGATTCTCTGATATTCTTAGTTTCTGTAAGTACCTCTCGAATATATTCAACAGTCTCTTCTGTAGAAACCATACTAACTGCTTGAATAAGAGAAATGTCTTCGGCAGACGCTGCTTTAATTTGATCAATAATCCCCTGATAATCATTCTGAATCTTATCAGCCTTTCCTTTCTTCTCTTTAAAGATTAAAGACGAGTCAATACAAGGAACATCATAGAGTTTTGTTATCCATGTGTTATCTTTCTTAAGCTTAATTCTCAAAATCTGAGGAGTTCTTATTTCAGAGTCATTTCTAATCCCTCTAACAAGAGCGCCTATTCTATAAATCACTGAATTGTGATAAGCTACCGGCTCGTATTGAACGTGATCATGCCCTAAACAAATCACACAAGGATCTTCAGTCGGAACATCTTCAAATAAGAATGTGTTAGGCCCGTCCTCTTGATTAAGAAAACCATGAAATATTCCAAGCTGGGGTATACCGCAATTCTGCATTGGTCGTGTAAACGACACTTTACATTTCTGACCTGAACCATCCTCATAAATGAAATCTTCTCCAGGAATAAATGCCCTCCAAGTCTCATCCTCATTAAGGAGATAAGTTGAAGTCTTATAATTATTCTCCACATTATTAAATGTGGTACAATGGTTGCCGTAAATAGTCCATGGTTTTTT
>ERZ773178.899-NODE-899-length-34242-cov-7.264955_pt1 | contig 34242 bp, 35 predicted proteins | sample MGYA00580533_ERZ773178 | MGnify/ENA primary metagenome ERZ773178 (study PRJEB29015, sample SAMEA2737859) | human gut metagenome | biome: human gut; feature: human-associated habitat; material: faeces | place: China | collected 2012 ...
CGGTGAGCTGCGTGAGCAGCTCCCGCGCGGCGCTCTCGGAAAGGCCGAGCAGCTCCATGGCGGCTTTGAGCGAAATGCCGCCGTGCCGTGCGGCATACGCAAGGAGCCTGCGCCTGCGGCTCTCGCGCGCCCCGTCCGAACGGAGCCGCGCCGGAAGAGCGGGGTCCAGCCCGTTCTTCGCCAACAGCTCCTTCGTCAGGTTGGAAAGCCGCGCGCGGGGGATCGGCTTGCGTGCATGGGGGGAAAGAAGCACATGCGTCTCGCCGACCGGCCCGCGCGTTTCAAGAACCTCGCACAACAAGGAGACCAGCTCTGCCGAAAGAGGCTCGTCACGGTCGGCGAGGTGAAGCAAATGGCGTTCAAGATCGACCTGCTCCCATGTCAGCGAGGAGATTTCCGTATATTGTAAGCCGGTATCGCAGTACAGCCAAAGGGCAAGTCCGGCAGGGGAGAGGCGGTTTTCCTTCAAAACGGCTTGCAGCCGTTCCCGCTCGTTTTTTTCGCCGTGCGGCAGGGCAGGGGAGGACGCCTTTTTCGCCTTGGCGCTGCTGCGCGCGTTTTTGTAGCGCGGCCGGCTGCGGTAGGTGGCGATGGAGAGTCCCGAGGTACGCAGCGCCTCCTGCCAGCCCTGCTGTGCGGACTGGCGGAGGATATAATTATAATGCAAGTCTGCGAGCCGCACGCCTGTCAGCCCCGCGCGGTCGAGCGCGCTGCGCGCCAGCCGCGAGATCGACTCCGGCAGCATATGCGTCCGCTTATGCTCACTAACAATGACATAGGAACTGTATTGCCCGCAAAGGGTCTGCCATTGCCGCAGACAGCGCGCAAGGTCCTCGTCCATCGGCACATCGCGGTCGGGGAGACGGAGCAGCGCGCGCTCGAAGTCCACCTGCTCCCATTGCAGGGCGTGGATCTCGTCGCGCATCAATCCGGCGCGCCACGCAAGGCGCAGGATCACGCCCGCGCCGCTGCACGGCTCCGCGGCAAGCAGCTTTTCCAGCTCGGTGACTGTGTTTTCGTCCAGCCTGGACCATTCCATGCCCGTGTCCTCCTGCGTCTGTAAAGGATTTTTCCCTTGCAAAGGGCGACTGTCTGTCAAGGGAAATGCCTTGTGGCAGCAACGGCCGTTCAAAAGCCGCCTTTTCCATAGTATACGCTATTTGGGAGGGAAAAGCAACGGAGACAAGACCGCAGAGCGGTTCCTTTTCAGGAAAGACTCTGCGGCCTTTTTGCTTTTGCCAACGGCTATTTTCAAAGAATACGGGCGGGGTTGTCTCGGATCAACATCTGGATCTCCGACGCGGCCATGCCGTACCCGACCATCGTTGAAACATAATCAACCATGGCATCCATCGGCACTGCTTCGCCGGGCTGCCCTCGGTCTGTGACGACAAAGCAGTGCTCGAACCCGATCTCGCAGATGTTTCGCGACCGTGACGGAACGATTTACGGCGTAGACGACGGCGGTCATGCGGTCTACCAGTTTAACAGCAGCAAAGAGCTTGTGCGCACTTGGGGAACCAAAAACATGCCGAGTGATACCGGCTGTGTGAATAAGGATTATAAGACGATCCAACGGGCCGCTGGCCCCTTCAACTATCCGACACGACTTGTAGCGGATAAGGACGGTTATGTTTATGTAACGGACGGCTACGGCAATGCCCGTGTCCATAAGTTTACGCACGACGGTGTCTTGGTAAAAAGCTGGGGCGAACCGGGCGAAGCTCCGGGACAGTTTAATCTGCCGCACGGAATTGCGATCGACAATGACGGAAGGCTCTATGTTGCCGACCGGCAAAATCACCGTGTGCAGCTTTTTACGACAAAGGGGGAGCTGATCACGGTATGGAACGGTTTTCACCGCCCGTCAGATCTTTGGATCGATCGAAACGGCATTGTCTATGTAGCGGAGTGCAAGCGTACCAGCGATTGGAACGATGCGCCGTCTCGAGTCAGTATTCTTGACCGGACCGGACACCTGATTTCCCAGCTGTGTGATAACGGCAGCCACTATGACATGGAACTTGGCAGCCGTTGTGCACATGGGCTATGTGTTGATTCAAACGGCGATCTTTACGTTAGCGAAGTAGGCAAGAAGCTGCAGGACAGCTTTTACGGTGTACGCAAGTATCGCAGGGTCTGACCGTACATCTGTTGGCTGCGCGGCGGAAATCAATGACCATGTGGCGGGATATCCATGCGGAAAGCCGCATCAAACCAGAGGGCATATGTTTCACTTGCTGATTTCAAAATGAGGCCACCTGATGCTCAAGGAAGCGCAGTTCAGACTGGACTGCGCTTCCTTGCTATATTTCGGCAGATAGAAGGAGACTGGGAAGCGGGTTATTACGGTGCAGCGGCGTATGCGGTCTAAACGTTTAGATAGAATATATAAAATCTAATCGTTTAAATTGTGTGGAAAGTTAATTGAAATTTTACTTTTTCCGTAGTATGCTGAAAGCGCGGTAAATCAGAAAGCCGCTATAACGATGAAACGTTTAAAAGGAGAAGAAAAGAATGAAAAAGCGTATTTTAGCTATTGTTTGCTGCGCGGTTATGCTGCTTCTTGCCGGCTGCGGCAGCAAAACGACCGAACCTGAGCAGGGACAGGAAAACGGCGAAAACACGAACACCGTGGAAAACTTCAAGCCGCAGAAGATCGTGATCTCGCATAACAGTGCATCTTCCAACCCGGAGCCCACGGCGCTTGCATGGTTTGCCGAGGAATTAGAGAAGCGGACGGATGGTAATATCACCTGCGAGACCTTCTTTGACGGCGTTCTTGGCAGCGAAACCGAGACGATGGATCAGATGACCGAGGGAACCATCCAGATCTCCATCTTCGGAACTTCTCTGATGGATAAGTACGCTCCGGAGTATGCTGTGTTCAGCGTTCCTTATCTGTTTGGCGATCTCGATCACATCAAGGCCTGCTGGGACGGCCCGATTGGCGAGGCCATCTATGAAAAGCTGGCGGAAAACAACATCATGGTGACGGGCTACGTCTACAAGGGCAACCGTCAGCTCACCTGCAACCGCGCTGTGCAGACGCCCGATGATCTCAAGGGCATGAAGATCCGCATGGCGGAAAACCCGACCTTTATTACAGTCTGGAAGGCTCTTGGCACGCTGCCCACAGTCATTCCGGCCTCTGAATCCTATACGGCCCTTCAAAACCATGTGGTTGAAGCACAGGAGAACCCCATTATTACGAACAACAACCGCTGCTTCTATGAGGTGCAGGACTATACCATCCTTACGAATCATTATGTTGATTTCTCCCGCGTGGCGATCTGCAAGAGCTGGTTCGAATCTCTGCCGCAGGAATATCAGGATATCATTCTTGAGCTGGCGAAGGAAACCGGCGAGATGAGCACCAAGATCGTCAACGACAACGAAGCAGCTGCCCGTGCAAATCAGGAAGAGCATGGCATGGAGTTCCTTACGGTCGATGAGAAGCCGTTCCGTGAGGTGGCGATGTCCGTTCTGCCCGAGATCGCGGAGAACTGGGCTGACGGTGTTTATGAGCAGGCAATGAAGGACGCCGGTCTGGACGCCTGAGAGAATACCCATATCGTATGATCGGCAGTGCTCCGGCAAGGATGCGGAATCGCGGATGTGCCGGAGCACCGCTATGAAAGGAGAGACTCGATTGAAGAAAGCATATCAGACGTTTGTCCGCGGCCTTGTCGGCCTTGTGACCTGCGTTTACATTGCAACGATCATTTGCCTGCTGGTGCAGGTGTTTGCGCGCTATGTTCTGAAGGTGCCTACGCCTTGGTCGGAGGAGCTGGCACGTTATCTGCTCATTACCACGACTGTTGTGGGCGCCGGGGAGGTGTCTCGGCGCGGCGATCACCTTGGCGTTTATTTTGTGCGTGACAGTCTGCACGGAGTTCCCAAGGTGCTACTGATGCTGCTCATCAAGCTCATCGAGATCGCCTTTATGGCGATCATTACACTCGGCATTATTCAGGCCTATCGGATCAGCGGCGATGTAACCGCGAACACCATGAAATGGTTTAAGGCGAAGTGGCTGTTTGTGGGATTGGGTTTTGGCAATACGATGATGCTGCTTTATGCTGTCCGTGATTTTGTGGAGTTGTTGATCTCGCTGTGCCGGGGTGTTCCGCAGAATCCGGCCGATGGTTATAGTGCGCCGTTTCCAAGACTGATGGATCAGAGCACGGAGGGGGATGAGAACTGATGGTCGTTGTAACACTTGTATTCGTATTTATTCTTTTAATGATGATCGGTGTGCCGGTTGTCTTTTCAATGGGAGCGACTTCTCTGCTGGCGGGCGTTTTTTTCTGGGGCGTCGATGCGATCCCGCTGGCGACATTTGCACAAAGAATGCTTTCCGGCATGAATAGCTTTACCATGCTTTCAGTGCCGCTCTTCCTTTTGGCCGGCAGGCTGATGAACGAGGGAGAGATCACCAATAAGCTCTTCAACTTTGCCCAGAAAACAGTGGGGCATCTTCCCGGTGGCCTGGGTCATGTGAATATTCTGTGCAGCGTGATTTTTGCCGGTATGTCCGGTACCAGCGTTGCCGATGCGGCCGGCCTTGGCACCATTGAGATCAAGGCGATGACCGATAACGGCTTTGACAAGGAATTTTCTATTGGTATTACCGGTGGATCTGCATTGATCGGACCGATCATTCCGCCAAGCGTACCGATGGTACTTTACGGCGCGATCGCTGAATGCTCCATCTCTTCGCTTTTTATCGGTGGTGTGGCACCTGGTGTGCTTATGGCGCTTGGTATGGCGGCGATGGTGACCTACTACGCCATCAAGAGAAACTACCCGCGTGAGCGGAAGGCGACCGGCAAGGAATTGTGGGAGGCCCTCAAGGAGAGCTTTCTGCCGCTGATGACGCCGGTTATCATCGTGGGCGGTATCTGGTCCGGCGTTTTTACGGCGACAGAGGCTTCGGGTATGGCGGTGTTGTATGCGACGATCCTGATCCTGTTTATCTATAAAAACATGACGCTCAAGCAGCTTTGGGGCCATCTCAAGGCGACCGCTGTAGACTGTGCCTGCATCATGTTCGTTATGGCGGGCTGCTCGCTCTACGGCTATGTGCTTACTCGCTCTCGTATTCCGCAGATCGTGGCAGAGGCACTGACCAATCTCACGCGGAACCCGACGCTGATCGTACTGATCATCGTGGTGTTTTTGATGTTCATTGGCTGCTTCATGTCCACAACGGAAAGCATTCTGCTGTTTGCGCCGATTTTCGTACCGGTGATCCGCGATGTGCATTATAATGTGGTCGCTTTCGGTGTGGTTATGTGCCTTGCGCTATGCATCGGACAGCTTACGCCGCCTTTCGGCAGCTCGCTGTTCGTGCTGAGCAAAACAACGGGTGTTCGCCTGGACCGCGTTGCAAAAGCCTGCTTCCCGTTTTTGATCCCGGTGGTCCTCATCACGTTCCTGTGTGCGATTGTGCCGGGGGTCGTGACGCTGCTTCCAAATCTGGCGTTTTAAGCGGAGGGGTAGGTAGTATGGCAATCGTTACATCCAAAGAAGTATATCGGAAGTGCTTAACGGAGCCATGGGCTGTCGGCGGCTTTATCGGCTATGATTTGGAAATTATGCAGGCTGCCATTGAAGCGGGGATTGACGAGCAGGCACCGATCATGGTGCAGGCCTCCTGCCGTGTGATCGACTATGCAGGGGCAGACCGGCTGTACGCAATGGCGCAGGCGTTTTCCAGCGCGTATGGTGTGCCGGTGATCCTGCATTTAGACCACGGCGACAGCGTGGAACGCTGCAAGCACTGCATTGACAACGGCTTTTCCTCTGTTATGCTGGACTGTTCAGGAGAACCTTATGAGGAAAATGTGCGAAAGGTGCGCGAGGTGTGCGAGTATGCGCACCGTGCCGGCGTGGTGGTCGAAGGCGAAGTCATGCATCCGGTTGAGGGAAAAGAGAAATTTGTGACCGCGCCGGAGGAGGCGCTGCGCTATGTCGAGGAGACTGGGTGCGATTCACTCTCGGTATGCTGCGGAAATGCGCATGGGATGGATCCGGATTACCGTAAAAAGCTGCGCGTTGAAGAGATCGCGGCGATTCATGCACTCCTGCCGGAGATGCCGCTGGTGCTTCATGCGACTTCTGTTTTCGATGAAGCATTCATTGATCGAGCCAACCGTGTCGGCGCCGACCGCAGGCAGCCGTTCAATTTTGCTCTAGAAGATTTACAAGCAACCTACTCCATGGGGGTCTGTAAAGTGAACAGCGCATTAGACATCAAGATCCTTTATACCACAGCGATCCGGGAGTATATGCTCCGTCACCCGAGAGAAATGGATCCGCGAAAGTATTTGGGTTATGCCCGCGAAGAGATCCGCAGGCACATTGCAGGGAAGCACCGGAACGTATTCCGCGACAGCGGAAAAAGTTCTCTGCTCGATGCATAACAGGAGAGATCAGACCATGCAATATGACATTGTCGCCCTGGGCGACCTTATTACGAATTATGCCTACAAGGACACGGACGGTGCAGGAATTGCGGAATATCAGCGCTTTCCGGCGGGGACGACCTCTAATATGCTTGCGCAGGCGGCCAAGCTTGGGGCTAACGTGGCACTTTTGTCTGCGATCGGAAATGACATTGACGGAGACTATCTTTATGAATTTGCCCGCAGAGCAGGGATCGACGTGAGCAATTTGATCCGGCGGGACGACCTGTTCACACGCTCTGTCTTTGTCTACTATAAGGAGAATCATGATCGGTATTTCTCCTACAATGGCACCAAACGCACGCACTTTGAGTTGAAACCGGAAGAAATTGATGTTAGTATAGTACAAAAGGCAAAAACCTTCGATTTCCCGCTCAATGCGCTTTGCACTGACCGCCCAATCAGGAAAACACTGCAGGAGCTGCTTTCGGCGGCACAGGAAAAACATGTGCTGTTGGCTGTGGATGCCAATTACCGTGGGCAGTATATTCCGCCTGAGGAACTGGCGGCAATGCGTGAAGGGATTCGCCAGTCCAACATCATTAAGATGACAAAGGAAGAAATGGCCTACTATTTGGAAGAGGATGATCTGTTCCGCGCAACAGAAAAACTCCTGAACCAGAACGCACAGTTAGTTGCCGTTACAATGGATGAGTCCGGCAGTTTTCTGAGAAGTCGTCAGGGATGGGCATATCTCCCGACCTATCGCGTTGATGTATTGGATACGACGGGGGCAGGGGATTCCTTTATGGGTGCATTGCTGTATCGGTTGGGTCGAATCGAAAAGCAGCCGGAGGCGCTTACGGAGAAGGAATTGACGGAGATCGCCGATTTCTGCAATGCGTGTGCTTCACTGTCTACCACACGGCGCGGTTCGATGAGTGTTATGTCATCACCGGAGGAGATCTCCGGACTGCGTGTCTCCGGCGTGCTTGGCACGGCGTTGGACATCAGAAGGATTTAAAAAACAGAAAGGAGGGACGTCGTGGGGATCAAAGAGGTGGCAAGGCAGGCGGGTGTTTCCGTTGCAACGGTTTCATATTATATAAACGGGACCAAAAATGTCTCTCCACAGTCTTCCGAGAAAATACAACGCGCGATCGAGGAAACCGGATATCGGCCGAATCTGGTCGCAAGGGGACTGCGTACCAACGAGAATAAAATGATAGCGGTGTTGGTGCAGGACATTACCAGCGGATACTATAATGATGTGCTTGAGGGCATTGCGAAGGTGCTTAATCAACATGATTACGGCGTGTCTCTATGTATCACTTGGAGCAATCCCGAGTATGAGCTGCGGGACTTTCAGCAGATGATAGCACGGCAGGCCAGCGGTGTGATCATGACCCCCATCAATTCGGACTGCGATTTCCGCGCGCTTTGTCCCCGACCGGACTTTCCGATTGTTTTCATGGATCGTCTGCAGACGGGGACGGAAGCGGATGTAGCGCTGTGTGATAACTATGCGATCACCTACCGCACCGTCGGTCAGATGATAGAGAAGGGATACCGCCGGATCGCGTATTTTTACAGTGCATCATTGGACAATGTCAGCACAACGAAAGATCGACTCAATGCGTATCAAAATGCACTGCGCGACCGCGGAATTGAAGTACAACGGGACCGTATTGTATTTAGCCGGGATCCTGCGGACAGTTACGCGCTGATGGAAAAGCTGTACGCAGGCAAAGAAAAACCCGATGCGATATTTATTGCCAGCAGTCAGATGTCGTTTGGTGTGCTGCGCTATGTGCAGGATCATAGGCTCTCTGTGCCGGGAGACGTGGCATTGGTCAATTTTGACGATTATGAATGGGCAGACATTACGGCACCGACGCCGCTGACTACGATCCGGCAACCGGCAAATGAGCTTGGCCGTGCGGCCGCAAAGCTTATGCTTGAACGGATCCAAAATCCGGATTCCGCCTATCGGACGATCATGCTCGATTCCCAGTTGATCGAAAGAGGCTCTTTGTAGCAAACAAATACTTGCTATCGCTTATACCGTTAAAGAGCGATTCCGCTTTTGCCTTTGAAAGCGATCCGGGATTCGGCAAAGCTGGAGCAACGATGATTTCGCAAAAAGAAAAGAGGGCGTTTGCCCTCTTTTCTTATGCATTTTTGCCTATTCTCTTTTCTATTCGGTCAATCCATTTTGTCGTGTAGTTTGGTGTCGGGGATACTATGTGGACACCATGGGAAAGAGCGCGAAGAAAATAGAAGAATACATCAAATTGAACAAAATCAAATTTTTGTTCAAAAGAGGGGGCAGTACAGATGAGTTCCGGACAGCAATGTCTGCAATAACCGTATTCAGTATGGCTGCAGTGATTCTATGAGTGGCCCATTCCATGACCTGCTGCACGATAGAACAACAACCGCGCCGTATCATCTTGCTGATCGCAGTAACGTGATACGGTGCGGTTGTTGTTTTTTTTCAGTCTGCGAGGCCGTCCGTAATGTGGATTAGCGTACGCTTAGCAGTGCAGTCAAGATGATAGCGCATCGCTTCCTCTGCCCTCTTTTCATTGCCTGCACAGATTGCGGTCAAAATACCGCGATGCTCCAAAATGACATGCTCCGCCTGCTCGGGACTGTCGAACGCGGACTGCGTCTCGATCCGCAGAAAGTGATCGCGCAGCTTCTCGATCTCCTCCTGCATCCAGGTGTTGCCTGAGGCAAGAAAGATCTCACGATGGAACTTGCGGTCAAGCTGGTATGAGGCCCGCACCGCACGGTCGTGGCAGAGGCTCTCCTGCTCAAGTAGCAGCCGCTCCAGCGCCTCTATCTGCGCTGCCGTGCGTCGTTGCGCCGCAAGCCGTGCGCCGCTCAGCTCCAAATAATAGCGCGCCTCGACAATGTCCTGTGCGCGCTTCCGCGTCACCGGGATCACCTGAATCCCCTTGCCGCGCATAAATGCAATGTACCCCTCCTGCTGCAACTCCAGCAGCGCCTCACGCACCGGCGTGCGGCTGATATTCAGTTCGCTGCACAACGCATCCTGAGAATAGGTAATGCCAATCTGCAGCCGACGGTATAGAATTGCGTCCTTGATCAGCTCATACGCCTGCTGCTTCATGGTGACGGGCGCGATTGCGCTGCCATTTAAAAGTCCGATTGGTTCGATGCTGGCCACAAAGCGTTTCCCCTTTATCTTCATCATTCGACGGCCACGCTACGCTTGCACAGTAGATTTCTTCCGCCGTTTATGTCGTATATATTCCTTTAATATATTACTATATAACAAATAGTCCTTCTTTGCAAGAAGTTTTTTCTCCTGACAGAGCCCGTTCCATTTTTGCTAAAGTCTCCAATTCGACGCCACAATTCTTGTCGAAAAAGCCAAAATACAATCTTAACGGGAGAAAAACTTTACAAATCGGCTGCGATATGCTATATATAACATATCTCCTGCGGCTCCTGCCGCTTTTTCCAAAATGAATATTATGTATATATATTAAGGAGGCAGATGCTTATTATGAGAGTCAGCGCAATCCAGATGGATATGAAATTTGCCGACCCGGCTTACAACTTCAAGCATGCGGAAGAACTCATCCGTGAAGCTGCGGCTTCCAAGCCCGACGTGATCGTCCTTCCCGAAACCTGGAACACCGGATTCTTCCCTAAGGAGAATCTCAAGGAGCTGAGCGACAAGGACGGTGCTGCTGTCAAGGACATGTGCTCCGCCCTGGCCCGTGAGCTGAACGTCAACATCGTGGCCGGTTCCGTTTCCAACGTTAAGAACGACAAGGTTTACAACACCGCCTACGTCTTTGACCGTCAGGGCGCGTGCATCGCCGAATACGACAAAACCCATCTCTTCACCCCGATGGGCGAGCATGACTATTACGAGGCCGGCACCCATGTGACCACCTTCGAGCTTGACGGCAAAAAGTGCGGCATCATCATCTGCTACGACGTCCGCTTCCTCGAGCTGGTGCGCACCCTTGCGCTGACCGGTCTGGACGTGCTCTTCGTTCCCGCCCAGTGGCCCGCGCTGCGCAAGTATCATTGGGATACCCTCACGGCGGCCCGTTCGATCGAAAACCAGATGTTCGTCGTCGCCTGCAACTCCTGCGGTAAGGCGGGTGAGACCGTGTACGGCGGCTCCTCTCACATTCTCGATCCCTGGGGCAATCCGATCGTTGCCGCCGGCGGCAGCGAGGTCATTCTCACCGGCGACCTTGATTTCTCCGTCATTGAGGGCATCCGCGCTTCGATCAACGTTTATCGCGACCGCCGCCCAGAGCTTTACCACGTCTGATTTTCGCATTGCCTTTCATCAGAAAAGTGCTATAGCAAAAAATATTAAGGAGGATATTATCTTGGACAGCAAAATCACATTTACCCTGCACGCTGACGGCAAGTCCACCGAGAAGACGATTGTTTACAACCAGCTTCTCGCCATCGGCTACGCCGGACGCAACATCGCCAAGACCATGGAGCACATTAAGGAACTGGAGGAGCAACTCGGCGTTCCCGCACCCAAGAAAATCCCGACGATCTTCCAGATGTCCAATATGCTGCTCACGCAGGATCCCGACATCGACTTTGTCGGCAACAACACTTGCGGCGAGGTGGAGTACATCATCATCACGCAGGGCGATGAGATCTACATCGGCCTCGGCAGCGACCACACCGACCGCAAGCTCGAGAGCGCCAGCGTTCCCAAGGCCAAGCAGGTCTGCCCCAAGCCCATCGGCCACGACATTTGGAAGTACAGCGATCTCAAGGATCACTGGGATTCCATCAGGCTCAATTCCTATCAGACGGTGGACGGCAAGGAGATCCCCTATCAGCAGGGTACTCTCGCCGACATTCTCCCCGTCGAGCACTTACTCAAAGAACTGCGGGAGCGCATCGGAGATGTTTCGCATTGTGTCATCTACTCCGGTACTGTCCCCGTTTTGAACGGCTTCCAGTACGGCGAGAATTTCCGCTGCGAAATGATCGACGAAACACTCAACCGCAGTCTGAGCATGAACTACAACATCCACGTAATTACTGAGGAGGAAAGATGAAAATGAAAAAGCTGATTACTCTGCTGCTTGCCCTTGCCATGGTCCTTTCCCTCGCCGCCTGCGGCAGCAAGGACACCCCTGCACCGGACGGCCAGAATACCCCTGCCGCCACCTATAAGATCAAACTCGGTACCACCGGCAACGAAGAGCACCAGTCTACCATCGCCGCAAACTTCTTCAAGGAGAAGGTCGAGGAGCTGACCAACGGCGCTGTGACCGTTGAGATCTACCCCAACTCCCAGCTTGGCAGCGAGCGTGAAATGGCCGAAGGCGTCAAGCTCGGCACGCTGGAAATGACCATCGTCACCACCGACGGCACCCTGCCCGCATGGGTTCCCGAAACGCAGGTTCTCTCCATCCCCTATCTGCTGACCTCCAAGGAAGTTGCCTACGAAGTCTTGGACAATACGCTCCAGCCCTACTTCGCCCCGCTGTTTGAGGCGCAGGGCTTTAAGCACCTCGCTTTCTGCGAGCTTGGCTTCCGTCACTTCACCACCAATAAAAGAGAGATCACCTGCGCGGCCGATATGAAGGGTCAGAGCATCCGCGTGCAGGAAGCCCCCATCTGGTTCGCTCTGACTGATTCCCTCGGTGCTACAGCTACCCCTGTTGCATTCAACGAGCTTTATACCGCGCTCTCCCAGGGCATGGTCGACGGTCAGGAAAACCCCATTCCCTCCATCGCCAGCTCCAAGTTCTATGAGGTCCAGAAGTATATGTGTCTCGACGGCCACACTTACGGCGCCGAGAGCATCCTGATCAACCTCGATTATTACAATAACCTCCCTGCCGAGATTCAGACCGCCATTGATGAGGCCGCCGCTTACGCCGGCGAGCAGCAGCGCGCCGCCGTCTCTGCCAACGAGGCCGCTCAGCTCCAGCAGATCAAGGATGCCGGGGTCATCGTCTGTGAGGATCCCGATATCACCTCCTTCCAGGAAGCCACCGCTGAGCTCTATCTGCGTCCCGAGGTTCAGGCCATTGTCTCCCCCGAACTGACTGAGATGGTCCGTTCCGCCGCTGAGGCTGCCGCCAAGTAAGTACCGCTTATTTTCAGGATGGGGGACCACTTCCCCCATCCTGAAAAAGACTTATGCAGATTCAGGAAAGGAAACTGAATGAAAACAATTGATAAATACCTCACCATGCTCGTGCGCGGCGTGATCGGCGTGGCATTGATCGTGCTGTTTGTCGTCGCGTTCAGCGTGATCATCGGGCGCATTTTCTTTGACGCTTCGATGGGCTGGTCGCAGGATGTGATCCGCCTGTGCTTTACCTATATCATTTATCTGGGCGCCGCATACTGCGTACGCGAAAAAGGGCACCTGAATGTTGACTTTGTCCTGGGTATGATGAAGCCGCAGGTGCGCAAGGCGGTTGAGTTTGTGATCAACATCGTACTTCTTGCGTTCTTTGCGTTTATTGTTTATTACGGCTTCCAGTTTGCCGCGACCGGCGCTTCCCAGAAGTCCCCCTATCTGATGCTTCCCATGACCTATTATTACTATGGTGTTCCTATCTCCGGTATCCTGATGTTTTACTATATGCTTGAGCAGCTCATCGATGAAGCCAAGGAGCTCTTCGGCAAGAAGGGAGACAACAAATGACCATTATTCTCTGCCTGTTTATTGCCTTCTTTGTCGGCGTTCCGATCTGCTTTGCTCTGGGCATTGTCTCCATCGGCAGCCTCATCGCCAGCGGTATGCCGCTGATCGTTACGGTCCAGCGTATGTTTACCGGCGGCGACAGCATCGCACTCATTGCTATTCCCCTCTTTATGCTTTCCGGCGAGCTGATGTTCCGCGGCGGTATGTCCAAGCGTCTGGTTGATTTTGCGGACACCCTGCTTGGCCATTTCCCGAGCGGCCTCGCGATGGTCAGTATCCTCGCATGTATGTTCTTCGCTGCCATCACGGGTTCGGCGATCGCGGCCACCGCGGCCATCGGCGGCATCATGATCCCGCTGATGAAGGAGCGCGGCTATGAATACACCTTCTCCGCGCCGCTGCTTGCCTGCGGCGGCTCAATCGGCCCGATCATCCCGCCGTCGATCCCCCTGCTGGTCTACGGCGTTCTGGCGAGCGTCAGCGTTGCCGACCTGTACGTCGGCGGCGTTATTCCCGGCATCCTGATGGGCATCGGCCTGATGATCTACAGCTACTTTGTCGGCAAGAAGCGCGGCTACATGGGCCGTGAGACCCGCGCGAGCTTCCGTGAGGTGGTCAAGTCCGCGGTCAACGCGTTGCTGGCGCTGTTCATGCCGGTCATCATTCTCGGCGGTATTATGAGCGGCAAGTTCAGCCCCACCGAGGCGGCGGCTGTCGCCACGGCGTATGCGCTGGTCATCGGCCTGTTCGTCTACCATGAGCTGGATCTCAAGGGCATCTGGGAAGCCTTTGTCAACGCTGCCAAGAGCACCGGTCAGATCCTGATCATCGTTGCGCTCGCGTCGCTCTTCTCCTGGGTCATCACCGTCGCTCAGATCCCGCAGACCGTCAGCGCCATGCTCCAGGATAATATCCACAGCAAGGTCGCCATGCTGATGGTCATCAATATTATTCTGCTCATTGCAGGTACCTTTATTGATACCACCAGTGCAATCGTTATCTTTGCGCCGCTGTTTATCCCCATCTGCAAGGCGATGAATGTGGATCTTGTTCACTTCGGCATGATTATGACGGTCAATCTGACCATTGGTATGTGTACGCCTCCTCTGGGCGTCTGCCTGTTCGTGTCCAGCTCGATTGCCAAGATTTCGCTCAAGGACCAGATGCGGGATCTACTGCCCATGCTGGCAGTGCTCATCGGCGTCCTGCTTTTGGTCACCTATATTCCCGGCCTTACCCTCTGGCTTCCGAGTCTCTTTAAATAAGTAGGTTTTCCAAACTATCTTCTTTTCAAATAGAACGCTCCGGACTGTTTTTACAGCAGTCCGGAGCGTTCTATTTAGTGGCTCATATGCGGCGCGAGTATTTCAGCATAGAGCAGTTCAATGATGACCTATGGATGGTGCTCATCGACACACAACGCTGTCTATTTTACGACAACGAAGCTCGGCGTCTACATTGACAACGATAACGGTATGCTTCGCTACTTCGATGCGTTTGCGCTGATGCTGAGAAATTAGCGAAGTCCCAGCAAATTATCTTACACAAAAGATCAGAGCACCTCTGTTGAACGATGTGTCGACAGAAGTGCTCTACCTTTTTGCCGCAGTGCACAGCCCGCGTAATTTCCAAACAGTTTAAAAGTTTTTCTTGTTAAACCTTAAAAACTTATTGAAAATAGCGGTTATTTCGGTTATACTAACAACTGTGAGGGAGGCGATACGATGATCAACAGGCCGGATTATATTGAGGCACTTGAGCCTTTTATCGATAAGCCGCTTGTCAAGATACTGGCAGGTGTCCGACGCTGCGGGAAGTCCACCATTTTTGAGATGCTGAAGGAAGAATTCCTGCGCCGCGGTGTCTCTATGGATCATATTATTTGCAAACGATACACGGAGATGGATATTCCTGAGAGCATTACGGCCAAGCAGATGTACGACGAGCTGACCGCGGCCATGGCGGGCAAGGGACACTGTTGCCTTCTGCTGGACGAGATTCAGGAGATCACCGGCTGGGAAAAGGCGGTCAACAGCCTGCTGGAGAGTACAGATGCCGACATCTATGTGACCGGCTCCAATTCCAAGCTGATGTCCGGCGAAATCTCGACCTATCTGACCGGCCGTTATGTTTCCATCCCCGTCTATACGCTGTCGTTCAAGGAATACCTTGCGTTCAAACAGGATAGCTCATTATCCCGTAGAGAGCTGCTGGAAGATTATATCCGCTTCGGCGGCTTCCCTATCGTGGCGCTCAGTGAGTACGACGAGCAAAGCGCCTATCAGATCGTCAACGGCATCTATCATACCGTGGTCTCCCGCGATATTGTCAAGCGCCACCGCATCAACAAGCAGGACCTTTTTGACCGCGTGGTGAAGTATATCATCGAGAATATGGGCAAAACCTTTTCTGCGAACGCTATCTCCACATTCTTAAAGAGCGAACATCGCAAGGTTTCGGTGGAGAGCATCTATAACTATCTGCGATGGCTGGAGCAGGCGTTTATTATCTATCCTTGCGAACGCTATGACCTGCAAGGCAAGAGCATCCTGAAAACCCAGGAGAAATACTATCTCTCCGATGTGTCGCTCAAATATGCTCTGCTGGGCTATAACCGCAAAATGCTGGACGGCGCAATGGAAAATATCGTATTCCTTGAGCTGAAGCGCCGCGGTTACGATGTTTTCATCGGCAAGAACGATACAAAGGAAATCGACTTTGTGGCCACACGCCGCGCTGAGCGAATCTATGTGCAGGTCTGTGTCCGGATTCCGGAGACTTCTGACCGCGAGGTCGGAAACCTGATGGAGATCCGTGACCATTACCCCAAATATGTTGTTACGCTCAATGAAATGGATACCGGTATCGAAAACGGCATCAAAATCGTTCATCTTGCAGACTTTTTGCTTGCGGAAGCATGGTGAATACGGATCGCAGAATCATGCGCTGCACATCCTTGCGGCTTTGACCGTGAGGATGTGCAGCATTTTTCTTGCATGTGGGACCGGATAGTCGGAAACGTTCCGAAAAGCGGCTTCTTAAGGATGTTAAAATGATATGGAAGGAAAAGGAAATTTCAATATTAGGAAGTGTACTTCATGGAAGCGCACTTCGGCACTGAGTAAGATTTCCGTAGAATTCCTCAAAGAAACGGAGATCTTATCATATGGGATATTACAAGCGGCTGATCCGGAATTTCTTTTCCCGGTCAGCCCGTGACCTGCGGCGCAAGCTTCGGCTTTCACAGGAAGAAATGGCAGAACGCCTTCACATCACGAGCCGTGCATACAGTGATCTGGAGCGAGGAAAATACTGCCTTTCTGCGACAAGTCTGGTTTTTCTTCTGCTGCTTTTGGACGAACTGAACGACCAAGCGGTGAGAGATACGCTTTGTGCGCTTCGGCGCGAGCTCTGTGAGAATGAAGAAGATGGCCTGATGGAGGCAGAAGAAGCACCGCCTGCCGCACTGTGTACGTAAATACTATTTGATTCAAAAAATTAGGAAGATATGTATGAAGCATTGTCATGACATTCTGTTGGCGGATGCCAACGAAGCCTTTTGCGGTCTCTTGCAGGAATCCATCGCGCTGCGCGAAAACTATCGGGTCGTGCGGACAAAAAAGGGATGGGATATTCTGCGCTCTGTTCAGGAAAGACAGCCGGCGCTTTTGATCATGGATCCGGATCTTCCGGATGTGAATGGTGCAGAGGTCATGCGTGAGCTGGGCCGTCAGAAGCTTGCTCTGCGCACGATCATCATTTCGGCAAGAGTGTCAAACCGCCTGCGCGAAGAGTTTTTTGCATTGGGCGCGGCATGCTATCTGCCAAAGCCGTTCAGTCATAAATTTTTATTACGCAGAATGGATCACATTTTGGGGAGATCGTGATCTTTGAATTCCATTCAGATTTTTTTGCAGACAGACCATTCGCTTTTTATAGAGCAGCGCCTCGGATCGAGGCAGCGTTTAGCAGACCTTCTGCAGGAAGAGATCTCTCCCGGGCAAGCAAAACAGCGAGGCATTGCCTCGCTGTTTTGCTATGGACGCTTTCGAGGAACTGCCCGTGATCCAACCGATAGACGCATTGTGCATGGCCCGGCAGTTACAGATGAAGCAGAACCTTGCCGGAATGGAAATCGACGGTGCGCCCATCGCAGTATGCCAGCTTGCCGCCGACGAAGACATATGAGATCCCCACTGGACGAACCTTTGAATCCAGATACGTTGAACGACTTGCGATTCGCTCTCTATCAAATATCGTTATGTCCGCAACCATCCCCTTTTTCAACTGCCCGCGGTCGTACAGGCCAAGAATCTGTGCAGGAAGTGCGGTTGCCTTATAGACGGCGTCTTGTATGGACATAAGCTGTTTTTCACGGACGGTCTGGAAGAACTGCGGAAAGGTAGCAAAGCTGCGGGGGTGAGGATTGGTCTTTGTGTATTGCTTATCGTAGGAAAAGGAATATCCGTCGCTCCCTACGCAGATAAACGGCTCGGTCATAATGGCGAGCATATCCTCCTCGCTGATGCAGAAGAATACGCAGGCGACGCTGACCTCACATTCGAGTAGAATTTGGATCACTGCATCAAGAGGTGTGAGGGAAAACTCCTTTGCAAGTTCATCGATGGTTTTGCCCTCATAGTCCGGATGGTGGCCGTGGGTACTGGTGATCAGGATCGCACCGGGACCTCCGCGGTTCTCCATTTCCTGCGCCATTTCCTCACAGAGTGTGCCCTCCCGTTCGCGCAGGCGGCGAAGCATTTCTTCATTTCCGCCCGCATGAGACCAGTTCGGCATCAGGGCGGTCAGCGCGGTACTGCTTGCGGTATATGGGTATTGGTCGCAGGTGACATGGATGCCGCGCGCACGGGCATCGCGAATCTTTTGGAGCAGTTCCCCTCCGCGACCCCATTGCGGTTTCCCAATCAGCTTGAGATGAGAAATTTCCAGATGCACGCCACTTTTCTCGGCAACGCTCAGCATTTCATCGACCGCCTCGAAAATGTGAACGCTCTCGCTGCGCATATGTACGGCGAGAATCGCGTTGTGCTTTTTTACGACCTTTGCCAATTCCACCAGCTCGTCCGTTGTACCATAAGCGCTTGGCGGATAGATCAAGCCCAAGCTCATACCCATTGCACCGGCACTAAGTTCACGGTCAAGAAGAGACTTCATCTGCTCCAACTCCTGTGTAGTCGGCGGACGGTCAACAAAGCCCATGACAGAGAGCCGCAGCGTACCATGTCCGACCAGCATTCCAACATTGAGCGCTGTCCCGCTGTTCCGGACAGCGCGGACATATGCGGACATGGAAGGCATTGTGATCTGTTTCCCGTTGAGCGGCATTTCCAGCTCCGAGGAAAAATACTCCTGTACCGCCGCTTCGCAGCCGGGTTCTGACGGCAGAAGAGAAACGCCGCAGTTTCCGCAGATCTCGGTCGTTACACCTTGCGCGAGCTTACTCTCCACGGGATAACCTACCAACGGAGAAGCATCCGAATGAGCATGAATGTCAATGAACCCCGGCGAGACGATCAGGCCGGAGATGTCGATCGCCTCCCGCCCCTCTCCTGCATTCGGAGCAATTTCTGCGATCAATCCATCCCGGATACAAAGATCTGCGCGGTAGGGCTCTTTCCGACTGCCATCCACGATCCATCCGTTTTTTAATACATAGTCATACATAAAACTGAGTTCTCCTTATAAAGGCATACCGCTTTTCTTCACTCACTTTAATGAGTCATAAACGGCGCGGCTCACCTTTCCGATCAGCTCAATCGCCTGAAGGTCGCTCTTCAGATTGCCGGTAAACATGGCGATCACATAGCGGCGGCCGCCCGGTAAAGTAAAGATGCCAACGTCGTGCTGTATTCCGACAAGCTCACCGGTCTTGTTCGCAACGAGAACAGACCCCTCCTGAATGTTGCGCTTGACCTCCTCCGGTGCATAGTTCGGAATGGTCGGAAGCAGAGCGGGCAGTTTGTTCCGGCACTGCTGATGCTCCATAATGTTCATAATGGTGCAGGAGACCTCGCAGTTGACGAATTTCTCCTCGGCGATCTGCGTCAGCAGCCGGCCGGCTTCCCCTGCACACATATAATTATTGTAGCCTTTTTTGATTGCCTCGAAATCAAGCATCTTCCGCATCAAGCGGGTATGAGGCATCTCCATTTCCGCGCAAAACTCATTCACCCGCTCGATACCGATGATATCCATGATCTCGTTGGTTGCAATATTATCGCTCAGGACGATCATCAACGTAGCAAGCTCTTCGACCGTCGGCATATACTCTTCGCTCAGCTCGCAAAGGATGCCGGTGCCCCCAACGCGATTGACTGGAGCGATCCTGCGCTTCCCTTTCCAGTCCACTCGACCCTCCTGGACATCGCGGAGAAGCAACGCCAGCATAGGGATCTTGATCACGCTGGCTGACGGCAAAACCAGATTGGGGTTGATCTCCAGTGTTTCATCGGATTCAACATCCCGAATGTAGAGACCAACATCACCGTCCAGCTCAGAGAGCAGCTGATAGATCGCGCTGTGACAGATTTTTTTCATGGAAGCATCTCCTTTATTAAATTATAATTTCATTTAGTGCTTTATGTGATTATATACATTTCATTTTTGCACTGTCAAGTATGGAGAAAAAAATCGACAAAACGCCAAAATATAAAAATAAATTTTGTAGATATGTTATATTGAAAAAATAATTTCATTTGATATAATGATTAAAACATGACACGATTATTTCACTCGGGAGGGATTATACCATGTCAGAAGGCTCGCTTGCGAAGAAAGTACGCACTGCATATGCACAGGATTCTGCTTTTGCCCGCTCGCACCGAATGGTGACCTGGATGATGGCTTTCTGGGCGTTTACAGTCATTGTTGACCGTGGAATCGGTATGCTGACAAATGCTTATGAGCAGACATCAGCCGTATTCCCTCTTGCAGGGGCGGCAATTCTTTTGCTGATTGCGTTTCTTGGAACGCAGGGACACTTAACGCTTGCGCTGCTGTTCCTCGAATTGAACATGGCAGTCTTTCTGATCCAATTTGCGGCCTCCTGCTTTTTCTATAAGGAAACGGCGGTGCTTTGGAGAGTTATTTTTTATGGAATCGCCGCTGCCGGCCTTATTGTTATCTCGCTTATGCTTTTTCTGAATCGGGATATAGAAGCCTACCGCGAAAAGCTGAATACCCTAAACGGAAAAGCGGACAAAAAGCCTTTGTTCTACCGCACCAACAGCCGACTGATCAAAAACACGAAAAAATAATTTCAAACAGTCAAAAGGGTGTTTCATTCTGGGTTGTTTTCCTGTATAATGTATTCATTGCTTTTCAATGAACGCAAGACCAATGAAAAGAAAGAGGGAACCAACCATGCAGAAAACCGGAAAAAACCTAATTGACCAAATTCGCGAAAGCTATCCTACGCTGTCTAAGGGGCATCAGAAGCTCGCGGACTATATCATTAACAACCCCAAGGAGGGAGCGTTTCTCTCCATTAACGCTCTTAGTCGGGAAACCGGCATCAGCGCCGCGACAATCACCCGCTTTGTCCGTGTGATGGGATGCAGCGGCTATCAGGAATTTCAACGCGAGGTCTACGATGCGCGCCTTCAGCAAACTCCGTTCAGCAAGCTGAAGTCCGAGCTTCAGCGCGTAGATTCCTCTGACGGCGATGGAGAGGATCCGATTCTTCTTGCTCTCCGTTCAGATGCCCAGATGATAGAGAGCCTGTACACGCAGCAAAACCGCGTTGCTTTGGATCGTTCGACAACGCTTTTACGGAAGGCGCGCCGTATTTATATTCTTGGCAACGGTTCGTCTTATGCGGTGGCGTATCTGCTTGGGTTTATGCTGCGGCGTATGTACGGCAATGTCCAACTGCTTGAGGCTTCAACCGGTGCATTATCCTCTACGCTGTGCGATGTCAGCGCAGAAGACTGCCTTATCGCGGTCGCCTACTCCCGTTATACAAAGCTTACCTGTGATACAGTTTCCTATTGCAGAAAAAAGGGCTGTGCGGTAATCGCTCTGACCGATTCCCTGACCTCACAGGTCGCTTTGGAGTCGACCGAAATGCTGATCGCGCCGCGTGATGAATACTTCAGCCCGGTCTGTGCCATGGCGATGTGCAGCTGCCTGATCGCAGCGCTCGGACAATACGACGCGCCGCAGATGCTTGCCCGCATGGAACAGCAGGATCAGCTTTCTTTGGAATTCGGGGTTTACCTCTGATATTTTTACTTTGTGGCGGGGCCGGCCATCCGCAAGGTAGAGATATAAATCAAGATCAAAAATTTTATAAAAAATAAGGGAGGAAAATCTATGATTTTTGATCTGAATCCTTTGTGGGGTTTCCTGCCTCTGCTCCTCTACATCGTTCTGATGCTCAGGGGCAAGGACATGAACGTGTCCGTTCTCCTCTGCGTAATTCTTGGCGCTGTCCTCAACGGCGAGTCAATCCTCGGGTTTGCCAACACGATTTATAAGTCTCTTGGCTCGTTCTGCGCGCTCATTGGCTTTATCATCGTGCTTGGCTCCGGTTTGGCGGAAGTCCTCAGCCAGACAAAAGTCGCGCATAATCTTGTTTATACGGTGGTCAACCGCTTTAAGCTCAAGAGCAAGCGCGCCGCGATCCTGATCTCCATGGTCACCTCCACCCTGATGGTCTCCCTGCTCGGCACGCTCGCCGGCTCCAACGCCATCATCGCTCCCATTCTGATCCCCATCGTTGCGAGCGTCGGCCTGACGCCCTCTACCCTCGGCGTAATCCTGCATGGTGCCGGTGCAACAGGACTCTACATTGGCCCCTTTGTTCCCCCTGTCGTTACCGTCATGGGACTTACCGGCCTGACCTACGGCCAGTTCTTGAAGTCCGCGGGTATTCCTCTGGCTATTATTGTTTGGGGCTCTACCTTCTTCATGGCCTGCCGCACACAGCGCAAGACAGAGGGACTTGAGGCCTACAGTGAGGCAGATAAGGAGGCCGTTGATTTCAAGCCCAACGAGAAATGCAAGCGCGCTACTCTTGCCTTCCTTGCCACCATGGCTGTCACCATTGTCTACGGCCTTATCGCAAAAGCCGGTGCATCCTATGCAATCCTCGTTATGATGACGGTCTCGATCGTTGTCGGACTGGTCGGCGGACTGTCCTTCAAGGACTCTCTCACTACGATGATTCAGGGCGGTGCCAAGATGTTCTGGATGTTCTTTATGTTCGTACTCTTCGATCCGTTCCTGAACTACGTCAGCGCCTCCGGAGCCTTTGATGCAATTACCCAGCTCATGGAACCCCTGATTGCAACGGGCGGCGAGGTTGCGTTTATGATGCTTGCCTCCGCAATCGGTGTGTTCGGCATTTCCGGCACGGGCGTTGCGCAGGCGCAGATCATTCATGAGCTGTTCCTGCCCATGGTCAATGCAATGCATATGGATATGTATACATGGGCTTTGGTCGTGCTCGTTGGCTGCCAGGTCACATTCTTTGTTACCCCGACGGTCGATATGGTTGGCCAGATGGGCCTCGCTCGTTCCAAGAATATCAAGGCGATGCTGGCAAACGGATGGGTGCTCACAATTATTACCTTTGCTTACGTTTTGGTAAGAGCAATCATTTATGTGTCCTGACTGCCCCGATGCTGAACATTATCTGAGTACAGGAGGATAGCCTTATGACGAATTTTGCATTGCTCCAAACGAATATTGCCTTTGATGATCCGAAGGCAAATTATGAGAATGTCCGAAAGCTGTTTGCTTCGGCGATGGCAAAGACGCCGCGTCCTGATGTGGTCGTTCTTCCAGAGGACTGGTCTGCCGGCTTCTCGGATAAAATGTTCCACGAGATGGAAAAACACTGCGAGACGCCGGATGGTCCGACACTGAAGGTCTGCAAGGATCTGGCAAAGGAGTACCATGTTTGGGTGGTTGCCGGCTCGATCAGTACGCTGCACGCGGATGGAAAGATGCGTAATACTGTTTTCCTGATCGATCGGGACGGCAATGTTGTGGGAGACTACAGCAAGATGCACCTCTACAGCGACATGGACGAGGACGCGCAGCTGACGCACGGCGATAAACACGAGGTATACGACACGGAATTCGGCCGTGCGGGCATGATGGTCTGCTACGATATCCGCTTCTGCGAGCTCTCGCGCATTTACGCGCTCAAAAAGGCGGATGTGTTGGTCGTCGTTTCCAACTTCCCGAATCCGCGCGTCAACCACTGGCGCACACTTCTGATGGCCCGCGCGATCGAGAACCAGATGTTTGTTGTTGCCTGTAATCGCGTCGGTCCGAGTCCGATGGGGACCTATTGCGGGCACTCGATCATCATTGACCCGTGGGGCGAGGTCATTGCCGAAGGCGGCGACGAACAGGAGATCGTAACCGGCTCGATCGATTTCGGTAAAACGAAAGAAGTGTGTGACCTGATCCATATGTTCCGCGATCGCCAGCCTCAGCTTTATGGGACGACCCTGACCGATCCTCAGATTTAAAGGAGACCAATTTCCGTTATGAAGGTGGACATTTCTCGTTATCTTGACCTGCGGCGCGATATTCATCGCCATCCTGAGCTGAGCAATCAGGAGATAGAAACGACCGAACGTATTCGGCGCTTTCTCAAGCAGGATGGTCTTGCACTTCAAACCTTTTCCAACTGTATAGGCGGCTTTGTCCGCTTGGACCAAGGAAAGGAAAAAACGCTTTGTATGCGGGCGGATATTGATGCCCTGCCGCTGACGGAGAAAACCGGTCTCCCCTTTGCATCGGTCAACCCAGGCGTCATGCACGCGTGCGGTCATGATATGCACACGGCGATAGCGGCTGGAGTCGCCTGCGAGCTCAACCGGGTGAGAGACCGACTCAACTGCAATCTTGTTGTTCTGTTCCAGCCCGCAGAGGAAAGCAGCCCGATCGGCGGCGCAAGACCGATTGTTGAGAGCGGCTTTTTAGAGGCGCAGAGGATCGATGCATTGTACGGCCTCCATAACTGGCCATCGCTGCCGGTTGGCGAGATTGGTGTCAAGCCGGGGGCGATCATGGCAGCGTCCGATCGCTTCCACATTGAGATCATCGGCCGTACTGCGCACGCGGCGGAGCCTCATCTTGGTGTAGACGCGATTATGATCGCCTCCAAGATCGATTGTGCTTTGGTACAGGATTTGCGCCATGAGGTCGATCCGTTTGATCCGATTTCCGTGTCGATCGGTGCTTTTTCTACGGAGGGACGATATAATATTGTCTGCGAACACGCGGCGTTGGACGGGACGGTTCGCTCCACGCACGAGGGAACCAGAGAATATCTGCATCGGCGGATCCGCGAAATTGCAGAAGGCATTGCGAGAACCTATGGTGGTGAGGCTAAGGTTGAAATAACCAAGGGATATGGTGTTGTTGACAACGATCCGCGTTTGTATGAAGCGTTTGCGGAATGTGCAAAGCGCGTGATCGGGGCGGACAATATTCACACAGATATTCATCCGAGCTTGATCGGCGAAGATATGTATTATTATGGAACGCGTATCCCGATCCTCTATTTTCATCTTGGATCCGAGTCTCAACACCCTCTCCACAGCAATCAGTATTTGCCAAAAGAAGCCTGTATCGAAACAGGGATCGACTTGATGACAGAGTTCTTTCTAAGTCAAGCCTGACCTATATAGATACCGGGAAATAGTGTGCTCCCTGCTCAGCTCACGGCGCCATAGCTGGCCGTTTGCCGAGCAGGGAGTTTCTTTATAGTTAAGCGGTATCATGTTGAGAAAACTCCATTGTGCTACAGCTTCAATGGCTCCTCCCCTTCCCTATGCTGCTTCTTTAATCAAGAACCGGTTGGGACGCCTGGGCTAAGGACCATGTACTGCAAGCAGGGATGGCCGGAAACCATCCTGTCAGTCTGGTTAATCAGGAAAAGTGACGGCAGTGATAAAATCTCGCTGCCGGATGCCTGCGACTTTGGTCGAGGGTAGTTCACATCTTTTTACATCATGCCGGAATCACGGCGTTGCGAGACTTCAGGTAGATATCAATGTCACGGTTGATGTATTGATACCCTGTCGTATGAAGGACATCGTAAAACTCGTTCAGATAGTCAAACACACCGTAGCGGCGAAACAATTCTGCCGTTTGTTTGCCCGTCAGGGACTTATAAACCTTATAGCTTTCAAGGCAAAACACAGCAAATGCAGTCTCCTTGCTCATATCTGCGCCTCCTCACACATCGGGAAATTCGATTTCCCCTGTTCTTTCTTCCTGCTCCAGGAGGGAATACAGCATATCCGTGCTGTATTGCCAGACCTTTGTATCCTCCTGCTCAAGAGCGGCGTATAGCTTTGAGTTATACAGCTTTGTAATCGCATCAGGCTCGGATATGTTTTTCTTTTTGACAATCATCCCAACAAGATCGGCGCTGATGTAGGGCATGATTGCGGCAAATTGTTCCTGTCCCATATCATCATTCCTCCGCTCTGATTTCTTTTGAACTGATAAAGTGAATAAAAGAAAGCATCTTTTCCGTATGGAATGTCCATTGATCCTGCAAAACCTCAGTTTTCAGCCGCTTCACCGTTTCGTCCGCATCCAGCACACCGGTTTCAAAAAGTCGGATAGATCGGTAAACATTATCGTCCGCTACCGGGCCGATATGCATATCGAATGCATTTTCCGGCATTTCGCCGCGACGGTTTCTGACAACGAATTGCAGCCATTCCATATCGGCATAGTCAAAGCGATAGATTGCTGTCTGCTCCTTCCGCCTGTTTTGCTCATCGCTTATGTAATTATATCATACTGTCACGCAGAATTCTACGCAGATTGATACAACCTCCCCAGAGTTGCCGCACGAAATCATATTGCCATTCGAAACACACAACGCCGATGTCATCGCGTCCGGCGTACCGCATCAGCTTGCTGAGATTGCACGAGCAAAACTCCACGGCACGCACGCCGTTCGTCACAGCATCGCAGTCCTTGCCATACGCAGCTGCAATCTCCTCATCGGAGAACACCGCGTGCAGGATGTCATCCTGAGTGTGTGCAGCGATGTATCTGAGGCTCCGTACGCCGTCCGGCGTCGCAGGGATATATCTGTACTCGATATTCGACTGATGCTTGTCACACACTTCCCCAGCCAGCGTGTGGGCCTCTGTGCGATGCGAGAGGATGCGCAGGCAGTCGTCATCGGATGGGCAGAGGATGATGCATTGATACTTTCGGTCGCCGGTGTATGCGATGCCGCTGAACCGATGCTTTGCCTCCACCGTGCAATGTATAGTATCACTAAACTCCCCTCTGTGATTCAGCTTGAGGTTGCGGCCCATCGTGGATATCACCGTCGCAGCAATCCCCGACGCGAACAGGTATCCGCTCGCTCGGCTGCCATCCATTCTCCGCTGCCGCTGACCAGGCTCCATAAGCTCCTTTTTCAGAACAAACTCGCTTGGTTCTACGGATTTGAATTCGAAAGAGGTTTTGTAGCTTGGTTCTACGGAGTCATTCTTGAATTCGAATTCGTTTTTGTAGAACCCAGCGGGTATCCCTGCCGCATACATTACCGCGAGACAATCGGATGCTCTGGTAGCGGCGTCGACATGCGATTTGTCATTGCCTGGGCGGTTTCCGCAGGAGAGCGCCATGTAAAGCTGCCGCTCATCTTCATCGAGTAGAGATATTCCCCGAGGTGTGAGTCGCAGCACTTTCCCTGGCGCTCTCCTAATGACGCCGTCGGAGTATAATTGCGACACCGTCTTCTCGATATACTTCGGGCTCGGATGCAGCACATTGATACTGCTGCGCTTCACCATCACTCCGGCGGCGATGAGCCCGACGATTTCGTTCTTTAATCTGTTTTCCATAATGATATACTCCTTCCATAGTCAGACACGGCTCTCTGCATATTGTCTCTCGCAGACCCGTAAAACCCTTGAAAAATCAATAAAATCATAGGTAGGATTTCGTCAGCCGAAAAAATCGCGAAATCCTACCTGTTTTTCTCACATTATTCGCGTTTTTCTCCCGCCCTGATGATGTTTTCCGTCTCGATGTAGGAGCGACCGAGACGCTGCTCGAACACCTCAGAACCCCAGTTTTTGTTGCACGCGGGGCAGCATCTTGTGCGACGCTTTGTGCCGCCTTTACGGAATTTTGTGTCGATTGTCAGCAGTTCTTTGCCGCAATCCGGGCAGACAATTTTCATTTTTATGACCCTCCTTTGCATTATTTCGTGCGTGTATCTCTCCAGTTGAGGCGGCGTTTTGAGGAGCGGTAACGCTCGTATGTCGGATAATATTCTTCGATGATCGGCTGGATTTTCTGACGAAAATTGCTGCGCGTCATGACCCTGTTATGCCCTGTCTCAGCCCACGCGACATACTCCATATAGAGCTCATCAGCAGAGAAATTATCGCCGTCGATGGATGGAGTGCGGTCCTTAATGAACACAACCAGGGGATTAAGAATCTCTTTATACTGCTCCTTAATCTCATCGGATTCTTCAGCTTTGGTAAAGTATCCGGTCGCGGTGATGATTTTGTGACCCTCTAAAACCCAGTTGAAAATACCCGTCAAAGCCTCTTGTGTCTGCAGCTTTTTGGCGAGGTCTTTATCTCCGGGACGCTCATTCGGACGCTTCGGATCCTCGCCGATAACGAACTTGAGCGGGAACCGGATGAATGCACAACGACGCAGGAAACCGTCAGATGTGTCGGTTGTTTTTGGGAAGTTGTTGCAGTTGATGAAGAACTTTGTGCGGCTTTGGAAAGAGAAAAAATCCATGCCTGCACGATATCGCCGCCCACGACAGACTTAAAAATCTTGGTGGAAGACGAGTCGATTTTATCTGAAACCTCGCCGCAGATGTTGAGGACTGACGACGTCATTTGAACCAGCTGGAAGGACTGATTGAGCTGTTCGATGGGGACAGCGGAGGACCGTATTCTGCATTTTCTGATTGCTTACCGGCTATCCGGTTTTCGCGCATAGGGTGCCTCATCTAAAGCAAAAAGCGACCAACCCTTTACGGTTGATTGCCCTTGGTGTGGCGGGTACTTTCGAAAAACCACTTAATCTGTAATTCCCATAACAATAGTTTTTTTTGAGAGTGATATGCCATCGAGACATACCTATTTACGCTACCATTATATCTCCTTCCACCTATATTGCAATAACAGTTTGATTTCATGCCTCTCTACTTTTATTCTTAGCGAGATTGAGTTTTTGCTGATTGTAACGGGAGATACGGCTCACTATTTTTTGCTTTCGTTCCGCAAATCGTAAAATAGTTTATAGAAATTATCCCTCTTTTTGGAGTAGTACCCTGTGAGTGCAGTCACAAAATCCCCAAAAATCTGTTAAACTGAAAGAACAGAGATGGAGGGAATCGCAATGAAGCATTACAGCAAAGAATTCAAGGAAGAAGCGCTGAAGCTGTCAGACGAGATCGGCGTGAAGAAAGCCGCGCAGCAGCTCGGCATTGCGTACTACACGCTGGCGGATTGGCGCAGCATACGCCGAAATACACCGCCCGCGAAGACACTGAGCGCAGAGGAGCAGACGATCCGCATCCGTGAGCTTGAGCGAGAAAATGCCGAGCTGCGGACCGCGAACAATATTCTCAAGGACGCACTCGGTTTTTTCGCGCAAGACCGCAAGAAGTAAAAGCGTGTGAGCGGCACCTGTTCGTAGCCGAACGCAAGGGCGTCTACACGGCAAAGGATAGGTGTGACCGCTATGCTATAATCATTGTAACGAGTTCGAGTAACACGAAGTCAAGTGTTTTTTCGGAGGAAGCATTATGTACTATACGATCAGGCAGATGGCGGAGCGGTTCGGCGTCACGGAGCATACGCTGCGGTTCTATACAGACAAGGGGCTGCTGCCCTGCACGCGGGACGGCGGCAACCGCCGGGTGTTCAACGAGGAGTCGGTCAACTGGATGCAGGGCATCCAGTGCCTGAAGGGCTGCGGCGCGTCCATCGAGGACATTCAGGAATACTGTCGCCTGTGCCTGCTGGAGGAATCCGAGGAGAATCTGCGCTCGCGGTACGCCATCATCCGCAAGCAGCGGGAGGAAGCCTACAGACGGCTGGAGGAAGCCAAAGCCACCGTGAAATATATGGAGGATAAGGCGGCGCACTACGAAGCCATTCTGGCGGGGCTTGAACCGGACGATACCAACCCTAAGAATTGGACAGCAGGGGACCGGCCGGAGCATGAAACGTGTTCTTTTTCTTGACATTTCACCCGACAATTTGTACGCTTGAATCGTATCACTTTATGGGAAAAGGGAGACGAAGCCATGCAGGGGGATCTTGAGGTGTTCTATCTGCGGCACTTCAAAGCCATCTACCGCGTCTGCTATGCCTTTATGAAAAACGCGCAGGACGCCGAGGACTGCACGGAGGATGCCTTCGTCAAAGCCATGACGAGTGACGTCACCTTTGAAAACGAGCGGCACGAGCGCTCGTGGCTGACGACCACGGCGATGAATCTCTGCAAGGACAGGCTCAAGCACTGGTGGCGGCAGAAGGTGACAGACCTTGACGAGGAGACCGAGCAGACCGCTGCGGAGCCGGACGAAAAAAGGGAAGTGGTGGATGCGGTCATGGCTCTGTCGGTGAAGTATAAGGAGGTCGTCTGGCTGCACTACTACGAGGGCTACCAGACCGACGAGATCGCGGCGATGCTGGACCGACCGCCGTCGACCGTGCGGAATCAACTGCGCGACGCCCGCGCAAAGCTGAAGCTGACCTTGGGAGGTGAGGGCGCATGAGCGAAAACGAAGTGAAAAAAGCCTTTAACGCGATCGAGCCGGAGGACGGCACGCGGGAGCGAATGTACGCGAACATCCTGAAAAAAGCGGCGGCACAGCGCGCGGCTGCTCCGGAGGAGAATGCCGATGCGCCCGCAGCGGAAAGCAATGCGTCCCCAAAGACCGTGCCGCTCCCCGCCCGCCGCCCGACGCCACGGTGGAAGCGGTACAGCGCGATGGCCGCGTGCCTCGCGCTGGTGACGACCCTCACGATCGGCTTTCTGCATCCGTTTTTTGCCGGAGACAGCGAGGGAAACGAGCCGCCGGTTCTGGGCGGCTCACCGTTCGAGGATGTGCAGAGCGCGGCGGACTTAGAAGAAAAGCTCGGCTTCGTGATCGACGCGCCGGAGGGCGCGGAAAATGTCACCTACTGCATTTACGACGGCGAGATCGCCCGGGTGGATTTCACCTTGGACGGCCGCGGGTACACCTATGAAGCCGCCAAGCTGGACGGCAATTTCTCCCGGGCGGACGGCGAAGCCGTGGGCAGCACGGCCCTGAACGCGGAGTATGGCGCCACCCTCGACCGCGTATCGCTTGACACCTGGCGGGCGCATTGGAATAGAGATGACGTCAGCTATTACCTGACGAATTTCGACGGCGCGGAGGAATCGGCCATCACCGAGATTGCCGATACGCTGATGAAAAGCAATTGAAGATGAAAAATTTCGGAGCGTGAAAACGCCCCGAAATTTTTTTGTGCGCTTCCCGACATTTTGCTCCGCTCCCTCGTATGGATGGATAGACGGGCAAGAGAGCGGCGTTTCTGGAGACGCTGTTCCGCCACCCATAAAACGAATTCTGAACTTCAAAAGGAGCAAATAGAAATGAAACGCATTTTGACTTTTGTACTGGCGTTAAGCATGGCGCTGTCCCTCGCCGCCTGCGGCGGAAAGGCCGATGACAATAAGGGCAAGACAGAGGTGACCATGACTGCACAAGAGATTATGGACACGTTGAAAGAAAAGCTGGGTGACAGTTTTGGATGCGACGTCGCTGAAACCGAAGATAACATAAGCGGTTATTGGGGACTGGATATGGGGCAAGTGGAAAGCTGGGCATCTATGAGCAATTCCAATTCCGCAGTCAATTCCAGTTACGCTGTTATTGTTAAAGTTAAGGACGGCTACGCACAGGATGCTGCCGCACTTTTGCAGACTGGCTATGAGCAAATTCTCAGCTACTCCCGGATGTACAACATGGATTTGCAGAAGGTCTTGCAGGCTCGTTTGTTCGTGAACGGCAACTATGCGGCGCTGCTGATCCTCGGTGCGCAAGGTGACTGGGAGGCCAGTGATGAGGTGCAGGCTAAATTTGCTGCTGAGGAGGCTGCCAAGGTGGACGAAGTATGGAGAGGTATTTTTGGTTCTGCTGACAACGGTATTACGATCCCGGAGGAGGACGGCAGCAACAACAACGGTGGCTTTTTTGATATGACCGACGATGAAGGTAACAACGATCCGGTGCTTGGCGGCTAACTATGGTTTTCTCCAGCCTGACATTTCTGCAATGCTTTCTGCCGCCGTGTCTGCTGGCGTATTTCCTTGTCCCACAGAAATGGCGCAACGGTACACTGTTTCTGTTCAGCCTGTTGTTTTACGCATGGGGTGAGCCGGTCTATGTGGTGCTGATGCTGTTTTCCACCGCATTGGACTACACCTGCGGACAGATGGTAGAGCGGCACAGGGAACAGCGGGGAGCAAAGATCGCGCTGCTGGTGTCGGTTTGTGTAAACCTTGGCTTGCTGGGCGTATTCAAATACAGTGACTTCCTGATCGGCACGGTCAATTCCTTGTTCGGCACGGCGCTCCCCCAGCCGAATCTGCCGCTGCCCATCGGCATCAGCTTCTATACGTTCCAGACCATGAGCTACACCATTGATGTCTACCGGGGCGAGGCAAAAGCGCAGAAGAATATCATCAATTTCGGCGCGTATGTAACATTATTCCCTCAGTTGATTGCGGGCCCCATCGTCCGCTACCAGACGGTAGCGGACGAGCTGGAGCACCGGGATTGCACCGCTGACCTCTTTGCCGATGGGGCGAAACGCTTCGCCTGTGGTATCGGGAAAAAGGTACTGCTGGCAAATAACATCGGTCTTTTGTGGGAGGCAGCATCCGCGCAGGCTGCTCCCACGGTGCTGACGGCGTGGCTGGGCGTCATCGCCTACGGCTTCCAGATCTATTTCGACTTTTCCGGCTATTCCGACATGGCCATCGGCCTTGGACGGATGCTGGGGTTCCGATTTTTGGAAAACTTCAACTATCCGTTTCTTGCCGACAGTATTACCGATTTCTGGCGGCGCTGGCATATCTCCATGGGGACATGGTTCCGGGATTATGTCTATATCCCGCTGGGAGGCAACAAGGGCGGCCTTGCAAAGCAGCTCCGCAATATTGCTATCGTCTGGCTGCTGACGGGCTTCTGGCACGGGGCAAGCTGGAATTTTGTGCTCTGGGGCGTGTATTTCGGAATCCTGCTGGTGCTGGAAAAGCTGTTCCTATTGCGCTGGCTCAAAAGGCTGCCCGCCGTATTGCGGCATATCTACGCGCTGGTGCTGGTAACGATCAGCTGGACACTCTTTGCGTTCACAGAGATCAGCAAAGGAGCCGCGTGGTGCAAGGCCATGCTCTCCGGCATGCTGTTCGACAGCAGTAGTCTGTATTTGCTGCTGACTTATGGGCCGATGTTGCTGATCTGTGCTTTGGCAGCCACACCGCTGGGAAAACGCTTTTATAAAAAGCTCGGCACACGGCTGGGGCAGCGGGCGCTGACCGTGGTTGACTGCGGCGGCCTTGCCTGTGTGCTGGTGATGGCTGCGGCCTATCTTGTCAGCGGCAGCTATAATCCGTTCCTGTACTTCCGATTCTGAGGTGAGAAAAATGCGAAATAAAATCATTACCTCTTTTTTCTGCCTGCTGCTGGCGTTTTCGACTCTTGCCGGATTGCTGTTGCCTGATCGCTATTACTCCGAAAGAGAAAAGCGCACTTTGACGCAAAAGCCCAAATTTACTGTTGCCGACTTTATCTCCGGCAAGTTTAGTGACAATTTAGAAAGCTATCTCACCGATCAAGTTCCCCTGCGGGATGGCTGGGTCACGATGAAAACCTATATGGAATTGACTGTTGGTAAACGTGAAAGCGGTGGTGTCTATATCTGCAAAGACAAATATTTGATGGACAAGTTTACATCTTATAGTAAAAAGCTGCTTGCCACCAACGCAGCCGCCCTTGCTGATTTACAGGAAACACTGGCAGCAGAGGGTGTTTCTATGAATACGATCCTTGTCCCTGTGGCAGCGCAAGTGCTGGCGGATAAGCTCCCTGCCTATGCTCCCGCGGCGGACTATGCCGCCATCTTTCAAGTGCTGACCGACGCGGGGGTGGACACGGTGAATGTGTGGTCCACCCTCGCGGCCCACAGCGATGAGAACATCTACTACCGCACTGACCACCACTGGACCAGCCTTGGGGCCTACTACGCTTACTGTGCGTGGCGGGACATTGAACCTGCGGCGGGGGAGTGGACGCAGGAAATTCTCTGCGGCAATTTCCGCGGCACGACTTGGAATAAAGTCCCCCTGCCCACCGTCCCCGCCGAGGAGATCGCCGCATGGTATAAGCACATAAATAGAAGCGTGTCCTACAACAACGGTCAGTATGAGACGGACAGCATCTACGAGCGGAAATACCTGTCCGGCAGCGACCAGTACGCTGTGTTTCTGAACTCCAACTAGGCACAGACCGTCATTGAGGGCAGCGGCAAGAACGGCAAGCTCCTGCTTATTAAAGACTCCTACGGCAACACCTTTTCCCAATTCCCCGTGGAGGACTACGCGGAAGTCCACGTCCTCGACCTCCGCTTTTTCAAGGGGGATGTGGCGGAGTACGCCAGAGAAAACGGCATCACCGACGCGCTGGTGCTCTACGGCGTGCAGAACTTTGTGAAGGATACAAATCTGCGCTTCTGACGGAGACGGCGCACAGCCTCCGCGGCGCGGGGCAAAAAGCCGACGGTCAAAGGGCCGTGGGCTTTTGCCCATTCTGCCGACTTTGTGCAGGGGAGGCGGGAGACCTTTTGCGCAAAACGGAGAGAAGTAAAAATTTTACGGAAAGGGGCTTGACAATGGGAGCGCGCGTGCTATAATACGCTACAACAAGTTAAAGCAGTAAAAACCAATGACGGAGAGAAGTAGCCGATGCAGGCAAGCCTTCAGAGAGTCCCGGATGGTGTGATCGGGGCGGCGGACGGTCGGTGAATGGACTTCGGAGGGCGGATCAAAAGGCGAAAGCCGAGTAGAGACCGACGGGGATCCCACCCGTTATCC
>ERZ773178.924-NODE-924-length-33463-cov-8.775832_pt1 | contig 33463 bp, 32 predicted proteins | sample MGYA00580533_ERZ773178 | MGnify/ENA primary metagenome ERZ773178 (study PRJEB29015, sample SAMEA2737859) | human gut metagenome | biome: human gut; feature: human-associated habitat; material: faeces | place: China | collected 2012 ...
ATTGGAATTCAGTATGAGAGGGCATTACACCCTTGTTTACCCTCTCCGTCCTCGCTTCGCTCGGCCACCTCTCCCATAGGGAGAGGCAAGGGGTTCTCGCATTCCATGATACAAGGACAGGCACAGCAGATTATCCTGCTGTGCCTGTTAACTGTCTTATGCCCCCGCCCATTTACTAGGCGGTTCTTTTTACTTCTCAATAGCTTCCACAGCCGCGGACAGTGCTTCCGTGTTCACCGTCTCCATCTGGCCGTTGTCGTAAGCTTCCGCCACGGCGGGGTCGATGGGCAGGCGTGCCAGAATCGGCAGATCGAACTGGGCGGCAATTTCGTCCAGATGGCTCTTGCCGAAGACGCTGATCCTCTTGCCGCAGTCCGGGCAGCGGAGGTAGGAATAGTTCTCCACGAAGCCCAGCACGGGAATGTGCATCATGTTCGCCATTTTCACGGCTTTCGCCACAATCATGGACACCAGATCCTGAGGGGAAGTGACGATGATGACGCCATCCACCGGCAGGCTCTGGAACACCGTCAGGGGTACGTCGCCGGTTCCGGGGGGCATGTCAACGAACAAATAGTCAACGTCCTCCCAGATAACGTCCGTCCAGAACTGTTTCACCGCGCCCGCGATGACCGGACCGCGCCACACCACCGGGTCGGCGGGGTTGTCCAGCAGCAGATTGATGGACATTACCTGAATGCCCGTGCGGGTCAGCGCCGGATACAGGCCGTGTTCGTCCGCGCCCTGACACTCCGTGACGCCGAAGGCAGTGGGCGCAGAGGGGCCGGTGATATCGGCGTCCAGAACGCCGACCCGCTTTCCCTTCCGTGCCATGGCGACAGCCAGCATGGACGTGACCGTGGATTTGCCCACGCCGCCCTTGCCGGAGACCACGGCAATGACCTTCTTCACGCTGGCGTTGGGGTTCAGCTCCGCCAGCAGGCTCTCGGGCTTGCGATCGGCGCAATCAGAGCCGCATTCGGAACAATTTCCGTTACAAGAACTCATAATTCTGTTGCTCCTTTTTTCTTAATCGTTTCTATTATAGGCCGGGTGTCGAACTGTGTCAACCGTCAAAGCTTCATTCTTCACGTCTGCACCTGTTCCCACTGCTCCATCAGGTCCATGAGCGCCGCTTCGGCTTCTTCCTTCTCTCCCAGCAGACGGGTCAGCTCCTGATAGTCGGCGGATGCCGCTTCGATTTTCCGGTCAAAGTCGGCGACGACCTGCTCCTGCTTCTCGATCTCCCGCTCCAGCCGCCGCACCAGCTTGTCCGCGTCTTTGGTTCCGCCCTTTGCCCGCTCCTTTTTCGGCTTCGGCGCAGCGGAAACGGCCGGTTTTGCGGCGGCTTCATGCTCCAGAATGGAGCGGTATTTCTGATAGCCGCAAGGGAAATCCCGGATTTTCCCGTCCTCCAGCAGCCAGATGCGTTCGGCAAACTTTTCGATAAAATACCGGTCGTGGGAGACGAACAGCAGCACGCCCTCGAATTCCTCAATGGCGGCCTCCACCCACTCCCGGGACGCAATGTCCAGATGGTTCGTTGGCTCGTCCAGAATCAGGAGGTTGATCTTCTCGTCCATCAGCATACACAGCCGCAGGCGGGACTGCTCGCCGCCGGACAGGTTGCCCACGGTCTTGAACACGTCCTCCCCCTGGAACAGGAATGCGCCGAGGCGGTCTCTCGCCATCTGAGGCGTGCAGTTTTTCTCATAGAGCATGGTGTCGTAAAGGCTCCGCTCCGGGTGGTCAAAGTGGATGATCTGGGGCAGATATCCCCATTTCACCGTGGGGCCGAACTGGATTTTCCCCTGACAGTCCTCCTCACCCAGCAGGCACTTGATAAAGGTGGATTTTCCGGTGCCATTGTCCCCCAGCAGGGCAATGCGCTCGCCGCCCTCTACCAGCAGATTCACGTCGGAGAACAGCGTCCGGTCGCCGAAGGATTTCGACACGTTCTTCATCTTGAACACCACGTCTCCGGAGAAATCCCGCTCCCCGAAGCTGGCCTTCATCGTTCTTTCCGCTTTGGGTCGTTCCGTTTTGCGAATACGATCCATCCGGTGCTGAATGGACATGGCCCGGCGGTAGAGGGTGCGGTTGTTGATGCCCCAGCCCTTCATCCGCTCCACCGTGTAGCCCAGCTGCTTCAGCTTCGCCTGTTCCTGCTCGTACTGCTTCATTTGCAGGTCAAACCGCGCCTGCTTTTCGTCCATGTAGAACGAGTAGTTGCCGGAGTAGAATTCCGCGTGGCCGTCCGCGATCTCGATCACCCGCTGGGCGATCTGATCGATGAAATAGCGGTCGTGGGAAATGGCAAGCACCGTGCCCCGGAAATTCTGGATATACCCTTCCAGCCACTCCACGCTTCTCAAATCCAGATGGTTGGTCGGCTCGTCCAGAAGCAGGATGTCCGTCTTTTCCAGCAGAAGGCGGGCGAGATTCGCTCTGGTCTTTTCGCCGCCGGAAAGGCTGTCGAATTCCTGAGCGCGCTGCTCCGCCGGGATGCCCAGACCGTTGCAGACCTTGTCCACGTCCACATCCATCTCGTAGCCGCCCCCGGACTGGAAGCGGTTGGAGAGGCTGTCGTACTCCCGCAGCTGCTCCGCCGTTGCGCCCCCCGTCATGTCCGCTTCCAGCCGCTCCATTCTGGCTTTCAGCTTCATGAGGCCGGCGTAGGCGGTGCGCAGCACGTCCTCCACGGTGTAGCCCGCCGGGAACTTGGGGATCTGGGAAATCAGCCCCAGACGCTTGTTAGGATTGACGTAGACCTCGCCGCTGTCATAGTCCATCTGGCCGGTAAGGATGTTGAAAAGTGTGGTTTTTCCGCAGCCGTTTCGGCCAAGGATCGCCACCCGCTCCCCTTCCTGAATTTCAAAGCTCAGGTTGTCCAGCAGATTTTCTCCAATTACAAAGAATTTTGTCAGATTCCTGACTTGTATATCAACCATATTCTCTCCATTTAATCGCGTTCGATTCCGGATTCATTCAGCATTTGCTCCAGTTCTTCCTGCGTGTATAACAAGTTCAGCGCCTGTAACATGGCGTTGGCGCTCATGTGTTCCGGCAGGTTCAGCTTTTTCAGAAGCGCTTTCCGCTTCTCCCCGGCGTTGCTTCCGCCGGAAAGCCCCAGCGCCATGAGATCCTGCTTCGTGATGCCCCCGGAGGAAGTCGTTTTCTCCCCCTCTATGGTGGCTCCCGCGTTTCGCAGAGCGGCGAGAATGACCTCCGGGGTCATGCCCTCCACCCCCAGCTTGCCCTCCCGGCCGGGGGCGGATTTCCGCCGTTCCTTGCCGGGAATGTCCGGGATGTAGGCGTGCTTCAGGTATTTTCCGGGAATGGCGCTTTTGATGTGGTTGCGGATGACGAAGCCCGCCCCGTCGGAATCCGTGAAGACGATCAAGCCCCGCTTTTCCGCCACCCGGCGAAGCAGCGCCATCTGCTGCCTGTCCTTGAAAATGCCGAACCCCGCCGTTTCCAGAATGGGGGCGTCCACCACTTGACTGAGGGTGTTTTTGTCGTAGCGCCCCTCTACCACAATGGCTTCCCTGATTTTAACCATTGCGCCCCTCCTGCGCCAACTGCAACAGCAGCAGCTCCAGCAGGCGTTCCGGGTCATCGTAGGAAGTTTTGATCTTATAGTCCGTTTCCAGCACCAGCTCCGCCGCCCGGCGGCAGAATTCCGGCGTAAACCGTCTGGCCGCCTCCATGGTCTTTCTCGCGGGATAGTCCGGGATGCCGCAGAGCCTTTGCAGGTCGGAAGCGTTTTTCCCGTTGTCCAGCAGCGTCCGCGCGGCGCTGACCCGGCGGAAGTGGTTGCCCACCGCGCCCAGAATCGCCAGCGGCTCCTGCTGCATTTTCAGCAGCTGCTGCAATTTCACCAGCGCCTGATCGAAGCGCCCGGCGCTGAGCATGTCCGTCATCTGGAACACCACGGCGTCCAGCACCGGTTCGGTGACGGCGTCGATGTCGGTCTTCCGAATCTCGTTTGCGCCGGAATAGGCGCAGATTTTGTCAATTTCGCCGCTGAGTGCCGTCATGGTGCCGCCGGTGATGTCGATGAGATACAAACATAAATCTGTGGAAATCCGTTTGTCACGCGCCATAAAATGCCTTGTGACCCAAGCCGCCAAGTCTTTCTGATCCTGCTTGGCAAACTCCACGATCAGCCCGGCGCCGTCGATCGCCTCCCAGAGCTTTTTCAGGCGCTTGTCCGGCTTCCACGGGGTCGTCTCGTAGGTGAACACCACCGTGCAGTAGTCCGGGATATCCGCCAGAATTTCCGCCATCTTGTTCCGGTCGGACTCGCCCAGCTTGAACAGATCCACCTCGTCCACCTGAACCATGGTATGCTCCGCCATCATGGGCAGGTTTTCCACGGCGTCGGCGAAGGTCTGCAAATCGAAGGTCTCGCTGTTCATCCGGTGGAAGTTGAAGGATTCCGTCAGCGCGTCCAGCAGCTGCTTTTTCATCTGCTCCAGATAGTGGTGCAGCAGAAAGACCTCTTCCCCATGGAAAATGTACAGCCGCCCCAAGTCTTTGCTTTTCAGCTGGGTTTTCAGTTCCTGTAAATTGCCCCCGGGGGCTGGTTTTTTTGCCATGGCTTCACCTTCTGATGGTAATTGTTCCGTCCCGGTCTGTCCGGTACACCGTGCAGCCAAAATGTTCCAGCCGCTGCAGGGTCTCCGCCGCCGGGTGTCCGTAGAGATTGTCCCTTCCTGCGCTGATGCAGACCGTCTGCGGTTGGGCAGCGGCAAGCAGATCCTCGCAGGTAGAGTTTTTGGAGCCGTGATGTCCGGCAATCAGCACGTCCACCTCCGGGATTTTCCCGGCGTGGAGCAGCATCCGCTCGCCGTAGGCGCTCCGGTCTCCCGTTATGAGTATATCACAGTTTTCCGTATCAAACAAGACGCACAGGCTGTTTTCGTTTTCGCTCCTATTGGAATCGGTGGTGAAAATGTGCAGATTTGTCTTGCCGTAGGTCAAAAGCAAATCCTGTTCGGCGTATACCACCTCTGCATTGTCCGCCACCAAAATCCCTTCCTCCGGTGGGAGGATGAGGATGTCCGCTTTCACCCGGCTTAAGAGATTTTCCGCCGCGCCGGTGTGATCCCGGTCGCCATGGGTCAGAATCAAGCCGTCCAGCCGGGAGATCCCCTGACTCAGGAGCGTTTCGGCGGCAATGTCCGCGGTGTCGGTGTCGCTGTCTCCGCCGCAGTCCACCATGTACGTCCGGCCTTCGCTTTGCAGCAGAATACACTGCCCCTGCCCCACATCCAGCACCGTTACCCGGGTGCTGTCCAGCATCGGCTCCGCCCAGGATGCCAGCAGCGCCAGACACAGCCCCAGCGTGCCGCAGCAGAGCAGAACGCCCGGGCGGCGATTCCGGCTCAGAAGGAACACCAGCAGCAATATATACACGGCCACCAGCCAGATGGTAATGTAAGGGCTTCTGGTATACACCGCCGCCAGCGGAAAGCCCGCCAGCGATTTTGCCATAAGCAAAACATAGCGAATCGGCCACGCGACGATTTTTCCAAGAATCATCGCCCCGCCCGTCCAGAACGCACCCACCAGACTGACCGCCACAAGCCCATAGAAAATGAAGCTGATGACCCACAGAGTGAGCAGATTGGTCACCACGCCAACAAGACTGACGGTGCCAAAATACCATGCGCTCAGCGGCGTTGTGAAAATCATGGCGCTGAGGGTGATGGACACGGAAGCAGTAAACCAGCGAATCAACGTGGGTCTGACGCCCTTCCCTTTGCTGTCCGGGAACAGAGAAACCAGCCACTTGCGGATGCCCGGCGCAAAGAGATAAATCCCCGCCACGCTGGCCACGGACAGTTGAAAACCCACGGACGTGATGACCAGCGGGTTGCCAATCAGCATCACCACGGCGGCAAAGGCCAGCGCCGCAGGGCCGTCGTATTCCTTATTCAGCAGCAGCGCCGCCAGCATCAGTCCGCACATAATGCACGAGCGGCTGACCGACGGGGTAAAGCCCGCCACCGCCGCAAAAAGCAGCAGCGTCGGAAAACCCACAAGGGCAGTCAGAAACCGCTTCCGGAAAGTAACGGCAGTAAGCAAAGCGAACAGAATCGACACATGCAGTCCGGAAACAGCCGCCACATGGCGAATCCCGCTGATTTTCAGACTGGTATCTACCGCATAACTCAGGCTCGTGGTATCACCCAGCAGAAGCGCCCGGGCAAAGGGCGCGGCGTCTTGTGGAATGCAGGTCTGCAAAATTGCCTGAATCCGGTGCCGCAGCCGCGCAGGGATATCCCGCCACGATGCGCCTGCATGGGGCGAAACGGAAACCTCGTCCACCTGATACGCCAGCAGAAAAATGCCGTTGCCCGCGTGATAGGTTCTGCTTTCCTTAGGCGTAGTGGCGCGGAAACGGAACTGGCCGGAGACGGTGTCCCCGGGTTCCAGCGTTTCGCCCAAATCCAGATACGCCCGAAGGCGGTACGACTTTCCTTCCAGCTGCACCGTGCCGTCCACGCCGATACCGTATGCCGTCTCGTAGCTGTAGTCCGACACCCGGATGACTGCGTTTGCCGTTTTTCCGTCCATCGTTCCGGCGGCATTCAGATAAAAGCCGTCGTACAGAATGAACCAGCCCACTCCCATGGCAAAGCCAAGAAGAACCGCGGCAATCCGCCGGAATAATGCGAACTTTCTCCCCGCAATCGCCGCGAAAAGCGTCAGAAACCCGACAGCTGCGGCCAAAATGACACGCGTACTTCCCGTAATAACATACGCGCACAGGCAGCAGGCCGCGCCGAAGCCCAGAGAAAACCATACCAGTTTACGCATCCTGCCGCCTCCTTATCGTTGGAAAAGGCGCCGCCTTTGCGGCAGCGCCTTTCTTATTACTTCAATTTGGAAACCACGTAATCGTCCACGATGGCGAGGGCGTTGTCCACCTTGGTGACGTCCTTGCCGCCGCCCATGGCGGAATCGGGCTTGCCGCCGCCGCTGCCGCCGCAGCAGCAGCATACCTGCTTCACCAGGTCGCCGGCCTTGATGCCCCGGGCAATGGCGTCCTTGCCGCAGACGGCCAGGAAGGTGATCTTGCCCTCGTTGACCGTGGCAAGCACAGCAACCACGGAAGCATCCTTATCCCGCAGCACGTCGCCCATCTGGCGGAGTCTGCCGGTGTCGGCGTTGGGAACGCTGGCGGTGATGACCTTCAGGCCGTCCACATTGTGGGAGCCAAAGAGAATCCGGTCGATCTCGCCCACGGTCTCCTTGGCCTTGTACGCCTCGATGGTGCGCCGCAGCTCCCGAAGTTCCTCCAGCTGCGCCTGAATCCGGGTGCCCAGCTCGATGGGCTTGGTCTTCAGCTTGGCAGCCGCTTCCAGAAGCATGGTCTGGTTCCGCTCCATTCTCTCAAGGCACGCCTTGCCGGTGATGGCCTCGATCCGGCGGACGCCGGAGGCGACGGAACATTCGCTCTCAATTTCAAAGGGGCCGACCTTGGCGGTGTTGTCCAGATGGGTGCCGCCGCACAGCTCGATGGAGTAGTTGCCCATGTTGACCACACGAACCGTGCTGCCGTACTTCTCGCTGAACAGCGCGGTGGCGCCCATGGCCTTGGCCTCGTCAACGGGCATCTCCCGGGTCACGATGTTGTAGCCCTCCAGAATGGAATTCTGGACGATGGCGTTGACCTTCACCAGCTCCTCCGGCGTCAGCGCGGAATAGTGGGTGAAGTCGAAGCGCAGCCGGTCAGGCTCCACGTAGGAACCCGCCTGATGGACATGGTCGCCCAGCACCGTCTGCAGCGCCTTTTGCAGCAGATGAGTCGCGGAGTGGGCACGCATGATGGCCTTGCGGCGCTCCACGTCAATGGAGGCCACCACAATATCGTCCACCTTGATGGAGCCGGTGACCATCTTGCCGTGGTGCAGGTACTTGCCGCCCTTGTCCTTCTGAACGTCGGACACCACAAAGCGGCTGTTGCCCATGAGGATCACGCCCTGGTCTGCGATCTGGCCGCCCATTTCGGCGTAGAAGGGGGTCTTGTCCAGAACAATGATGCCCTTTTCGCCGCCGGCAATGGTGCCGGAGACTTCGTCGCCCACGCACACCGCCAGAACCTTGGCGTCGCAGTTATTCTGGGTGTAGCCGACAAAGGTGGTGGGGGTGTTGTCCAGCCCCAAGTCGATGCCCGCCCAGGCCAGATCGCCCAGCGCCTTCCGGGCTTCCCGGGCGCGAACCTTCTGCTCCTGCATCAGCTGGGCAAATGCCGCCTGGTTCAGGGTCATATCCTCGTCGGCCACCATTTCCAGCGTCAGGTCAATGGGGAAGCCGTAGGTATCGTACAGCTTGAAGGCGTCGGCGCCGGAGAACTCCGTCTCGCCCTTGGCCTTGTGCTCCGCCAGCATGTTGGAGAAAATCGCCATGCCGCCGTCGATGGTGCGGGCGAAGTTCTCTTCCTCCACCTTTACAACCTTGGTGATATAGTCGCAGCGCTCCCGCAGATAGGTGTAGTGAACCTCGTTTTCCTCCACCACGGTCTCCACGATCTGATAGAGGAAGGGGTGGTTGACGCCCAGGAGCTTGCCGTGGCGGGCAGCCCGCCGCAGCAGACGGCGCAGGACGTAGCCGCGGCCTTCGTTGCTGGGAAGCACGCCGTCGGCGATCATGAAGGTGGAAGCGCGGATATGGTCGGTGATGACCCGCAGAGACACGTCCATCTTCACGCTCTGGCCGTAAGTTGCGCCGGTCAGCTCAGTGACCTTGTGGGTGATGTTCATGACGGTATCCACATCGAACAGGGAGTCCACGTCCTGACAGACCACCGCCAGACGCTCCAGACCCATGCCGGTGTCGATGTTCTTCTGGGCCAGCTCGGTATAGTTGCCGTGGCCATCGTTGTCGAACTGGGAGAAGACGTTGTTCCAGACCTCCATGTAGCGGTCACAGTCGCAGCCGACGGTGCAGCCGGGCTTGCCGCAGCCGTACTTCTCGCCACGGTCGTAGTAAATTTCCGAGCAGGGGCCGCAGGGGCCGGAACCATGCTCCCAGAAGTTGTCCTCCTTGCCGAAGCGGAAAATACGCTCGGCGGGGACGCCCACTTCCTTGTTCCAAATCTCAAAGGCTTCGTCGTCGTTTTCGTAGATGGAGGGGTACAGCCGGTTCTCGTCCAGACCGACCACCTTGGTCAGGAACTCCCAGCTCCATGCAATGGCCTCGTGCTTGAAGTAATCGCCGAAGGAGAAGTTGCCCAGCATCTCGAAATAGGTGCCGTGGCGGGCGGTCTTGCCGATGTTCTCGATGTCGCCGGTGCGGATGCACTTCTGGCAGGTGCAGACCCGATGACGGGGCGGCTCCACCTCACCCTTGAAATAGGGCTTCATGGGCGCCATGCCGGAATTGATGAGCAGCAGAGACGCATCATTCTGGGGGATCAGAGAAAAGCTGGGCAGGCGCAGGTGACCCTTGCTTTCAAAGAAAGAAAGGAACATTTCGCGCAGTTCATTTACGCCGTAAGGCTTGGGATTCATTGGTTTCTACCTCCATAAAAATTGTCGGAGCTGAAAGCGAATTCTCCACTTCCAACTAAAAACGCCGCCCCCAAACAATAGGGGCGACGTAAATCGCGGTACCACCCTAATTCGCCTGAAAATCAGGCATCTTAGCTGCTCTGTAACGGGAGCGCCCGTCCCGGTCATCCCGGGCGACGCGGGAAATGGCTTGCGGGAGTTCATCCGGGGGCTTGCACCTTTTCCCCCTCGCTGAAGGACTACGTTTCCGCTTGGTTTCCGCAATGTCTTTCCATATCGTCGATATTTTATCACAAAAAGGGAAAAAGTCAAGGCTCATTTCCCATTTTTTCGGGCGGTTTCCCGGAAAAAGTCAAATTGTCTGTCCGGGAAACCGAAAACCTGCGGAACCGGCGGCTGCCGATTCCGCAGAGGTTTCCGAATCAGATTTTCTCCTCCAGCCAGCGGCGCATTTCCTCCCGGCCTTCCTCGCTCATGGGGAAGGTGCATTCGCCCTCCATGGTGCTCTTTTCATAGCAGTAAAGGCCGTGCCAGTACTCCACATGGATGGCGCTCTGGGCGAAATCCACCTCTTTCGGGTTCGCCATGACCACCTTCGGCTCTGCCCGGAAACGGAACAGCCCCTTGGAGCCGGTAAAAATGTTGTTCATGGCGAAGGTGTGCAGGGTGGGCAAAAACAGCTCTGCCATGCCCTTACTCCCGGGTCAGCTCTTCCATTTCATCCAGCAGCTCGCCGAACAGCGCCAGCGCCTGATTCACAGGCTCCGGGCTGGTCATATCCACGCCCGCGCCCTTCAGCAGATCAATGGGGGACTTGGAGCAGCCGCCGGAGAGGAAGCCGAGGTAATCCTTCACGGCCGGTGCGCCCTCCCGCAGGATACGGCGGGACAGGGCAATGGCGGCGGAATAGCCGGTGGCGTACTGGAAGACGTAGTAGTTGTAGTAGAAGTGGGGGATGCGCGCCCACTCCATGGCGATATTGTCGTCCACCACCATGTCCGGGCCGTAGTACAGCTCGTTCAGGCGCTTGTACTCGGCGCACAGGACGTCCGCCGTCAGGGTCTGTCCCTCAGCTGCCATCTTTCCGATGTTCAGCTCAAACTCGGCGAACATGGTCTGACGGTACAGCGTTCCCTTGAACTGGTCGAGGAAATGGTTGATGAGGTACGCCCGCTCCTTCTTATCCGTGGTCTTGCCCAGCAGATATTCCATCAGCAGCGCCTCGTTGCAGGTAGAGGCCACCTCTGCCACGAAGATCACGTAGTCCGCATCGATGGGGTTCTGGTGCTTGTTGGACAGGTAGGAGTGCAGAGCGTGACCCATCTCATGGGCCAGCGTGAACTGGCTGTCCAGCGTTCCGGTGTAGTTCAGCAGGACGTAGGGATGCACCACCGTCCCGGCGGAATACGCGCCGCTGCGCTTGCCCTCGTTCTGGTACACGTCGATCCAGCGGTGGTCGAAGCCGTTTTTCAGAATGGTGCGGTAATCGTCGCCCAGAGGCGCCAGCGCGTCGTAAACGGTCTGCTTGGCCTGCTCGTAGGGAATGTGCTTGTCCACATCTTTCAGCAGGGGGGTGTACACATCGTAGAAATGCAGCTCGTCCACGCCCAGCAGCTTCTTGCGCAGACGGACATAGCGGTGCATTTTGTCCATGTTCTGGTGGACTGTCTCGATGAGGTTCTTGTACACGGAGGTAGGGACGTTGGTCGCGTCCAGAGACGCTTCAAATGCCGTGTCGTACTTCCGTGCCTCGGCGAAGAATTTCAGCTGCTTGTTCTGGGCATTGAGAAGGGCGGCAGTGGTGGTCTTGAACGCAGCCAGCGTACCGTAAAGATTTTCATAGGCGCTCTGACGCAGCACTCGGTCGCTGCTCTCCTCCAGACTGACGAAGGTTCCCTGGGTCAGGGGATGCTTGTTTCCCTTGACGTCCACGGCATCGGGGAATTTCAGGTCTGCATCGGCGAGGGAGCCGTAAATGGTATCAGGCGCCTGAGACATTTCACCCGCCGACGCCAGCAGCTTTTCCTCCGCGGCGGAGAGGGTGTGCGCCTTGCGGCGGCGCAGATTGGTCAGATAGCGGCGGTAACGCTCCAGCTTGGGACAGTCGGCATAGAACTGCGCCAGCTTCTCATCAGAAATCGCCATGATCTCCGGCGTATCAAAGCTGCACGCCGCGTTCAGTGCTACTGCAACGCCCATAAACTTTCCGGCCATGGCCTGATAGGTGGCGTTCCGGGTATCCTCGTCCGCCCGGCGCATACAGTAGCTGCCCAGCAGATCTCCCTTGGCATTGACCTGCTCAAAGACTTCCATGTAAGCATACAGCGTCTCGCCGCTCTCACCCAGACGTCCCGCGAAGGAAGCCAGCGTCTTCTGGCTCTCCGCCAGCGCCGCCAGTTCCGCTTCCCATGCTTCGTCGGTGGGGTACAGGTCTTCAATGGCCCACTTGTCCTCTGCCGGGATCTGGTCGCGGCTGGGAATTTTTTTGATTTCTTCCATAATGAACCCTCCTGGTTTTTTCTGCTATTATACCACACTATCCAAAAAAATCAACGCCGCTTGCAAAGATCGGCAAATTATGCTAAAGTTAGCCTCGGTGATGCATATGAAGAAAAATCGCGTTCGCGGCAGTCTGAGTCTGCTGCTGGGTACAACCATTTGGGGCTTTGGCTTTATTGCCCAGAGCGTGGGCATGGATCACATCGGCCCCTTTACCTTTCAGGCCATGCGGTGCCTGCTTGCCGTGCTGTTTCTGATTCCCTGCGCGTTTGTGCTGGATATCGGCAAATGCAGCTTCCGGGAATCTGCGGCAAAGTGGAAGAACCCGACGCTGTGGCGGGTGGGACTGATCTGCGGGTGCGCCCTGTTCATCGCATCCAGCCTGCAGCAGATCGGCATTGTCTACACCGACGCCGGAAAGGCGGGGTTCATTACCGCCATGTACATCGTGCTGGTGCCGGTGCTGGGGCTGTTCCTCGGGAAAAAGCCGCCCAGAACCACCGTTTTCAGCGTTGCGCTGGCGGTGGTGGGGCTGTATCTGCTCAGCTGCATGGGCGTTTCCCAGATCAACAAGGGCGACCTGTACCTGATGGGCTGCGCGCTGGCCTTTTCCGTGCAGATCACCTGCATCGACCGGCTGGCGGGGAACTTAGACGGTCTGCGCATGAACTGCATTCAGGCGCTGGTGGTTACGGTGCTTTCCGTGCCGTTCATTCTGCTGACGAAGGAAACCGTCGTTTTTTCTGACATTACCGCCTGCTGGTTCCCGCTGGTCTTTTCCGGCGTTCTGTCCATGGGCGTCGCCTACACGCTGCAAATCGTCGGGCAGCAGGGTCTGGAACCCACCACGGCGTCGTTAATTATGAGTCTGGAATCCGTCTTTGCCGCTCTGGGCGGCTGGCTGATCCTTCACCAGACCATGACGCCTTGGGAGCTGCTGGGCTGCGGTCTGGTGTTCGCCGGTGTGGTTCTTTCCCAGCTTCCTGTGGGAATGTTCGCAAAAAAGTCATAAAACAGCATAGAATATGGGGGGCTGCCGACGGCAGCCCCCCCATATTTTCGTTCACATCTCCTGACGTCCTTCCAGTGCTCTGGAAAGCGTTACCTCGTCGGCATATTCCAGCTGGCTGCCCACCGGCACGCCGTAGGCAAGCCGGGTCACCTTGACCTCCATGGGTCTCAGCAGGCGGGATATGTACATGGCCGTGGCTTCTCCCTCGGTGTCCGGGTTCGTCGCCATGATGACCTCCCGGACATCCCCCTCGGCTACCCGGCGGAGAAGCTCTTTGATCCTGATGTCGTCCTGCGACACATGGTTCAGGGGCGAAATAACGCCGTGAAGCACATGGTAAACGCCCCGGAACTCCCGGCTGCGCTCCATGGCAATGACGTCCTTCGGCTCGGCCACAACGCATATGACGCTTTTGTCCCGGGTATCGTCATCGCAGATGGGGCAAACTTCCCGGTCGGTCAGATTCTGGCAGACGGGGCAGGTGTGTACCTGTTTTTTTGCCTCCAGAATGGCGTTGGAAAATTCCTCCGCATCCTCCATGGGCAGGCTCAGCACATGGAAAGCAAGTCTCTGCGCCGTTTTGCCGCCGATGCCCGGAAGCTTTGCAAACTGGTCGGCAAGATTTTGCAGCGCAGCGGGAAAAAACTGCATAACTTCTCCTTAGAACAGGCCGCCCAGATTCAGGCCGCCGGTGAGACGGGACATGTTGTTCGCCGCTTCGGCGTCCGCCGCCCGCGTGGCTTCGTTGACAGCGGCAATGACCATATCCTGCAGCATTTCCACATCGTCGGGGTCTACCGCTTCCGGCTTGATCTCAATGCCGACCAGTTCATGCTTGCCGTTGACGGTGGCCGTGACCATGCCGCCGCCGGATGCCGCCGTGAAGGTCTTGGCCTCCTGCTCCGCCTGCATCCGGAGCATTTCCTGCTGCATCTTCTGCGCCTGCTTCATCATAGCCGCCTGATTCATTCCGCCGGGCATACCCCGGAATCCGCCTTTTGCCATAATATGATTCTCCTATCTTGAAAATTCACACGAAAATTATCGTTTGATCGTTACAATATCGCTGTGCGCCCTGCCGAAGTTCATCAGCTGCTCCATTCTGGGGTTCGCGGCAGGCTTTGCCGACATATCCAACGTTGCCGCCTTCACCGGATGGGACAGCATTGCCGTTGCCTTCCGGGAGACGACCTCCAGAATTTCCGGTCTGTCCAACATCTGCGCCGTAAAGCTGTTGCTGCACCGAAGCTCCAACCTGTCCCCCACCAGCGCGCCCTGAACCGGCGCGTTGGGCGTCACCACAAAGAATCCCGAAACAGGGGGCTTCAGCTCCTTGCGAACCGCCGCCACCAAGTCCGACCAAAAACCCACAGGGGCTTCGCTTTCCGCCACCGGCGGCGCGTCCTCTGCCGGGGGTGCGTCGGCATCGTCCGGCATGGGCGGGCGGTCGTCCTCATATTCGTCCTTCTCCGACGCGGCCTTGTCCGCCTTCACGGGAGCCGCCGGGACAAACGCGCCGCTCTTCACCTGCTCTTCCAGCCGGGTGAGACGGGCGTTCAGTGCTTTGGTATCCAGACTCAGCTCCGGCTGGCACAGCTCCACAATGCACAGCTCTGCGTCCATGCGGCGGCTGGCGCTTCGGGTAAAACCGGCCATCGTCTCCTGAAGCCGCTCCATCATGCGAACCAGCTCGGCGCTGGTCAGCGCCTTCGTCAGTTCCAGCGCTTCCTTGTCCGACGCCACGCCGGAAAGCATGGTGATCCCGGCGTTTCCGGCGGTTTTCAGCACCAGAAGGTCCCGGGTCAGGCAGGCCATTTCGTCCAGCATGGCGCCCAGGTCTTTGCCCTCGGTATAGAGCCGGTTGAACAGCTCCAAAGCGTTTTTCGTATCGTGGGCGGCAATATAGCCCATCATTTCCCCGCATTTCCGCTCCCCGGCAATGCCCAGACAGGCGTACACCCGCTCTGCCGTCAGCTCTCCCGTGGTCGCGGAGGCGCACTGGTCAAGCAGACTCAGGCCGTCCCGCATTCCGCCATCCGCAAGGCGGGCGATCACTCGCGCCGCGCCGTCGTCAAGATCAATGTTCTCCTGATAGGCGACGTATTGCAGCCGCGCCGCGATGTCCTCCTGACTGATGCGCCGGAAGGAAAACCGCTGGCACCGGGACAGAATCGTCGCCGGAACCTTGTGCAGCTCCGTGGTCGCGAGAATGAACAGCAGATGCTCCGGCGGCTCCTCGATGATCTTCAGCAGCGCGTTGAAGGCCGAAATGGAGAGCATATGCACCTCGTCGATGATATACACCCGCATTTTCACCTGAGACGGCGTATAAATGGCGTCGTCCCGCAGGTCGCGGACGTTGTCTACGCCGTTGTTGGACGCGGCGTCGATCTCCAGCACGTCCATGCAGGAGCCGGAATCGATGGCCTTGCAGGCTTCGCAGACGTTGCAGGGGTTACCGTGGTCGGGATTCAGGCAGTTGACCGCCTTCGCCAGAATCTTGGCGCAGCTGGTCTTGCCCGTGCCCCGGGAGCCGGTGAACAGATACGCATGGCTCATTTTCCCGGTCATGATCTGGGTTTTCAGGGTCTGCGTCACCGCCATCTGCCCGGAAACGTCGTCAAAGGTCTGGGGGCGGTATTTGCGGTATAACGCCTGATAAGCCGACATTGTGCTTCTCCTTTCTGCAAAAGTCCATTGCGAGCCTAAAAAGCCATCCGGCCCATAACAAGATCGCACACCCACATTTGAACAAGGCGAATACCCGAACCTGACACAGTTAGCTCAAGAACGGCAACCCCGCGGCACACGAGAAGATCCGCTTAATGCTGCTTGGTTCCCCACCTGACATGGTTCACGGGATCTCGTTGCGCAAGACCAATCTATCAACACCACTTGCGCAGGTCAGACGATATTCAAACTTGCCCGGGTGTGGGAATTCATCCCTGCTGTAGCGGATTGCAGGTACAGGGCACCGCTATCTCCCCGACTAGTGCGACCTTGTTATAAGCCGGACAGCTCAATACAAGGAAATTTTGAAAATTGTGAAATTGCAATCAGTTGAGCTTCGACTCGATGAAGTCGGCCAGCTCTTTGAAGGTGGTGATCTGCTGATCCTCCAGATCCAGCTCCACGCCCAGCTCGGACTCCAGATCCATAATCATCTCAACGATATCCAGAGAATCGATGCCCAGACTTTCAAAGGTAGCATCGGGAGTGATCTCGGCGGGGTCCAGCTCCAGCTGCTTGGCCGCGTAGTTAACCAGTTTCTCGTACATGTGTAAGTCCTCCTCTCAGTATTTTCTGCGGAACTATCTTATCGTATTCTATTACAGGAACCCGCGTTTGTCAATGCCCTGTTTTTACCCAACCGCCATCCCTGCGGCATAGGCCGTCGCCCATGCGATCTGCAGGTTGAAGCCGCCGGTGTAGGCATCGCAGTCAATGACCTCCCCGGCGAAATACAGCCCGGCCACAAGCTTGGATTCCATGGTTTTGGGGTCGATTTCCGATACCTTCACGCCGCCGCTGGTGATGATTGCTTCAGACACGGGGCGCTTGCCCGTGATGTCAATGGGGAAGGCTTTCAGCAGCTCCACCAGTGCGCGGCGCTTCTGCTTCGTCAGGGAATTGGCCTGCATTTCCGGGGAAATATCCAGTCTGCGCAGCACCACGGGGATCATGCTCCGGGGCAGCAAGTCCACCAGAGCGTTTTCCATGCTCCGGTTCTGATACTGCTCCAAATCCCGCAGGATGCGGGCTTCCAGCTTTTCACTTTCCAGCGCGGGCTTCAAATCCAGCACCAGACGGCAGCCGTCTCCTTTCAGGTGGCAGCTCGCCGACAGCACCGTGGGGCCGGAAATGCCAAAGTGGGTAAACAGCAGCTCGCCAAAGTCCTTGTACAGCACCTTTCCCTTGGCGTTCAGCAGCTTGACCCCCACGTTCCGCAGGCTCAGCCCCTGCATTTCCTGACAGTCGTTTCCCGCCGTCTCCAGCGGCACCAGACTTCCCTCCGGGGGGATGATCGTGTGTCCCAGAGCGGCGGCAATACTGTAGCCGTCGCCGGTGGAGCCTGTGGCGGGGTAGGAAGCGCCGCCGGTCGCGAGAATCACCCAATTTGCGGCAATTTCCTCATTTTGCGTCCTCACCCCGGTAACATGCCCGTCTTGGGTGAGAATATCCCTGACACGGGCAGTTTTCACGGTGATTTTCTGCCTGTGCAGCTCCGATTGCAGGCAGTCCAGAACGGACTGGGATTTGTCCGTCACCGGGAATACCCGGTTTCCCCGCTCGGTTTTCAGGCGGCAGCCACGTTCCTCAAAAAAGGCCATCGTCTTTTCCGGCGGGAACGCCGTCATGGCGCTGTAGAGAAACCGCCCGTTCCGGGGGACGTTCTGCAAAACCTCCTGGCCGGTGCAGTTATTGGTCACGTTGCAGCGGCCCTTGCCGGTGATCAGCAGTTTTCTGCCCAAACGGTCGTTTTTTTCCAGAAGCAGCACATTCTGCCCCCGTTTTGCCGCCGTAATGGCCGCGAACATGCCCGCCGCGCCGCCGCCGATCACGATACCGTCATAGCGCATCAGCCGTCCACCCGCTTCTCATACACGTCGTATTCTTCCCAGATACGCTCCAGATTGGCGAAGGTTTTGGAGAGTTCCTTCTCCTTCTGGGCGGCAATGGCGACGATCAATGCGTTGACGATACTCAGCGGCGCCACAAGGGAGTCCACCAGACTGACCATATCGCTTTTGGCGATCAGCACATGGTCGCAGCTGCTGCCTAAGGGGGACAGCTTGCTGTCCGTAATGCCGATGACCGTCGCCCCGGCAGAGCGGCAGTATTTCGCGCCCTTGGTCGTGGTGGAGGAATACCGGGGGAAGGAAAAGGCGATGACCACATCACTGCTGTTCACGCTGACGATCTTTTCAAACATCTCCCCCGCCCCGAAGCCGGAAACGACATGGACGTTGTTGAACATATAATTTAAGTAGTACCCCAGAAAATTCGCCAGCGGCTCCACGGAACGGACGCCCAGAATGTACACCCGTTTTGCCTTTAGAATGGCGTTCACGGCGGCGGAAAATTCCTCCCGGCTCACCATTTCCTCCGTCTGGCGGATCTTTTCCATGTCGGAACGAAGCACCGTGGAGACCACGTCCTGATCGCCCAGACGGTCGTTGGCGACCTCGATGCGCTGCACGGAGGTCAGGCGGTTGAGCACCATTTCCTGCATGGCCTTCTGCATACTGGGGTAGCCGTCAAAGCCCAGATCAACGGCAAACCGAACCACCGTGGATTCCGACACGCCCACCGTCTTTCCCAGACGGTTAGCCGTCATGAACGCGGCCTTGTCATAGTCCTCCGTAATGTAACGCGCGATCCGCTTCTGCCCCTTGGAGAAGGTAGGTTCCATCTCCCGCAGAGTGGACAATATATCGTAACTCATAGCTGCCTCCTTGTGCGGCGCTGTATCGTTTTTTATGGCCATCGGTCAGGGCAATCGCCCGTTTCTGCCGAAAAGCCGCCTTATATTATACTAACAAAATCGGCGGCATTTTGCAAGAGACAACCGCAAAAAATGCAGGAATATTTCAAATAGTGCCGGATGTTCCCGGTGTCCGCACCAATCCTGCAACCTCCGCCTCCGTCAAATAGCGCCATTTCCCCAGCGGGAGATCTCCCAAACGGAGACTTCCCTCCTGAATGCGGCGCAGCCGGGTGCAGTGCATTCCGGCTGCATCGCACATCCGCCGCACCTGCCGGTTGCGGCCTTCGTGGATGGTCACCCGGAATTTTGCCGACTGACCCTCCGCCTTCAGCAGCTTCACCTTCGGCGGGCGGATGGTGTAGCCGTCCAGCGTGATGGGCTTCGCCAGACGGCGCTCCCCGCCGGGCGTGTAGCCGGTGACCCAGACGTCATAGGTCTTCTCCACCTCATGCTTCGGGTGCATCAGGGCGTTGGCGAACGCGCCGTCATTGGTCAGAAGCAGAAGCCCCTCGGAATCCATGTCCAGCCGCCCGACGGGATACACCCGCGCGCCGCAGTCCGCCACAAGACCGGCCACGTCCGGCCGCCCCTTTTCGTCAGACAATGTGGTGACGTAGCCCCGGGGCTTATTCAATAAGATGTACACGTTCTTTTCCCGGACGGCCAGCGGCTGTCCCGCCACCCGGATATCGTCGGTTTCCGGGTCGGCGCAGTCCCCCAGCGAAGCGGTGACGCCGTTGACGCTCACCTGCCCCGCCCGGATCAGCTCCTCCGCCTTCCGCCGGGAGGCCATGCCCCGGGCGGAGAGTATTTTCTGCAAACGTTCTGTCACGGTTCTTCCTCCCCGCATGGTCGTCCGGGAGCGGCATGTCAGCCGCTCCCCCTGTGGAATAGTTTTTGCCAGAAGCTCTTTTCCTCCGGCTGGGTCTGCTCGATGGTCGCGCCGTAGACGACCGGGACTTTTCCCACGGCCTTGCCCTCGATCAGCACATACACGACCCCCGCGTCCGCCCCTTCTACTGCCGGGGCATAGATGAATCCCGGGCCGGGCAGCGCCAGACAGGGGTGTTCCTCCGGCGCGACGGAATAGTCAAAGTCCTCCGCCGCCAGTACCTCCACCCGCCGTTTCTCGCCGCCCACGACTTCCACGGTTCCCACCCGGTCGCCCTGATTCACGACCCGCTGAATGGCATACCGGGAGAAGCCTTCTTCCATCAGCGCGGCATGGTCAGACCAGTCGCTGGGGTCGTCGATGGTCACGACGATGACCCGTCGCCCGTCTCTCGTGGCGCTGGACACCAGAATCCGTCCGGCGGCCTTGGTAAAGCCGGTTTTCACCCCGTCGGCGCCCGCCACTCGCCACAATAGCTTATTATGATTGGTCAGATACCGCTCCCCCACCTTGACGTTTTTGGCGGAAACGGTCTTGTAGAAAATGGGATTCTCCATGGCGTAGGCCGCCAAAGTTCCCAAATCCTTCGCCGTGGAATAATGGCCGGGGCTGTCTAAGCCGTTTGGATTTTCAAAGTGCGTCCCGGTCAGGCCGAGATTGTGTGCCTTGTCGTTCATCAGCTCCGCGAAGCCCTCCACAGTGCCGCCGCAGTAAATGGCCAGCGCCACGGCGGCATCGTTGCCGGAGGACAGCATCAGCCCGTAAAGCAGCTCCTGCAAGGTGAGTACCTCCCCCTCTTTCAGGTACATGGAGGAACCCTCAATGCCCACCGCTTCCTTGGGAATGCGCATTCTGTCCAGGACGTTACACTGCTCGCAAACGATCAGCGCCGTCATGATTTTGGTGGTGCTGGCGATCAGGCTCCGCTCCGTGGGATTTTTCTCGTAAAGCACTCGCCCACTGACGGCATCCACCGCATACGCCCGCCGGGCGGACACGGCACCCGCCCCCACAGGCAAAAACAGGACGGCGGCCAGCAATGCAGCCGCCGTCCCGGCGAAAAATCGTCTCATTTCTTCTCACCCGTGGCTATTGTGTCCCATTATGGGGAAACTATGCACCACGGACGTCCGCGCAAATCAGTCTTTCTTTTTGGAATCCAGATAGGCGGTGAGCTTGTCCAGCGTGTCCGGCACCATTTCCACGATGCGGTCAGCCGTGGAGCTGGCAGGCTCCGCCACGGGCATCATGCGCACATTGCCGTCCTTGACAATGAGGAAGCAGATGGGCGTCACCTTGACGCCGCCGCCCACGCCGCCGCCAAAGGGATTGTCGCCGGCCGCCGTCTTCTTGGTGAAGTCGGAACCGCCGCCGCCAAAGCCGACACTGACCTTGGACACGGGGATGATGGTCACGCCGTCCGGCGTGGAGATGGGTTCGCCGATGACGGAATTCACGTCCACCATCTCACGAATCTTCTGAATGGTACTTTCAAGCATATTGGGGATCTGGCTCATGGGTAGCACCGCCTTTTCGTTTTTTCTGAAGTTTTAGGAATTCTCTCAGCGCCCGGATGCCGTACACGATGGCAAGACCCAGAAGTCTTCCCAGCGTAATGGTCAGATCCAGCCGCGCAATGACCAGTGTTTCGGACGCGGTAAAGTCGCACTCGACCTCCACATCCCGTTTTTTTATCACGAACAGCCGTTCCAGCTGGGGCATCAGATTGCCCACTGCCGTCCAAGCCCTTCCGTAATTGACAGCGAGGTCGCAGGGGTCGCCCCCAGCCAGTATCAGCTTCAGCTCCAGGCGATTCACCCGCAGCCTCCGTCGAAAATCTCCCAGAAAGTTCAGTGCGACCTTCACCAATGGCAAAAAGTCCAGCAAACTGCCGCCCTTTTCTTTCTTATCCGCCGCAGGCTCCTGCTTGGGGGGCTGGGGCGGCTTTGGGAGAGGTTCTTCCTGTTTTTTCGGCTGTTCCGCTGTTTTTTTCGCGGGTTTCGGCTTTTTCTCCTTCTTTTTTCGGGGGAACAGGGTCAGCCGGACGGGGCCTATCACGACGCGCAGCAGCGCTCCCTCCCCGCTGTACCGGGCGCTGACGCCCAGGGGCAGGATTCCCAGAAGGAATATCACGCCCAGCGCAATCCACCAGCCCATTATGCGTCCTCCCCGGTTGGGGGCTGCTCGGGCAGCTCCACCGGCTCGCCGAATGTGATCTTCTCAATGGGGGGCAGCTCTTCCAGAGAGCTGAGGCCGAAGGTGCGCAAAAAATCCGACGTCGTCTTATACTGAATCGGACGTCCCGGAACGTTCAGACGCCCCGCCTCCTCGATGAGCTTCTTATTGAGCAGCGCCGCCACGGAATAGGCGCTGTCCACGCCGCGGATCTGCTCCACCATGGCCTTCGTCGCCGGCTGGTAGTAAGCGATGATGGTCAGGGTCTCCAGCTGAGAAGAAGACAGCTTGGGAGGCTTTCTTGTTTCCAGCGCCTTCGTCACATAGTCCGCCATTTCCCCGGAGGACACCATCTGGTAGCCCTTTTCCAGCTTGAGAATGCGGATTCCCCGGCGCTCAAAGGCATATTTGTCCGCCAGATCGTCGGCAGCCTTTTCCACATCCGACGCGTCCGTTTCCAGCGCGGCGGCAAGTCTTCCAATATCGATCCGCTCGCCCGCGGCAAAGAGAATGGCCTCAATGGCACGCTGTAGCTGTTCCGATTCCATCAGGTCATCTCCTCTCTCGGGTGCTTGTCCAGCAGACGGACGTTGGGGTTTTCCCCGCCGGGGTCGTCCTCCAGCGTCACGGAGTTCGTCTTGCACAAATCCAGAATGGCGAGAAAAGTCGCCACGACCTCCGAGCGGCTCCGGCTGCCCCGGAACAGATTTTTCAGTCGTTCCACGCCCCGCAGCAGCAGCTGACGCAGCACCTCGCCGGTTTTCCGGCCAATGGGGTACGGCTCCTTACCCACGATGCCCCGGAAATTTGCCGTGGGCGGGGGCAGCTGGCGCTGACTGCGCTCGGCAATGATGTCCAGCGCCCGAAGCAGGTCGATCACGTCGTGCTGATAGCGGTAGCCCTGCTCTCTGCGCAGGGGTTCCGGCTCCTTGGTGAACAGGCACCGGCCGATTTCATTCCTCGGCTCCAGCACCGCCACGGCCTGCCGGATCTGCTCCATGGCTTCCTTGCGCTTGCGCTCCACCAGGGACTGGCGCAGCAGGTCAAGCTCGCTTTCCGCCTCGGCCTGTTCCGCCGCCGACAGGAGCATTTTGGTTTTGATCAGCATCAGGTGGGACGCCATGGTGATGAACTCGCTGGCGATCTCCATGTCCATCCGCTTCATTTCGTCCAGATATCCCAGATACTGCTCCAGAATTGCGGAAATGGACACATCCTGAATTTCGATTTTATTCTTGCTCAGCAGCTCAAAAATAACATCCAGCGGCCCCTCAAAATCCTCCAGAACGTCGGATTTGGTATGGACGATGCCCTCCAGACGGTATTGCGGTTCTCCCATAGCGGCTTCCTTTGCTAAAACTAAATCAATACATACTTGCAGACATTATAGCATTCTTTTCCCCCGGGCGCAACCCTAATATTCCATTAACTTTCATGAACTTTCTTTCAGAAAATGTTGCAATTTTCGATTTTATGTGGTATCATGTTTGTAACCGAAATTCGGAGGGATGAGAAGTGGCAAAACGGAATCGTTATCGTGAGATGGAGAGTTTGATGACCAGGGTCATTATTGGCGACGCGCTGGTGTTTGCACTGTACCTGCTTTGCGCCGGTCTTGGCTGGACCGTTCTGAAGGTGACCACCGCCATTATCGCCATTCTTGGTTCCCTTTTATGCCTTGGCTGGCTGGTCATCACCGGCGAGTTCTCCCGCCGCCGGAGTCTGTGGATGGTAACGGGCTTCATCGCGATCGTTCTGTGCGTGCTGGTGTCCCTGCTTCTTGGCTATCCCGGCCCTGCGCCTACTGTGTAACTTACATCTGAAAAAGCGGCAGCTTCGGCTGCCGCTTTTTTATCTTCCCTGTTGAAAAATTACCTATAGAACGTATTTCCTCCGATAAATTCCCGCACCAGACTGGTGGGGGGAATTTCGTCGTCCACGTCCGCTTCCTGAATGTAGTTGAGAATTTTGACGATGTTGCGCACCTCGTCGTAGCATTCGTCCTCCGGCTGAACTGCGGTGAGCAGGGGGAAAATGTGCTTTTTCAGCACCGCAAGCTCATACAGCGTGGAGCTGTTGAAAATCACGTCGGCATTCTCCTGATAGGGGAATATCCACCGCTTTTCCCCCCGCTGCACGCTGTCCCACATGGCGAGCGTATGCTGCACCGACGCGCCCCGGGTCTCGTAGTCCCGGACAATGCGCCGCAGGAGCCGCAGATAACTGGTGGGAATCCGGTTGTGATTGTCCAGATTCAAGGGCAGCAGCGGGCTGACGTAAAGGCGGAAAATCAGCTTTTTGTCCACGCTTTCCGGCAGCATGGCGGGGTTCAGACCGTGAAGCCCCTCCACAATGATGACGGAATCCGCTTCCAGACGCAGCCGCTTGCCCCGCCACTCCCGTTTTCCGGTAAGGAAGTTGAAGGACGGAAGCTCCACTTCCCCGCCCGCCAGCAGCGACGCCATATCCTCCCGGAACAGGGCGCAGTCAATGGTGTTGATATGCTCCAAATCCAGTTTACCGTCAGGGCCGGGGGCAATTTTGTCCCGGTCTATGTAATAGTCGTCCAGACTCATGAGAATGGGCTTTTTCCCATGGACGCGGAGCTGGGTGGCAAGACGGTTCGCCGAGGTTGTCTTGCCCGAGGAGCTGGGGCCAGCCAGCAGCACGGCCTTCGCTCCCCGCTGGCACACTTGATCGGCCACCTGAGAAAACCGCTTTTCGTGCAGGGCTTCGTTTACGCGGATCAGCTCCCGGATGCGGCCGGAATTCGTCAGGTCGTTGAGGTCGGCCACTGTCTGGCACTCCATCAGCTCGCCCCAGCGCTCGCCCTCGTTGAACACGCTGAAAAAGTTGGGCATAGGTGGCACCTTGGCGCAGATCTCCGGATTGCCGTCGTCCGGATAGACGAACACAAAGCCGCCGTCCGCCGGGAGAATGTCCCACACCGCCAGATACCCGGTGGAGGGCATCATCTCGCCGTAGTAATAGTCGGCAAAGTCGCCGTAGGCGTACTCATCGAAATAATCCACCGTCCGCCAGGAAAGAAGCCTTGCCTTGTCGGTCTGCCCTTCCTCCCGGAACCGGTCGATGGCCTTCTGCAGCTTTACCCGGCGGCGGATCAGGGGAATGTCCTGCCCCACCAGCTCACTGACCCGCGCTTTCAGGGTCGAAGCGGAAAAAGCCTTTGCCCCCGCAACGCTGATGTACACGCTGGAACCCAGCGTGCAGGTCATTTTTGCCGTTGCCTCCGGCCACAGCTGCCGCATGGCAAGGAAAATCGTGAACTGCGCCGTGCGGATATAGCACTCCTTGCCCGCTGGGTCGGCGTAGCGGAGCAGGCGGATTTCGCCGTTGGACGCCGCCATCGCCCGGCGCATGGACTGGCGGTCGGCCTCCGCCTCTTTCTGCCGCACGGGAATATAATTTAATGTAAAGACCTCACCGGCGATCTTCGCGGCAAGGGGTCTTTCCGTCAGCGTACTGCCGTCCAGCCCCAGCTGCTTCACCAGTTCCAGCAAACTCTGTCCCGGCTGGGGCAGTACCTTCCGTCCGTCCATTGTCAAATCCATAACGTTACCTCCTTAGGGAAATTGCACAAAACGTGTGCTATATTATAGCACACGTTTATGTTTTCTGCAAGATTTATTTTGATTTCGCCTTGCACCGCCGCAGCAGCAGATATCCCACCACGCCGATGATAAGCAGCGCCGCCATCCACGCCGGTCTTGTCCAGGCGGGAGTGGTGACGAAAATGGCCGTGGGGCCGTCCGCGCCGCCGATGATGCCGATGGCCGCCGCGCCCCCGCTCTGCACAAGCTCACGGCGCAGAATGAAATAGCCAATCAGGGAAACGACGCCGTCGTACAGCAACCGCACGCCCCCGATCGCCGCGATTCCCAGAAACAGGAAGCGCCATGGGCTTTTCCGGTAGGTGTAGTCCTTCATCTGTTCATTCAGGTCGGCGGCCGCTTTCGCGGGGGTGCCAAGCTCGGCGTAAATTTCCCCGTCGGTCTGCCCGGCCTCCCGGCGGGCGACTATGGAGCTTTGGAAGTCGCTCATGACTCTCGCCTTTATCTCACGGGGCAGGTTCAGACGCCGCTCCACCGCGTTCACGTAGTTCTTCATTTTCTTTTCCGCCTGCGTCATGACTCTCTTCCTCCCTGCAAAAATGCGTTTACCGTATCATCAAATTCCCGCCAGACGCGCTGTCTGCGGAGATTTTCCGCCTGCCCAGCGTCCGTGGCTTCGTAGATTTTCTTCGGTGCCGTGCGCCCCTCCCCCGTTGACCATTGGGAGCGGATCATGCCGTCATCCTCAAGGCGGTACAGGATCGGATACAGCGTCCCTTCCTTCAGGCAGAACCGCCCCTGAGAGGATTTTTTCAGCTCTGACAGCAGCTCGTAGCCGTAAGCGGGCTTCTCGCAGATCAGCTTCAGCACCAGCATTTCAAGCACGCCCTTTTTTAATTGCTGGGCAAATCTGTCCTCCATCGGCTCCCCTCCTATTTAGTATTGCTAAGTATTTGTAATATAGCATCCTTTCCTGATTTTGTCAAGCAGCAAAAAGGACTTGCTTATTTTCGGCAAGTCCTTTTTCGCTATCCCAGCTTCGTCAGTGTGGTTCCCGGATAATAGTGTGCCAGAATTTCCGGGCAGGTGCTTCCGGTGACGGCCATGGCATCCGCGCCGTATTGGCTCATGCCCACCCGGTGGCCGTAGCCTCTGGTGGTGATGATGACGGTGTCCTCGGTGGTGGATATGGAAAACGCCGTGGAGCGCAGACCCAGCGCGGAGCGAAGAGAAGTCCCCTTATAGCTCGTCCCGCCGATGACGATGGTATCGACGCCGCCGCCATCGGTATAGGTCACGTCCCGGAACCAGCTTCCCGGGCTGCCGCTGAGCTTGACACCAAGGGCATCCTGAAACGCTCCCGCCGAAAAGCGCACCGTATCCGTGTAATGCGCCGCCTTTTCCTCGCCGGGGCTGGCTACAGCTTGTAAGTAGGGGAACTCCGTTCCCCACACCGCCGCGGCGTCCTCGGTACTGCCGCCGGAACAGGAAAAATACGTCGCTTCGATCAGCTCCCCCTCGTAGGTCAGCACCCAGCCGGAGGTAGCGGCCACGGCGGCGCGTACCTTTTCCAGACCTTCCTCCGTGCCGCCCTGAGACAGGTAGTCTTCGTCCCCGATGTAGCCCTGACAGCACGCGCTGCGGGTGCATACGGAGCAGTCTCCATGCTTGCCGCCGGTCTCCCACGCCTTCCGGGCATAGGTTCTCGCTACCACGGACTGGGCTTCCAGTGCTTCTTCCTCGAAGGATACCGGCATTTCCGCCAGCACCACCCCGACAAGGTAGCTGTCCATATCCATCTGGGAAACCGTGCCGTCCTCCTGCCTGACCAGCACAGGAAGCCGCACGGTTTCCTGCGCCGTGGGCTGTTCGGTCCGCGCCGTCGTTTCCGGCGTCGTCTCCGGCGGAGTTTCCGTCTGTCGTGCCGCAATGCTCAGCACGATCCCCGGCACCACCAAACCCATGACGGCGGCGATCAGAATATCCTTTGCCAATGTTCTCATTGGTATCCCCTCCCGGAGATATGGTAGCACAGCGGGAGGAAAGAATGCTGTCAGAACATACACAAAGAAATACAGCCCGCAGACAAAGTCTGCGGACTGCATTCGGGGGTTAGGAACTCGGGAAAAGCAATTCAATTACTCTTATTGTGGCAGGCACCGCACGCGGCACAGCCGGCGCAGTTGCCGCCGCAGGAGGACTTTCCCTGTTTTTTGTCGTGTACCATGCTGCGGATAATCAGAGCAACCACTGCCAGAAGGACGAGACTGATAAGAATTGTACCGATATTCGCGCTGATCCATTGCAGCATAAAAATCACTCCATTTCAGAACATTGAAGCTTGGAGCCAGACGTATCGTCTGGCTCCAAAACGATTAGACTTTAGAAAGCTTGGTGGCTTCCTTGTAGGGCTTGAACAGCATGTACAGCATACCGGCCAGAGCAGCCAGAGCGAAGATCAGGCCGATCACGCTGGCGTGTCCGAGGAACAGGTTGCCGAACTGGTTGATCATCAGAGCGATGATGTAAGCGAAGCCGCACTGATAGCCGATGGCGAACCATGTCCACTTGGCGTTGTTCATCTCACGCTTGATGGCGCCGATGGCCGCGAAGCACGGAGCGCACAGCAGGTTGAACACCAGGAAAGAATAGCCGCTGATCTGCGTGAAAGCCGCGCCGATCTCAGCCCAGCCGGCGGGATACAGGATGCCCATGGTGCCGACGATGTTCTCCTTGGCAACAAGGCCGGTGATGGAGGCGACAGCCGCCTGCCAGGTACCCCAGCCGAGAGGCGCAAAGATCCATGCGATGGCATTGCCGATCTTGGCGAGGATGGAGGCGTCGATCTGTTCCTCAGAGAGCATCTGGAACGTGCCGTCCACCCAGCCGAAGTAGGTGGTGAACCACACAACGATGGTGGAAAGCAGGATGATGGTACCGGCCTTCTTAATGAAGGACCAGCCGCGCTCCCACATGCTGCGCAGCACGTTGCCGACGGTCGGCCAGTGGTAGGCGGGCAGCTCCATAACGAAGGGGGCGGGGTCGCCGGAGAACATCTTCGTCTTTTTCAGCATAATGCCGGAGATGATGATGGCAGCCATACCGACGAAGTAGGCGGAGGTGGCGACCCATGCGGCACCACCGAAGATCGCGCCGGCGACCATGGAGATGAAGGGCACTTTCGCACCGCAGGGGATGAACGTGGTGGTCATGATCGTCATACGGCGGTCACGCTCGTTTTCAATGGTACGGGAGGCCATGACGCCCGGAACGCCGCAGCCCACACCGATGAGCATGGGGATGAAGGACTTACCGGAAAGGCCGAACTTGCGGAAGATACGGTCGAGCACGAAGGCGATACGGGCCATGTAGCCGCAGGCCTCGAGGAAGGCGAGCATCAGGAACAGGACCAGCATCTGAGGCACGAAGCCGAGCACCGCGCCGACACCGGCGACGATACCGTCGAGGATCAGGCCGTTGAGCCAGTCAGCCGTACCGGCAGCGTCAAGCGCATCGCCGATCAGAACGGGCACGCCCGGGACCCATACGCCATAGTCTGCCGGGTCGGGCTCGTCAAAGCCGTTTTCTTCAAAGTAGCTGACGGCGTCCACATAGGTCATCTGGACAACATCGTCCATCTTGTCCGCGCCCTCGGGCAGCGCGTCGTAGTAGGCGGTCATCTCATTGATGGCGAGGGTCTCTTCATCTTCCACGTCAACGGTGGCGGTGTCTTCGGTGGGCTGGAAGGCCTTGAGCTCTTTGAGCGCCGCGTCGGCGTCGAAGCTCTCGTCTTCCATGTCGAGGCCGACGAAAGCGTTGACAGCCTCGGAGGCGGCGGTGTAATCGTCGCTTGCCTCGCCGTAGGCGGCGGAGCCAATGCCCAGCAGGTGCCAGCCATCGCCGAACACGCCGTCGTTTGCCCAGTCGGTCGCGGGCGCGCCGACGGCGACCATGGCGATGTAGTAAACAAGGAACATCACGACCGCGAAGATGGGCAGGCCCAGCCAGCGGTTGGTGACGATCTTATCGATCTTATCGGAGGTGGAGAGCTTTTCCGTGCTCTTTTTCTTGTAGCAGCCCTTGATGAGCTGTGCGATGTAGATGTAGCGCTCGTTGGTGATGATGCTCTCGGCGTCGTCGTCGAGCTCGGTCTCCGCCGCCTTGATGTCCTCTTCGATGTGGTTCATCGTCTCGGTGGGGATGCTGAGCTTTGCGAGCACCTTGTCGTCGCGCTCAAAGATCTTGATCGCGTACCAGCGCTGCTGCTCTTCCGGCATGGAGTGCACGGCCGCCTCTTCGATGTGGGCGATGGCGTGCTCGACAGGGCCGGAGAAGGTGTGCATCGGGACGGTCTTGGTGCCCTTGGCGGCGCGGATGGCAGCCTCGGCAGCGTCCATGACGCCGTCGCCCTTGAGTGCGGAGATCTCGATGATCTCGCAGCCAAGCTCACGGGAGAGCTCCTTGACGTTGATCTCATCACCGTTCTTGCGGACGATATCCATCATGTTGATGGCGATGACCACGGGGATGCCGAGCTCAGTGAGCTGGGTGGTGAGATACAGGTTACGCTCGAGGTTCGTGCCGTCGATGATGTTCAGGATCGCGTCGGGACGCTCGGTGATGAGGTAGTTACGGGCGACGACTTCCTCCAGCGTGTAGGGGGACAGGGAGTAAATACCGGGAAGGTCCATGATGACCACGTCATCGTGCTTCTTGAGCTTGCCTTCCTTCTTTTCCACGGTGACGCCGGGCCAGTTGCCGACGAACTGATTCGAGCCGGTCAGGGCGTTAAACAGCGTCGTCTTACCGCAGTTGGGGTTGCCCGCGAGGGCAATTTTGATCTGCTTTTCCATGTTTTTTACTGCTCCTTCTTGTTAAGTTTCCTTAACTTATGTAGAAATAAATTATTCAACTTCGATCATTTCGGTGTCCGCCTTACGCAGCGACAGCTCGTAGCCGCGCACGGTGACCTCCATCGGGTCGCCCAGGGGCGCGACCTTGCGCACGAACACCTCAGTGCCCTTGGTGATGCCCATATCCATGATACGGCGCTTGACGGGGCCCTCGCCATGGAGCTTGACGACTTTGACGGTCTCGCCGATCTTGACTTCACGCAGTGTTTTCATAATCTCTCTCCTTTTATTTGAAAAATTGCTCAAACCATGATTTTTCTTGCCATTTCTTCACTGATGGCAACGCGGGCTTCCTTGACCTTGACGATCACGTTCCCGCCGAGCGACGACACGATGCTCACCGTGCCCCCGGCCACAAAGCCGAGATCTTCGAGATGCTTTTTCACTTCAGCACTCCCGCCGACTTTGAGGATGGTATTTTCTTCTCCGGCATTCGCCAGTGTAAGCGGCATCATTACTTATCCCTCCGCATGCTGTTGGTCTGGCACTTTTCTGCCCGCGGCGATCCGCAATTCGCCGGCGCAAAGTTAGTGTCGTTTAACTTTCGCCCGTAAGTTTAATCTCTCTAACCCATTTTGTCAAGAGGTTTTGTGAACATTTTTTTAATGCTTGCATTTTTGGTTAAAGCATGTTAACCTATTATCGTACTTTATTGTGAAGTTGGTGAAACCGCACATGAAAATCCAAAAGGCATCTGAAGATTATCTCGAATCCATGCTGATGATGAAAGAACAGCACGGCTATATCCGCTCGGTCGACGTGGCCGACCATCTGGGCGTGACGAAGCCCAGCGTCACCTACGCGACCAAGCGCCTGCGCGAAAACGGATATATCGAGATGGACCGCGACGGCCTCATCACGCTGACAGACCGCGGCATGGCGATCGCAGCAAAGATGCTCGACCGCCACCACACGCTCACAAAATTTTTCATCGCCCTCGGCGTGGACGAAAAGACCGCTGAGGAGGATGCGTGCAAGATCGAACACGACATCAGCCAGCAGACATACGACGCGATCTGCGAGCACGCAAGGCAGCACCTTTAAATGCTGGATCAACGGCCCCGTACCGAAAAGGTGCGGGGCCGTTTTCTTATATTTATAATATAATTTTGTCGATATCTTTCCTTTTTCTCCCGCCGCGCAGGAACAAATCATCCGGTTTTTCCGTCAAAAAGGAAAAATAAAAAAATTTTACGGTTTCGTGAAGCATTTTGCCGGAAATTGCGTCTATTCAAGTAGAAACACTTTTTCACGAGGAAAGGAGGCGCTGCACGATGGAAGACGCGCAGATCATCGAGCTGTTCTTTGCGCGCTCGGAGGATGCCATCAGCGAGCTGGACAAGAAATACGGCAAGCTCTGCCACAAGCTCGCGGACAACATCCTTGCAAGCGCGCAGGATGCGGAGGAGTGCGTGAACGATGCGTACTTAAGCACCTGGAACGCGATCCCGCCGCAGCGTCCGGAATCGCTTCCGGCGTTTGTCGGCACGCTCGTCCGCCGCTGTTCGATCACGCGCTATCGTGCCAACACGGCAATGAAACGAAACAGCCATTACGATATGTGCATGGAGGAGCTTGAAACGTTCCTCGCTTCGCCCCAGCAGGCGATGGAGGAGCACTATGCGGCCAGAGAGCTCGCCGCCGCGATCGAGCGCTTTCTTGACACGCAGAGCAAGGAAAACCGTGTGCTCTTCATGCGCCGCTACTGGTACGCCGACAGCTTTGCCGAGATCGGCAAGCTCCTCGGCATCACCGAGGGCAACGCCCGATTGCGCCTGACGCGTATGCGCAAGCAGCTCAAGACCTATCTGACCGAACAGGAGGTGCTGGTATGACACCCGAGCTTTTTTCCGACGCCATGAACGAGATCGGCGCGAAATACGTCGAAGAGGCCCTGACCTACAAGCGCCCCGCGCAGCGGAGCTTCTGGAGCAAGCTCGCCAAGCGCGCGGCCATGGTCGCTCTGGTCGCTCTGCTCGCGCTCAGCGGCTTTGCCGCCGCCAGTCCCGCCGCGCGGGCCGCTATGATCCACTGGGTGGAAACGTGGACGGGCTCGCAGGTCTCCTATGAATACGCGGGCGACGCCCCCACCGGCGAGCTGCCGTTCTACGCGATCACCGCCCTGCCGGACGGTTACACGCTGGACGAAGATATGAGCTACGAGGACTCCGGCTTCCGTCAGCTCTGCTATCGGAGCGGCGACGACCTCATCCTTTTCAGCTATATCTACATGCAGGACGATTCGTTCAGCTATTACGACATGGGCGAGGACACCGAAATCTCCGAGATCACCGTCAACGGCTGCAAGGGCAAGTTTTTCCTTGCGAGCGATGAATCGCTGTGGAGCACGCTCGAGTGGATCGACGAGGAGAGCAATCTCCACTTCTCGCTCGATGCCAGCGGCGATGAAGCCGTCCTGCGCGCTCTGGCCGAGAGCGTGGCGGTCACGGAGAAGACCGTCGATCTTTCCGACGACGATGAAGACGAGAATATTCTCACCCTTGATGACATAGAGGGGGAAAAGCTCCCCGACGAGGAGGCGAAACCGTGAACGATTATCTTGTGTGGGTGGATACCTCCACTAAAATCGCCTCGTTCCATGAGGTCGAGGCAAGCGACCTGCTGCACTTTGAGCAGTACGAAAACTTTATGAACTACCTTGCCTCCCTTACCGCGCAGGGATACCGCTTCCAGTGAGCGTGACCGTATTTCAAATTGAGAGAGAAATAAAAAGCGAGAGACCAAGAGAGGAGAACCGCCATGATGGAAAATAACCCGACACCAAGCCCTGCCCCCGTCCCCGAAGCCTCCCCCATTGCCGTTCCCGTCCCCGCAGAAAGCGCCGTCACTCCCCCGCCCGCGCCGCCGGTCATCCCCCTGCGCGAGAGGCCAAACGCACCGCTGCTGCACAAGGGATTCCAGAACCTCTTCCGCCTCGGCATCGCCAATATCGTCATCAATCTTTTGAACAACACCTTCAAGCTCGGTGACAAGATCCCGGCGCTCGGCATCGTGCTGAGTGCGATGTCGTTTGCGGTCAGCATTCTCGCGCTCGTTGTGCTCTGGAAGCTGAGCGCGGCCGTCCCCCGCTTCCGCAAGGCCGTGTACTTTAATCTTCTGCCGCTGATCGCGCTGCCGTTCGTTGCGCTTCTCGATGCGCCAAGCGTACAGGAGTGGATAACGGCATCGGACGTCTCCGCGATTCTGGTCGTTCTGATCATTCTGCTGGGATTGATCTTCCTGTTTGCCACACTTGCGGCGTACCACCAGCTCACCGCCTGCGCCGAAGCGTTTGACGGCGCAGACGACGCAATGGCGGCAAAATGGCGTTCACTCTGCACCTGGCAGGTCGTGATCATCGGCTGCTTCGGTGCATTCCTTACCCTGC